>VOFH01003356.1_pt1 | contig 47614 bp, 98 predicted proteins | sample 5384091 | NCBI WGS metagenome assembly VOFH01 (sample SAMN12384727, study PRJNA508395) | human gut metagenome | isolation source: healthy gut G | host: Homo sapiens
ATGAGATCTGGCAGCGTGTGGAGGAGAGTTTAAAGGCAGTCGGTATGTTAAAATACCGTCATCATTCGCCAAACAAACTTTCCGGAGGTCAGAAACAGCGCGTTGCGATCGCGGGTGTCGTAGCGATGGAGCCAAAGTGCATCGTGTTAGACGAGCCGACCGCAATGCTTGACCCAAACGGAAGAGCGGATGTCATCCGCACTGCGCATGAACTCAATCAGAAAAAGGGTGTCACGATCATTCTGATCACACATTATATGGAAGAAGTCGTCGGTGCAGATAAGGTGATTGTGATGGACAAGGGAAAGTTGTCATGCAGGGGACACCGCGCGAAATTTTTTCCCAGGTCGGAAAGTTAAAGGAATACCGGCTGGATGTACCGCAGGTTACGATCCTTGCTGACCTGCTCAGACAGTCAGGACTTGATATTCCGCTTGGCGTGCTGACGCGGGAAGAACTTGTGGGGCATATTCTGCGAATCGCACAGATCGATTCATGATCATGGAATGCGTATGATGTGGAGCACGATGATAGCATGATTGTGGAATGTGTATGATGTGGAGCGCAGAGATGGAATATCAGTAGAGCAGGCATTTTATGGTTATATGTTTTTAAAAGATCATCTGATTTTGAGTAAAATGGAAGGCTTTTGGGGTGCTGCTCTGGCAGTGGGTGCCCCAGAAATGAGGATGAACATGTCAATTATTTTAGATAAAGTGAATTATGTATACAGCGAGGGGACTGCTTACCAGATCCAGGCGCTTAAGGATGTAAACTTAGAGATCAGGGATGGACAGTTTATCGGTATCATCGGACATACCGGTTCCGGCAAATCAACTTTGATCCAGCATCTGAACGGTCTGGTGAAGGCAACCTCGGGAACGATTTATTTTAATGGACAGGATATTTATGACGAGGATTTTGACCTGCGTGAATTGAGAAACCGCGTCGGACTTGTATTTCAGTACCCTGAGCATCAGTTATTTGAGACGACCATTTTCGATGATGTGTGTTTTGGCCCGAAAAATCAGGGATTGTCGAAAGAGGAGGCAGGTCTTCGGGCATTTGAGGCGCTGCGGAGTGTCCGGACTGCCGGAGGAGCTTTATTACCAGTCGCCGTTTGATCTCTCGGGAGGGCAGAAGCGCCGTGTGGCGATCGCCGGAGTGCTTGCCATGAAGCCGGAGGTGCTGATCCTGGATGAGCCGACCGCGGGACTTGACCCGGCAGGACGTGATGAGATCTTAGACCTTGTGGCACGGATGCACAGGGAACGCGGTATTACGGTTATTTTAGTATCGCACAGCATGGAGGATATTGCAAAATATGTAGAGCGGATTATTGTCATGAATCACGGCAGTGTGATGTTAGACGGTGCGCCAAAAGAAGTATTCCGCCACTACAAAGAACTTGAGGCGGTTGGACTTGCAGCACCGCAGGTGACTATACCTGATGCATGAACTGAAGGAAAAGGTCTGAATGTGGATACAGATGCAACCACGGTGGCGGAGGCAAGAGCTTGTCTGCTCGAGGCGCTGACCGGAATTGATTCTGGAAAAACAGACTTTCATATGTAACGGTTCGGAGGAAGAAGATGTTAAGAGATATTACGTTAGGCCAGTATTATCCAGCAGATTCTGTCATTCATAAACTGGACCCGAGAGTAAAATTATTTGCAACATTAATTTATATTATATCATTGTTTTGTTTTAAAGGGATTGCGGCACTTCTGGTTGCGACTGTATTTTTGATCTTCTGCATCAGAACGTCCAAAGTTCCATTTAAGTTTATGGTAAAGGGTTTGAAGGCAATCGTGGTGCTGATGCTGATCACGGCGGCATTCAACCTTTTTCTGACACCTGGTACGCCGATCGTGAAATTCTGGATCTTTAAGATCACGGCAGGGGGCGCAGAATGCGATTCTGATGGCGATCCGCCTGACCTATCTGATTCTCGGAACTTCAATCATGACACTTACGACGACACCAAACCAGCTCACGGACGGTCTGGAAAAATCACTGATGCCGTTATCAAAGATCGGTGTTCCGGTGCATGCTATCGCTATGATGATGTCTATCGCGCTGCGGTTTATCCCGATCCTGATCGAGGAGACGGACAAAATCATGAAAGCACAGATGGCGAGAGGTGCTGACTTCGAGAGCGGGAATCTGTTACTGAGAGTGAAAACATGATTCCTCTTTTGGTACCGTTATTCGTCTCTGCATTCCGCCGTGCAGACGATCTTGCAATGGCAATGGAAGCGCGCTGCTATAACGGCGGTGAGGGACGTACCAAGATGAAACCTCTGCGTTACGCAGGCGTGGATCATAAAGCATATGTGCTTGTGATCGGGTATTTTGTGGTTATTTTGCTGTGCAGGTTCTTTTTACCGTTTCCGCAGTAAGGTAAGTTATGACGCGGGAAATTTTTGCAGTGCCGGCAGGCTGAGGTTCGTGATGGAATGCCGGCAGGGTAGTTTGTCATTTTGAAGGGTATTGCACAAAGCTGGAAAATAGAGCGGCTTTGTGCAATTTGACAACCACTAAGTTGTGAGCCACCCTTTGCCACCCGAATCTTATGAATGAAAAAATCTCACAGGAGGAATATTCACCTGGCTAAGAAGAAGTTCCATCCATACAAAAAGTTTGAACATGGGCGAAACAGATGAAAAATAGAAGTAATTTACCCATTTGTTGATAGAAAATCAGTCAAAATACAGGAAAATGGGCGAAAATGACATGAACCAGCGTAAATAGCCCGCAAAAATGAAAAATCCAGGGGTGAAACGGGGAAAATAGAAGAAGATTTCGCCCAAAACAGTGAAAAGATGTTGAGAAAGAAAGAAGGAATGGGCGAAATGATGCTGAGAGATTAGGTTTTCACCCATTGTATTGAAGTGCACGGACTATTCTGTTCTACGGATTTTTTAAACAAAACAGAAAGTCAGCGTGAAAATAAGCTTGATTCCAGGGATATTTGTCTGTTGGAAAAACAAGCGGCTTTTTACGGCAATATATAAAAATATGTCTGCGGGAAGGTCAGATTGTTGCCGCTTTATCGCAGCATGCGGCTCAGAACAGGAGATTACTATGCGTGTAAAAATGATCGTGGCGTATGACGGCACGAATTACAAGGATGGCAGGTGCAGCCGAACGGTATCACGATAGAAGAAGTGCTAAATAAGAATCTTTCGAATCTTCTGGGCGAGCAGATCGTGGTGAGCGGTGCGAGCCGGACGGATTCGGGTGTACATTCCCTTGGAAATATTGCAGTATTTGATACGAACACGAGGATGCCGGCAGATAAAATTGCATTTGCACTCAATCAGAGACTGCCGGAAGATATTGTGGTGCAGGGATCCTGTGAGGTGGAGGATGGCTGGCATCCGCGCTATCAGAACAGCAGAAAAACTTATGAATACCGTATTTTAAACCGGACATTCCGTTGCCGACAAGACGGTTGGATACCTATTTTTATCATTATCCACTGGATGTGGAGAAAATGAAAAAGCGGCATCTTATCTTGAGGGAGAGCATGATTTTAAGAGTTTTTGTGGCGATCGGTGCACAGGTAAAGACGACGGTGCGCACGATCTATGCCTGTGATGTGGAAAAAGAAGGAGATATCATCACGATCCGCGTGACGGGAAACGGTTTCCTTTACAATATGGTACGGATCATTGCAGGAACATTAGTGCAGGTTGGCGGTGGTGCGATCGAACCGAGGCGGTAAAAGAAATTCTTGCAAAGAAAGACCGCAGCGCGGCAGGGCTACGGCGCCGGCACACGGGCTTACGATGATGGGGATCGAGTTTGAAAACGTAGAATGAGAAAGAAGTGCACTTTGAAAAGATGTTACAACAGGGCAGGATGTTTTTGAATGATGCAGAATAGAGCTGTCCGTTTTTTGTGAGCGTGAGGATGGCACGTTTGTGTTTCCGGGAGCTCAAGCTTTAGTGCAAGGCAGAGAGAAATGACTTTATCACGGGAGGGACTTCGCCTGCCGTCTAAGATCTGATAGCCGTAATTGCGCTGAATCTGGGCTGCAGAGATCAGTTTTGAGGCGGTCACGCCGCGGGCATGCATCAGTTCATTTAAATATTCCGGAAAGGTCACGGAAGATGTCATGTCTGCAAGTGCGTCAGTGTATTGTTTTAAATCGGAAATATTTTTGGCGGAAGAGAAGCTGCATCAGTTCGCCGGTCGTTTTCTGATCCATAAAGTCTCCTTGAATTGTACTGTAAAAAATAATAAAATATTTTTATACTACAAATTGTAAATGCTGGTTTGGGCGCATGAACTGCCCTGACATTTATAATATCGTGTTGTACAGATGAATGCAAGAAAATGGTGGGAAATTATATGCGGTTAGATGAGGAGTACTGTTTGTCAGAATATGTGGATCTTGGCAGACTGGGTGACAATGAAAAAGTACATATCGTAAGAAACCAAGTGAATGGTGTGATTGGTGTGCGAAAGTATGTTGCATTGGACCTGGAGGAGATTTATCTTTTTTAAAGGAAAATCCGAATGCGTATATACCAAAGATCTATGAGTGTATTCAGACCGATACGAATCTGATCGTGATCGAGGAGTACTTGAGCGGAAAAAATCTGGAAGAAATGTTAAAAGAAAAGAATTTTTCGGAGAAAGACGCTGCTGATATCATAATCTGTCTATGCGATGCGCTTTACCCTTTGCACCATGCAAAAATGCCAGTCATATGCAGAGACTTGAAAGCAGAGAATGTGATTCTGACCAATGAGGGGAAGTGAAGCTGGTCGATTTTGACATTGCGAGGATCTACCAGCCTGGCAAGTCAAAGGATACTGATATGATGGGAACGGAAGGGTACGCGGCACCGGAACAGTTTGGGTTCGGACAGACGGATGCGAGAACCGATATTTATGCGATGGGTGTGCTGATTAATTATATGCTTGTGAGAGAGTTCCCGATGGAAAAGCTGACCGAAGGAAAATTCAGGACGATTGTGTTAAAATGCATTAAGATAAACCCTGAGGACCGGTATCAGAATGTGGATGAACTTAAGGCGGATATCTGCAATGCAGCGGAAATCCCCCTGCAATAGTATGGATAGTGATAAAAATAAGTTTTATTGTGCGCAGAGCTGTAAAAAAGATCAAGCCGGTGAAATTCCTTTTTATAAAATACCGGGATTTCGGACAGGAAAAGTATGGAAAATGATCGTCGCAGTCATAGGATATGCACTGACCACAGTTACCGCGTGGTCGTTAGAAGCGCATGATGCGAATGGAAAACTGCTCCCGCAGTCAAAATTGACACTGGAACGGCTGGTGGTCTGGCTGTCGCAGATCGTATTTATATTTTTGTCTATGATTATATGGGAATGCGGAGAAACATACCGGTTGTAAACAGTAAGAACCGGTTCGTAAGACTGATCGGTTATGCTGCAGCGGAATTTATATTTCTTTTTGCTGCGGCTGCCATCTGCGCGATCTTAGAAGCAATATTATTTTAAATGTAATTTGACAGTCAAAAATTGAACTTACTATTTGAACTCAACATTATATAATGTGAAAATGTATGCACGGTGCATACCAAAAATAAATGAAATACGGCTAAGATGGGAGAAGCATAAGACAGAGATGTTTTACGCTTCTTTCTTTTTGTCCGCCTGGGTCAGATATTCTTTCAATATCATATTGATATATTGGGAAAAAGAACGGTCGTCCTGCTCGGCGAGGAGCTTTAACTGTTCAATGATGTCTGAATCAAGTGTGATGCTTACTTTATTTTTTAATGGTTTCATAGACAGCCTCATTTCGTTTTCGATTAAATAACTCTATTTTTATATATACGATAAATGGTTGACATATACCACTAAGTAGGATAAAGTAGCATAAAGTAGGATAAAACAAAAAGTAGTAAAACAAAGGAGTAAAATCCGTGCCCAGAGTGCTGGGCATTGCTCACCAAAGGGGCTCGCATTTTGCTCCGCAAAACAAGGAGTAAAATCCTCTGCTCACCAAAGGGGCTCACATTTTGCTCCGCAAAACAAGGAAAAAATCCTCTGCTCACCAAAGGGCTCGCATTTTGCTCCGCAAAACAAGGAGGATTATGAAATGGAAAATGAAACAAAGTTGTGCAAACACTGTAAGAGTGAGATACCGAAAGGCGCGAAGGTCTGCCCAAACTGCAGAAAGAAACAGGGCGGTATCGGGAAATGGATCGTGATCGTTGTGGTGGTGGTTATTATTATTGCAGCAATGTCGGGCGGTGGAGCGGATAAACCGAAAAAGGTAGAGAATGCCTCGACGCAGAATAATACAGATAACAAGGCTGATGTGGTGAATGATACTACAGAAGATACCTCTGTCAAACAAGAAGATAGTGAGAAGGATATATTTGGTATTGGTGAAACATAGAAAATGGTACGTAGTTGACGCTGAAGGTATGACATTAGGACGTTTAGCATCTGAAGTTGCTAAAGTATTAAGAGGAAAAAATAAACCAATCTTTACACCACACATCGATACAGGTGATTATGTGATCGTTGTCAATGCAGAGAAAGTTAAAGTTACAGGTAAGAAATTACTTCAGAAAGTATATTACAACCACTCCGATTATGTAGGTGGAATGAAAGAGACTACATTAAAAGAAATGTTAGCAAAACATCCTGAAAGAGTTATCGAGTACGCTGTAAAAGGCATGCTTCCAAAAGGACCTTTAGGAAGACAGATGTACACAAAATTATTTGTATACGCTGGACCTGATCACAAACATGCTGCTCAGAAACCAGAAGTTTTAACATTCTAATTAGGAGGTAAAGGACATTGGCTAATACAAAGAATTACGGAACCGGAAGAAGAAAATCATCTGTTGCCAGAGTATATTTAGTACCAGGTACAGGTAAAATCACAATCAACAATAAAAGAGATATCGACGAATATTTCGGATTAGATACATTAAAAGTTATCGTTCGTCAGCCATTAGTAGCTACAGAGACATCTGATAAATTTGATGTTTTAGTAAACGTTCGTCAACTTCCTTTTCGGTGAGGAGAGATGCAGGTGTGTCTTGTATCATGCGGGCGGTGTCCGTCATAGACAGGTTCTCTTTTCGTTTCATCAATGACGAATTTCCCGAAACCGAACTCAAGCATCAGAGGAATCCAGTAAGAATCATAATAATTCCGGTACTGAAAAGGTTCGTCGTCAGGTGTACAAATCAGATGGTCACATTTCCGGTTCATCCAGTATTCAAAGAATGGTACAATCTTTTCAGCAATGGGAACTTCTCTGATTCCTGCCTCTGTTTTGGATTCTTTCACATAGAACCATCGTTCATCAAGATGGATGTCCTTTTTTCTCAAGGTCGAGGAGTTCACCGATACGGACACCGGAATAAATCATAATAAGGATGACGGTCACATATATGTTTGAATCCTTGCATTTCCACAGAATAGAAATCTCTTTCTTTGAAAAAGGTTTCCGGTTGTATGCGTTCGGATTTCCCGCCTTGCTTATATCAACGTATCTGACCATGTCTCTTTTATCTTGAGACACAATCCGTGAATGACAGCATAGTCATACGTGAGACCCCACAGGATTTTCAAGGTTTTAAGTGTGGGAGTGTTTTTGCCGGAGCTATCGACGACACTTTGCAGGTGATCCAGTTTGATGTCAACAAATCTCATTTTCCACAGGGTTTCGATGTGTTAAAAGCAGCCTTGTAACCATTCGTGTCCTTGATTTTTTCAAAATGGATTTCCGACCAATTCTCATATACTTCCTCGAAAGTAATAGTTGCATGGTGTAAATCAAAGGGGTCTTTATTGTATTCCGCTAATGCAGTGAGAGCCTCTTTGCGTGTCGGGTAATATCCGACGGTTATATATAATTGTTTTGATTTTCCGGTTATAGGGTCAATTTCCCACCCTTTTGTCTTTTTTTTTGCTACATAGGGATTTTTCGTCGGTTTCCGGATAATTTATAGACCGACCCGAACCCGTTCGGTAGTTTCATTCAATCACCATCCTAAAAAGAGTATAAAAATAAAACCAGTGCAAAAAGCACGGTTTTATGGTAGAATGAAACAGGATTCGGATTCTATCAAAATGCTTTTTGCAGGGCATGAGATAAGAGATTCCACAAAGGCGATTCGTGTTGCAGCACGGGTCGTCTTTTTATGTGCAAATCTATTTTTCAGAGCGTTCTTTCACAATTTTCCGATACTTGCGACCGATGGCAAAACAGCCGACACCCAACAGGATGGCAGCAACACCGCCAACAGGAACAGCAAGCAGCAGGAGCAATCCCAAAAGCACAAGCACAACAGCGAGAACCATGAGGATAATTCCGCAGACATTATATGTCCGGTCGGAATATTCCTTTTTCACTGGAGCAGGTGCGTCATAGGATGCGGATGTGTGTCCGTTTCCGGATGATGCACTTTTCATCACATCAGAGACCCCGACGGTCGTTCGACTATACACTGCATTATAAGCAGCCTTTTCGGGTCATTCACAATCCCCACTCCCTTTTTACCATAAAGGGGATTGACCGCCTTTTGACCTGCCTCTTTACTTTTCCGGTAGTCCTTGCCTTTATGCTCTTTTGACATTCGGTTTTCTGACACCGTATTTCATGCAAACACACCTCCATTCTTTTGGACAAATCTGTCACCTTGTACACTTTCCTTACGAAAGGAGGTGAGCAGGATGAAAGTTTTGTTATGGGAAACGAGAACCTCAAAAGGGTTCACGTTGATGGAGTTGGCGAAGAAATCCGGAATCGGAAAATCGACGCTCAACAACATCGAAAACGGTAAGGTGTCACCGACATTGTTTCAACTCGAAACGATAGCGATTGCACTGGAGGTCAAAATCACCGACCTGTTTGAATCTGAATACAAATAATTGTATCACATGACATGTTCCGTGAGCGGGAACAGGAGACGATTCCCACAATTATGGCAATGAACTCCGCTATTTCCACAATCATGGAAATATGTGATATGATGTGTTTCGGAAAGGGGTGGTGTTCCCTTGCATTACAAAGAGACTATCATTGAGTTAGTCGGTAAGATACAAAGCGAAAAAGTCCTCAAGAGGATATATAAATTCGTTTTATATCTGTACACCCACGAGACTGGCAGTTGAAAAAGACTGTCAGTCTTTTTTATTATCCGCTCTCAAAGAAATGTAATAATCAACAAGTCTGTCAAATGCCTCAATATCAGCGTCCGAGGCATATAAGAGCGTTTTTATCATATTTTTGCGAGATTCATTCTCACCCGCCATGATGCGGTCGATTCTTTCAAAAAGTCGTCGTCGGATTCGACGAACATTTCTCCCTCTCCAGTAGTCAACCACATATAATCAACACTAAACTCTCGACAAATGGATTTTGTCATCTGTTCAGTGAGACTACGTTCACCCTTTTCAAGACGAGAAATTGAAGTTTTGGTCACACCAAGTTTTTCACCGAATTTTTCAAGAGTAAGACCGAGCGAATTTCGCACATCTTTGATGCGTTCACCCTGCGTCATATCGAATCACCTCCTTTGTTTTGCATAAAGCATAACACGGTAACTGACAAAATCAATAAAAAAGTAACCATAGGCAACAAAAAAGTATTGACAAGGTGGACACAGGTCACTATAATGTAAACCATAGGCAACAGAAAGCAGGAAAGAACGGGTGAAGGGATAGGGCTACACGCAAGTGACATGGTGGTCAGGCTGCCGGATAGCAGATAGAGCGTGTGAAGAATAAACATGACCCGTCAAAGTAGTTGAAGAAAACAGGAACGGTAGGGCAAGAAAGCACAGTGTACCGCACTATTTGAAGAAAGCGGACAGGCTGAACCTAATCAGCACTTTACCCCTATTCCAAGAAACCGTTAAGTGGAAGAATCAACCGAGCGAGAGGACACAGCACTGTTGCCCTTTTTATAAGAATAGGAGGAATGGAAATGGAAAAGAAAGATACTTGAAATATGTGAAAATCTGCGAGAGAGCAGAAAGAATGAAAATTGATACAGGTGATCGCATGGGAGCACTAATGGACATCGAGAGTGCAGACAAGAAATTCAACATGAGACTGGATGACTGGTTGCAAGCAGATGATTTCAATTTCGCACATGACTATTGTGGTATTCAAAACAATATAAAACGAGGAGAGTTTCCGGCAACGGATTTCGGATTTTTCTCCCAAGATTCGCAGGTACACGCTAAAAGCCGAAACGGGGCAGCAGTCACCCCGTCAGCGTCCGGATGGCGACCGACGCTCTGACGATGGCAAGCCGAAAGACAGCGTCGGAATACCGTGAGAAACATGGCAGCGGGTGAACTTGCTAAAAGGTTCATAGTTGGATGACAGGTTTTCGGTGACTTTTTAAGGTGAAAAGACACAACACGGTAAATTCAGCCGGAACAGAGGCGAGGTCATGAACAGACCGAGAGAGCCTCCACAGGAGGAAACAGGATGCAGGAAATGAAATATTTCAACGAGGGAAATGATTGCGACATCTGCAAAAACCAACTCATGACAGGACGAGACGGAACGGTCGAGGATTGCAGGAGGAGACAGAACGGGTTGTCATGCAGATTCGAGGAGCGTGACATTCGGACATGTCCGGTGTGCGAACACGAGGTTGATCGTGAGGAAATGCATTTCACAAAGGATTGTCATGGAATCCCGTTCAGACTGGTGTGTGACAGATGCTATCAGAGAATCATGTCAAAAGGATATGACGGTGAATATTACACAGAGGCAGACGAACAGATTGAGGATGACTATTGAGAGCCGAAACGGGCAGCAGTCGCCCGTCTGCGTGGGATGACCGCCCACGCATTGACAAGGCAGGTCAGAACAGGAGGTCAGACGGATGGAAGTCGGACGTATATTGCCAACCGAGGCAGCAGTCATATTGAATGTATCACCGCAATTCATCCGAATAGCGATGCAGCAAGGGAAACTCCCTATCGGAACAGCGGTGCAGATGTCATCAATATGGACTTATCACATTTCGGAGAAACTGCTTGCAGATTATTCCGGAAAAAGACATACAGGCAGAACTTGAGAGAATCAGAGGAAAGAGAGGAGCGTGACATATATGTCAAAGGATGAAAGAAAAAGAAATGATTGAGAATATCGCAGAGCGGTTCACACAGATGGATGACGTTGACAAGTCCTATATTGCCGGATATATGGCAGGAAAACAGGAGGAACGTCAGAAATGGGAGCAGCAGGGAAAGACAGCGGTTTGCAACAGCGTGAGGGGAGGTCATGTTTGAATTGAATCGACTATACAACATGGACTGTATGGCAGCAATGCAGGAAATTCGGACAAGTTTTTTGAACTGGCTATTTGCGACCCTCCATATGGGATAGGCATTGACGGACAGAAATTGAATATCAACAAGAAGAATCCTAAACACACACGGAAAGAGCACATCCGGAAAAACTGGGATGCTGCAATTCCTCCGGAGGAGTATTTCAGAGAACTGGAGAGTATCAGTCAATCAAGTGATATGGGGGGCAATTACTTTGTAGAACACCTCACAAAAAGGAACGAAAGGGTGGATTGTGTGGGATAAAGGTCAACACGGTTTGACAATGTCAGACTGTGAACTTGCATACACGTCTTTCAATGTTCCGACAAGAATTATCGTTATGAATCGGGTTGAGCTGCTCAAAGATGGAACTTTTCACCCAACACAGAAACCAGTGAAACTATACGAGTGGGTTATATCAAGATATGCGAAAGCAGGAGACAAAATTCTTGATACACACGCAGGGAGCGGGAGTTGTCTTGTTGCTGCACACAGGACACAACATGACTTGTTAGGATTTGAGATTGATGCAGACTATTACAGAAAAGCATCAGAACGAATCGAGGCAGAAAAAGCACAGATGACAATATTTGATTTCATGTGAGAGGAGGTCGAGCGGATGCGTATTGTATATATTTGTTCACCATACAGAGCAGCAGACGAGGAGACCTTGCATCGCAATATTGAGTATGCGAGAGAATTGACAAGAGAGGCACTGTTGCGGGGCGAAAGTCCTGTGACAGTTCATCTATACATGACACAGTGTCTCAACGGACAGATCGGCAGGAGCGAGACAGGGCTTGCAGCAGGGCGAAATAATTCCGAGATGTGATGCAGTGATGGTCGGTGTGAGACACGGGATTTCAGCAGGAATGAAAGCCGAGATTGATTTTGCAAGGAGGTGTGGAGTACCAGTTCAATACATTCAAGAGTAAATACGCAGAGCATGAGAAAAAAGAGCAAAAGAAAGGAGACCGTTGCAGCGGTCTCCCGTTTAGCAGTCTGTGTCAGACGCTTAAAACCTAAAAATATTATAGCAAATCTGACACCATATTGCAAGCATGAAAAAGCGGGGAAAACCCCGTGATTCAAAGGGTTTCAGACCCCTTTGACGACCTTGTGATGGATAGTAACAAGTCGTTGAAAAGTATATAAAGGGCAGCAGGAGGAACAGTGTCAGAATGGCAAAAAGAGAAAGAAAGGGATGACGTTCATCCCGTATGACTATGAGGCAGCATACAACAAGAGCCTTGAGGATATGCACGAGTTCTTTGTTGAGCAGATGTTCAAGCAAGGGAAAAAAAGGTTGTATATGCACTCAAGGAGATACGAGGCAGGAGACCAGTTCGAGGTTGAGATATATCCACAGTTCAAGAAAATGGATGAAGTACCTCCGGAGGTCGGAGTATCAAAAAGGACAATGACAAGGCTCAAAGGAATCTGAACGACAAGAACGCAAGGAAATATGTGGAGCGTCTTATCAATGAGAATTTCACGGACAGAGATTTGTGGCTCACGTTTACATACGACAATGAGCATCTCCCTCCGGACGGAGACATCGACGCAGCAATCAAGAACGTGCAGAAATTCATCCGACGGGTGAATTATCAGAGAAAGAAAAAGGGGTCTCCCTGAACGCAAGATATGTCTATGTGACCGCCTACAATCCGACAGAGGAAATCCGGTGGCATCATCACATTGTCATGGATGGCGATATGGACATGGATAGTGGTTGAGGGATGTTGGAAACAGAGCAGCAGGAACGAGGTTCGGAGGCTGCAAAGGACGAGAACGGTTTGACAGGAATGGCAAAAGTATATCGTCGAGGAAAAGAACAGGGTGAAATCGGAGAAACGGTGGAACTCCTCACAGGGATTGAGAGACCCCGACATCAAGGTGGTTCATTCAAAGAGACCGACAGCAAAAGCCGGAGGATATAAGAAAATCGGAACATACGTCGAGACCATGAGAAAAGGACATGAGCAGGTTCGTGAGCAGATGTTGAAATGGTATCCGGATTTTGATTTTACGGATGCGGGAATCTATTACAACGATTTCAACTCAATGTTCTACATACGGGCGAGAATGAGGAAACGGAGGCAGCAATGAAAGCAAAAAGAAAGAGAAGAATGAGCAGGAGGAGACGGGAACTGACATATATTGCGGTGATGGTATTGCTGGCGATCGCTGTGAGCATAGGTCTGACACGCTCTGTCATGCGAGATGACAAGGAATTTGAGGAGTATGAGCAGCAGTCGCAGGAGTTCAATGCACGGATGCAGAGAATCGACGAGAAAAAGAGAGGCATCCGGACAAATGCAATGCTTGAGCAGGTGCGAACATGGCAGCAGGACACAGAACCGGACAAGTATGCAGTATTTGACACCATGTCGGCAGACTGGGGAGGCGAGGAGGATGGATTCGTGCTCTATGAGATACCGGAGGAATACAGTCGGACAGGTGGCTATTTTCCGGAAAAGATGCAGGTATATACATATTGCGTCTGCAAGCAGTACGGGGTCAGATATGACCTTGTGGTCGCTCTGATTGAGAAAGAATCCGGATATAAATTCGACAAGGTTGGTGATGATGGTCATTCTATCGGGTACATGCAGATATATGAGGAGTGCCACAGAGACAGGATGGAGCGTCTGAACGTCACAGACCTCACGAACCCATATCAGAACGTACTCGTCGGGATTGATTACCTGTCGGAACTGATTGAGAGATACGGAACGATTCAAGATGCACTTGCAGCGTATAACTACGGGGAGCAGGGAGCAAAACAACACCTATGGAAAAACGGAATCTATGTGTATGAGTACAATCAGACCATCATGAGCCGGATGAAAGAAATTGAGGAGGAACTGGAGCGGGATGCAGGTGATTGAGAGGATTCTGCACATGTTGAGGGTCAAGGATTGCAGACATGTGTGTCTGTTCTGTGAATATTATGACATGTGCAAGCAGGAGACAGGCAGCAGGAAAGAGGTGAAAGAGAATGAACATGAGATATGCAATGAGAAGTGAGGACACGGAGCAAATCAATGTCGTGTCGTGGGCGAACTGGAATGTGAATCGTTATCCGGAATTGAAATGGCTGCATCATGTACCGAACGGAGGCAGCAGGAACAAGCAGGAGGCGGTCAAACTCAAACAGATGGGTGTCAAGGCGGGTGTATCTGATTTATGCCTCCCGTACCCCGAAAGGACTGTACTGCGGATTGTACATCGAGATGAAATTCGGTGATAACAGGCAGCAGGAGACACAAAAAGAGTTTCTTGCAGATATGGCAGCAGCAGGACATTTTGTCGCAACCTGCTATTCAGCAGAGGAGGCGGTCAAGGTTATCGAGGAATACTGCAAATTGATGAATCACAAAATGGGAGATTGTGAAATTGTCATACCATTGGAAAACAGAGAGGAATTAAGAAATATAACAATGAGCATCCCGAACAACAGCATCCTCAAGAACGGGGAAATCAAAAGAGAGCAAACCGAGAAAAAATGAGGAGGTGCAGCAGGATGACGGTCAAGGATATTATGACGTTGCTTGAAAGTCCGGACAGGGTTCGGGTCATCAAGGACGGTGAGGAGATATACAACCAGTATTTTGCAAACATGGAGGTTGACAAGGACATCGTCGCACAGATAGGAGATGCAGAGGTCAAGAGATTCCGAGCAATTCCGGAGATCACTCACAGGAAATACAAGGAACAGGGTCTCATTGCACCGATGAAACCGGAGGAAACACCGGACTATTCTTTCAGAGATTTGCAGTTGTGTATATACCACACAATCACGATATAGCGGGGAGGTGAGGACATGAGGAAAATCATCATTGTGGCAGCAGTCGTTGTCATAGCACTGGGAGCAGGGTTCACATATACACTCTACAAGGTGGGAGAGGGGATGCACCTGCACCGCTGCGGATGGAGACAGCCGGACGACAGAGGTTTCATGTAACAGGTAACAAGAGGATAACAGGAGGAACAGAAAAAATGAGAATTATTGCAGTTATGTCACCGAAAGGTGGAATCGGAAAGACAACGACATCGGATGCGATCGCCTACATGTTGGGAGAGGAGCAGGAGAAACGTGTTCTCATTCTCGACGGAGACCCGCAGGGCGATACATCCAAAACATTCGAGGCATACGAGCCGGAGGAACAGGAATGAGTGAACTGCTTGAGCGTCATGTGAGTGTGGGCGGGTCATACCGGACAACGGACTTGATAAGACCCACACAGTACAGTCACATTGACATCATTCCTGCAAACGGGTATCTCATGCAGACAGACATGAAACTGCTGCTCAAGCAGGAGGCAAATCAAGTCACGAGGCTGCGGGATGCACTGGAGGAAATATCCGAGGCATACGACTATTGCATTTGTGATTGCGGTCGTCTGCTTGATATGGTGGTCATCAACATTCTACTGGCAGCGGAACTCGTCATTGCACCCGTAAAGGTCGGAGGATATGAAAACGAGGCGATTCACAATTTGCAGGAGCAGGTTGACGACCTGCGGGAAATCAATCGGAACTCGAATCAAAGGGTCTTGTGACCATGAGACAGAAAAACAAGACATCACTGATTTCGAGGAGTGGATGAAAACCAGTTCGATTTGACATGTTCGTCACACCGATTCGTCGGTCGATTTAGCGGAAAAGGCATCCATGAGAATGGCAGTCCTCCGCAGTTTTCAAAGAACTGCATCGTGTCACAGGACTATCGCAATGTGGTTCATGAATTACTCAAGGAACTGGAGGGGTAGAACATGGCAGGAATGAGAGCGGTGCATAAAAAAGAACGGAACAACATTCAAGTATAGCGGAGATTTGAAAGAGACCATCGAAAAGGCAGAAAAAGAATTGAAAGAGAAAGAGGGAACAACACAATGGAAGATTTTTTTCTTAAATGGCAGTACGACAATGCACGGAAAGCGTTTGAGAAGTACAACCGCAGACTGGAAGATTTGAAAGATTTCATAAAACTGGCAAAAGAAGAACTTGCAAAAGAGAGGAGGCAGCAGGACATGGGCGAGACAATACAAATCCTTGAATTATTCGGGGGAATTGGTTCGCCTCGATGTGCCTTGAGAAATTTGAACATCCCAACAAAAGCAATCGACTATGTGGAGATCAACGAAAAAAGCAGTCCGGTCATACAATTCGATGTTCCGTGAGGAATTAGAATATAAAACACAGACGGTCGTCGGATGGAATCTGAAACCGGATATTTTGATTCATGGTTCGCCTTGTCAGGACATGAGCATTGCAGGACATCAGGGAAAGCGACAGAAGACGGAAGAATTAACAGAGGAAAGGTTCAGACGAGGGGAGCGGAACACGTTCCTCTCATGTGGGAGACAATACATATCATTGAGAATATGGGAGAATGGCGACCTCGTTATGTGATATGGGAAAACGTGAAGAATGTGAAATCAAAGTACATGAGACCGAATTTCGACAGATACATGGTCGAGATGGAAAAACTGGGATACACAAATAATTATGCGGTTTTAGATGCAAGAGAGTTCGGATTGCCACAGGCGAGAGAAAGAGTGTTCACGGTTTCTGTTCTGAATGGTGAAAAATTTGAGTTCGATGACCTCATAAGGACACCGATGCGAAACCTGCAAGAGTTCCTTGAGGATGACGTTCCGGACATCTACGATGTGACACAACCGTCCGTCCTTGCATGTATCGGAGAAAAAAGGAATCCGGAGAGCGACGGTCATCAAAGATTGTGCATATACAATCACAACAAGGCAAGACCGGACACCTGCACAGGTCATCGACCGAGGAGATGGACGGTATCGGTATTTGACAGAGCGTGAGTGTTGGAGATTGATGGGATATTCAGACGAGGATTTTGACAGGGCGAAAGCAGTTCAAGAAAGAAACGGGAAATACTACAAGGCTTTATATGACCAAGCAGGGAACAGCATCGCAGTTCCAATATTTGAGAGCATATTCAGAAAGATAATTTTGCAGGAGGTCGCATGAGAGCGACAGAAAGAAGGATTGAACATGGGAAACATCATCAACACAGCACCGTGTCGATTCTGCGGACAGATGGTGCAGATTGACAGCGAGGAGAAATTGACACAGCCACAGGCAGAGGAACAGGCGACAATGTCCTGCACCTGCGAACAGGCGGTTGAGTATCAGAAAGAGAAACAGAGGAAAGAAAAGGCGATGCAGAACGTCGCTGCATTGTTCGGAGAGGCAGCAGCACCGGAAAAGAGATGCAGTGAGGGCATCGTGAACATTCTCAAGGCAGCAGTTGAGGAGATATACACCGGAGGACTGGCAAGGTCACTCTGAACCTCCGAGATGGGGTCAAAGCATCTATATCACAGAATAGCAAAGGGCGAGATAAACGTCGAGCGTACAGAGACCAAAAAAGCAGAAACTAACAGAATAGGGGAGCGGATGCGTGTGACCGAAAGAGAGATATGCGGGTCATTCCGGGAGAGCAGAGAATCAAAAGCAACAGATTCAGATTTTGACGGAACTGACCTGCAAGAGTAAATATCAGATAATCGGTATATTACTGCGGAATGGCGAGAAAGTACCGAAAAGCATTGAAAACCAGTTATACAAGAGATTGGACGCACTCGACGCACAGATTTTCGAGTGTGAAATGGAATACAAAGAAATCGTGACCGCACTGACGGGAGAAAACAGGAGGAAAGAACATGGCAACAGGATTCAGCGTCATGGACGCACTGAACAAGAACAGTAAGGCAGGAGTTGACGAATCACCGAGGGCGAGATTCCGGACAAAGGACATTTCAATTTTCAAGATGTACCGGAACAAACTCAATTTCTACGATTTGGCAGATATTGAGGAACTGGCAGGAGACATCCTCATGTATGGTCTCAAACAGAATCTTGAGGTTGTATTTGAGCCGAATGAGCAGGGTGAATATAGAATCGTAGCAGGTGAGAGACGGTGGCTTGCACTCAAGCACCTTGTCGAGCAGGGATATAAAGATTTTGAGATTGCGACCTGCAAACTGACCACACCGCAGGACGAGGACGAGGAGCAGGTGGAAATCATCATCGCAAACGCATACCGGACAAAAGTCTCTCAAGGATGTCATCGAGGAGGAACAGCGTCTCAAAGCGTGTCTTGAGCGTATGAAAATGGATGGAAAGAAAATCAAAGGATATGACCTCCAGTCCGGTCGCCTCCGTGATGTCATCGCCTCAATGCTCAAGATGTCAAAGACCAAGATCGCACAGATTGAGAGCGTCAACAACAATCTGATTCCGGAGTTTCGAGAGGAACTCAACAACGAGCGTCTCACATTTTCCGCAGCGTATGAGTTGAGTGGGATGTCTCCGGAGATGCAGCAGGAGGCACTTGCAAAGTACAAGGAAAACGGAGAATTGTCCTATACGGAAATTAAGGACATGAAATCACCGCAGAAACAGGAGCAGGATGCAGCAGGGCAGCAGGACACCGTGTCAGATTCAGACACAGCAGGGCAGCAGTCATCAGAAAACAGCATGAATCCTCCGGAGGAAAAGAAAGCGGGCGACGATTATGAGACACCGCATCCGGAGGGAATCACATCAATCTGCTATTCCTGCACCGAATACGAGACTTGCAACGTAAAGACCGGAACATGTACCTCATGCGACCAGTACAAGAACCGTGCAGAGGCTTACAAGACCGAGGAGCAGAGATATAACGAGGAGCAGGATGCAATCGACCGTGAGACAAAAAAAAAACTCCGTGAACAGGCAGAGGAGCAGAAGATGAACAACCTCCCGTCAGACACACAGGAGAACGGTCAGAAAGTGCATCACATTAAACTGGGAGCGACATTTTTTGAGGAGGTTGCATCCGGAGAAAAGACATTTGAACTCCGGAAGAATGACAGAGACTATAAAAAGGCGACATCCTTTGAGATGATGGAGTTCAAGGACGGAAAGAACACAGGACGCACCGTGAGAGTGCTTGTGACATATATCCTTGAGGAGTTTGCAGGTCTTGAGGACGGATATTGCATCATGGCAACATCACTCATGAAAGAGGATGCTGAATGATGACGGTGAAATAAGGAGGAAAAGACAATGGATGACATCAGACGGGGAGAGATATTCTATATCGCACGAGGGGGGCGACGAACGGGAGCGAGCAGTTTGCAGACAGACCCGCAGTCGTGGTCAGTAATGACGAGAACAACAAACACTCGGAGTGATTGAGGTTGTGTACATGACGACACAGCCAAAAACAGACCTCCAGACACATGTGACTATCCGCAGCACCGGAAGAATATCCACAGTTTTGTGCGAACAGGTGTCGTCGGTATCGACCGAGCGTGTGAATAACTATATCGGGCAGGTATCAGAGCAGGAAATGAAAAACATTGACATCGCTCTCATGATTTCCTTGCAGTTGGATAATGGCGGAAATCATCAAAGCAGTACAATGAGACGATACAGAGGCAGCAGGAGGAAATCGACAGCCTAAAAGGGAAATTGAGATGTTACAGCAAGGAATGTGATGACAGAATCGCAGAAATTGAACAGGATGCAGCAGTGTATGTCGAGGAGAACAGGAAAGTTGATGCAAGCAGACAGTCAGAGGACATCATCAAAGTTCAGACCGAGCGTGACACATTCAAGGCACTATATGAGCAGTTATTTGAGAGGGCTGCTGACTATGGAGGAACAGGAAATTGAAAAGGACAATTAAAAGCATTATTCATCGAGGCAAAGGGAACAGGTCAGAAATATATCGGTGTAATGATTCAGACAGAGGGTAGCAGTGAACCGGAGGTCATCATCAATCCGAAAGAGAATTTCAATGCAAAATTCGACTATTACATGGCAGCGTATGACGATGATTTGATTCTGATTGCAGCAAAGGGAAAAAGGACATCAGAATCACGGGAGCAGCAGCGGGAGCATCGTTCGAGGACATCCAGTCACAACTCATTGATGAAAAGCGTCATCCGGATGGAAAGAACAGATTGCGGATGCGGTGGACAGGGTTGTCGATAAGATGTTGAAAGAAACTCCTCCGGAAACGGAGGAGGAGAGACAGAACTGCGAGACCATGAGAGAGACAATCAAAGGAATGTTCCTCACGCAGAGACGCTCAAAGACAGAGGCAGCGTTCATCACCGAGAATATTGACAGATACGAGGAATTGTTTGAAATCTGCATGAATGGAGATGATGCACAGTTCAAAAGGGCATCACGGAATTGCAGAAAGCACAGAATGAGTATATTTTGCAGAAAGAGAGGGAAAACGGATGAACAAGGTCATTTTGATGGGTCGTCTCACGAGAGACCCGAATGTCAGATATTCACCGAGGAATAATTCACAGGAGGAAATGGCGATCGCACGATACACACTTGCGGTTGACCGCAGAGGAGCAAAAGACGGGCAGCAGTCAGCGGATTTCATTTCCTGTGTTGCGTTTGGACGAGATGGAGAGTTCGCAGAAAAATATCTCAAACAGGGAACGAAAGTGGTTGTCACTGGACGGATTCAGACAGGCTCATACACCAACAGAGACGGTCAAAAGGTATATACGACCGACGTGATTGTCGAGGAACAGGAATTTGCGGAGAGTAAGAAAGCAGCAGGGCAGCAGGACGGGAACAACGGAGGGTATTCGGATGCAGGTGACGGTTTTATGAATATTCCGGACGGAATCGACGAAGAACTCCCTTTCAATTAGGTGCGGAGGAGGATGGAGGCATGGGATTCGTGGAAAAGGTGAAAAACGTCATTTCAAAACTGCGGGCAGCGGGAAAGACAGAGAAAGAGGTGTCTGAAATCATCGAACAGGCAGCAGAGGCAGCAACGGTCTTGAAAAAAGACGGAATCTCCGGAGCATCCGGAGAAAATCAAAGGCAACAGGAGGAGAAAACCTGCAAGATGCTCTTTTGAAAGTGGGAATCAGTAAAAAAGAGGCATTGACCGCATTTGAGAGCATATACAGACTGAGGAGGCAGGAAAAGTCGAATAATTGGAGGAAATATCATGGATTGCCTCTGAAAAGGTCAAAAGGAGGAAAACGACGTGGAGACAGAAAAAGAAATGACAGCAATTCAGAAAACACAGGTATATCTTGAGAATTATCGGGAAATAGAGCGATATATCAAGGATGCAATTTCGGAAGTATCACAGATTGACGATGTATCAAGATATAACATTTCGGCAGAGAAAGCGTTCCTCAGTCCATCAGAGAGTGTAAGGCAGAGACGGTCATTCTGTTCGAACACTTGAAAAAGGCTCTTGCATCGCTCAAGGAAGATGCAGAGGCAGCAGGCGAGGGGTACAAATACGACGCTCTTGAGGCGGTCTATATCAAAGGGCATGTCATACGAGGATATAGTGAGGGAGACAGGATGCGGAAAGAACTCACCGAAAAAGTGGTGCAGATCAATGACAGAACGTCTCTCAATCAAATTATTCGGTGCAAAAGCAATTCGAAAATGACAAAATCGGAGTGAAAAGAGTGAAAATGGGGTGAAAAATGATTTCGGGGGTAAAAAGTGGGTGAAAAAAAGCAAATATAAACGTGCTAATATGATAACGTGAACAGTTGAGTGAGCGATTGCAGAGATGCAGTCGCTTTTTTCTTGCCTGTTTGCCCTCCTGTTATATGCGGGCAGCAGGACACTATCATGTGCGATGTATGCCCGCCTCTTGAAAGACATGAGAGGCAGCAGGAGACCGATGGACAGAGAGGAGTGAGCAGTGTGTTATTGAAAGCATGTAAGGGATGCGGTCGCCTTATCCCACAGGCATTGACCATGTGTGAGCAGTGCGAGGCAAGGCAGCAGTCAAGGCATGTGACATATAACAATACACGCAGAGACCCACGAGCAGCAGAGTTCTATCTGTCAAAGGAATGGCGGGAGTTGAGACCTGTCATCATGAGTGTGTATGAGTATGTGGATATATATGCTCTGTATGTTGAACATCAGTTGATAACACTGCAAGATTCAGACCCCATCCACCACATCATAGAACTTGAGGAGGACTGGGAGCAGAGGTTGAACCCATTGAACTTGATACCCTTGAGCCATCGGACACACAACACAATCACAGCACTATATAAACAGAGCAATGCAAGCATGAAAGCAACACAGACACAGTTGAGGTCGCTGATTGATTACCATTTCAAAGAGGCAGGGGGATATGAAAAAGTTTTATGTGACCGTTTCTTAGTCGCACCCCTCTTTTCTTTGGAGAAAACTCCCCACGAGAAAATTTCAGGACACAGGGGAGTGACGAAAAGGTGTCAGAATGTGACACGAAAATCTGAAACACTGGACGGAAAGGGGGGTTGCTGCTGCATGGCAGGACAGAGACAACCCACAGATTTGGTTGTAATGAAAGGAAAAAACACCTCACAAAAGCAGAAATTGAGGCACGGAAAAACGCCGAGGTGGTCAGCACCATGCGACAAAGTGAGACCTCCGTCATATTTGACACCGGAACAAAAGAAACAATTCCGGAAATTGTCAAAAGAACTGCTTGCAATCAAACTCATTGCGAATGTGGATTGTGATGCACTGGCGAGATTACTGATTGCACAAGACCAATACATCGAGATAACGGACAAAATCAGAGAAACTCCATTGATGGAGGATGTTCCGGTATATGAGACGAAAGAGAATCCGGACACGGGAGAAAAAGAACGTGTGCAGGTCGGTACAAGGCAGGTCGTGAACGGTGAACGTGAGCGTCTCATGATTATTCAAGACCGCTGCATGAAACAATGTCGGCAGGGGCATCAGATTTCGGACTGACAGTTTCCTCCAGTCGCCGTTTGGTCGTACCGAAACCACAACAACAAAACCGGAGAACAAATTTGCGAAATATGCAAAGTTCAAGGCATGGCAAAAGCAGCAGGGAAACACAAGACCGCTGCACACAATACGCCCTTGATGTCGTATCGGGCAAGATAACAGCCGGAGAATATGTCCGTCTGGCATGTCAAAGGCATCTTGACGACCTCGAAAAGCGAAAGCAGCACCATACAAATATTATTTCGACGTTGAAAAGTCCGAGGAAATCATCAATTTTCGCGGAAGAATTGACAATCGCAGAGGGCGAGGAAAATGAGCATGTGACGGCATATCCGTTCCAGTGCTTCATTTTAGGGTCGCTGAATGGGATGGAGAACAAAGGAAAAGGGTCATACAGACGATTCAGAACATCCTATGTGCAATTAGGACGACAGAACGGAAAATCGTTCATCAATGGTATTTTGGCGTGTTATTACGGCAATTTTGACGGGTACAAGTACGGAAAAATATTTTGTACGGCTACAAAGCAAGACCAAGCGAACATAGTTTTTGACGAGGTCGCAAAATTCATCAATTCCGACGAGGATTTGTCAGAGTGGTTCAAGGTTCACGACCACAATCACACGATTGATTGTCTCTGTACACATTCGGAAATCAAAGGCATTATCCGGAGATACAAAGTCACTTGACGGACACCGTGCATATTTGGGAATCGTCGACGAGTATCACGCACACAAAACAAATCAGATGTACAAACTGCTTGAGGGCGGTATCAAGAAACTACAAGTCGGCGTTGATTTCCGTCATAACGACAGCGGGGTTCGATTTGAAATCGCCTTGCTACAAATTATATGAGTATTGCTGCAATCTGCTGAAAGGTGTGTTTGAGAACGACAGTCAGTTCGTGTATATAGCACAGTTGGACACAGCGGATGACCTATACAAAAAGGAGAACTGGATAAAAGCGAACCCGATTCTTGAGTTTGACGAGGGATGCACTGGAGAATCTCATTCCGATTGCACACACTGCCCGTGATATGGGCGGGGAGGATTGCGAGATTTCCTTGTTAAAGCAGTTAAACATGTGGATGCAGTGGTCAAACGCACTGTACATCAAGGACATTAAAGACTGGAAACGATGTGCCGCATTGCGAACGCTCAAGGATTTCAGAGGGTCAAAGTGCTATGTCGGAGTTGACTTGTCATCCGGAGGCGACTTGACATCAATCGCAATCGTCATCCCGTACATGGTTGACGGTGTGAAAAAGTATTTTGTGCATACTCACTCATTCATACCTGCGAGCAGAGTGGACGAAGCATATCAAGACGGACAAAGTTCCGTATGATGTATGGATTTCAAAAGGTCTCGTGACGGTAACGGAAACACTGGGAGGAATAAAGACAGATTACAAGTACATCATCAAGTACCTTGAGGATTTAATCAAAGAAGAATGATTTGAAACCTCAACTTGTGTGTTATGACCCACACAACGCATCTGCGTTCCTGTCAGACCTTGAGGCACTGGGATTCGATTCTGTGGCAATTACACAGACAGCAAAGGAACTCAATGACGCAACAGTTGATTTCAGACTGGAGATAAAAGCAGGAAACGTCGTGATTGAGGGAACAGAAGTCGGAAAAGGAAAGGTTGTTCCGTTCGATGAACTGCTGACGTGGTCGATTGCAAACGCAAAGACTATCTCGAACAGTTACGGTGAAATAAAAATCGACAAGGCACTCGACAGGACAGAATCGACCCGATTGACGCAATCATCGACGCATGGAAACACGCAATGAAAGAGGAATACCGTCCGGACACAAATGAAACTGTCAATGAATGGCTTGAGCAATATGAAAAATACATGAAGAAAGGCGGTGAGAAATAAATGAATCCGTTTCAGAAAAGGGAGCAAAAGTTTCAAATTGGTGGAGAGGTGAACCCGGAGGTCAGTGATTCACGGAACGACGGAGGGAAAATGACATTGAACTCACCGTCGTTCCTTGAGCGAATGGGTTTGAAAAGAAAAGGGAAACCGACATCAGAGGTCACATATTTCACATGTCTCAAGATGCTGTCAGAAACCCTTGCAAAAATGCCTATCAAATATTATCAGAAAACGGACAAAGGGAATCATTGAGGCAGAGGCGACAGATACATCGAAACTGCTCTCAAAAGACCGAATCCGTTCATGACACCAACAACATTTTGGAACACAGTTGAAATCAACCGTAACCATTACGGAAACGGCTATGTGTATATGAGAAAGAAGTTTGACCGAAGAAATTCGGGGTGAAATAAAAATCGTTGATTTGTGGGTGATGCAGTCGAATTGCGTTCAGATAATTGTCGACGATGCAGGAATATTCGCCGGAGCGGGGCGATTGTGGTACGTCTACACAGACCCGACATCCGGTCGTCAATATGTGTTTAGTACAGACGAGGTGATGCACTTTCAAGACATCATTCAGCTTTGACGGAATCACAGGACTACCAGTGCAGCAGATTCTCCGTGACACGGTTCGGTGCATCGGCATCACAGGCGTTCATGAATAACTTGTATGAGAGCGGTCTGACAGCAAAAGCGACACTCGAATACACAGGAGAGTTGAATGATAAAGCAAAAGAGGCACTTGTCAAATCGTTTGAGGAGTTCGGCAGCGGGGCAAAGAATACAGGAAAAATTCTGCCTGTTCCGTTAGGAATGAAACTCACGCCCCTCGACATCAAACTGACTGATTCACAGTTTTTGAACTGAAAAAATATAATGCCCTGCAAATCGCCGGAGCGTTCGGAGTGAAACCGAATCAAATCAACGATTATTCAAAGTCATCCTATGCGAACAGCGAATTGCAGCAGTTGTCATTTTATGTTGACACCGAGTTGTTTGTTATAAAGCAGTACGAGGAGGAAATCAACTACAAAATGCTGACAGACGAGGAACAGGATGACGGTTTTATTACAAATATAACGAAAAAGTTTTTTCCGAACGGATTCAAAGACACAAATGGAATATCTGAAAAATGGTGTCAGTGGCTCAATTATCAAACCGAATGAGGCAAGACGTAAACTCGACATGGAAGATGGGAGGGAGGCGACACCTACTTGCGAATGGCAGCATCGTTCCGTTAACAATGGCGGGTGCAGCATATTTGAAAGGCAAATCCGTGCAGGAGAACGCCGATGAACCGGAACAGCCGGAAAGAAACAGAGCCGGACACAGAGCAGCCGGACACAGAAACGAACCGGACGAAACCGACACGGCAGAGGACGAGGATGAACAGGAGGGAGGTGAATAAGCATGGCAAAAAAGAGACGTTTTGATTTTACAAAGAAGAATAAACGCAGCGGGAAAGTTGAGAATGTCGGATATTTGGATTTAGAGCAGGACGAGGAGCAGAGCAGATGTTCCTTGTATTTCTACGGTGACATTGTATCAGCGACATGGGAATCTATGTGGTGTGAGGAGGACAGATGTCCGCAGGACATCGCAGATTTCCTCAACCAGTTAGACGGATATGAGGACATTGACATCTATTTCAATTCCGGCGGTGGGATGTATTTGCAGGACTGGCAATCTATAACCAGTTGAAACGATATGACGGACACAAGGTCGGATATGTTGACGGAATGGCTGCATCCATTGCATCAGTCATCATGTTTGCATGTGACGAACTGCATTTCGCAACAGGTGCTCAAGCAATGATTCACAAACCGTTATGCATGGCATACGGAAACGCAGACGATTTCAAAAGGGTCATCAAACAAGTTGAATTTATGCGAAGATTCAATTCTTGATGTCTACGAGGAACACATGAAAGAGGGTGTGACAAGAGACAAAATTCAATCTTTCATGAGCAATGAGACATGGTTCGACGGTAAGAAGATGCAACAGTATTTCGACGTTGAGATTGATGACAAGGCAGCAGTCGCAGCATGTGCATCCGACTATTTTGAAAATACAGTCAACGTTCCGGAGAACATCAAAGGAACGGACACAAAGGACATTGTCAATGCGGTGCTTGCAGAACTGGAAAACAGGAACAATGCAGCAGCAGAGGCAGAGAAACAGAGAATCGAGGCAGAAAAGCAGGATATTCTTGCAGATTTCGACATGTATGGAATTTAAGAAATGGAGGACATGATTCATGAACAAGGAAATGCAGAAACTGTTGAAAGCAATTAACGACAAAAAAATGAGGTCAAGAGCCTTGTGAACGACGGAAAACTCGACAAGGCAAAGAGCAGCAAAAGAGGAACTCAAAGAGTTACAGGAACAGTTTGACCTCCTGTTTGATTTGGACGAGGAGGAACAGGAGGAGATCGAGGGCAAGGTCGAGGATGGAACAGCAAAACCAGGTCGGGGGGAAAAGCCGGACAAAAGAACATCGTGAAATCGTTTGTCAACATTGTCAAAAGCCGGATTCCTGCAAAAAGAGGCAGACGAGGCAGACATCAAGGTGTACAAGGATGCGTTACATCCGACACAACCGCAGGAAGACGAGGATGAGGTCGGAATCGGCGTGACAATTCCGGAGGACATCAGAACAGACATCATCGAGTTGCGTCGTTCATCCGACAACCTTGAACAGTATGTCAATGTCGAGGGCGTAACAACTAAGACAGGAACACGAAACATTGAGGTTGATGCAGAATCAACACCATTTGACAATGTTGACGAGGCTGCGGATTTTCCGGAGATGGACGAACCGGAATTTCAAAACCGATTGAGTACAAGGTAAAGAAAAAGGGTGGCATCTTAAAAATCACCGCAGAAGTTTGAGGACACAGCAGCCAACATCATGGCATACATCAACAAATGGATTGCCAAGAAAACAAAAGGCAACCCGTAACGCAATGATTCTCAAGGTACTCAACGAGATGACAAAAGAAGAAAGAGGTCACAGTCGAGAACCTTGACAGTCTCAAGGACATTTTCAATGAGCAGTTAGACCCTGCAATCGCGACAATGCAGTTGTTATCACGAATCAGAACGGGTACAACTACCTCGACAAGTTAAAGGATAAAGACGGAAAGTATATTTTTTTACAGAAAGACCCGACACAGCAGACAAAGGGTCAAAAGGATGCTTTTCGGTGAATATCCTATCATCAAATTATCAAACGGAACAAAACAATCGACGCATCCGCACGTCCGAGAAGATTATGAACACCGATGGTCACACAATCGACGGGTACAAGCATCCTATTTTCTGCGGTGACTTAAAAGAGGCAGTCACACTCTTTGACAGAAATGTCCTCACAATCGACCTCAATGACAAAGGTGCGGGTTTATGGGATAAGGACATGACCGGAATCAAGGTTCGTGACCGATTCGATGTGCAGCCTGTTGACAAAGGGAGCAGTCATCAAGGGTCAAGATCACAGAAGTTGTCAACGGGTAACAAGGCAGCAGGGCGGTGAATCCGTCCTGCTATTGAAAGCAGGTGAGAATATGACGGACGAAGAAAAAGAGAAATACAGAGACGGTCTGATTGCAACATGCAAGGTATATTGTCACATCGACTATGATGACGACATGGAAATCCTTGAATTGATGTTTGATGTGACCATGCAGGAAATGACGGAACTGATTCCGAATTTCGACCGGAACAACCTCACAAGCCGTCAAAAACTGCTTGCATTTATGTCCGTGAAAGAACTGTACGACAACCGTGACAAGTACCGGAGCGACACGAAAACGCTATCCGCTGCCCTTTCCTCCATGCTATTGAAAGAAATATACGGAGGTGCAGCAGAATGACAGGCAGAATGACAAGATAATTGACCAAGACAACAAGTGTTGTTGACGGAAAGAACGACAGCAGGAGGAAAAGGAGTTTTTCTCATGTTGGTGTGATGTCAAGAGTTTGGGAACAAATGAAAAATACAATGCGTTGCAGATAGGTCTTGAGAACACAATCATGTTTTGAAACGAGAGCCTGCGACAAGATGGAAGAAATCCGACTGAATCTGAAAGAGTTCTACGCAGTATATAAAGGCGTTGAGTTCAAGATATATGATGCGTCTCCAAAGTTCACGGACGACAGAAAATATCAGTTGAAATGTAGAGCGGGAGCATAGTGTCATAATCTGACACCGGAGGTGATGCAGTGAAAATTGAAATGGAATTTCAAGGCTTGAAAAGAACTCATGAAAGCATTTGAGGACGCAGCAAGCGACGAGGACATAAAAGAGGTCAATCAAAAGATTGTAAAGCAAAGCGAACCAGTTGTGAAAAACATCATGTCCGGCAAAATTCCGAAATCGGCAGACATCAAATTATCCGGTAGAGGTTTCGGTTCAAAGTCATCCGTGACATCACATGCAGCGGACAGCATACCGATCGGGAGCAGTCAAAGATGAAAGACACAGGAGCAACAGCAGATGTCGGATGGGAAAAAGTCGGACAATAGCGAACATTTTTATGTGAAATTCATAAACTGGGGAACTATCTATCGCCCGCCTCAAGAATTTATCTATGCAACAGGGCGTGAGGCAGATGCGGAACTGCAAAAATCGCAGAACAGGAATATCAATCATATTTAGACAACACATTGAAATGAGGTGAGAGCATGACAGCAGTCCGGACATCATAAAAGACGCATCCGACGCGTTGAAACCGATATCAGACAGGAAAATCACCGTAATGCAAGGATGGTATGACAAAACATCCATGACAGACATGTGACATTGTGGGATTTGGGAGAAAACGACGAGAATTTTTCGGACGACGATGCAGAGGGAGTGACGCTGTCAGTGCAGGTCACTATATTTTCAGAGAATGACGAGGTTGAACTTGCGAGGGAAATCAAGTCACTTCATGAAAGAAAACGATTTCTCATTTGAGGGCAGGAACGGAGACGATTCAAAACCGGAGGACGGAATCTATATGAAAGCACAAAGGTTTTCAAAAATTTTATGAAATGGAGGAATAGACATGAGCGAAACAGTAACACAGGTAAGCGAAACAGAACAGAAGATTGTGAGGAGTAGAACTTGCGGTTGAAGAGATTTCTACATCGCAAAACTGGTGCACAAGAACGATGCGAAAGCATACGTTGCAGAAACTCCGGTCAAACTGGCAAGAGCAATCAAAGCGAAAGGTTGACGAAAAGTGGAGTTCTGAAAAATTTACTCCGACGATGGAACACCGAGGAGGTCATCACCTCATACGAGGGAACAGATGTCGAACTTGAGGTCAATGCACTTGCACCGCAGGACAGACAGATTCTGTTCGGGCAGTTATACGAGAACGGTTTTCTTGTAAAGACATCGGACGACAAAGCACCGGAGGTCGCTGTCGGATGGAGAGAAAGAAAACTCAACGGAAAGTATGATTTCAAATGGTTATACGCCGGAAAGTTTGCAGAGGGCATCAGTGAGGAGGCAAGCACAAAAGAGGGCAAATTGTCTCCGACAACAAAGAGCATCAAGGGTTCATTCTATGAGAGAAGTCTTGACAATGCGTATGAGGTTTCTGTCGATGAATCAAACCTCGTTTCAGAAAGAGACACAAAGGCAGCAGAGGCAATCAAGGCATGGTTCAGCAAAGTGCAGGAAAAACGGACGGTTTAGGCTAATAAGAGGACATATAACAGGAGGATAATTCATGAAAAGAAAAATTATCGTCAATAACAAAGAGTTTACAATGCCGAAAATGTCAATCGACACATACACGGAATATCTCGAACTTGCAGAACAGATTGTCGACGCGAAAACAGAGGTATTCAAAGACAGGACATTGAGGCGATGGGTTCTTTTTTATCTGCAAAGCATACGGAAAGCAGTTCACGGTTGAGGAATTAAAGAATCCGGAGACCGGACTGGATGCAGCAGGATTGATTCATTGAGTTCCAGTTCATTGACATGGGAATCGCCGACGACCTCACCAAACGAATGGAGAAGATGAGAAAATTTTCAGAGTGGCAAGTGATTCCGGAAATAACGAGGTCACTTGCAGAGGTGAGAGACTTTTCATCAATTCCGTAACGGTAGAACAGTATAAAAAATACATCAGTCTCATGGAAAAGAATGACACGGAGAAATTTCCGGAGTGATGTTTTTCAACAAAAAAAGATAATGCAGGAGATGTTCGGGAATGAATTGTCGCTTGCAGCAGTTGGGGAGATTGATGCATTGAATTTCTGACGGCAATCAAGACGGTTCATTTCATCATGCAGAACATTGTTGCAGAGAAGATGTTGAACATTGTCGAGGTTGAGCAGGTGGAAAAAGAGGCATCCGCATTCGATGACTATGACCGTGAAAATGGATATGAGGACGAGGATGAACAACCGGAGGAAAATCAATGGAAAGTCTGCGGGGAAATTGTTGACCGTGTTGTAAAAATTGCGATTCGGCTTTTGAAAAAACTCATACAGTCAGTGCATGAAAGAAAACATTGTCACGTTGTTGGAATACTTGCGTTTTGAATTAGACACAATCAACGAAAATCAGTAAGAGAGGAGGCGACCGAATGGCTTATACAAGCGTCAAAATTTCTGCAAATTCAAGTGATTACCAGTCACAAATGAAATCGGCAGCAGCACAAATGAAAGTCCTGTCTGCGGAATATACGACGGCAGCAACGAAAGCAAAGTTGTTCGGGTCGGAAACAGACAGCCTCAAGGCAAAAGCCGAATCGCTCACTCAAAAATCACGGTGCAGAAAAAACATCGTGAAATTGAACAGTGAGCAACAGGAGAAGTTGACAAAGAAACTGTCAGACCAAAAGACAAAGCAAGAGGAACTCAAAACAAAGATTGATGCTGCGAAAGAGGCTTATGAGAAATCAACGGCAGGAGACCGGAAAGAACTCCGAGCAGTCAAAGGCACTCAAAGAGGAACTTGACAAAGAGAACAAGAGTTTACTGCAAATGAGACAGCAATCGGAAAGACAGAGACCGCACTTGCAAATCAGACAGTAAAGACGGAAAAGTCAAAGACTGCCCTCATGAACATGGAGGCAGAACTGAAAAATGTTAATGAGCAATTAAAAGACAATAAACTTGAAAAATTTGCGACTGCTTGCGATACAGCGGGAACAAAGATGGAGAGTTTCGGAAAGAAAATGTCCGTCGTTTCTGCGGGAATTGCTGCAATAGGAGCAGCATCAATCGCAGCGTTCAAGGAACTCGACGAGGGATATGACACGATAGTAACAAAGACCGGAGCAACCGGAAAGGCACTTGAGGGGTTGACAAAGTCTGCGGATAATGTTTTCGGAACAATGCCGGAGGATATGTCAACGGTAGGCGAGGCAATCGGAGAATTCAACACAAGATTCCACACAACAGGAACGGAACTTGAAAAGACCTCTAAACAGTTCATACAGTTTGCAACAATCAACGGAACAAACGTCACACAGTCAGTTGACCAAGTTGACAAAATCATGAAAGCGTGGAACGTCGATGCATCACAGACGGGAAACCTGTTAGGATTGCTCACGGCAAAGGCACAGGAAACCGGAATCTCCGTTGATACGCTTGAATCAAATGTACTTGATAACAATTCAGCGTTCAAAGAGATGGGGTTGTCATTACCACAAGCAATCAATTTGATGGCTCAATTCGATGCGAATGGTGTTGATTCCACTCAAGCGATGGCAGGTCTTAAAAAAGGAATTACAGAACGCCACATCAGAGGGGAAATCAATGGACGAGGCGTTGTCAGATACTATCGGCAGCATCAAGAACGCAAAGACAGAGACCGAGGCGATGCAGATTGCAACGGAATTGTTTGGGAAAAAAGGTGCTGCGGAAATGACAAAGGCAATTCGTGAGAACAGAATTGACCTCACCAGTCTTTCGTCATCAATGGAGGAATACGGTTCAACAGTCGAGGACACATACAACGGAACACTCGACCCGATTGATAATGCAACAATAGCGATGAACAACGCAAAACTGGCGTTGTCGACACTGGCATCCACAGCACAGACATCCGCAGCACCTATGATTGAAAAATTGACCGGAAAGATTCAAGAGTTGACACAATGGTTCACGTCACTATCTCCGGCACAGCAAGAAACCATCCTCAAAGTCGGTCTTGTGGTGGCTGCGGTGGGTCCTTTAGCAATCGGATTCGGAAAAGTAGCACAGGGAATCTCTGACACGGTAACGACCGGACAGAAATTTGTGTCCGAGCTGCAAAGATAATCGCAAAGATTACGGCAAAGACAGCAGCCACGGCAGCAACGACCGCAGCAGATACGGCATCGACCGCAGCCACAGCAGCCGGAACAGTAGCGACAACAGGACACACGGCAGCAACGACCACGGCGACCGCAGCAACGACAGCGTTCGGAGTAGCGTTGAAAGTTCTGCAAACGGTCGGAGTTGTGGCAATTATCGCAGCAATTATCGCAGCAATAGTTCTGTTGATTAAAAACTGGGATAAGGCAAAAGAAGCCGTATCAAAATTATGGTCGCATATCAAAGAAAAATTCAATGCAATCAAAGAGAGCATCACGGGAGCATTCACGAAAGCGAAAAGAGGCGGTCACGAATAAGGTCAAAGGAAATCGGTGACAGCATAAAAAACAGCACCATAGGACAAGCAGCCTCAAAGAAAGTATTCAACGGCGTAAAGGACACGGTTCACAATGTCATGTCGGCAGCGACCGAAACGGCAAAGGAAAACTGGGAAACATGAAAACCGCCTATGAAGAAAACGGAGGCGGTATCAAGGGCGTTGTTGCTGCCGGATGGGAGGAATCAAAGGATATTATTCAGCAGGATTCACATTCGTTGATAATTTATCCGGAGGGAAACTTTCTGAAATCAAATCAAAATTCTCTGAAAAGACATCGGAAATCAAAACAAAGGTTTCTGAGGGTTGGGAGAACATGAAAACCACTGTCACATCCAAGATGACCGAGTGGAAAACCAACGCATCAAACAAACTGAATGAAATAAAGACGAATTTCTCAACAAAGGTTTCAGACATCAAGTCAATGTTTCAACAGGTTGGGAGAACATGAAAACCACCGTCACGACAAAAATGACGGAATGGAAAAATAATGCAACGAATAAATTGACGGAAATCAAATCCGGATTCTCCTCAAAAGTTTCGGAGATAAAATCAAAATGGTCGACTGATTTCACGAATATAAAGGACAAAGCAACCTCACTCATGGAGACGGCAAAGTCCAATGTTTCAACGAAACTCAATAATATGAAATCCGCATACAGTGAAAAAGGCGGGGGAATCAAGGGAATCGTGTCTGCTACGTTCACAGGCGTAAAGGACACAATGAACTCTCTCATGAGTACGGCGAACACTTTGACGGGCGGGAAACTTGACAGCATCAAATCGGCATTCTCAAGCAAATTAGCGAGTGCGAAATCGACCGCATCGTCTGCAATGGAGAACATCAAATCATCATTCTCCTCAAAGATGGAATCCGCACACGGAGCGGTGACGGGTGCATTGTCGAGAATCAAATCGGCGTTCAATTTCAAATGGTCATTGCCACCTTGAACCTGCCTCATATTAGCGTGAGCGGAGGGAAAGCACCATACGGAATCGGAGGAAAGGGTTCACTCCCGTCATTCTCGATTCAGTGGTATAAATCCGGCGGTATCATGACAAAATCCGACTATGTTCGGAATCAACGGCAGCAGCCTCATGGTAGGAGGCGAGGCAGGCGACGAGGCAATCTTGCCACTTGCAGAATTTTATAACAAATTGAACAACATCCTCGACAAGAAACTGGATGCAGTTCAAAAATCAAATATTGTGTATGTGACGAATCACACATACATCGACGGAGACGAGGTTGCAAGCAGAACCGTGTCGAGGGTTGATGCACAGATGGTCACAGACAAAAGGAAAGGGAGGTAAAACAAGGCGATGAAGATAAACGGAACAGACATCAGAGTGTACAACGCAAAACAGTTGACCGCCGATGTGCAGCCTCCCTCAATCGTGAATAATTATGAATGGTTGTCGGGAGCAACACTCCCGACAGAACTTGAGACAGATGTTCAGATGGGTCATTTGAAATTGTCAATCTATTTCAAGGGTAAGGACAGGAACAGCATCATCCGTTCTGCGTCAGAATTTATGATGAATTTCACAAAGCCGTGCAGGTTGGAACTTGACGGCTACAAAGGAACATATATCGGGTTCATCACATCAAATGACTATGAGAAAAAGAATGTGAAACAGAGGTACGTCGTAAATGTGGAATTTGACGGCTTTTTTCGTCGATGACGACCTCTCAATCACATTCGACGGAAAACCTCCGCATCGTTCTATAAAGTGGGAACAAGAGACACTCCGTGCGTTGTGGAGGTATATGCAAAAGCACCTTGACGAATTACACAATCAACGGACTGGGAGAGGACATCGTTGTTGAGAGCCTTGCAGCAGGAAAAACAGTTGTGATAGATGCAAAAACCGGACTTGTGACAATAGACGGGGCGAACGCATTTGACAAAGGTGGATTTGTGGGAATTTCCGGTATTAAAGGCAGGAGAAACGGCACTCACATTCTCCAACACAAAGGCAAGAGTGACGGTCAGATACACTCCGATGTGGATTTAGGAGGTGAGAGCGTTGCAGATTTTTGATGATAAAAAAAAGAATCGGAACACTGTCGGATTCAAGGATAGGGCAATCACCACGACACTGGATTCCGGAGATAAGGAATTGACGTTTGACTATCCTGCATCGGGAGCGTTGGTTGACCTGCTCAAAGAAGAATATTATATACGCACTAAAACGGACGAATTTGTTCTCAAAGCAGTCGAAAAAGGGGAACAGTTCAACAAATACACCGCCGTCCTCAATGTGGAGGAATTGGAGGGAACAGCGTTCCCGTATGGTTTTGAATCACAGGAGCAGACAATCAAGGCATGTCTTGAGTTTGCATTTGAGGGTACGGGATGGCATGTCGGAATATGTACCGTCACAAAGAAAAAGAACCATTGACGAGCAGGAGAGTGTCACCGCATGGGATGTCCTGCAAAAGTGCCTCACGACATACCGTTGCGAGTGCATCATTCATTCACTGACAAAGACAATCGACATCTATGACAGGATAGGAAGTGACAGAGGGTGTTATTTCATGGAGGGATTGAACCTCCGGAAAATATCTTTGAAATCCGACACCTATGATTTTTATACAAGAATCTATCCGATAGGCAAGGACGGCATCACACCGGAATGGTTGACTGGAAAAGATTACATCGACAATTTTCAGTATAGTTCCAAAATCAAGGCGTATGTTTGGAAAGACGAAAGATATACCAATACCACAAGTCTGATTGAGGATGCGACAGCAAAGATTGAGGAAATGTCAAGACCATACAAGGCATACACCGCAGAGGTGGTCGACCTTGCGAAAGCGTCAGAGGAATACAAAGACATTCTCTCATACGGAATCGGAGACACGGTCACACTTGTGTCAAAGAAAACGAGGACGAGGGAAAAGCAGAGGATTGTCAAAATCACAGAATATCCGGAATCGCCGGAAAAGAACACGGTTGAGATTTCCAATGCGAGAAAGACATTCGCAGAGATTCAGAAAGAGGAGACGGCAGCAGCCACAGAGGAGGCGGTCTCCATCTCCAACAGGGCAACCAAGAAAGTCCTTGAGAACTATTCGACCACGGAGGAGATTGAAACCAAAATCACGGCATCGAAAGAGGCAGTCGAGGCAGGTGTTGCCTACACTCTGAAAAAAATTATTATACATCCGTGCAGATGGATTCCTTGATAAAAGCCACGAAAGAGGAGATTTCTCAAGAGGTAAAGCATATTGAGGAAAACTCAATGCACAACTATGTTGTGAATGGAGATTTTTCAAACGGACTTGATGATAATTGGTACAACAGCAATGAGACGAACAATGCCGTGATGGATGTGTCCGGATTGGGAACGGTTGCGAAAATACTGAAAACATCCTCAAGCGGTTCGTATATACGGCAGAATTTAGGGAAAATACCTGCGGGAACATATCGTGTGAGATATAAGGCAGCAACAGCAGCAGGGTACGAAAGCACGGCAAGGGTGCAGGTGGGGGCGTTGGGAAGTTATTCAACGACATCCTCCGGAATGTTAAAGAGTAAAGAGTTCACGACGATTGAACGTGAAATCACGGTATCAGAGGGAACGAAATATATTTACATTTACGCATACACACAGAACGCACCCGTGTATATCACGGATATTGAGGTATTAGGACTGTATTCATTGTATGCGGATGCAAAGATTCAAGTGACTGCGGAGGAAATGACCTCCGAGGTCAACAAAAAAGTGAACAGCGATGATTTCGGAACACTAATCACACAGAACGCATACAATGTCCGAATTGCATTTAATAAAGGCAGTTCGTACATGCAGTTTGATTCGACCGCAATCACGATGTACACCGGAACGATTACGGATAACCAAAAAGAACACAATTTGACTACAACGGAACTCATTTCTATCGTGACGGATATTATGTCGGAAAAATCGGAACGAACACGATGAAAGACAACGACAGTCAGAGAGGACTTGTTTTGATATTGAGTACAACACTGCGTATATGTCATGGTCAAATAAAGAATCGCAGAATGCAGATGTGTACACGATGAAATGGTCGTACTGCACACAGCAGTGTGGGAATTACGAGGCGAACATGCTACATGCAGGGGCAGACATCAACATGCATTTCTTCACATTAAGGAATGTAAGTTTTGAGGATGGCTCAATAAGTGGAACGCTAACATTCAAACAACCTTTAGAAGTAGGCAGCGACGGGAAACTGACAAAGTGGTCAACGGCGACGCTTGAGTTCAAAAGAGGAATATTAGTGTCCGGAACATGGAGCAATGGATAAAACAGGAGGAAAAGAAATGAAGATGAATGACGAAAATATTCAGACGGAGGAAGTCAAACGAGCAGCAGAACCGGAGTATAAAATTCCGGAAGATGCTGCCGACAACTCAAGACCAAACGAAACAGCAGAGGTTGTGACGAGGGAATCAACAGAGGAGACAAACACAGAACTCTTGCAGAGTATTGACAAGAAACTTGACATGCTACTTGCAGCACAAACAGCGACACAGGCAGCAAAGGAGGAATAATCATGAATACACCGCTTGCAGTAAGAATTGAATGTGCAAAGGGAGAAATCCTCAACGCTATGGAGACGATACAGAAAAGACATGCATTGCCTCCGTGCATCATGGACGGAGTTTTGTCCTCCGTACTGGCAGAGGTAAGGAGTGAGGCAAAGATTGAACTCATAAACTCAACAAATACAATGATGGCAGAAAAAAACGAGGAACTTGAAAAGGCAAAGAAAGCAGCAAAGAGAGTTCTGAAAACAGAACCGGACGAGGAACATCCGGAGCAGGATGAACCGGAGAATCGGAGGAATAAGAAGTAAACACCGAGAGGAGGTGAGAGCATGGCAGCATTGACGAAACTGACAACGAACATCAATCTTGAAATGTCCGGAGACACTAAAAGATATTTAGTATCTGCAAAGCAGGGAGACAAGGCAACACGATTCATTGTCGCAAGGTTACTCAACAACGGTGAACCATACACAATCCCGACGGGTGCGAGAGCAGTCATCAACATTGCAAAACCGGACGGAAAACATGTATATAACACATGTTCATATTCCGGTTCGGATGTGACAGTCGAATTGACGAATCAAGCACTTGCAGCCTCCGGAACGGCGTATTGCGACATTGAAATCCGGACAAGCGATGATTCACAGGTTATCACATCCGCATCATTCACAATGGAGATTGAACCGTCACAGAGGAATGAAAATGCTATCTTGTCAGCGAATGAGTTCACAGACCTTGAGAACCGGATTGCAGGACACATCAAGAATATTGATGACACAGATGCAGCAGTCAAGAAAGCGGAATCCGCAAGAGTGACCGCAGAGAATGCGAGAGTGAAAGCGGAACAGGCAAGGGTGACGGCAGAAAATAAGCGACAGGAAAATGAGAACACCCGCATCCAACAGGAGCAGCAGAGGCAGCAGGACACCTCACAGGCGGTCAAGAATACGAATGATGCAACGGATGAATCCAAGAGGGCGACAACAGCCTGCAAAGAGGTCACAGAGCGGGCAGAGGATGCATTGCAGAATCAAGAGCAACTTGAGGCAACATTGAACACGGCGACGCAGATTCGACAGGATGTGTCACAGATGCAGACAGCAGTTGCAGAGGCAAAGAAACAGGTCGAGCAGGACAAAAAGGATATTGATGACACGATTCAAAATTCACTGCTTGCATCAGCAGAGAAAATCCTTGAGAGTGTGCAGGACTATTTCAACCGTGCAGAGGCGTTATATTCGAGCATGTATCTTGATTGTGACGGAGAAACGCCGTATCTGCGAACGGTGACACCGGTATTCATTGACGGAGCAACACCACAGGTCAGAAATGCAAATGAGGGTGTTGATTTTGACTGAGGAACGCCGACCTCCCGACAATTAGCAGTATAATGCCACGATACTGGAAACAGACGGCGAAACGAACACAAAGGAGTGATTGTGTGATATATTCCATAATCACGGAGCAAAGGAGGTTGAACAATGGCAGCAATCAGACCATGCACCGGAACAACGGCAGACTGGAAAGCAGTTGAGGACACTCTGATTCTCAAGGAAAGAGAAATCGGAGTTGAGATTGACACATCCGGTCATTATCAAATCAGACAGGGAGATGGTAAAAGAAATTCTTTGACCTGCCGATTATCGTCAACAATGCCCGTTATGAGGAAATACTGACATTGACACAGGGATATATGAACACCGTGAACAATTTCAGCAAGAACATGACAGAGGCGACGAACAGTGCAAACGGTGCAGCAGCAACGGCAAACAATGCAGCGTCGACAGCGAGTGCAGCAGCAAAAAGCGTGTCAAGGCATTGTGAACGGTCTCAACACTATGGTTGACACCGTCACAAAGAAATCATGTGTCCTCACGGTTGAGGATGGAATTTTGACGATAAGGGAGGCGTAAAAATGGCAAGTGGAGACTTGATTGTAAAAGTAGCAGACAAAGACACACTCGACCGCACATATGCGAATACAAACGCTATACTGGCAGCAGTCGGGGAAGATGTAAGAATAAAGGGTGTAAAGCGTTACGGAATGAAAATCAACAAAAATGACAGCAATCCGGCGACACGATGCACATATCTTTTCGATGCGGTGGGAATGACACCCGCTGCGATGAATTATTCTGCCGGACGGTTCGATTTTGGAGACTGGGGAAATGTCTTTTTTGTAAAGAACAATTATCCGGCAATGGTCAAATATGACGGTACAGAAGATTATAAACTCGACCCGAACGACCACACAAAGAAAGCAGACGGAAAAACGGCATCCGATGTCTCAAACACGGCATACGGAGGAAATGCAATGAGTGTATTCGATGGCAGCGGTGACAAGGGCAAGATTTGGCTCTCACAGTTTGAGGTCGGAAATTATGAGTACATGATTATTTCAAACGTCCAGTACGATGAATCATACAACGATGACGCATATGTCAGAGAGGACGGTTCACATGCGGACAAACTCTATTTCCCGATGTTTGGCGGTTCGTATGATGGAACACGCATCCGCTCACTTGCAGGACAGGTACTCATGTATAACACAAACGCATCAACAGAGATTGCAAGAGCAAAGGCAAACGGTGCGGGATGGAATATCGGCTCATGGAGCAAACGAAACCTGTTGAATTGTATGCTCAAGATTATGTCAAAGACAGACAATTCAGACTGCATTCGGACAGGGTCAGACATCCGGATATGTGAACGACGCATCACAGAATTACGGGCATCTTGCAACCGGAACACTCAAGGACAAAGGACAGTTTTTGGATATAACGACACAACACATGAGGTCAAAGTGTTCTACATGGAAAAAAACCGTGGGGCAACCGTTGGGATAGAATCAACGGTCTGTTGATGGTAGGCGGTGAAATCCTTGCAAAGATGACACCACCGTACAATCTGACAGGAAAGGACTTTGAAAAGGTCGGAATCACATTCACATCATCCGGCAACGGTTATCAGAAAGGAACAAAGTCAAGCAGATTCGGACGCATTGTCAATTCAATAGGTGGCAGCAGTAGCACATACACATGTGACTATTTTTGGTGGAATGCCGGAATTACTGCGGTCGCCCTTGTCGGCGGTTGCTGTGGCATTGGCGAGAGCTGCGGTGCGGATTGCTTGGGTTTGGGCGCTTCTGCGGGCTTTGCGAGCTGGTCCTTCGGTGCGTCCGTTTTCTTAGAACAGCCTATCGCTGCGTAAGCAGCAGGGGGAGGAACGGAGGGGGAACGCCTCCGCTATTCCCGCCGTTAGGCGGTGTGGTCGTTTTTAGAAAAATGAATATAGGGATATAGGGTGCGGTGTCGGGCGGTGTTCCTGCTCCCTGCGGTCGCCCTTGTCGGCGGTTGCTGTAACATTGGCGAGAGCTGCGGTGCGGATTGCTTGGGTTTGAACGCTTCTGCGGGCTTTGCGAGCTGGTCCTTCGGTGCGTCAATTTCTTCTCATATCGGAGCGTTTAATCAAATGCAGCCTATATCCCACGCCACAAGGCGAAAATCATTCCGGATATAGGGTCGGTTGAGTAAGCATCCGCACAAAAACCGATAGGAGATAAGAAAATACTATATGAGAAGTTACAACAACCTATATGAACCAATGTTACAAGACGACTACATAAAACAGTGTTTTATAAATGCATCCAAAAAAGAAAAAGAACAGGAATGATGTGCGGGAGGTATTAGAGAACCTCGATGAACACACAGAACTCTTGAAAAAGATGTTGACAGAGGAGTTGTTCATTCCGGACTATCACAAACCGAGCATCATCAACGAGAGCAGCAGCAAGAAAACACGCCGTATATTGAAACCGCATTACAAATATGAGCAGGTTATTCATCATTGTGCAATAGGTCAGTTCAAACCGATTGTGATGAATGGATTGTATGAATTTTCATGCGGGAGCATTTCGGACAGGGTGTTCATTACGGAAAGAAGTACATGAGAAAATGGCTTGATTCCTACGACGGAAAGAAATTCTTTGTTCTCAAGATGGATGTTCACCATTTCTTTGAATCCATAAACCGGAGAATCCTCAAAAAGGAAACTCAAAGAGGTAATTCGAGATAAACGGTTTTATAGATTACTCTGCATACTGATTGAACATGACAAAATAGCACTCGTTGCAAAGATTTTGACGGATGCAGGTGTTGAGATAGATACAGAGCAGACGAAAACGCTTGTCGGGTGCATAGCATTTGACGACATCTCCGGAGCGTTGGAGGTCTTGAGGGAAATCGGCATCGCCGGAGCGATGTTCGAGGAACTGAAAATAATTATTGAGGAGATGCGAAAAGGCGTTCCGTTGGGATATTTTACATCACAATGGTTCGGCAATTTTTACTTGAAAGCACTCGACCATTACATCAAAGAGGAACTCCATGCAGAGCATTACATGCGATATATGGACGACATGGTGATACTGGGAAAGACAAAAAGAAACTGCACAAAATACATGCAGCAATCGAAACATATCTGAATGACAATCTCGACCTTGAAATAAAAGGTGATTGGCAGGTGTTTAGATTTGAATATCCGGTATTTGATAAAGGCGGGAATCCGGTACTCGATAAAGACGGAAAGCAGGTCACAAAGGGTCGTATGCTTGATTTTATGGGATTTCAATTTCACCATGACCGGACAACCATCCGGAAATCAAACATTGAGGCTGCGAGACGCAAGGCAAACCATATCTCAAAGCAGGATAAAATCTCATGGTATAACGCATCGGTGATGTTGTCATATATGGGATTGTTCAAACACACAGACACATACAACTATTACATTGATTACATCAAACCGAAAATCAATGTCAAGAAACTCAAGAGGATAGTTTCAAAGCATAGCAGAAAGGAGAACGAACATGACAGACTGGAAAAAGGTGACAGGAACACAGCCGGACAAGCCGGAGGAGGTCGACAGGACATCGTCGCCGTCAACGGTTTACCTGCGTAAGAACATCGAACAGGTGACAAGAGAGGTTGAGGGCAGCGACGGAAAGATGCAGACAGTGACCGAATGGCAGTACGACGAGAAAGAAATGACAGTCAAGGAATATGAGAACATGGCACTCATGAAGTCAGTCGTTGAGGAGAACACATCCGGAATCGTCGAATCAGTGACACAGTTTCAGAAAGATGCGGTCATTGACGAATACACACAGCAGTTGATTGAGGAGGGGTTGATTTAGTATGAAAATACTTGTTGAAAGTCTCAAAAGAATGTACAAAAGGCACTCTCACAAAGGAACAGATTTCCGAGCGTGTCACAAAGGGCAGTATTTCGGCGGATGAATATGAATATATCACAGGAGAAAAAATTCTCCGGCGGTGATACAGAATGAGTCCGCTTGAAATAATATCACGATTGTGCGATGTGACGGAAAATCTATCGGCAATCGTGAAAAAACAGCAAACAATCATTGAACAGTCGAAAATCGAGGAGACGGTCAGAGCGGAACTCCGGCAGGAGGTAGAGGAGACAGACAGGGAGATGGATGTTCTCGAATATCACATGCGGAAATATTGCGACACCGACGACATCGAGGCGACAGAGTTCGGAAAGGAGAATGCCGTTGACGATTGAAATATCCCTGTTGCTCTCCGGAGTATCTGTTGCATGTGCAATCTTTTTTTCGGAATCTGCTCAAAGCAGAGAAATGAGAAGAAAGACACGCAGGAAGAGACGGAACAGAGAGCAACAACCGACACAATGGTGATGGTGAAACTTGAGAACATCGCAGACGACCTCAAAGACATCAAACGGGAATCGAGAGAGAACCGTGAGGAGATGAAAACATTGAGAGAGCGTGTTGTCATTGTGGAACAGTCACTCAAGAGTTATCACAAGAGACTGGACGGAGAACAGCATTCCGACCGATAACAGGAGGGCAGGAAACGGGCAAGAATCAACCTCACAGAAAAGAGGCAATACATGAGAATGACAGAACAGGAACGACGCATCAGAATCCGGCATCTGAAAAGAATGCATCGGATAAGAGAGCGAAAAGAGAGACATGACAAAAGGTGTCCGGTCTGTTCATGAAACGTGTTGTATTCACTTTGATTCTTGCAGCATTTATCTTTACAGTCGTGATGATATTTGTGTTTTTGCGGATGGGTTCAGAACCGTCGACACTGATTGAGAATGTATTCAGATTTCTTTCGGTTGAGGGCGGTGCAATGGCACTCATTAAGTCCGTGAAAACGGTCAAGGGAACAAAGTCAAACGGAGAAATACAACACAATGACGAACCGGAACAGGATGACGAGGAGGTACAAGGATGAAATACATCGTCGAGAATTGGTTTGTGATTGTGGGTCTGATTGCGGTATGTGCAGCGGGAGGATATGCAGTATATGTTTTCGTGAAAATGCCGTCAGACAAACAGTTGAACAAAGTGAGAGAATGGCTGCTCTATGCAGTCACAAAGGCAGAAAAGGAACTGGGAGGCGGTACAGGTCAAATCAAACTGCGATATGTATATGATATGTTCGTCGCACGGTTCGCATGGCTTGCGAGAGTGATTTCTTTCGAGGCTTTTTCGATGATGGTCGACGAGGCACTTGAGAGAATGAAAAAGATGCTTGAGAGCAACAAAGCGATGCAGACGCTTGTGAGCGGTGAGGCAGGTGAAACGGTTGAAAAGGATATGTGATTTCGCAACCGGAAACGCACACACAATCGTGCTGATATATGCAATCGTCGCTGTCATCGTATGGGTGGCGGTAAATCTGTATTTTTGGAAAATTTCTTTTGATTTAGACAGAGAAATTCGGGAAGAAATGAGAGAATACGGGGATTGCTATTCTGACACGGACGAGGCAAAATTCGGGAAACACATAACAAGGTTGACCGGATTCATCATTTCAAGTCCTGCTGCGGTGATGTGGTGGTGTACACCTCTAATCGTGGCGGGATTGATGATATATGACAAGATACAAGAAAAGAATCCGGAATTGTGCGGATTCAAAGCAGACGATTTTGACAAGGAGGAAAAGAAATGATTTCAAATTGCGGACACGACGAGAGAGGAAAATACTCCGGAGGAAAAGCCGGAGATCAAACGGGAACAGAGTGGCAGGTTATAAACTGGTATAACAGACCGTGGAAATGTGTTCTCCGTCATCCGAATGCGGATGTGAGAGCGATGATTGCGAGCATGGCAAAGGCAGCAGCAAACAACAACCTCATAGGATATGACCAGTCGCAGAGGGGTACATTTTGGACGAACCTTGCAGATTCCAACTACGACCCTGCACAGATTACAGTCGCATGTGAGGCAGACTGTTCATCCGGTGTCGCTGCAATCGTAAAGGGAGCAGGTTACAGACTGGGAATTGACGCACTGAAAAGGTGAGTACGGCTTGTTATACTGGAAACCTGCGGGCAGCACTCAAGGCAGCAGGATTCGAGGTGCTGACAGAAAGCAAATATCTGACATCGGATGCATATTTATTTGCGGGAGACATTCTCCTCAACGACAACGCTCACGTTGCGACAAATCTGACAACAGGTTCAAAAGCGTCCGGAACATCAGCACCGAGCAAAAGCATCAATGAAGTAGCGAAAGAGGTCATCAACGGAAAGTGGGGAAATGGTAGCGACAGAACAAACCGCCTCGCAGCAGCGGGATATGATGCAAAGGCAGTTCAGAACGAAGTCAACAGAATTTTGAAAGGGAATGCAACGACACCGAGCAAAAGCATCAATGAAGAAGCGAAAGAGGTCATCAACGGAAAGGGGGAAATGGTAGCGCGACAGAACAAACCGCCTCGCAGCAGCGGGATATGATGCAAAGGCAGTTCAGAACGAAGTCAACAGAATTTTGAAAGGGAATGCAACGACACCGAGCAAAAGCATCAATGAAGTAGCGAAAGAGGTCATCAACGGAAAGTGGGGAAATGGTAGCGACAGAACAAACCGCCTCGCAGCAGCGGGATATGATGCAAAGGCAGTTCAGAACGAAGTCAATAGAATTTTGAGATAGCAGGAGGAATAAACATGTTATACTATTTAGGCAAAGGAACGGAGTTCAAAAAAGAGGACTTCAAGGAATACAAGAAACTTGATGCAGCATTAAGGGCAGCAGCAAAGGACGAGAGCCTCGTTGTTTGGGATGAAACCGGAAAGGTCATCGGTTCGCTCACGGATGATGTTCCGGAGGGAGCGTTGCAGACAAATCCGGACGGCAGTGTCAACACATACGATGCGGACGGAAACAAGACCGGAACAGTAGACGCAGAGACACTCAAAGGAAATGACAACGGTCAATGACGATGTGAGCGAACTTGCAACCGGAGACAATGAGCAGGAAACATCGCAGAAGAACGCAGAGGACGACGAGAACGCCTCAAACGATGCAGAGGCGACAAATCCTCCGTCTGAACCGGAAACGGGCGAAAATGGGGCAAATACAGAGCCACAGGACACAGAGGACGAGCCGGAGGACAAAGTCATCATCCCGCAGGGGAAAATGAAAGTGACGGTCATTTGTGACGGCTCACTCAATATCAGACGTTCCGCAGCGTGGGGCAATGAGAACATCTGCGGTCGTGCTATCAGAGGACAGTCATATTATGTGAAAGAGATTCATGTTGTGGACGGAAAGAAGATGGTCAGAACAATCGGAGACCTCTATCTCTCCGGAGAATCCGAGCATGTACAGTTTGAACAGTTATAAGAGCATACAGACAAAAAAAGAGGACGGCATCCGGAAACGGGTGTCGTCCTTGTGTTATAATGGATTTATGAACGTGCTTGAATTTTGGCAATCAACGCATCCTGCAAAACTTTTGAATAGTTGATACCGTAATTTTCACATGCAGTATTGAGCCATGCAGGAATACTCAAGGTTTTCTTGACTGCCTTGTCATTGTACGCACGGGCGTATTCGTCGAGGTTGACACAAATCAAATTGACAAGTGCTGCATCCTCGTCCTTTTCGACTGCATCAAGAGGGGTCGGAGCGGGAAGAACATCACCATCACGCAAGGATGTGAATAAATACTGACCGCAAGCCTCTTGAGCCATTGCGAAAGCGTCCGCAAGGTTATCTCCGTAAGTTGCTAAATCATTGAGGTCGGGGAAAATAACTGAATATTTCCCGTCGTCCTCCGGATAAAAAAACAGCAGGATAAATATAATTCATGATAACGCTCCTTTTTTTTAATGGGTGGCAGGTCTCATTTGAGACCCGCCTGTTTGAGTATGGAGTTGACAACCCTTTGAGGAATGTCGCCTCGATGATTTGGGATTGTAACTTTTCCCGTTTTAGTTGGGTGTTTGTATTGGTGATGTGAACCTCTCACATCTACCAACTCCCATCCGTCATTGAGGACTATTTTTTCAATTTCTCGAAATCTCATTTGTATTGTTTCCTCCTTACAAGTATATAATAACACGTATTTTACGTAATGTCAATAAA
>VOFH01002284.1_pt1 | contig 47588 bp, 60 predicted proteins | sample 5384091 | NCBI WGS metagenome assembly VOFH01 (sample SAMN12384727, study PRJNA508395) | human gut metagenome | isolation source: healthy gut G | host: Homo sapiens
ATAATTTGGAAGCAATCGCTTTCCACGAAGATGGATGGAGATATGTCTTTGACAGACAGAAAAAGTAAGCAAGCTTGCCGATATGAAGGGGGCTGAAAATGAGAAGCATGATGAGTGAAATGCTGGTCGATATGTATAAGGAGTTAGGCGCTGTGCCGTTATCTATCAGTTATAGTGAATTGTACACCAGCCTTCAGACAGGGATGGTAGAGGCGCAGGACAACGGTTTTGTTCCTACAGAATCAGATGGATTTACGGAAGTTCTGAAAAATGTCTGCGTTTCAAATCACTTCTATGCCGGAGGAGTTGTGGTCGTTGCAGACGACTGGCTGGGAAGGTCTGCCAGAAGAGGATCAGAAATTGATCAAAGATGCAGCGAAAGAAGCAGGGAAAGCACAGAGAGCTTATCTGCTCGAAGAAAAACCAGAAGTTGATTGACAAGTACAGCAAAGAAGATGGATGGACCGTTACTGAAATTGAAGACAAGGATGCATGGGTTGAGGCTGTGCAGCCTGTATACAAAAATACCTGAAGGCAAATCCAGAATGGCAAGAACTCCTTGACATCGTGGATGACCTAAGAAAGTAATTGTCGAATAACCAAAGTCTGCCACTGCCTGACGCCTATATAGCGGGGCGGTGGCGGTTAATCATAAGCGAGGAGGATGACTATGAAGGCACTGATACAAAGACTCGTTTTTTGTAGGAGCCTGGATCGATAAAGGCTGCCAAATATTTTAGGGATTCAAGCAGCACTGCTGCTGATCTTGGTTACAGTACAGATTGCGTTGAGGCAACTGGATGTGTCAATCAGCTGGGCTACAGAACTGAGCTGCCTGTTATTTATTTGGATGAGCCTATTAGGCTCTGCCATCTCGAGCAGATATTTACTGCATATTGGCGTAGACGTATTAAAAGACCGCTTAAAGGGAAAAGTGAAAAGGGCAATCTTATTTGTTTCTCATTTTATTTTACTGATTGGATTAATTATTTTTATATTTTCAAGTTTTGAATATACCTTGGCACAGATTGACCATATGGCTACCACGATGCCGAAGATATCTTTGGCGTGGTTCTACTGCTCATTGCCTATTTGCGGAGTGATTATGCTTTACTATACGATCATTCAGCTGCTTGAACTTCATGTTTACGGAGATATGGTGAAGCTGGAACTGTCTCCTGAAGCGGAGGAACCCGGAGAGGAGGTTGTTTTATGACAACGTGGATTCTGTTTGTGATTTTTTCCTGCTGCTGGCCTTTGGGATTCCCATTGCATTTGTACTGGTTATTTCTACTGTCGGCTACGCGTTCATTATCGGTGACATCTCATGGGCACTTATTTCGCAAAGGATGATCTATGGAATCAACATTTTCGTAATGATTTCTTTTGCCATTCTTTATCCTTGCAGGAAATATCATGGCAAGCGGGGGGAATTACCAGCGGCTGGTCGCCTGCGCACAATCCTTCGTAGGCCATGTCAGGGGAGGTCTTGCCATGGTAGACGTGCTTGCCTGTATGCTATTTGGTACTGTATCAGGCTCAGCCATCGCCGGAACTTCGGCGGTAGGTTCCCTCTTAATTCCTGCCATGAAAAAAGAAGGATATCCATCGGGCTTCTGCGCTGGACTGACTTCGGTGGCATCTACCTGTTGCCCTGTCATACCGCCGTCATTGGCTTTCGTCATATATGCTTCCTGCGCGAAGGTATCGGTAAGTGATATGTTCGTAGCAGGTGTCATGCCGGGGATATTGATGGGAGGCCTTTTGATGATGGTCATCTACATTTATTCGCGCAAAGATCATTTTCCAAGGATGGAAAAGACTACATGGAAGCAGCGCGGTAAAGCTACATTGGAAGCGCTGCCCTGCCTGGGAATTCCGGTGATGATTATCGGCGGCATTGTGTCGGTGTTGTCACGCCTACAGAGGCGGCTGCCCTTGCAGTCGTTTATGCTTTGGTACTGTCCATGTTTTATAAAACAATCACTTGGAGGAGTTTATGGAAATGTGTTGTGCAGAGTGCGGTAGACAGCGGAGCTATCATGTTGATTGTTGGCGGATGTTATTTGTTCGGCTGGGTTATTTCAAATGAACGAATTACTGTAATACTGACAGAGGCTCTTGTCAGTATGGACTGTTCGTTAATTTTGAAGCTTTTAATTATCAATGTAGCTCTGTTAATTGTCGGAATGTTTATGGACAGTTCTCCTGCAATTCTTCTGGTAGCGCCGATTCTGGCGCTGGGCTATGCAGAGTTTGGGCATTGATCCTATTCAAACAGGCCTGATCATCTGTATCAACCTCGTTTTGGGACTATCTACTCCGCCTGTAGGCGTATGTCTCTATGCTGCTACGAACATTTCCAAGGTTAGCTTTGGAGAAACTGTGCGAGCGGCGATGCCGTTTTGCTGGCAACGCTGTGTGCGCTGTTATTGATTACATATGTACCGGTTCTCTCTCAGCTGCCATTTTATGATACTGGGAAAATAAAGGACTGCAGTTGGTAATTATTATTGAAGGGGATCTCAGATTATTACGATGAGATTCCCTTTCTTTTTTGAACTCAAGTAAAGAATACTGAAAATGGAGAAGGTAAGGCGCAGCATGAAACAAAGCTGGATTTTGTAACAGATCTATTAAACGACAGTGCCGCCAAAGGGCAGGGAGATGCGGCATAGAAAATCAGTAAAGGATGACGTGGCAGAAAGGATCTGTAACTTTCTGATGGAACGACATGGGAGCGAAGTGGCGTTGATTCTTCTGTGCACAGAGGAGGGAAGGATGATCTGATGTACCCTGCGCAGCAGATGCAGGTATATGGAAGATGCCTGTCTGCAGATGATTTGCTGGCTCTGAAGGAAACGCTGCATTGTTCTGACCGTGTGAAGGGCTATCTGCTCTTTGCCGAATCGCCAGCCGATAGTAATGGCGGATTTCTGGATGGTTTCTGTGGTGATATGACTCGCCTGATGAGTATCTATGAATCAGAGAATGCCGAAAAGGACTTTCTTCTCAAAGCCCTCGACTTCATGGATAACCCACTGTGCATCTACGACAGAGAAGCGATTTTCCGCTATGGGAATTCTGCATACTGCAATGTGATGAACATCAGCGACCGGGAAAGCTGCTGTCGGCGTCCACGTCAACGACCTCATGAAGAACAGCGGCACGGCGATTCATGCTATGAAAAGTACATCGAATAAGTACAAGATGTTCGACGTATTGAGAATGGCAGGAAAGTCCTGGATTGGGAAGTGACAGTGGAGTCCAGATCAAATTCTGCAGACACCTTGTCCGTTTCTAACAATATATATCCGATCTTTACGGATGATGACGAGATAGACGGCGTATTGGAATTTCTGTACCTGAATAAACTGAACTTGAATAAGGTGAACAAGATTATCGGGCATGCGGCGGAATACACCTTTGATTCCATTATCGGCGAGAGCGAGGAAATCCGTCAGAGCATCGCCGTCGCAAGCGAATTTGCAACGGCGGGAAGAAACAGCGTTCTGATCGTGGGGAGAGCGGCGTGGGCAAAGAGCTGTTCGCCCAGGCGATTCACAATTACAGTAACAGAAGCCAGGAGGCGTTTATCGCTCTCAACTGTGCTAACTTCCCGGAAAATCTTTTTTGAAAGTGAATTGTTCGGTTATGTGGGCGGGCATTTACAGGAGCGTCAAAGAACGGACAGCTGGGCAAGTTCGAGCTGGCAGACGGCGGGACGCTGTTCCTGGACGAGATCGGGGAGATGCCATTCTACTTCCAGTCAAAATTGCTCCGTGTTCTTGAAACCGGAAAATTACCAGAATCGGTGATACGAGAGAAATCGCAGTTGACGTGCGCGTCATAACAGCGACCAATCGCGACCTTGAGAGAATGGTCGAAGAGGGGTTGTTTCGAAAAGATCTCTACTACAGATTACAGGTTCTCAACCTGGTCATCCCCCATTGCGCGAACGTGAAGACGACATTATCCCTCTGGCGGAAGTCTTTTTTAAAACAGGTGGCGCAGTCTAACGGTAGATTGGCAAAGATGCTTGATCATAGCGCGAAGAAGACTTTGATCGAATATAACTGGCCTGGAAACGTGCGTGAGCTTAGAAACGTGATACAGCGAGTCGCGCTGCTTTCCAAACGCAACGTGATTAACGATAAAGACATTGAAGCATCTATCTCGTCAAAGCCCTATAGCTTTAAGGCTGATACACAGGAAACGCCGGAAGGCAGATTGGAAAAATGCCGCAGAGAGATTGAGAAGGCTAATGCCAACTTACTGAAGGAGGCGCTGGAAATCACCAATGGAAACAAACAAGAGGCGGCAGTTCTACTTGGGATGTCGCGCGCCACGTTCTACAGAATGATGGAGAAATACCTGGTATTTCCTCCTGCCTGCGAATGAGCTTGTCGTAATTATTTACTTTACTTTTAGCTTGTAAAACATTATAATTTTTTTTAGACAATTTAATTGTCTTAGAATCATTGCCATTGTTGCGGGATAATGGCGAATGAACCTAACGAAAATACCGGCGGAGCTTTACCGATCCTGTCGGTATTTTTTTGTTTATAAATCAGCTTCTGACGATATAACAAAAAGCTATGCATATCATAATGATTATTCGCTTTATTTTTAGTGCTTAAAACGCTATAATTCTTTTTAGACAATGTAAATTGTCATAGAATCATTGCCATTGTTGGGATAATGGCGAATGTACCTAATGCAAGTGCCGGCAGGGCCTTACCAACTCTGTCGGCATTTCTGCAAAAAAGCAAGGAGAGAAGGGGAATACAAACGTATGAGAAAGTGTTTTTGATATTCAATGGGATGCGTGCAACGATTTAGCCAGGACTCTTTTTTATGAAAACCTCTGGAATTGATCGGGAAGGCTCCAAATTTGAACGGATGAAAAAGATGCCGCTCATATCCGTCAAATGCTAAAGAACAGAATTACCCCCGCGGACAGTACATTTGTTTCGACAAAGATGAAATAACACTCAGTGGAAAAAAACTATGGGCAGGCAAACAGGAATTCGCCTGCAAGGCCTTTGAGCAGCTGCGGGAGAGCAGCATAAAAGGTCTTTATATTTATGCATGTTCAGCGGGTGATTATACTCTGCCTGATGAGGACGTGCTCAGCCAGGTTTATGCTGATATATGGGGACAGCCTTTACCGATGCGATTCGAATGCTGATTAAAAAGGAATTCGAATCGAAGGCGAAGATCAGCGACAGTTTTGGACCAGGCTTCTTTGGAATGCCCACAAGAGAAGTGGAAAAAAATAAAATCTCTTTTTGGATTTTAAGCAGCTAGGCATAGAAGTTCGAGACAGCGCTATCATGGTGCCTTTAAAATCCTGTGCAGGCCTCTATTTCATCGTTAACGACGACTATAAACCGATCAACAGCCAATGCGCATTTTGTTATGGAACAGAGACCAGTTGTAAATTTTGTCATGCACTTACGAACGGTGATGACGATGATATTATAAAATAAGAGAAATAAGGAGGCAGAAGAAATGAATTCTATCGAAAGAGTTACCAAAGCTTTAAAGCACCAGGAGGCAGATCATGTGCCGGTGTATCCATTGATTAACAGTATATCAAGAAATTATTTGGGGATTAACTATGCAGAGTGGACAAAAGACCCTCACAAATGTGCGCAGGCGATTATTAAAGCTACAGAAGAATGTGATGTGGATGTAATATGTACACTGGTAGACTTATCTATTGAAGCCGCTGATTGGGGAATGGAAATGGATTACCCGGAGGATAAGGCAGCAAGCCCATCAATAGAGGCTTTTGTAAAAAATGCAGAGGAATATGATAAAATTGGTGTTATTGATCCTTATCAAGGGGAACGCATGTCCAAATATATTCAACTGACAGAGGAATTGGTTACGGCAAAAGGGAAGGAAAAACCAATTGTCGCATTTGTATTTGGCCCGTTGGGAATTTTTAAGTATGCTCCGCAGCCTGCAGGGGATGCTGATGGATACCTTCTCAGCTAAAGCGCAAATTCATAAGGCATTAGAAAATATTACCGAAACTTTGATGCGATTTACAGATGCATTGATGGATACAGGCTGTCATGCGATTATGTTTGATACTTTATATGCCTCTAAGACAATCATGAGTCCAAAGATGTGGTGTGAGCTGGAAGGTCCATATATTAAGCGGCTGGCAGACCATGTTCATGAGCGCGGATGCATGGTGATGATACATAACTGTGGTCAGGGCATTTACTTTAAAGAACAGATTGAATATATGAAGCCGGAGGCTATCTCCACCCTGCATATCCCTGCAGACTGCAAGACTACAGAAGAGATGAAAGAAAAGTATGGCAATCAAACGACCATCATCGGAATGATCAACCCTGGAGATCTGATGACTTATACCGAAGAACAACTTCGTGAAGAATGCCGACGAGAAATTGATCTGCTTGCGAAAGACGGGGGATTCATTCTTGCGACAGGCTGCGAATTTCCCGCTAATATGACTGATGAATATGCAAAATCATCGTGGATGAAGCAAAGTCGTATGGAAGATACAATCAGAGATAAGATATACAAGTATCATTGAAAAATTAATTGTTACCTAGAACGAAAAGTCTTTTATGTATCACATTGTTTGATCATAAGAGACTTTTTATTAAGTATTCTGAATCATTGCGTGGGTACTGAAGCAAAAAAATAAGAGCACTTTGGCTAAGAAAAATGGCCGGGAGTGCTCTTTTTTGGTTAGGTCAGTCCTTTTTCTTGTTGTAATGGCCCCTCTTTTTCGTATCCATTTTTTTCGCTATGAAGCTTCGGAGTTAATGCATAGAGGTACTCGGCGGCAACATCCTTGTAAGGTTCCCACATGTCGATTGTCACGTATTTTACCCTGGTTCTCTGCACCCCCCCGGGTATAAAAAATATTTGTTGCGTGGTTCATCAATGCTCGGGGATTCAGACAGGGGCTGGACGGCTGATGGTGCGCATCTTATGTCCATGACCAATCATCGGTCTGCCATAGAAGGGCGATCCTTAGGCTTTCTGACAGGTGAGAGTTTTGCAATGTACAGCATTCTCGTTTGTGCGGATATTGCACCTTGCAATATCCGCAGAGATATTCAGCAATGTTGAGATAAAATCAATATTAGGAATAACAATTCATCTCTTCATGTAAGATTGATGTATTTGACAAGGTGATCATACTACATGGAGGGTATCTTGTTACATCCACATGATAATTTAGAGCGCCCTAATTTAGAACTCCTTGTCTGTCCCCTCGTTCAAACGAGGGGTTTTCAGTACTTTTATAATGATAAGTATTCTTCGCCTTGATTTTGGATACTTTGACGAGTTCTTTCAGAGTTGGTGACGAAGTCTTCAGGGAGTTTATCCCAATGCCCATAATTCGATAAACGTCTTTTCAAAGTTTAGCTTGATGACATTATCGGGCAAGTTATCACATTGAAGCTCAGATATGATATACACCCTTTTTGATACCATAGCAACAGCAGCTACATCGCTGTGTACATAGTACTTGACGACTGGGGTGAATTTTTCTTCTCCCTTTATGACGTTTATCAAATCATCGCCTATGGATGGAATCATGATAAAATCACATCCGTTTAGATCTTTGATAGATATGGTTTTGTAAGATGCCAGCGGATGGTTCTTATTGACGATGAGTCTGATAGGATCTTTGAACAAGGGGATGAATTCGAGGCCTTTTGCTTCAAATTTGCTTGTGAATCCGATATCGAGAAGATTATCTTTTAGCTGCTCTATGATACCCAAAAGGAGGTCTCGTATAAATATATCTGTATAATAGGATAGTCTTCCGAAAATGCTCTAATTAATTCAGGTACAAATTCAACGATGATTGAATTGAGGGCGCCTATGCGGACGCTGCCAGTAATGAGACCGTTCATGGCTTTTGCAGTATCGAGAAGAGCATCTTCATATTTTATTATTTGTTTGCAGAATACGTACAGTTGCTTACCATTCTCTGTAAGTTCGAGAGATGAATGATTTCTGAGGAAGAGTGTGACGTGTAGTTCGTCTTCTAAAGATTCGATCATTTTACTGATACCTGGCTGCGAATAACCCATGAGTCTGGCCGCCTTTGTAAGGCTGCCGTGCTCGACAACATGGATAAACGCCCTGTATTTTACTAAACTCATAAAAAGTCCTCCTTATGTTCATTGTACCATATTTCTACAGCATAACAAGAGGTTATGCCAAAGATAACAAATTTTAGCTTTATTTCTGATTAATCTGATAATATAATTGATGTAAGACAACGAGAATGAGTTGACAACTGTTCTCGCTATAATAAGGTCTATAGGAAGAAAAGGATGAAAAATGGTAGATAACAAGTATAATGAACGGGCCATACAGGCTATCGTCAACGCAGATGCTGATGAAGTTGAAAGCATACTTGAAGAAGCGAAAGCGGAAGGCATCACAGCAGTGGAATTACTAAAAGATGGATTTGGCAAAGGCATGGAAGAACTGGGGAGGCATTTAGTGAGGGAACTATTTTTCTTCCCGAACTGATTATGTCATCTGAAGTGATGAAAATTGTTACGGAACGTGTTGAAGAAGAGGTTGCTTCTGGCAGTGATCTTTCTGAAAGAAAAGGAACGATTGTAATCGGAACAGTTAAGGATGACGTACATGATATTGGTAAATCAATTTGTGTCTCTATGCTGAAAGCATCAGGTTTTGATGTTTTCGACTTAGGAAAACAAGTTCCACTCCAGGAATTTGTAGATAAGGCGATTGAGGTGAATGCAGATATCATAGGCAGCAGCGCGCTTTTGACGACGACTATGGAGCACCAGAAAACAATTGAGGATTTGCTGAAAGAGGCTGGGATGAAAGGCAAGGTAAAAAACAATGGTCGGAGGTGCTCCGGTTACTCAGATGTGGGCGGATCAAATCGGGGCGGATGGTTATTCTATCGATGCCATGACAGCTTGTAAAAAGGCAGAGGAACTAATTGCTGAAAAAGAGTAAATGTGGGAGGTGTCAAAAATGAATAGTAAGAAGAAAGTCATGTATAAGTTGAACCCTGTGATTTTTTGGCCAATACTAATTATCATGGTCGCAATTATCGCTCTTAGTTTTATCAATCAAAATGGGTTTGCTTTCGGTGGTATCTGCGGCATTAAATGCAGAAGTAATCAACTTTAAGTGGATTGTGGGTCCGATTACACTATTTATGTTTATCATTAATGGCTGCAATGATTTTTCTCCCCATGGGAAAAATCAAATTGGGTGGACCAGATGCAAAACCTAAGTTCAGAACATTTTCATACTGGGGATGTGTATCTGTGCAACGATTGCAATTGGTATTGTGTTTTACGGAGTAGCACAGCCCATGACCTACTTTATGGAACCATGGGAATCGTGGGTGTTGAGGCGGGATCCCCTGCTGCAGCAGTAAAGGCTCTTGCCCAAAACAATCTTGAATGGGCTTGGGGTCAGTATGCACAGTATGGCATCTTTGCGATGGCATTAGGTATTGCTATCTATAATTATAAGCAGCCGTCAAGGGCAAGTTCTTTTCTTTATCTGATCAATGGAAAGCCGGCGAATAAAAAAATTAATAATATAGTGGACATACTTTGTCTATTCGGCATTGTTTCTGGTGTTACCTGCTCCCTTGGGACGGGGACCATGCAGATTAGCGCAGGACTGAATTCCATATTCGGCATTGAGCCATCTAAGTTTGTGTGGCTGATCGTTGAAATCATTATCGTCGCGGGATTTCTTTTGATGAGTATCGGCGGTATTGCAAAAGGTATCAAGATTATCACGGACAGGAATTTGGAATTATATATTCTGGTATTAATCTTTGTCATCGGATTTGGCCCTACACTTTATGTTTTTTGACATGTTTACAGAAAGTACCTCAACCACATTTGGTTCGTTTGTGCAGAGCATTTGCTATACGGGGAGGCATCGATGGTAACGACGGACCTATTTTCTGGATGGTATGGCAGTATGTAAGTGTGGCAGCATTTGCTCCAATTGTAGGATTGTTTCTTGCAAAAAATCTCGTTCGGTCGTTCTCTTAAGGAGATTGCAATTGGTACAATGCTCATACCGGCATTATTTACTTGTATCTGGTTTGTAACTTTTGGGTCTCTTGCCTTTGATATGCAGTTAAGTGGGACTTTCGATATCTGGGGTTCCATGAATGAATTGGGCATGGAAGCGACCATGTTTAAAGTATTCGAGCAATTGCCGGGCGGTATCATCTGGTGTGTAGTTTTCCTGGTCGTCATCTACTTATCTTTCGTAACTTTGGCGAGCAGTTCAACGACTACTGCGGCAATGGTAAGTACGATAACCTTAGATCCTATCGGCGATGAAGATGAGCCGCCGCTATGGATAAAATCTATCTGGGCAATCATCATGGCAGTATCCGCATACGTATTCATTTCGTTTGCAGGAATTACCGGAGCAAAATCCATGGCATTGATTGGCGGCATGCCGTCAATGATACTGGGTGCAATCTGTGCGGTCTGTGTGTGGAAGATTAAGAAGACAGTGGAGACGATTGTCCGACATATTCGATTGTAGCCACAGATGATGAATAAATATGGATTAGAAGGAGAGAATTTTATGGAATTAGCAAAAACTTTAAGGTACTATCTGATGAAGACATTTACAGAGTACATATGGAGGTCTTGGAAGTTCTTTGGCAGATTGGTATTATGGTAGAAGACAAGGAATCTTTAAAAATACTAGAGAAAAATGGCGCTAAGATTAATTATGAGCTTAAGGGCCTATCTGCCCAACGAGCTTGTAAAACATACGCTGGACATCATGAGCGGATCCTATGGATTCTATGATGTGGAAGGAAAAAGTGCTTCCAATTTGGTGGATTTGACTCAACTTATGCCACTGCCGGCTACTTTACCAGTATTGTTGATAAGGACGGCATTGAACATCAGGGAACTTATGAGGGGGCGTTGAGACACGCAAAGCTGATGGAAGTGATTGATGAAGTCGGCGTTCAGGTTCCAGCAGTGCAGCCTTGCGATATTCCGGCGGAATTACAGGATGTATATATGTATAAGGCATCTTTAGTAGGGACAAAGAAGCCAATTCATTCCCTTGCAAACTCAGAAAAAGGAGCAGAATGTATTATCGAAATGAATGCAGAAATGGTCGGCGGAGCGGATATCCTAGAGGCAAAGCCCAGACTAATGTTTAACCTCTGCACATTTTCACCATTGGGAATCAGGCAGGATGGCTGTGAGGTAATTCGGGCAGCATCAAAATACAACGTTCCGTGTATTTTCAGTACGGGAACCATGGCAGGAGCAACGGCACCTGTCACTCTTTGCCGGATCAATCGTACAGTCCTTTGCTGAGGTCATCGGTCATATTGTATTGGCGCAGTGCTACAGACCGGGAATGCGCATAGGACTACTCACTGCATCGAGAATTTTTGATATGAAATTTGCAGCCTGTACAGTTGCTACGCCTGAGTACCCGATTCTCAAGATGGCATCGTTGCAGATGGCTCATTATTATGGGATTCCGACAGTGGGTATCGGTATCTCGGCAGATGCAAATACTTTTGACGCCCAATATGGATGGGAAAACTGATGAACGGTTTGTTTGCAAGACAATCTGGAATGAATGTCATTAATGGTTTGGGAACATTCTCACAGTTGAATCGCTATTCTTTTGAGGCAACTGTTATGGACCTCGAGATTGTAAGAGTGATTGAAAGAATCTGCCGAGGTATCGAAGTAAATGACTTTTCTCTGGCGTATGATATTCTTGAAGAAGAAGGCGTCAAGGCTGAATTTTTATTCAATCAGCATACTCTTAAAAACTTTAAACTGAATTTATGATGCCGATTCTTACAGACCGCGCACCATATCCTACGTATGTGGCAAGAGCCAGAATGGACACTTTGATTGAACGAGCTGCAAAACAGTTAGACAAGCTGGAAAGTTCATACAAATATACATACGGTCTTGAAAAAGAAGAAGAACTTCAAAAATTATCGACAGATATGCAAAATAAAGATAACATTCTGCCAAGCGAACAAAAGCGAGATGACAGGCAGAGTTCATGCTGAAACTCCCCGGCTGGAACTGGCTAGTAGTTTGGTGTATAAATGAAGTTACGTTTATTTCAAGGACCTGGTTTTGCTGCCAGGTCCTTGTGTTATATTGAAAGGGATCAGCAATGAAAGAAAATAAAATAAAAACGCCGGGAATCATAGGAATTGACGCAGGGGGAACTTATACGGATTTAGCGTTTATAAGCAGTGAGGACTGGTCTGTACAGGCAAGGGTGAAAACGCCGACGAACCATGATGATATGGTAAAAACGATAGAAGAAGGGCTGGATCTGATACTGAGAATATTGATGCCGCTGCAATTTGCTCTTTTAACCTTGCGACGACCCTGGCAACCAATGCCATTGTAGAGAATAAACTGCGCAAAAGCTGCTCTGATTCTGATTGGCTATAATGAAACCATTGTCAAGAATGCAGTGGCAGATGGTGCACTGCATGCTGACGGCCTTTTTTAGTAGGGGGCGGCCACAATCAGCGAGGCGAGGAAAAAGAATCTTTTAAATGAAGAACAGATGAGGAAAAAATAGCAGAGATTCCTGACAATGTAGAAGCTGTTGCCATTTCCAGCTTCTTTTCTGTAAGAAACCCCTCTCACGAAAATCGGGCAGCCGAAATTCTGCAGGAGTTGAGACCGGATCTGTATATCAGCTGTGGACATGAATTATCAACAGATTTAGACGCAATCAAGCGTGCGACGACAACGATGATGAATGCAGGTCTGATTCCCATCGTCATGGAGCTGTTGGCATCAGTGGAGGATGTCTGCAACAGAAAAGGAATCCAGGTGCCGATTACCATCGTAAGAGGAGATGGAACTATCGTGGGAGCCCCTTGGGCAAAGATGCATCCAGTCGAAATGGTATTATCAGGTCCGGCAGCAAGCGCATGTGGTGCGCGTTTTTGGCTTTAGCCGATGCAGACGAGAGAGGCACCTTTATTGTAGACATCGGGGGAACGACTACGGATATAATCCGTCTGGACGGAAAGGGGAAACCTGTTCTTCTGGAAGAAGGCGCAATTGTTGCCGGACATAAAACTTTGGTAAAGGCAATTGATATCTGTACCTTTGGACTGGGAGGTGATAGCAGAATTATATATGACGATGCACAGACACTTACAATGGGATATAGAAGAGTCAGATCATTGTGTTCTCTTGCACACGAACACCCTCATATCATAGAAGAACTGAAGATGCTGCTGCAAAAGGGGCATCACGGAGAACCCTTATTTTTAATCAGAGGATCTGGTGATACAGAAGACGCATTTGAAGCAAAAATCCTTGCTAATCTGGAAGATGGACCCCATGCCATAGAAGTCCTGCTATTTGGCGAAAACACATTGTGGCTGAAGCACAGACAGATTGAGAGGATGGAGGAAAAGGGACTGATTCAATACGCCTCTTTTACACCCACAGATGCGCTTCATGTCCTGGGGTTGTTGGAGAAATGGAATCAAAAAGTTTCGATTTTAGGCGCACGCCTAATAGCACCTTACGGCAGATCGGCAAATGACGTTGCTCTTTATGTCAGAAATCTGGTGGTGAATACTATCGGAAGAGAATTGCTGAAGCAAAGTTTAGCCATGAAGGGCTTCGCTTTACTGACAGGAGGAGAAGGGCAGCGATTGATTGATGCCGCATTACGTGATGAAGGGAACGTTTCAAGACAAATACAACTGATGTTAGACAAAGCGCTGGTTGGGGCGGGCGCTCCCTCGTGGGCATTTATACCATTTGTAGGAGAATCTCTACACGAAGCTGCAATCCTTCCTGATCATGCAGACGTTGCCGGAGCGGTGGGCGCTGCTGTCGGTTCTTTCTCTCTCGTTTATTCTGTACAGATTATGCCCTTGAAGGAATCGGATCGGTTCAGAGTGCATTATCCTTTAGGAATTGCTGACTTCTCTGCGCTGGAGGAAGCCGTCGATTATGCATGTGAGTTTATGAATCCCTGGCTTACGGACCGCGCGTTGAATGCAGGAGCTGTGAATCCGAGGATCAACACACAGCGTTATGACAAAACTGCATCCATTAACGGAATAGGCGGTGAAATCTATCTATATACCCGTCTTACTTTTTGAAGTGACTGATTTTTCTTAATCATAAGAGTTCGTGTTTTTCATCATCCGATAAAAGGTATTGCGGGACACCCCGATTAAATCAGCAGCCTCTTTCCGCTTTCCGCCAGTAATCTCCAGAGCCAGGTGCACTAAATCCACATTGGCGCTTTGATCGCTTCTTTTGCCTGTTGAATTCTGCGCTCATCCGTGTCGCCTGGGCTTGCTTTCTGGCGTGTTTCTACGAGAGGAGTTTTTCTAACGGGAAGTATGCTTTCAAGAAAGCCGGCATCTATGACAGGATCAGGAGAAAGAATCGCGATGCGGTTGATTACGTTTTTCAGTTCTCGCACATTTCCGGGCCATAGATGGTTTGCGAGAAGTCTTTTGCCTCATTGGTGAGAGTTTTAGCTTGATTTTTACCGTCAGATGCAAACTGCTCCAGAAAAATATTCAGCCAGAGGAACGATGTCCTCCCTTCGATCTCGGAGTGGGGGATTTCTACATTCAGTACCTGAAGCCTGTAATATAAATCACTTCTGAAGAGGCCCTCTTCTACCATCTTTTCCAAATTTCTGTTTGTTGCAGCGACAAGACGCACATCTACTGGAATTGGCTTGCTGTCACCGACCTTGGTGATTGTCCACGTTTCAAGCACTCGCAAGAGCTTGGGCTGGAAGTAGTAAGGCAGTTCGCCTATTTCATCTAGGAATAGGGTACCGCCGTCGGCAAGTTCTATTTTTCCTGTCTGTCCGCGTTTGGAGGCTCCAGTAAAAGCACCCTCTACATAACCAAAGAGTTCACTTTCGATCAGTTCTGATGGAAGCTGGCACAGTTCAAAGCGACAAAAGGTCCCTTGCTTCTTGAACTGTGATTATGGATCGCCTGTGCAAAGAGTTCTTTTCCGACACCGCTTTCTCCTGTAACCAGAACGTTTGCGGAGTTTTTTGCAAATTGTTTGGCGATATTGATTTTATCCCTGATCGCCTGACTGTATCCGATGATGGAGTTAAAGTCGTATCCCGCAGAAAGCCCCATGATCTTACGGGCGCTCTTGATTTCCTGCTCGTGTGAACGATAAATTTCAATGACGCCGGTTACATTGTCCGCGGCGTCCTTGATCGGGTACATATCAGTCGATAAAATCTGTCTTTCATTTGGCGACCGCTCATATTCAAGGTATACGTTCCAATCGAGAACTTCGATGCCGCTCTGTAGCACTTCCGGTACCTTGAGCCCAGGACGTTTCAAACCCACCGGGATAGCCTTGATTTTCCCCTTTCTCATGATGTCGGCGAGGGTGGTGCCGATAGCTTTTTCTCGTGAAGGTATATGAAATAAATTGCAAAATGCAGTATTGGCAAATAACAGTTCTGTTTTCTCTCCCCAGATCACAATGGGGTTTTGTGCAAAGTCGAGGCATTTTAAGAAATAACGTTCATTAAGCATTGCAACATTATTATCAGTTGTGGACTTCATGGAATTCCCTCCTAAAAATAGATTCATAAAGCTTGACGTGGAGAAACTGCTTTGAACTGCATTGTACCATATATTCAGGAAAGATAATAGCTAATTGTAATTCTTTTGGCACAAAAAAAGGATAACATGTGCCATAAATGGTGCGTATCTGTTTTTTGGAGAGATTTCCCGAGGAAACAACATATTAAAAGTGAATCGTGTATTAGAATTGGCACGCGTTGGTAGTGTCCTGCCTGTTTATCGTCCGATTTTTCGAAAAATCTCATTGGATTCCATCAAAAAAGGGTATAAAATTGGCATATTTTTTTTGCGGTTGTTAATGTTGGCTTAAAATTTGAGAGAATATAAGAACTTCTCTTGATTTGAGCACACGTTCTTTAACTTTGCGATTGATTTAGAAAGGAGAAAAAATGGAAACACTGAACAAAAAAAAAAAGAAGGACGGATATTCGTCCCGGTTTTGGCCTGCTGATGGTCATGGTAGGAGGCAGTGTAGGGACTGGTAATCTCTGGCGTTTCCCTCGCCTCGTCTGCACTTACGGCGGAGCTTTTGTGATAGCGGCAGTCGTATCGCTGCTGATTATTGCGATTCCACTTGTCATGGTTGAGAACTTTGCAGGGCGTGCGTCACGTCACTCTGCACCTGGAGCCTTTCGTGACCTGCTTGGTTCAAAATGGACGATTATGGGAACCTTTGCGACACTGTGCTATTTTATGATGCATTGCAATTATACGGTAATCCTTGCATGGGTCGTTCGCTATCTGTTTATGTCAATCACAGGAAGCTATTTTGGCGTCGAAGATAAACTGGAGCTTTTTTACCAATGTTGCTTCGGCAGATTGGGGAACAGCGGTATGCTGGCTTGTTCCCATGGCCTTGGTATTTTTTCTGTACAAACAGACAAGGATTCCTGGAAAAGACAGCAAAGTTCATCGTTCCGATTATGCTTGTCATTTTGGTAGGGCTTGCTTGTTACTCTATGACGCAGCCAGGCGCCGTTGAAGGTCTGAAATATTCCTTTGGATTTGAATTTTCAGAATTGCTCAATGCAAATATCTGGATTCAGGCCATAACACAGGATTTCTGGTCACTTGGTTCCGGTACGATGCTTTGTGTGACGTTATCCAAGTATTCCGCCAAGAAAGAGGATATCGTTGTAAATACCAATGTACAAGGATTTGGCGTCATTCCTTTCGCTATGCTGGGAACCCTGGTCGTTCTTCCATGTATCTTCACATTTGCAGGAAGTACAGAAGAAGCGTTTGAACTGGCGCAGTCAGGAAACAACGGAGTTACCTTTGTCGGACTGACAAATTTATTTGAAACCCTGCCGATGGGAAGAGTGATCGGAACCTTATTCTTCCTGTCGCTGGCTTTTGCAGCCTTTACATCGATTATCGCTGTAACGACAGTATTCGCAGGTCCCTTCATCGACATGGGATGGAGTCGTAAAAAATGCATCGCGGGAGCTATTTTCTTCCAGGTATTGCTTGGATTCCCCTAGCTTTATGAATCAGGACATTCTTACCAATCAAGACACGACATGGGGTTTCGGCATCTTCATTGGCGGTATGTTCTCAGGGATTCTCGCTATGAAATTTGGGGCAAGAAAGATGCGCGAAAAGTTCATCAACCCAGTCAGCGACAGAAAAATTACGAGGGCCTTTGATATCAAAGCCGGCTATATTGCCCCGATCGTATCAGGCGTCGTATTGCTCGTCTGGCTGAAAGACGCCATTGGCTGGGATGAACAATGGTGGAACCCGTTCAGAACTGAGAGTGTGGGAACCCTTCTTTTCCAGTGGGCAGCCGGATTTGTAGTGGCATACTTCTTTGCGAAGAAGTTTAATAAAGACACCATTGGCGTTTACTATGACCCTGATAAGGAAGAATTCCCTGAGATCCCTGAAAGAATCATGGATGAAGTATAGAGGAGGTAAATTATGTGGATTGCCAGTTTAATCTTCTGTCTAGCGATTACCTTTGGATCTGCAATCTTTTTACATGACTGTAGCAATGAAGGGAACAAAGAAAAAAGGAAGATAAGTAATTACAAAAAAAAAAGAGCGAAGCGGTTTTACTGCTTCGCTCTTTTTTTTTTGCAGCCGGGAGGCTGAACCCCTGGTTTAACCTAAAAGGAACCCTTCTGGAAATGGGTCTTTGGGATCCAGCACCCAGGTTGCAAAGCCCATCACGCAGGCATTGCCGGTGACCTTGGGAATAATGGCTTTGATGCCGCCAACGGTTGTCTCCTCTATAATCTCGCATCGAAACTGGGAGCCGATAATACTTTCGTGCTGAAAGGAGTCGCCTACTTTTAGCTTGCCCTCTTCAAAGAGAAGGGCAGCCTTTGCCGAAGTGCCTGTGCCGCATGGCGAACGGTCAACTACCTTGGGCAGTGCGACTACGCAGTTTTGGATGTCAGCACCCTCTCCCTTTGGGGGACCTGCGAATTCTACATGGGTAACCCGGTCAACGAAGTCAAGCTCTGGATGCTGAATTGTAACCTGTGCGTTAATATCGTCAGCAATGGAGTTTGCTGCTTCGACCAATTTGCTCGCATTGCCGGGATCAATTTCTATTCCGACGGCGGCAGCGGGAAGGATTGCATACACATTTCCTCCCCAAGAGATATCGACAGTCAGACGACCGTAATCCTTTGTTTCAACTGCGACATTTCGGTTTAACACGAGAGCCGGGGCGTTAATGAATGAAACTTCGATTGCAACGCCGTCTTCAACTTTTGCTTCGACTTCAACGATCCCGGCAGGCGTGTCAAGACTGATCTTTGTAATCGGCTCGGTTACTTCGACTAAGCCAGACTCGATCAGTGCAACCGCTGCGCCCATCGTATCGTGGCCGCACATTGGGAGCCAACAGCTTGCTTCAAAATAAAGGACGCCTACATCCGTACCAGGGGTACAGGGCTCCGTGATGATGGTGCATGACATGATTTCGCTCCCGCGAGGTTCGTAAGCCAGGATTTTACGAAACCAATCTTCATTCTCCTTCATATACGTAAATTTCTCAGTCATGGTTTTGCCGGGTATATGACGGAATCCGCTGACCACATTACGAGTAGGATGACCTAATGTATGGGTTTCAACCGTTCTAAACATTTTTCTTGCTTTCATTTCTTTCCTCCATCTGATAGTTTTTCCTAAGCTTAGATATATGCAAGAATTGAACCAAACAAAAAAGCCTCATATAGGCTATGTTTGCGTATCATTTCGCAGGAATGTATCAAAAAAGGTACGAATTTTAAACGAAGAACGTATCGTTTTTGATACGAAAAATCTCAAGTTCACAAAAGAAAATGCAAGATGCTTGTATTTCGCTGTTTTGCCAGGACAAAACCGCAATTCAAAAACGGAGCGTAACAAAAAAATGGTACGAAAGAGCAGTGATTTGTAGATTTTCAACAGATTTTGCCCAGCAAATGGCTCAAATTCCAGGGAAAATGCTTAAAAATCCTCAAAAACGGCAGATAAAGTTGGCACGGCCTTTGCGATATGTAAATGTATAAATGAAGAGATAACCAAAGATAGTGTGGAGGAATCATAATGATCTTTAATATCCAAAAATGCTCTATACACGATGGTCATGGACTGAGAACCCTGGTGTTTTTTAAAGGATGCCCCCTTAGATGCAAATGGTGCGCAAATCCCGAATCCCAGGACTATGGTCAGGAAATCATGGAGTCCCAGGGAAAATGCATCGGATGCGGAGCCTGCCTCAAAGTATGTCCTGCAGATGCGATTTTCTCTGCAGAAGACGGACTTAGAATAGATAGAGAAAAATGCATTAAGTGCTTTCAGTGTGCAGAACACTGCTTCGCAGGTGCGAAGTATCTGGTAGGCCAAGAATATGAAATAGAAGAGCTTTACAAGCAAATTGAAAAAAGACAAGATTTTTTTATTCCATCATGGGAGGGGGCGTCACCTTCTCCGGAGGAGAACCTTTGACCCACCCCAGGTATCTTGCAGAAATCGCCAAGACATGCAGGCAAAAAAGGCATCGACGTTGCAATTGAAAGCTGTGGCGCGGGAAATTACGACGAGTTCAAGGAAGCGCTTCCTTATATAAACAGCATGTTCCTGGACATAAAGCATATGGATTCAGACAGGCATCGGCGCTTACCGGTGCGGGAAACGAAATGATACTGAAAAATATCAAGAAGATCGCCGCTTTCGGGGTGGACATTACCGTACGAACGCCGGTCATTCCAGGACTTAATGATTCGAAGGATAATATCACTTCCACGGCGGAATTTATCAAAGAGATTCCCCAGATAAAATCCTATGAGCTTCTCTTGTATCACCAATTTGGTGTGAACAAGTATTCTGCACTTGGCAGAGAGTATGCGTTAAGTGATGTGAATCCACCGGAGGAATCTCAAATCAGAGAGTTAGTAAAGGCTGCAAACGATGTACTGGATGGAACAGATAAAACCTGTTTCTATATAAAAGACAATGAGAAAATGATAGTGAAATAATATGTGAGCAAACGAAAAGGAGCGAATGAGATGAAAACGGCAAAAAAGGAGACTGGGTACAAGTCGAAGAAACGGTGTTAAAAGCAGGTCACAGGGCACCGCAGGTCCCGGAAGACACGCAGAATTGCGATTTGAAACTATGGGTAAAAAGGAATCGCGAGGCATGAGGCGGTTATAGGAGAGGCCATGGAGATTGTAACTGTAACGGGAAGAAGAACCAGCGGAACTTTAGTTGAGGTAAATCCTAGATACATACACGACTATGGTGACTTCCAGCCCGAATTATTAAAAAGTAGAATTACAATTAAAAGAACTGATGGAGGAGGCAAACTAGTGAAAGCAGATAAGAGTTATGAAGCAATAAACGCCCGCAAAAATGAGATTATAAAAATGCAATGCAGATTGATTACGAGCAGTTTGAGTTACCCGGAATAGGCTTTGACTACGAAAGAATGATGAAAGAAGCGGGCTATTCCATGGAGGAGATGCAGAAGATTCAATTAGATCACGGTGTAGGCAATACCCCTTTGATCGAGCTTAGAAATCTTTCAGCACTTTCCAGAAAATATGCACCAAAAGGAAAAGGCGCAAGAATCGTCGTAAAGGATGAGGCAGCCAATGCGTCTGGAAGCTTTAAAGCAAGAAGAGCCTCCATCGCAGTGCATCATGCGAAAAAGCTTGGATATAAGGGCGTTATCGCTGCGACTTCAGGAAACTATGGTGCGGCAGTTGCATCTCAGGCGGCCATGCAGGGATTGAAATGTATTGTCGTACAGGAATGCTATGACGATCAGAAAATCGGTCAGCCGGAAATACTGGAAAAACAGAGAATCTGCGAGGCTTACGGAGCAGAAGTCGTTCAGCTGACAGTAGGGCCTGAACTGTTTTCAACTCATTTAAGCCTGCTGGAAGATACAGGATACTTTAACGCATCTTTATATACACCATTTGGCATTGCAGGCGTAGAAACTTTAGGTTATGAACTGGCTATGCAGTGCAGAGAAAAATTTGGAAAAGACCCGGAAGCAGTTGTCTGCACCAATGCAGGCGGCGGCAACCTAACTGGCACGGCAAGAGGACTGATCAAAGCGGGTGCAATCGAAACGAAAATCATCGGCGCTTGTATCGACTTAAAAGGTCTGCATATGGCATCGAATAAAGACTTCAATAGAAAGTCCTGCACAACGGGCCACACTGGCTTCAGCTTACCGTTTACTACCTGGCCGGATCGCTCAGACTGCCCGAGAAATGCAGCCAGAGTGCTGAGATATATGGATGAACTGGTAACTGTCAAACAGGGCGAACTCTTCTATATTACGCAGGCGCTAGCCGTTCTGGAAGGTTATGAAAGAGGTCCTGCGGGAAACACTTCGTTAACAGCAGCTTTCGCCCTTGCACAGCAAATGGATGAAGATCAGATTCTGGTTGTCCAGGAAACGGAATACACAAGTGCCGGCAAGCACCCTATGCCGCAGCTGACCTTTGCCAAGGCAAATGGCGTGGATGTTGTATTCGGTAGCCCCGATGATGAAGTTCCGGGACAGAACCTGGTGTTCCCGGCGGATCCGTCAATGATAAAAGCACGGCCATATGATATGGATAAGGCGCACAAATCTTACATTAAGAACTGTGTGAACAACCACAATATGACTTCAGCCACTGAAGAAGACATTCAGTTCATTATGGCAGAAATCAAATGTGACAGAGACTACGTCGTGGCAGAGCTTAAGGATAAGGGAGTAACAATTAACGCTTAATTGAAAGGAAAGGAGACCCGTTATGCTTTCACAAAGAATCGAAAAACTCAGCAAAAGAGTTCGTGACACCCAGCCGACCATTGATTTGGACAGAGCCAGATTAATCACGGAATTTTACGCCCAGCCTTCCATGGATAACTATATTCTAAGAAGAGCAAAGGCTTTTAAACACTATTTGGAGAATATGGAGATCTTCATCGATGATGATGAGCAGCTTGCCGGCCATCAGGGCAGCCGCGTGCAATCCGTCATCTTACATCCGGATACCACAAAATGGCTTTACGACGATTTTGATACATTGGACAAAAGACCATCTGACAACCTGGCCTTCCGCTCAGAAAAGGATAAAGAGGACTTATGGGAGATCGTAAAGAAGTGGAGAGGCAACACCTTTGGAGATTTTGCAAGCAGTCTGATCGATGATGATACAAAGAAAATGATCGAGGCAGGCGTGCTGACCCATGGCATATCAATCAGTCTACTATGAATCACTCGCCAGACTATGATAACTTCATCAAAAGGGGTTATCGTTATTACATCGATGAATGCAGGGAAAAGCTTGCAGCCCATAAAATCAATGATGTATACGATATGGAGCAGGAAATCGCATGGCAGTCCATGATCATTGTCATGGAGTCCATCATCAATTTGGCACATCGCTACGCTGATCTGGCTGAGCAGAAGGCCATAGAATGCAAAGATGCAAGGAGAAAAGAAGAACTTCTCACCATGGCTGAAAAACTGCCGCACGGTTCCGGAAAATCCTCCGCAGACCTTTCTGCAGGCAACACAGCTTGTATGGTTCCATCATCTTGCCATTACTTTAGAGGGTATCAGGCGGGAGACCATAACCTGGGCAGATATGACCAGTATATGCTCCGTTCTTTGAAAAGGAAGCAGCTGAGGGAAAGACGGAAGAATTTTTTGCCGACATCATCCATGAGTGCAAGCTGAAAATTATGGAGATGTGGAATATCAGATGCTATGCGGAATCTGTGGCTGACCCGGGTTGTCCTCTTTGGATGCACATCATCCTGGGCGGCGTAAAAGAAAACGGAAAGACGCCTGTAATGAACTGACAAGAGTATTCCTTCGCTGCTTATTGGATTTACAGACGGACGAACCATGTATCTCCTTCCGTTATCATCGAAATATTGATGAAGAGACCTTCAGACTGGCCATCAAAGCGGCAAGAGATACGGGCGGACACCCGGCCTTCTACAATGACGATACGGCGATCAACTACCTGCTTCAGCTTGGCTTTACACTGAAAGAAGCACGGAACTGGGGAATCTGCGGCTGCATAGAACCACATGTTTTAGGAAAATCAGATTTCCAGAGTAATCCGGGATATTTTAATCCGATTAAAATCTTTGACATCATGCTTCATGACGGATATGACCATGTGACAGATACATTGATGGGAATGAAAACGGGTGATCCTAGAAACTTCAAGGATATTGAGGATGTAAAAAGAAGCATTTAAGAAACAGCTTCAATTCTTCTTAAGCAAGTTTGTAGACATGTACGCAAGAACCTTGGCCGGCCATGCTTACACCCTGCCTACCATAACTGGCTCAACCCTGGCTGTTGGCTGCATGGAAAAGGGAAAGCTTTTACAGCAAAAGGGTTCGGATCATCATTACACGGCCATAGCAATTACAGGAATGGCAAATGTCATTGACTCCTTAGAAGCCATAGATGAATGCGTATTTAAGAAGTAATACATTTCCATGGACGAATTAATCGACATGCTGGATCACAATTTTGAGGGACATGAAGAGAAACGGCAGATGCTTCTGAACAAGGCGCCGAAGTTCGGCAACGACATCGAAGAGGTGGATCAGTATTCCTACTGGCTTGTGGATGTACTGGATACAGAAGCAAAGAAGTATCGTGACGCGATGGGCGGTGTGTTCACACTGGTCATTGCAACACAGGCTTACAATGTGGAACTGGGCAAACTGATCGGCGCGACGCCAGACGGACGACTGGCCACGACGCCTCTCGCAGACAATGCATCTCCAATGGCGGGAATGGATACAAACGGCCCTACTGCAGTCGTAAACTCTCTGGCATGCTGTGATCCGCTCGTTCCGGCAAGCGGGATGCTGCTAAATCAGAGATTCGACCCTACCGTGTGTGCAGGTGAAAAGGGCCTGGATATTATAGAGACCGTGTTCAAAGCACACTTCTTAAAAGGCGGTTTCCACATTCAGATTAACGTATTAGACGACAAGGTGCTGCGGGCTGCGCAGGAGGAGCCGGATAAGTATAGAAATATCCTTGTCAGAGTAGCCGGATACTCTGCGTACTTCGTAGACTTGAGCGAAGAAATTCAAAATAATATTATCGACAGAACTATACAAACAGGATGCTAAGGAGGCAGAGATGTTATCATCAAGAATTGAAAGAATACGTGACAGAATCAGAACCACGACCCCTACGATCTGTCTTGACAGAGTTAGAATCGCGACGGAGTTTTATAAAACGCCGTCAGTGGAGCCATATGTTCGCAGGAGAGCCGAGTTGTTCATGAAAGTGATGAAGACAAGGGAAATCTATATTGAAGAGGATTCCCTGTTAGCAGGAAGCATTGCGTCCAGAACCCATGCTGTGCCGGTGTTTCCTGAGATGATGAATTGGCTGCCTGAGGCAGTAGAAACTTTTGATACTGCCAGTTTGATCCCTTCCAGTATATGCCGGGAGAAAAGGATGAACTGAGGGAAATTGCAGAGACATGGAAAGGCCATACCTTTGGAGACTATACCGATGCGCTTTTGACCGAAGAAGAACACGAGCTGGTAGATATCGGAATCTTCACCAGAGGAATACAGCAATGCTCGACCATGTGCCATGCACCTGACTATGAGAATCTGGTGAAACGGGGATATCGTTACTATATCAATCAGTGCAAGGCGCAGATTGCAAAATTAGATGATGATATGACCATTGAAAACACGGATCAGAGAATGAAGTGGGAAGCGATGATCACTTCCATGGAAGCGGTCATAGTCATGGCTCACAGATATGCTGACCTGGCGGAGGAACTGGCAAAGGCATGTAGTGATGCAGAGCAAAAGAAGATGTATGAAACCATTGCCGAAAACTGCAGAATGGTACCGGAAAATCCGCCAGAGACTTTCTTGCAGGCAGCCCAGCTTGTCCTGTTTACCCATGATGCGATCATGATTGAAAATATGGGATATATCCATGCCCTGGGTCGTTTTGACCAGTATATGTACGAATTCTATAAAAAGGATTTGGAACAAGGCGTCTCTGAGCAGGAAATCGGGGATATCATCCATGAATTCAAACTGAGAATCGAGGAAATGTGGTATCTTAGAGACGAGTTTGAATCCGGCGCATACCCTGGATGTGCGCTGTACATTCAGATGACCTTGGGCGGTCAAAGGCAGACGGCACAGATGCATGCAATGATCTGACCAGACTGATACTTCACGGAATGGAAGATCTGCAGACGAAGGAACCGCCAGTTTCCTTCAGATATCATGACAATGTGGATGAAGAAACCTTCAGACTTGCTATTAATGTTGCATTAACTGGAGGAAGCCATCCGGCGTTCTTCAATGATAACAACAGTATCCCGGCCCTTATAAATATCGGTTTCACTCTGGAGCAGGCGAGGAACTGGTGCCTGCTGGGCTGTACGGAGCCAATTGTACCAGGTCTTTCAGACTATCAGTCCATGCTTGGATTCTTTAACACCATAAAAGGTATTTGAAATCACTCTTTATGGAGGAAAAGATCCTGTTACTGGAAAACAGATCGGACCGGAAACGGGAAATGCGAGAGACTTTACATCCATAGAACAATTGAAAGAAGCGTATTTAACACAGCAGGCATATTTCATCAAGCGTTTTGTCGGCAAGTTTAACAGAATGGTATCTGCCCACGCATATACCATGCCGACGCTGCTTGCCTCAGCATTTACCCAGGGCTGCATTGAAAAGGGAAGCTGCTGCAGGACAAAGGAGCCGACTATCGATGGGATGCTATGGCGACAACGGGCCTTGGGAATATCGCAGACTCCTTTACGGCAATTGAAGAGTGTGTATTTTAAAAAAATATCTGACCATGTCAGAGTTGATGGATGCACTGGAATGCGACTTCAAGGATAAGGAAGATATTCGCCAGGTATTGATACAGAGAGCGCCGAAGTATGGCAATGATATTGAACAGGCTGACAAGTACGCGCAGTTTGTAATTGAAAATGCCGATGCCGAAATAAAGAAGTATAAGGACGGAAGAGGCGGCAAGTTCATCTCTGTGTGTGCAACCCAGTCCTACAATGTACAGCTTGGAAAAAATATTACAGCCACTCCAGATGGAAGACATGGTTTTACACCGCTTTCAGATAATGCTTCCCCGATGATCGGCTGTGATACATGTGGACCAACCGCTGTCGTGAAATCCCTGGATTCTATCAATCAGGAGGCGTCACAGGCCGGAATGCTGCTGAACCAGCGCTTTGATCCACAGATTGTAAAAGGTGAAAAGGGAATTGACATCGTGGAAACGGTGTTAAAGGCACACTTCCAAATGAAGGGCAGCCACATGCAGATCAACGTCGTGGATAACGAGACTCTGAGAGATGCACAGGTACATCCGGAAAACTATCGCAACATGCTGGTTCGAGTTGCAGGCTATTCTGCTTTCTTCGTCGACTTGGAGAAAAACATTCAGGAAAACATCATCGAAAGAACGATACAGACAGGACTGTAAAATCAAAAATCATAAATAATAGATAGGAAGGAACTGTTCCATAGCAATGGGCAGTTCTTTTTTTCTTTAAAAATAAAAGGCCGCCAAATGGCAGCCTTAAGGATGGTATTTGTTTATTCAAATGCATTTACTTTTTCAAATGAAGCGATGACTGATTTCATGATTGCTGTAGAAAATCCTTCTTCTTGCAGCACTCTCAATCCTTCGATGGTTGTTCCGCCAGGTGAAGTCATCTGATCCACCTTAACAGCCGGATGCTCACCGGTTATTTCCAGGACGCCTGCAACGCCTGCCATGTTTTTGATTGCAATATTGCGGGCATCGGTACGGCTGAAGCCTATGTAGACACCAGCGTCAATCAACGCCTCTGTCATCTTATATAACCACATCGGTCCTACATTGCTGAACGCAGTAAAGGTATTGAACATTTCTTCTCTAATGTGCATCACCTGTCCCAGGGCATTGAGGACCTCATCCACCAATGCTTGATCTTGCTCTGTACAATTTTCGTTGAATGAGGCAGCACTATAGCCATCGCCTGACTGATTGAGGGTGTTGGGCATGACGCGAACAACCTTTTTATCACTGCCTGCGATATTTTCCACAGATGAGATCGTTACACCGGCTGCAATGGACATGATGATCGTTTTTTGCTGATTAACGGTTTTAGCATCTTCGCGACTGTCGGCACTTGGGGCGGGTTGACCGCAATGATTACCATATGGGCTTCTTTAATTAATGCCTCTGCATCCCTTGTCGCCGTTACGCCATAGGTCTTCGTCAAGTATTCACAGCGGTTTGGAACCAATTCATTAACAGTAATGTCTTCAGGATGATTTACTCCATTCTGAAGCAGCCCTCGCATTATTCCTTCTGCCATGTTGCCGCCACCGCAGAAAACAATTTTTTGCTCATTTCATTTCCTCATTTCTTATTATTTACACGTTCTTCCAGTCAATTTTATCTACCCTTATTATATCTATTGTCATTCCTGTTGTCAACTTATATTTGTTGTCATACAATAGATATATTATCAAAGATAAGAAAGGTAGAACTACCGTTGGGCAAAAAGAACACCTGCCCCGTGGACTGGCTGAAGTCTCGGGGTGATTGATGATCCTCAGCTTATGTCCATGACCTATCATCGAGCCTCCACATACAGGACAGAACATCGGTTTTCTTACCAGAGTAATTGCATAACGGACAGCATCCTTTCCATTCTGATATCGCATTTTGCAATATCAGAGGTAGTGACATTTAGCAACGTTTTGATAAATTCAATATTAGAATAACGCAGTCCTCCTTCATGTAACATTGAATTATTGACAAGATAATCATGATACATGGAGGGGTATATTTTCTACCCACACGATAATTTAGAGCGCCCAGATATTCGTCACTATCAAGTGGGTAAAAAATACCCACTATTTTTTTTGTTTTCCTTATTTCTCAGGGCAAGTGCCCAAGGACAACGCCTTCTGGGGTACGCATAACTATCCAGTATTATATAGTCGCAAGTTATGTGCCAAATTGAAAAATATCTAACATTAAATTGAAGAAAATCTATAAATAAACAGTAAATTAATTAATTTTTGGTAAATAAAACTATTAATTGACATCTTATTACATTTATACTCTTTAATGAAAATTCAGTGTTTAATAATAATTCAAACTTGTGTGTAAAATATCTACTCGGGCAAACCGTTGACAAATAGAAAACGAGATGATATAAAGTCTGTATTGAACGTTCAATGCGGCATCGGAAGTCAGTGATTATAACTCTGAATTTATCAGCTTGTCAATGAAGATTTTGATGTCAACTAAAATTATTGCTGCTCTTTACCGATATTTTGGTAGAGCGGTGAGCAGCCGTTATCATAAAGAAAGGAGACACAATATGCCTACTTGGTTGTTTTTTATCGGTATTACAGCTCTTACTATGGTAATCTGTATTGTTGTCACCATCCTGTGGCTCGGAAAGAATCCAAGTGATGAGGATGATCTTGACCGTAGACTTGCTGAACTTGCTGCACAGAATGTTAAGAAAAGAAAAGAAAGAGATGCAGCAAGCGCGGCGACTAAATAGTATTAAGTAATTGTTTAATTTTTAAGTGAGGTGAAAATATGAATAGCCTACGTGTAATGGCGTGGATATTCCTTGTTGCATTCTTGGGATTCTTATTATATGTCGGTGTTTGGGCCGGCAGAAAAACAAACCGGTGGTACTGGTGCTGAAGTTGAGTATTTCCTCGGTGGAAAATCAACTCCTCTGATTGTACTTGCAATGTCATATGCGGCATCTGCGGTATCAGCAGGATCCTTCATCGGAGACCCTGGTATGATGTCTACAATCGGCTGGCCTTATTTCTGGCTTGTTGTCGGCGTTGTTCCGGGACTGGTTCTTCCTGGATATATTGTTATCAGAAAGATGCGTGTTCAGGCAGAAAAAGTATGGTTCGTTGACCTTAACCGAATATCTTGGCGATCGTTATCGTTGCCCATTCCTTAAGTACTACTTGACGATTGTTATTACTATATGCTTCCTGTTCATGCTGGTATCCCAGTTCAAGGGTGCGGCAGCTCTTCTGGAAACATATACCGGTATTCCGTTTAAGGTTGGCCTAATCATAATGTTAGCTGTTGTAGTATTCTACGTGAATACTGGAGGACTTCGTTCAGTAGCATGGACAGACTTCTTCCAGGGATGCTTCATGACAGTTATGTGTGTTATGATGGTAGTTGTAGCGGTTTATAAGGTTGGCGGCATGCATTCGCTAGAGGCTACACTGGCTGACAAGTGGCCAGAAGCTCTTTACATTTCTGAAGCTGGACCAACTCAGGCAGACGGAACCGTCGTTGGCTGGATGGGAATTATCAGCCTTATAACATGGGGATGCACTATTATGTTCTGCGCACCCCATATCACTTCAAGGTATTTGGCACTTCCAGCTGTACATAAGAAAGATGTTGCAAAGTTTTCCATGATTTCCATGGTTACCGGATTCTTGTTCAATCTTATGTTCATCTGCGGACTTTGCGGAAGAGTTATTTTCCCAGATGCAGAAGCAGATTATTTGACCGTAACAATGTCGTCTCAGCTGTTGCCGCCGATTCTTGCTTGTGTATGTATGATAGGATTCTTCTCTGCAATCGTATCAACAGCCACTTCAATTCTTCTGGTTATAGGACAGTCTATCGGACGCGACCTCTACGGTGGTCTTTCAAAGAAAGCGACGCCTGAAAAACAGGTACGCGTAACCCGGTATGCGACTGTTATCTGTGCACTGATTGTATTATTATTCAACATGGTTAACCCACCTGCATTCCTTCAGATTTTCATTTACCTTGGTCTGTCAGGGATAGGAAGCGCTGTATTTATGCCTCTTTATGGTGGTGTTCTGACAAAGAAGGGAACTAAGTTGGCAGCAATTTTGTCGTCAATTGCAGGACCTGCAATGTATGTAATATGGACTGTACCTTTGGGACTCAGTTGGGTATCCGGAATGGGTGTTGGACCGCTTGCAGCTCTGGTAGTGTATTGTGTAGTTACATGGATTGAAAAACGCAGTCAAAGGACTTGATCAGGTTATGATCGATTGGGCTGACGGCTTCAAGGATGTTGCTGAAAATGATACATATATGGCAAGGAAACATGCATAATAGCTAATAAAATACACAAAAAAACTAATAGAAATGTTGGACTAAGGCTGATGATTATGCATTTTGCATGGAGTCAGCCTTTTTTTCTTAATAATGAACAGGAGGAGAAGACAGATGATAAAAGTAATCATTACGGCGCCGAAAGGCAAAATGGATTCCTTGATTCTGGAAGAAGCTGTGAAATGCGACACCATTGAAGTGGTCGGAGCTATCGGACCCAAAGGGAGAGATTATATCGGAACCGAGATCTGCGGGGTAATGGTATATGATGACTTGGAAGCTGTGATCGATCAATGCGATATGGTGGTGGACTTTTCCGGGGCGGAAATTGCGATGGAAGTACTGGAGGTATGCCTTGCACATAACAAGGCATTGCTGGAAGGAAGCACCGGATTCACGGAAAAACAGAACAGGAAAATTGAAGAAGCCAGCAAAATGATACCTGTTTTGAAAGCGGCCAACACATCTTTTTATGGTAAACGTGCTGATGCGTATTTTGGAATTTGCGGCTGATAATCTTGCCGATTCCTGCGATATCGAAGTCATGGATATTCACGACAGAAATAAGCTTGACGCACCTAGCGGAACAGCTCTGGAAATGGGAGAAGCTATTGCAGGGGCAGCCGGCATGGAAGTTTCGCAGATTGAATTCCATTCCGGAAGGATGGGTGATTCTCCTAGTACACACACCATCTATTTTGGCGGAATTGATGAAAGAATAGAAATTACACACCAGGCATATACAGGAAGATGCTTTTTGCAATTGGTGCCTGCAGAGCGATTGAGTTTATGGAGGGCAAAGACACAGGAATGTATACAATGGCTGATGTGATAGGCTAGCAGTATCTTTTTATCCCCGGCGACTTTTCTTTTAGAGATGAATCTACTCCTTCCCAGCGACAAGTTTTTTTTTATTTCACTTGTTCGCCTGGAAGGGAGTAGTTTTGTTTGCCAGTGAAGTTGCTGAGCAGTTACTTCTATTTTTTCTCTACAGACTTTCTAAATAAATATCGTATATTTCATCGTGAGTCAAAGGACGGAACGAGGTGCTGGATATGAGGCAGGTATTTGCAATCATACGTAAGTCGGATTCGTCGGTAATGCCTATTGATTTAGTTAATCTGTGCTTATACAAGAAGGAAGCCTTTCGGGAACGGATCGTCAGGATCGAGAATCCATGTTGCAAAGCCCTGGATATGGGCGTTGCCGGTTACCTTGGAACTACGGCCTTAAATCCTGCAAATTCAGTTTCTTCGACAATCTCACAGCGGAAACAGGATCCGATGATGCTTTCGTGCACAAAAGATTCACCAACTCTCAGCATGCCTTTTTTGATAAAGAACAGCTGATTTTGCGGAAGTGCCAGTGCCGCAAGGGGAACGGTCCACTGTTTTAGGCAGAGCGACAACAGTATTCTGAATATCTGCTCTCGGATTTTTGGCGGACCGTAAACTCAACATGAGTGACCTCGTAGACAAAGGGAAGATCAGGATGATGGAAATCTACCTGTCTGTTGATATCGCATGCGATTGACTGTGCGGCATGTATAATTTCAGCAGTATTTTTTGGATCGATTGTGATTCCAATTGATTCGGCTGGCATTATGGCATATAAATTGCCGCCCCATGCTACATCCATGGTAAGCTTACCGTAATCTTTCGTTTCGACGGTGAGATTTTCCCGAAGAACAAAGGCAGGGGCATTGGCAAAGGAGACTTCCTTTACAGAACCGTTTTCAACTTTTGCTTCAATTTTGATGACACCTGCGGCGGTATCCAGATTAATAGTTGTAATTGGCTCGGTGACAGTTACCATGCCTGTTTCTATCAAAGCTACGGAAAGACCGATGGTATCGTGTCCGCACATTGAAGCCAGCCGCTGGTCTCAAAATAGAGAACGCCGACATCGGTTCCCGGAGTGCAGGGCTCAGTAACAAGTGTACATGACATATAATCATTTCCCCTTGGTTCATATGACATAAGTGTGCGGAACCAATCCTCGTGCTCTTTCATGTAAATAAATTTTTTCGGCCATGGTGCTACCGGGGACATGAGGAAAACCGCCGATAATGTTTCGGGTAGGTTGTCCCAATGTGTGTTTCTACAGTCCGGAATATTTTTTTTTGCATTCATGTTTATACCTCCATCGTTCCAGAATAATAATAGTCTTAAATAAATTATAGCAATATTTATGCCAAAAGAATTTGATGTTCGAAAGGAACTAAGCCGTACAAGTGTATTGTTTTTACACGCGGTGTAAAATTAATACACACATAAACAGCGACCGTGAAAAACAGGGGAGACGTAATTACGATTTTTCAACGTATAAAAGAATAAGCCGTTGGCATATTTTTTGCTTATTATCTTACCAATACCATGGGGATAGATTTCTGAGAAAGTTGAAAGAGGTGTAAAAATGATTTCTGACAGAATAAAAAGTTTATCATTGTATGAACATAGATGCTTCCCGTCTCTAAGGCGGTGAAACTTATCAGGAGCATTGCTCAGGCTTAAAATAATGATTAGAAAAAGGAGGACAAAATGGCAAAGAAAGGTGAATGGGTTCGCATTCATAACGTAGTATTGAAGGCCAGCGACAGAACGGCCAGAATTCCTGATGACACCAGGAAATGTGATCTTGAAATGTGGACTAAGGGGCAGCTTCTTGATGAAACTGCAGAAATCGGTGATGTTGTAACGATTAAAACTGCAACAGGAAGAGAAGAAAAAGGAACAATGATTGAAGTCGGTTCGTACTATACCCACAGCTATGGAAAGTTTGTGTCCGAGATCATTGAAATTGATAACATGCTCAGAGAAGAAATGTTCGGAGGTGAGGAATAATGGCATTGGCAAAAGATTACGATTCTGTAATGGAAAGATCCGAGGAGATTATGAAAAAGAGCTTGGGTCTGGACTATAACGAATTTGAAAGCGGATTAATTGCATTTGATTATGAAGCTTTGATGAAAGCTGCGGCATATAGCCTGGAAGAAATTCAGGAGATGCAGACTGAGGTAGGCGTTGGAAACACTCCGATGCTGGAACTGAGAAATATCACTAAGCTGGCAAGAAAATATTCAAAACCTGGATATGGCGCAAGAATCTTTACAAAGGACGAGGCGGCTAACCCGTCCGGTTCATTTAAGGACAGAAGAGCTTCCATTGCAGTAGCTCATGCAAAAAGCTGGGCTATGAAGGCGTTATTGCTGCTACTTCCGGCAATTATGGTGCTGCAGTAGCATCTCAGGCTGCAATGCGAGGAATAAAATCGATCATTGTTCAGGAATGCTATGACTCCCGCAGGGTAGGACAGCCTGAAATCGTTGAAAAGGCAAGAAAGTGCGAGGCAATGGGAGCAGAAGTCATTCAGCTTACTGTTGGACCGGAATTGTTTTATGAACATCTTTCTGTAATGGAAGATACAGGTTATTTCAATGCTTCGCTGTACTCACCATTTGGTATTGCCGGTGTTGAGACTTTAGGCTATGAAATAGGCACAGAAATTCGCAAAAAATGTGGCAAGGATCCTGCAATGGTTGTATGTACATATGCAGGTGGCGGAATGATTACAGGCTGTGCAAGAGGAGTAAGAAGAGCAGGCTGCAAAAGCACTCAGATTATCGGAGCATCCATTGATTTGACAGGTCTTTCAATGGCTTCAGACAATCAGTTTAACCTTAAGTCATGTACGACAGGGCATACCGGATTTGGCGTTCCCATGCAATGAATCCAGATACAGGTGACATTCCAAGAAGTGCTGCCCGTCCGCTCAGATATATGGACCGCTATGTTACCACATCCCAGGGAGAGGTTATGTTCATGACTGAGATGCTTGCGGTACTGGAGGGAATCGAAAGAGGCCCAGCGGGAAACACGGCTTTGGCTGCTGCTTTTGCCCTGGCTATGGAACTTCCTGAAGATGAGATCATTGTTGTTTCTGAGACCGAGTACACTGGTGCAGGAAAACACATTCAGCCACAGCTGTCCTTTGCGAGAGATAACGGAATTGAAATCAGATTCGGAAATCCTGCAAAAGAAGATATACCGGGGAACTAATATCATCCTGCCCGCAAATGCAGGACTTTTCCACTATAAGGAAGAAGATCTCCATCGTTTGAGAAAGGGGCTGATTAAGAAGTCGGCTGTCCGCACAAAGGACAAGGCTCCTACTGCAGCAGATATCACTTTCCTGGCAGAAGATACTAATACTGATGAAGAATATGTTAAGAATGTGCTGGCTGAACTGGGACTCATCTAGAAGACAATTAACGAAGATAAAATATGAAAACATCTTTGAAATGGAAAGGAAGTAAATATGTTAACAGAAAGGATCGAACGTCTAAATGACAAGGTGAGAAATACGTTTCCAACAATCGACCTGGATCGGGCTAAGCTGATGACAGAATTCTATAGCAAACCATCCATGGATAATTTTGTTATTCAAAGAGCAAAAGCCTTTGCTTTTTTCCTTGAGAACAAAAATCTTTATTGATGGGGATTCTCAGATTGTAGGACATGCCGGAGATAAGTTTCAGGCTGTACCACTTCATCCTGAAGCCACCAAATGGTTATACGATGATTTCGATACCCTTGACTGCAGAATATCAGATCATCTGAAGTTTGACAGCGAAGAAGAAAAACAGAATTAAAAGAAATAGTAACTAAGTGGCGGGGACAGACATTCGGCGATTACGCTTCTTCACTTGAAGCCCCGGACGTTAAAGAGATGCTGGATGCACTGGTATTCACCCACGGTGTTTCAAATCAATCTACGATGAATCACTCCCTGATTATGATAACCTGATCAAATTGGGGTACCGCCATTACATTGATGAATGCAAGAAGAATATTGCTGAATTCCAGTGTAATGATGTGTATGATATGGAAAAGAGGGTGAACTGGGAAGCCATGATTATTGTCATGGAGGCCATCATCAATTTTTCACATCGCTATGCAGACCTTGCCGAAAAGCAGGCCGCAGAATGTGCGGATGAAAAGAGAAAACAGGAGCTTCTTACCATGGCAGAAAACTGCAGAACTGTTCCGGAACATCCGGCACAGACTTTCCAGCAGGCATGTCAGATGGTATGGCTTACTCATCTTTGCATCTGCCTTGAAGCAGTAGGCGGAGATCATTGTCTGGGCAGATTTGACCAGTACACTTATCCGTTTTGGCAGAAAGAATCTTCGGAAGGAAAAGATGAAGTTTATTTCCAGGAGCTTATTCATGAGTTTAAGCTGAAGGTTGCGGAACTTTGGAATATACGCCAGTATAAGGAATCTATTGCAGTTCCCGGCTGTCCGCTCTGGATGCATGTTATGCTTGGCGGCGTCACGGAAGACGGAAAAGATGCATGTAATGAAGTGACTGACATTTTCCTGCGCTGTTTGCTGAATCTACAGACAGATGAGCCTTGCATATCCTTCCGCTATCATCAGAATGTCAATGAGGAAACTTTTCGCCTTGCAATTAGAGCAGCCAGAGACACCGGCGGTCATCCTGCATTCTATAATGATGATTCGGCAATTATCTATCTGCTCAGCCTGGGATTCACACTTAAGGAAGCACGCAACTGGGGTATTTGCGGATGCATTGAACCGATTGTACTTGGAAAAACTGATTTTCAGAGCAACTCCGGAAACTTTAATACAAATAAGGTTCTTGAAATTGCGCTCCATGATGGTGTTGACCCATTGACCGGCAAGCAGCTTGGACCAAAGACGGGCAAGGCAGAAGACTTCAAGTGCATAGATGATGTTAAGCGGGCATTTGAAACCCAGCTTGATTTCTTCATGGAAAAACTGATTCGAATGCATAATGCCACAATTGGGGCACATGGAGTTATGTTCCCTACCATTACAGCCTCCTGTTTCTCACAGGGTTGTATTGAAAAGGGTAAAGTGCTTCAGCAAAAAGGTTCGGATCATCACTACACGACGGTTTCCATTGCAAGTATGGCAAATACCATTGACTCCTTCGCTGCAATAGAAGAGTGCGTATTTAACAAAAAAAATTACCTGACCATGGGAGAACTGGCTGACCTTCTTGACAGCAATTTTGAAGGGAAGGAAAACATGCGCCAGATGTTAATTAACAAAGCACCGAAGTTTGGCAATAACATCGAACAGGTGGATAAATATGGATACTATGTAGTTAACACAATAGATGACTCGTTACATAGATTTAAGGATGCTCATGGTGGACAATGGACAAGTTTACATGCGACAGTTGTATATAATGTCGAGATGGGTAAAAGGTTGGAGCCCTTTCCGATGGCAGACTTGCACATACACCTCTTGCAGACAACGCTTCTCCAATGATTGGTATGGATGTAAACGGTCCCACTGCTGTTGTAAATTCTCTGGCATGTTGTGACGAGATGCTGCCACAGAGCGGTATGCTTCTGAACCAAAGATTTGATCCGGCAATTGCATCGGGCGAAAAAGGATTGGACATTATTGAAACCGTATTTCGCGCCCACTTCGCACAGCACGGTTACCACATTCAGATTAATGTGCTGGATGATGAAACTCTTCTTGCAGCACAAAAGGAACCGGACAAATACAAGAATATTGTTGTGCGTGTTGCAGGTTATTCCGCCTACTTTGTCGAATTGGGCAAGGAAATCCAGGATAATATTATTGCAAGAACCATTCAGAAGGGTCTTTAATCCTGATAATATGACCGGAATTCCTGGATAAAATAAAGAAAATGATTATATATAAAAGTAAATGCATTAAAGGGAATCAGATAAAAACATCTTCTTCTTGCGGAAATTGTAAATACCACTTTCGTGGTCATGGCTGCTGCAATTTTTTCGCAATATCTTTGGTGCATTTACTTTTTTCAATTGAACAAATCAAGAAAAGTTTATATGTGAAGTCCTATTTAACGGGAGAATATAACATGCGATTAGTGTATTAAAGGAGGTACTATGACGAAGATAGCATTAAAATTCAAAGAAGCCGTTTTGCAAAGCACTCCAATATTAATATGCGGACAGAATCAATTGGCATATGATCTTTTCAAAGTTTTTGTAAAGCAGACTAAACATAGTCTTCCTCTGATTGTGCTTACCACAACAGGCGGAAGAGTATTGTCTTTTTGCACAATGGGGTAGAAGATGAAACCCTTTCAGGTCGTTTTATTCTTCCGGAAGAACGTAAGAAAATATGTCCTGAACTGACAGAATTTAAGTGCAGCGAAGAGTTTTTATTACTGTCAGAACCTAATAATCCTGCAGCTGCAGAGATACAATCTCTTATGTCGGGAGCACTGGCCTCAATTGCTACAAATGAGCAGCAGAATGCAAAGATTTTGAAATCTCTCGATGTAGTAGGTAATGCAATTTCAGTTTACGATGAGGAAGCAAGACTTCTCTTCGCCAATAGAAGGTTTTATGATGATTTCCACATAAGGGTTAAAGAAAAACCAATTGGGATGAAGATCACCGACATTACAGAAGAATTCGGGCTAAACTTTAGAAGTTTTGAAAAAACGTCCTCTGGGCGATTTAAGATGTTTGATGTCCTCGCTGAAGGCAAGGAGGCTCTTGACTGGGAAATCCGGCTGGAGTTCACCAAGAGCGGGAGCCGTCCAGATTAGTGTCAAATGATATGTATCCCATTAAAGATGAAAATGGGAGAGTAAAAGGGTCTTGTGGAAATTACGCGTTCCAGACAGCAGGACGTAAAGACTGCTCGTAAAATTGTAGGCTTGTCTGCAGACTACACCTTTGATGATATCATTGGATCCAGTAGGAAGATGCAGCAACAGATTCACGTAGCAAAGGAATATGCAAAGTCTTCATTTAGCGTGCTGATTACAGGTGAAAGCGGAGTTGGAAAAGAACTTTTTGCCCAGTCAATTCATAATTACAGTCCGAGGAGAAAAGGACCTTTCATTGCCATCAACTGTGCCAACTTTCCTGAGAATCTCATTGAAAGCGAATTGTTTGGATATGTTGCCGGGGCGTTTACCGGTGCATCAAAAAATGGAAATATTGGTAAGTTCGAACTTGCAAATCACGGCACGCTTTTTCTGGATGAAATTGGTGAGCTGCCTTATCATTTCCAGTCAAAACTGCTTCGTGTTCTTGAGACTATGACTGTTACCAGAATCGGCAGCAATCAGAGCCTGCCAGTAGATGTACGTATAGTAGCGGCAACAAACAGGGACTTAAGGCAGATGGTAAAGGATGGCTTCTTCCGTGATGATCTTTACTTCCGCCTTGGCGTATTAAATGTCGATATTCCTCCGCTTCGCAACAGAAAGGAGGACCTTTTACTGCTTGCTGAAGCGCTTTTGGCACAGGGAAAAGATCCCGCTTCTTCAGGTGCAAAAATTGAGCGAAGCTTCCAAAAAGTTCTGGAAGCCCATGCCTGGCCTGGAAATGTGCGTGAGCTGCGTAATGTTCTAAATCGTGCCAGTATTCTAGCGGGAAGTGATACTATTTCAGAAGAAACTCAGGAGATGCATTGACCCAAGCCAGTTGGCATTGGAGCCAATAATGGAGGACGTGCCCGAAGGGCAGAAAATACTGCAGAATTATTTTATAAGGTATATCAGGAGTATCTTAATTCAATTGTACAAGAGATTGGGGATGATGATGACTCAAGGCTGTCAAAGAGAATTCATGAAACCCAGCAAACGCTTATGGAGATTCTGATACGAAAACTCTGGAGCATACCGAAGGAAATAAGAAAAGGGCAGCGGAGCTTTTGATGATATCCCGCAAAACCTTATACAATATTCTTAACAGAGAAAGCTGGGATGTGTAAAATTATCGCACATAACCTTGAAACTGTAAAAAAATTATACATATATCCTATTAAGTTGAGAAAATTCATGCGGCACAGATATGAATCCAAGCTGAAAATCCGACTTATGCGAAAATGACGAAGTTGGCATGAGTGTTGCGTATCATTTATTATGGAAAATAAATCATGAAAATTGTGAGGAGAAAGAAAATTGATATTCAACGTTCAAAAGTGTTCTATACATGACGGAGTTGGGCTGAGAACCATCGTATTCTTCAAGGGATGTCCCCTTAGATGCAAGTGGTGCGCCAATCCGGAATCACAGTTATACTCTCCGGAAATAATGGAGCATCCGCGAAAATGTGTCGGAGACGGGAACTGCGTTAAGGTTTGTCCTTCAAGTGCTATTTACCCCGCAGAGGAAGGCCTGCTAATCGATCGTGAAAAATGCAGAAAGTGTTTTAAGTGTACTGAGGTTTGTTATGCGTTAGCAAAGGAAGTTTGCGGAGAAGATAAGACGGCAGAGGAATTGTTTAAGGAAGTCAACAAAGACCGGCATTTCTATCACCTCAAAGGTGGTGGAGCGACCTTTTCCGGAGGGGAACCTCTTACTCAGCCGGAGCTTCTGACAGAACTTGCCCAAAAGTGCAGGGCCAATCGAATCGGTACTACAATTGAGACATGTGGATATGGTGATTACGAAAATTTAAGGGGCAATTCCTTACATTGACCATATCTTCTTCGATCTTAAGGTGATGGATGGGGAAAAACACAGGGAACTTACTGGTGTGACAAACGAAGTAATATTGGATAACCTGAAAAGATTAATTCCTTCGGTGTTCCAATCACAATCCGTACTCCTGTAGTTCCAGGCAGCAATGACGCAGTGGAAAATATTCAGGCCATAGCAGAATTCATCAAGGATCTGAGCAGTGTAAAGGAATATGAACTTTTGCCCTATCACAATTTAGGTGAATCCAAGTATAAAGCCCTTGGAAGGAAGTACGAATTAGAAGAAGTTAACCCTCCCGAAGATGAGTTTATCAGAGAGCGGGTTAAAATTGCCAATAAAGTATTAAAACCGTGTGGAAAAGAATGTTTCTACACAAAGAAAAATGCAAGGGAAGTTGTCTTGTAATGGATATGAGATAACACCATATAAACATATAAAGGAAGCGAAAGGAGTAAAAAATGTTATCGGAAAGAATTCAAAGATTAAGTAATAAGGTGAGAAACACGCAGCCCACCATTGATCTTAACAGAGCAAGACTGTTTACAGAGTATTACAGTCATCCATCTATGGACAATTACATTTTAAGAAGGGCTAAGGCATTCCGCCACTACCTGCAGGAGAGAGAAATCTTTATTGATGAAGATTCCTGGTTGGCAGGACATCAGGGAGGTCAGTGGGAATCGGTTGTTATGTTCCCAGAGTCAACAAAGTGGCTTCGCGACGACTTTGACACCTTAGATAAGAGACCTTCCGACCATTTCCAATTCAGAAGTGAAGAAGAGAAAAAGAGCTCAGAGATATCGTTGAGATTTGGAAGGATCAGACAACCGGCGATTTTATGGACAGTCTTTTAGACGACAATATGAGACCTATGCTGGAACTGGGACTTATGACTCACGGTATTTCACAGCAGTCAACCATGAATCATTCTCCTGATTATGATCATCTAATCAAGAGGGGATATCGCTACTATATTGATCAGTGCAAAAGAATCTTGAAGAGCTTAGCGTCAATGATGTGGCTGATTTTGAAAAGAGAATTGCCTGGGAATCCATGATAATCGTTATGGAAGCAGTTATCGCATTCTCACACAGGTATGCGGATTTAGCTGAAAAGCAGGCAGCAGAGTGCACGGATGAAAAAGAGAAAGGCAGAACTGCTTACAATGGCAGACAACTGCAGATATGTTCCGGAAAATCCGCCTCGTACCTTCCTGGAAGCAGCACAGTTTGTATGGATTAACCACCTTGCTCAATCTCTGGAAGCTGCTGGCGGTGATCACTGCCTTGGCAGATTTGACCAGTACATGTATGCATTCTGGCAGAAGGAAAAGGATGATCATTCTGAGCAGTATTTCCAGGACGTCATTCATGAACTGAAGCTGAAAGTAGCAGAAATGTGGAATGCACGTTGTTACAAGGAATCCGTAGCTGATCCCGGTAACCCGCTCTGGATGCACATCATCTTAGGTGGAGTAAAGGAAAACGGCAAGGATGCATGTAATGAAGTTACAAGGATTTTCTTAAGAGCAATGAGAGATCTGCAGACAGACGAGCCTTGCATTACTTTCCGTTATCATCCGAAGATCGACGAAGAAACTTTCCGGCTGGCAATTGAAGTTGCAAGAGATAACGGTGGACATCCGGCATTCTACAATGATACCACTGCGATTACATATCTTCTGAGCTTAGGATTCACATTGAAGGAAGCACGTAACTGGGGTATTTGTGGATGTATCGAGCCCCATGTACTTGGAAAGACAGACTTCCAAAGTAATCCGGGATATTTCAACCCAATCAAAATTTTGGATCTGACACTGCATAATGGTTTCAGCCCTGAGATCAACATGCAGATAGGTCCGAAGACCGGCGATCCGAGAGACTGGACCGACATAGAGGATGTAAAGGCAGCATTTACGGAACAACTGGAATTCTTTATGGAACGTTTCGTATCCATGTATAACAGAACACTTGCCGCACATGCATATACCTTCCCTACAGTTCTCGGATCCTGTTTCTCGGTGGGATGTTTGGAAAAGGGTAAACTTCTTCAAAATAAGGGATCGGATCATCACTACTCTGCGATAGCAATGGCTGGATTTGCAGATATGGTAGATTCTCTGGAAGCCATAGACAAGTGTGTATTCAGAGATAAAGCCATGTCCATGGATGAACTGATTCATCTCCTCGACACAAACTTTGAAGGTGCAGAAGAGAAGAGGCAGATGCTGCTTAACAAGGCTCCAAAGTTCGGCAACGATGTTGAAGAAGTGGACGAATATTCATACTGGGTAATAGATACTTTAGATACATGCATGAAACAGTATCACGATGCACAAGGCGGGCCGTTCACAGTATTGGTTGCAACACAGGCGTACAATGTAGAAATGGGTAAATGGGTTGGAGCAACTCCAAACGGCAGACTTGCGTTCACACCCCTTGCTGATAATGTATCGCCGTCTGTAGGTATGGATACACACGGTCCAACTGCAGTTGTGAACTCATTGGCTTGTTGTGACGAACTCGTTCCACAGAGCGGACTTCTGTTAAATCAGAGATTTGACCCTGCAGTTGTTGCCGGTGAAAAGGGACTTGACATCATCGAAACTGTATTCCGTGCTCACTTCAATCAGAACGGATATCACATTCAGGTTAACGTATTTGACGATGAAACATTGAGAGCCGCACAAAAGGATCCGGACAGCTACAGAAATATTCTGGTTCGTGTTGCAGGATACTCGGCTTATTTCGTAGATTTAAGTGAAGAGGTTCAGAATAACATCATCGAAAGAACTATTCAGACCGGACTGTAAAACATCAATCTTCATCATATCTGCGTGAACTCATTTTGTGCACACGCAGGTATGATGTTTTCTTATCGGTTATGGCTCTGTTTTTCTTCAGGCACATGGTTATTCAAATACATTTATAGGAATCATTATCGCCGCGGCAAATGTGCTGTCCGCTATAATTCAAATTGGAGCAGCGGACATAGCCGACCGTTCAAAGAAAGTGAACTTATTTGAAATTGCCACAAAGCAGGAAGGAAGTTTATAGGAGGATTTAATATGTTACTTGAGAATAAAACAATATTAATTACTGGAGCAGCTACCGGAATCGGCAGAGAAACTGCACTGCTGTTTGCAAAAGAAGGCGCTGATTTGGCACTCCTGACCGGAAAAAAATCAAACTGCTCTTGAGAGGGTTGCGGAGGAAGTAGAGAAACTGGGAAGAAAGGTTTATTACGGTCTTGCTGATGTTGCCAATAAGGAGCAGGTTGAAGATTTTGTTAAAAAAGTGTGGGACATTTAGGCAAGCTGGATGGTCTGGTTTGCTGTGCAGGCTTGTTTGAACCGACTCCCTTTTTAGAGGGAGACGAAGATGTTTTGAAACGTGCTATTGACGTAAACATGCTGGGAGTATGGTACGTGACAAAAGCGGTGGTTCCTTATCTGATTGAACAAGGCGGGGGATCTATGGTGGCGATTACATCTTCCGATGCATTTACGGGCTGCATTAACTATGCACCATACTCTATGGCTAAAGCTGGTGTTGTAGGAATGTATCGCACTGCTGCACTGGAACTTGGTCTCCAAAATATCAGATGCAATATGATTGCACCGGGAATTACAGATACTGCCCTTGTACACGACAGAATTGTTGAAAGAAGAGACGTGTATCTGGATGGATCTGCATTGAGAAGAATAGGCGAGCCAATTGATATTGCAAATGCATGCCTGTATCTTTCGTCAGATATGAGTCTGCAGCTTACAGGACAGGTTCTTCATATCAATGGAGGATGCTATTTCTAAAGAACAAGGGTATTTTTAAGCAAAGAGGTAAAAACATGAGAGCAAAGAAAACAATCAGAACTATTGAGACACATACACTGGGCATGTGCACTGAAACGTTGTAAGCGGACTTCCTCCAATACCTGGAAAGACAATGGGGAAAAGTTTCTGTATCTGAAGGAAAATTATGATTCTTTCAGAACTTTTGTCTGCTGGGAACCGAGAGGAAACTCCGATATGTCTGCAACAATATTTACAGAGCCATGCACTCCGGGGTGTGACATTGGTATCATTTATTTTGAAGCAAGCGATTGGCTTCCAATGTGCGGACACGACACCATTGGTGCAACGGTAGCCTTAATAGAAGGCGGTCTTATTGAAGCAAAAGAGCCGATTACAACAATCAAAATTGACACGCCTGCCGGTGTCGTGGAAGTTACGGCAGAGGTCAAGGATGGAAGCGTTACAAAGGTTTCCTTCCTAAATGCGCCTGCTATGCCTTTACTTCGTGATGTGGTAGTTAAGACTGAGGAGTATGGAGATCTGAAGCTGGATATTTCGTGGGCGGCAATGTATATGCCATTTTGCCGGCAGAGTCAGTTGGGATTCCAATGGAACCCTGCAATGCAGACGCCTTTATCACGGCGGCTAATATCATTGGTGCACGCTGTAATGAACAGCTGACAATCAAGCATCCAGAGTTGGATTTTGTAAACAAAGTAACCCATGTGGAATTCTATGGACCGCCAAAGAATGAAAAAGCAGACATTCAGAATTGCGTTATCGCACTTCCAAAGGTAGTAGACCGCTCACCATGCGGGAACCGGAACATCGGCGAAAGCGGCGCTGTTATATGCAGAAGGAAAGTTAGGCGTGGGGGGAAAGCTTTGTACACGAAAGCATCATAGGTTCTTTATTTGAATGTACGGTTGCTGAAGTATGTGATGTGAACGGTGTCCAGGCGATCAAACCCATTGTATCTGGAAACGCTGCTATCTGTGGTTTTGCCACGTGGATTCTGGATCCCAAAGATCCGTTCCCTGAAGGATTCCTTTTAATTTAATCGGAGGTGACATTATCTGCATTCACTGGCAAAGAGATAATGGATACAATTAAAATATGAAGAATAATTTTTTTACAAGACCTGTAGTTGTAGCTGTCCTTGCACTTTTCACCTGCGCATTGTGGGGAAGTGCTTTTCCGGCTATAAAAATAGGGTTTGCTTTGATGAATATAGAAACAGCGGGCAGCAAAGTTTTTATATGCCGGATGCAGATTTATGGTGGCAGGTATAATGACGTTAATTCTGGCCAGCATTATTGAAAAACGAATTGTAATTATTAAAAAAGTTCTATACCGGCTATTTGCATTCAGGGGCTTATTCAGACGGCTCTGCAGTATTTTTTCTTTTTACATAGGGTTGTCCCTTACTTCTGGAGCCAAGGCTTCCGTTATCAATGGGGCTAATACTTTCTTTTCTATCATTGCAGCCCATTTCCTGATAAAAGGAGAAAAAATAAACGGGAGAAAAATAGTGGGGTGTACCATAGGCTTTATTGGAATCATCGTTGTAAACATGAAAGACGGCAATTTGTTTGGAGATTTCAGCATTATTGGCGAAGGTCTGATAGTAGTGTGTACGGCCGCTTACGGCGTTGGCTCAGTGACTCTCAAAATTTTTTCGGACAAGGAATCGCCGGGAGCACTCTCGGCATATCAGCTTATTTTCGGTTCTTCGCTGCTGATTATAGCTGGCTTGCTGATGGGAGGAAGATTAGAAACCTTTAGCGGTCAAGCCGTTCTGCTGCTTTTTTACCTTTCTCTGCTTACTACTGTTTCTTTCTATTTGTGGGCTACCCTTCTCAAATACAATCCGGTAAGCAAGGTTACGGTATTTGGTCTCACGATTCCTATTTTTGGAGTGATGCTCTCGGCCATTACATTAGGGGAAGATGTGTTTAAGATTACCAATATTATAGCACTTTTACTGGTGTGTGTTGGGATTATAGTCGTTAATTATATACCTGAACATAAGAAAAATAAGGAGGATATTATGAATTTTGAATTAACACAAGAACAATTACTGCTTCAGAAGACTGCCCGTGAGTTTGCGCAGAACAAACTTCTGCCGGGCATTATAGAAAGAGATGAAACATCGGTTTTTCCTATGGATCTTTTTAAGGAATTTGGTAAAACAGGCGCATACGGTCTACCTTACCCTGAAGAATACGGCGGCACCGGCGGCAGCTACATGGACTACGTCCTTAGTGTTGCAGAGATTTCAAAGGTTGACGGCGCATTTGGTATTTCCTATTCGGTTAACACGTCACTTTACGGAGGCAGCATTATGAACTCCTCCGCATCAGATGATATCAAAAAGAAATTCCTTGCTCCCATCACTTACGGAGAAAAAGCCGGTTCTTTTGGTCTTACTGAACACAGTGCCGGATCTGATGCTGCAGGACAGACTACTGTTGCGGTGAAGAAAGGTGACAAATACATAATCAACGGTTCCAAATGCTTTAACACCAACGGGCCCTTTGCGGATTTTACTGTAATCTATGCACTGACAGATCCTGCTTTAGGAACTAAGGGAATGTGCGCATTTGTAGTAGAGAAAGATACAGCGGGATTTAGTGTAGGAAGGATCGAGAACAAGATGGGCATCCGTACGTCACCTGTTTCAGAGCTTCATCTTGAAAACGTTGAAGTTCCAGAGGAACAGATGATTGCAAGACCAGGCGAAGGCTTTAAGCTGGCCATGAAAACCTTAGACGGAGGCAGAATCGGGGTAGCTGCACAGGGGCTTGGAATAGCGGAAGGTGCTTTTGAGATTGCTCGCAGCTATATGATGGAAAGAGCCCAGTTCGGAAAGCCTATTGCAAAGCAACAGTACCTTGCATTTAAGATGGCTGAACTCCAGACAAAGATTGAATCTGCCAGAATGATGGTTTACAGAGCAGCGTGGATGAAGGACAACGGAAAGCCTTATACAGTGCCTGCTGCCATGGCAAAGATGACATGTACCAATGTGGCAATGGAAGTCACAACCGAAGCAAAAGTGATGCTTGGCGGAAACGGATACATGAAGGAATACCATGTTGAAAGAATGATGCGAGACGCTAAGATCACTCAGATTTACGAAGGCACTAACGAAATTCAAAAACTGGTAATCAGCGGGCAGCTGTTCCGTTAACAAAATAGTCAACCTAAACTATCGTGTGGGTGCTGAATAAAAAAGAGGGGCATTTGAGGCTGAAATGACAGCTGAAAATGTTCCCTTTGGTTGGGTTAATCTTTGATTTGTTGTAAGAACCACGCTTTTTTCTGTCTCTTTCACTTGCCAGCATCGGAGTCAGCGCATAGTAGATGTCTGGGGACAAAGCGAAGATAACACGCTTCCTGAATCTTTGAAAGCTGCTAATGCAGTTGGATACTGCCAGATAAGTTTTTATCCTGCCGTTGATGTTTTCAGTGAATGAATTAGAAAGCTTTCTATCGCCGTAAGGACGTATGAAGGAGTTAAGGATTTCATTGCGCAAGGTGCAGAGAATGGCTGTGAATTCATCAAACTGTCTGATTTCTTCCTTTTAAACTTATCGATAAGAGCATTTATCCTGACAGCCGCTTCATCAGAAGCCAGTGTCATTTCTTCAGCAGATAGTATTCGTTGTGGATTTCATCGATACCGAGGCATTCCGGAAGGCGCCTTTGGATGGGACATAGGAGTCAATGATAGGGAATGGCGGCTTTGCAGATCGCTAGGAAATGTTGGCGTATTTTTGCGTTACTGATAAGAAACAGTAGTGCGGCATCAGGGATATTTTGATATTGACAACGACTGTTACAACAAATAAGTTTTCAGTATGCGATAGGTTAAAAAGAAAAGGTGGGAAACATCATGAGAACAAAGCTGGATTCTGTAATGGAGCGATTAACAGCAATGACACAGAGAAGCAGGAGATGCAGCAGGAAGTCGACAAAGGATCATCTGGCAGAAAAGGTCTGCGACA
>VOFH01002375.1_pt1 | contig 47466 bp, 73 predicted proteins | sample 5384091 | NCBI WGS metagenome assembly VOFH01 (sample SAMN12384727, study PRJNA508395) | human gut metagenome | isolation source: healthy gut G | host: Homo sapiens
GATTACGGCCATCTGGCAGTGGGACCATTTAAGCTTCCGGGTGGAAGACGGCCAGATATACGGCTTCCTGGGCCCTAACGAGCCGGAAGTCCACTACCATGAACATCATGACTCGGTTATCTGGCGCCACAGGGCCAGGGTCATCATAGACGGCCACGACATACTGGAAGAGCCTGAAGCCGCAAAAAAACGCATCGGGGTATCTGCCGGAAATTCCGCCTCTGTATATGGATATGACCGTGGATGAGTACCTGGAATTTGCGGCCTGCCTTTAAAAAGCTGCCGAAAGCAGAGCAGAAGGACGCTATACAGGAAGTGATGGAACTGGTTAAGATTACGGATGTCAGAAAACGGCTGATCCGAAATCTGGGTCCAAGGGTTACCGCCCAGAGGGTGGTATGGCCCAGGCTATTTTAGGAAGCCTCTGTTATCATCCTGGATGAACCCACTGGGGACTGGACCCGAAACAAATCATTGAGATACGGGATGATAAAGGGGTTGGGCAAACAGCATACCGTCATCCTGAGCTCCCACATCCTGTCCGAGGTAAGCGCCGTCTGCGACCATATCATGATTATTGCCCACGGAAAGTTGATTGCCAGCGATATCCTGAAACCTGGAACAACGGTTAAAAGGGGCGCCAGTGGCCTGAGCTGACGGTAAAAAGGCAGCGAGGAAAACGGTAGGCCTGTGCTGGAGGAAATTCACGGTCTGTCCATAGAGCGTATAGGGACCGGAGGCGAGGCAGGCACCTGTGTGGTGAATCTGCAGTAGTGGCGGGGATGAAGATAGCAGTGTTTGGGGAGCGGCATTGGTTCCGGCGGCGGCATTGCTCCCGGCGGTGGACGGCGCATTGATTCCGGCGGCATTGGTTCCGGCGCTGATACAGATATCCGCGAAACCATTTTTTACGCCCTGGCCAATCACCGACTTCCCATCCTGTCCATGGCTCCATCCAAGGCATCCCTTGAAGAAATATTCCTGAGCTGACAGAGGACTCCCCTGAAATGCAGCGGGAGGACAGAGGCGCCACAGACCCCACAGACCCATCAAAGGAGTGAGGATTCCCAATGAGAGCTATCTATAAGCGGGAGCTGAAACCTATTTCTGCTCCATGACAGGCTATGTTTTCATTGCTTTCATGACCATGTTCATGGGCATTTATTTCATGGTTTACAATATGATTAACGGTTACCCTATTTTTCCTATACACTTAATTCCATCCTGGATGATACTTATGGATTGCGGTGCCGATTCTGGAACCATGCAGCATGTCGGATGAACACAGGGCGCGGACAGACCAGCTGCTTCTCACCTCCCTGTATCCGTATGGGCATTGTTATGGGAAAATTTCTTTCCATGGTCACTATTTTGGCCGTCCCTATGGCCATTGCCTCGCCTCTGTCCCCTTTATCATCCGAAGCGCCGGCACCGCTTATCTGACCGAGGACTATGCATCTATACTGGCCTTTCTTCCTTTTTGGGATGTGTATGCCATTGGGCTTTTTCATCTCCTCCCCTTACGGAAAGCCAGCTCATAGCCGCTGCAGGGACCGGCATACTGCTGCTCAGCATCCTCTGGCCAGGGCTTTTAAACTTTATACCGGCTGCCGCATCAGGTTCCCCTGGTCGGTTTCCTATCCTGTGGGACCCTGGTGTGTTTTATCCTATACCGGCTGACCGGCCATATCCCCTTTCCCTTTGACTGAAGCAGCCGGAGCGGCAGTCCTTATAGGAACCTTTTTCGTAAAGCAGAGCATATTTGAACGGGCTCTGACCGGACTTGGGAAAATCGTACTGACAGACGTATTTGACGGCATTGTCAGCAGCCATATGCTGGATGTCAGCGGTCTTGTCTATTATCTGAGTGTGGCCGGTATATTGTTGTTCCTGACGGTCCAGTCAATCGAGAAAAGAAAGATGGAGTTGAATCATATGACCAGAAAATGTGTGGCAGCTATATGGCACTGTTCACCCTTGTGGTCATTGCGCTGTCATTGTACTCAACCTGATAGTGGGAAAGCTCCTGCCAACACCTGAAACATGACTTAAGTTCCAACTAAATCCCTTACCTTGGGGATAACCAGGGACATCCTAAACAGCTGGACAGAGACGTTACCATCCATATTGTGGCCGATCCCAACTCAGTGATGAGAGGATTACATCCTTTGTGAATCTGTATAAGGACCTTTCCCTGCACATTTCTGGTGGAAGCCAATGACCCTGTGCTTCACCCGGATGTACTTACTTCCCTGGACACAGAGCCCGGCAATTGATTGTATCCTGCGAGTCCACCGGAAAAAAGACATCCATTTCATTTGACGATATCATCCAGTTTGACCCCATGGTTTACTACCAGTACGGGCAAATCAAGGAAACAGCCTTTGACGGTGAAGGACAGATTACCAGCGCCATCCGCTATGTCACAAGCGATACAGCGGCGGCCGTATATACCCTGACCGGACACGGGAAACCGCCCTCTCGTCAGCCGTCTCAGATGCCATGGATAAATCCGCATGAAGGCAGCCGATCTGAATCTGCTCACCCAGGGATCCGTTCCCCAGGACTGCAGCCTTCTCATCATGAACGCTCCTGTCAAGGATATCTCCGCGGATGAAAAAAGAAACTCTGACCGATTACCTGAAAAACGGCGGCCGCATGCTGCTCCTTGCCGGCTGTACCCAGGATACATTATCCAATCTTACTGATTTCATTTCAGTACGGAATGGACCTGAAAATGGATTTGTGGCCGACCCGGCCCCAGCATTACTACAACAATAATCCTTTAACGTAATCCGGATTACGACTTTGCCAGCAGCCTTCTCTCAGGAGTTGATTCCTCCGCAGCTGCCCTTCTGGTCCAGCCTGGGGTATGACCATACAGGAAAATCCTTCGGAGTGACATTGCGGTCCAGCCCTTCCTGACTACCTCTGATTCTGCATTTTTAGTGGATCCTGCCAGCCATTGCGAAAAGACGCAGGGCACTTATGTGGGGAGCTGTGGCCACGGAGACTGTAAACGAGGAAGAGGGCACATCCTCCATGCTTACCGTCATCACAGCGCCAAGCATGATTGATGATTCCATCCTGTCACGTTTCCCCAGCATCACCAACCTGACTCTGTTCATGAACGCCGCGGCCAGCGGATTGCCCGAGTCACACCGCTGTCCATCCCCAGCAAAGTCTGGATATTACCTATAATATGGGTAAATATCCGCCGGATTGTGGAGTGCTGTTTATTATCGTGATTCTGTCATTTTCCTGATTGCAGGCTTTGTAATTCTGGCTGAAGCGCCGGAAGCTATAAATCACGTTTATACGCATCATATAACATGTATCGCATGTAAGTGACCGAATACGGTCACTTACATGCTCATAAAAAGGAGGTTAAACATGAAGAAATATACGGCCGATGGTTCCCGCCTGGGAGCCCTGGTCCTTCTATGCGCAGCATACGGCGTCATCAACTGGCAGCAGGAGGAATGTTGAATCACAGGCCCTGTCACCGGAAAATGCTTCTGCATATATAACCGACTTCCTGTGGGAGCTGTCTTCCCTGTCCTGACAAAGGCCGGCAAGAGTCTGTCCTTTTTACCCGGGAAGGCGGTACCTGGTATTATAAAGGGGATACGGACTGCCCCATCCGCCAATATCCCCTGACCACCCTGTCAGGATACTCTGTCCCACTTCTTAAAAAAGCTGAACGGAAGCTGGAAGGCGGATTCTCCGGAAGCATATGGCCCGATAACCCTTCCGTACGGTTTGATACCGTTTCCTCTGATGGTTCTTCACTCTATCCTGGTGGGAAGCCAGGTTCCCGGTACCGGCGGTTCAGGCCCGACGGTTCCCAGCCCCTCGCTCCAGTATTATGCAGCTAAGGAACGGGGACAGTCAGATTTATACCATCGGCAGTTATCTGACCGAAACAGCGCCAAGGGACTTTATGATTTTGTTGAGACAGAATCTCTTCCCATGTGGCTGGTGCCGACATCCGGGAAATCACTGTATCCAGGAACGGACAGACCAGTTTGCCCTGTAAGAAAACCGTGGATGACGCGGGCAATATCGCCTGGTATAAGGACCTGACGCGACGAGGCCAACCGCCTGGATGACAATGGCGCTTTTAATAATCTGGCGGATGCCATAAGCAGTTTGTCATTCCTGTCCTGTGTATCATATAAGGCAAGCGATGAGGAATTGGGCAGCTATGGCCTGTCTGAGCCGATTATGACGCTTTCCTGGACATATGAAACGGAGAGGCGGACGGCGCCTTATCATTGGCCATTGAAGTTCCACCGAAGATGGTACAGGCTACTATACCAGAAAGGATGATTCCAGAGCCGTGAATTTATTATCAAAGAGGCGGCAGAGCGTTGTCTCAATGCTGCCTACCCAAAGTAATGTGAATTATACTATGAAGTTGTGTTAATTATGAAAGGGAAACACCGCATTTCTGCCTGTTGTTGTCTCCCTTTATAATCTGTTCAATATATGGATTGCCCTTAAGCCCCTTCCCTGCGCTCCCCGCACCTCCTGTCATGGAGCACAAAGTGGTTCTTCTGAAAATCCATAGTATCCCTCAGCCCGCATCTTACTCAGCTCGCTGGACATAGCGCCCGGTCCACACAGATACTTCCAGCCAGCTCCTGGCGGCTATGGGGGATCACAAAATCCCTGCCCCCTTTCACCACCGCCTGCTGGGACAGATAGGACAGAAGCTTTTCCCGCGTGAGTCTTCCTGGACATGTGCTCCAGCTTGTTCTCCAGCTTCACATTGTGCTCGGACAGGACGCGCAGCATGTTGTGAATCAGCCTGGTGTGGAAATCGCAGGCCAGGGACAGAATGTGATCATCCGCTGGCTGGTAAGGTGAGAAACAGGGTCACAGCAACCCCTCTGCCACCACGCTCACCGGCAGCACCGGGGTCCTGGCGCAGGAATAGGACTGGCCAAAGAGCTCCCCTTCCTTTATATGATAGTGTCTCCTGATGTCCCCAGAAATTCTCTTGCATCACCATCGCACTGCCTCAGCAGAACCAGCACCTGATTGACGGATTCCCCATCCGGTAGATGTATTCCCATCCTCATACCTGGTCTGTTCTGCGCCGCAGCACTTGCGCAGCGTATACAGCTCATCATCACTCACCCCGTAAAACAGTGGTGATTTCTTCAAAACGTGCAGAAACTCCTCCATAGCCGCCTCTTTCCGTTGTATTTCCAACAACTTTTGCTGTAAATATTTATATTTTGGCCCCCGCGGCGTCAAAGTGGCAAAAGCCCGGCCGGTTTTTCCGTCAAGAGGGATTTTCTGTGAGATTATCTCATTCGAGCGGACATCCCGGCTGCCGGAACATCCTCGGCTACTCTCCAGCCGCTTCCGGTAAATCCCGATGACCTTTCGCATGGCCTTCCTGCCCGGCGCGCCCACCGTGAGCCGCTTCTCTCCACAGGGTCTTCATGCTGATGGCCTCATAGATGTCCTCCTGGAACACGGGACTGATCTTTTGTATTCGCGAAGGTCGTCATCAGCGCGCCTTGTCCCATGATTCTCCCTGAACGGCACGCCGTGGTTTACCAGGTAGTCCGCCGCGTCCAGGTTCTTAGCGCTGGCCTCCATTATCCTTCGGGAAGGTCATGTTGGCGGGATCATGTAGAACAGGCCAGGCAGCCCTTCACTGTGTCGATGGCGTTGAACGCGAACTCCTTGTCCTCCTGCATATCCTTATTGTAAGCCAGAGGTATCCCTTCATGGTGGTCAGCATGGACACCAGGGCGCCATATACGCGCCCCTTTTGCCGCGGATCAGTTCTGCGATGTCCGGGTTCTTTTTGAGGCATGATGTTGCTGCCTGTGCCAAGAATCATCAATCTCCACAAAACGGTATTCGTTGGTATTCCATATTATGATTTCCTCGCAGAACCTGGACAAATGCATGGAGATAGTGGACAGGGCGCTGAGCAGCTCAATCAGGTAATCCCTGTCGGCCACTGAATCCATGGAATTAAGGGTAGGTCCGTCAAATCCCAGAAGCTCTGCCGTGTATTCCCGGTCCAGAGGATAGGTGGTGCCTGCCAGGGCGCCTGGAGCCCAGAGGGCAGTAATTCATCCGCCTGCGTATATCCTTAAGGCGGAGCGGTCCTGGGAGAACATCTCGAAGTAAAGCGCCCACATGATGGGCCAGGGTGATTGGCTGGGCCTTCTGAAGATGGGTGAAACCAGGCATGAAGGTGTCTGTATTCTTCTCCATAACCGCCAGCAGCTCTTCCAGCAGTTCCTTCACCAGCGCTTCAATGGCGTCAATCTCTATCCCTGGTATAAAGCTTCATATCCAGAGCTACCTGATCATTGCGGCTGCGCCCTGTGTGAAGGCGCTTTCCCGCTTCCCCGATACGCTCTGTCAAAGTCCCCTCCACAAAAGAGTGGATATCCTCATATCCGGAATCGGATGATATGGGCAATTTCCCATTATCCAGGTCTTCTAAAATGCTTTCCAACCCGCGGATAATATCATCCCTGTCCTGTTCTGTGAGAATTCCCTGCTTGGCCAGCATCTTCACATGGGCAATGCTGCCCTCTATATCCTGGTGATAGAATTTCTGGTCAAAGGACAGGGACTCGTTAAAATTGTGTACCAGCTGATTGGTCTGTTTCGTAAAACGTCCACCCCATAATTTCATGGCTGTTATCTCCTTATTTCTAAATTTCTTTTTATCCTGTATTCTTGTTTGCTGCGGCTTTCCTGGTCTGCGGCTTTCCTGGCTTTCCTGGCCTGCTGCGGCTTTCCTGGTCTGCTGCAGCTTTCCTGGCCTGCTGCGGCTTTCCTATTTACCGCTGCTTTCCTGTTTGCTGCTATTTTCTTTTTCTGGCTCTTTTGTTCTCTTTGCTGTTCTTTCTTATGCTGTATCCGCTTACTGCACGGTCCTTTTTCTTCTTCCGGCTGATTCCCACCAGTACAGTGACTCCCAGGACAGCCGCGCTGACTCCGGTAACCAAGCCCCGGTCCTAAGTCCCTCCGGTTCATAGGAAAGCTGATTCGGTGGGTCCCTTCACCGATATCCACTGCCAGAAACGTGTCAAACATTTTCCGGGGTCACGGCTTGCCGTCCACCAGTATGGTCCATCCCTTATCATAGGAATGCTGGTATACATAACGCCGGCCGACTCAGCGGTGATGCTGCCTGACAATTCCGTATCCGTCCACCTGGAAAGCACCATGGGATTCTGGTTCATTTTTCCGTAAACAGCCTCCAGGGCCTGGGGATTAAACGCCACACCTCTGCCTGCAGGGTCGGGCTGCCGTCATCTCCCTGTCTCCAGGCGCACCTCCACATCCTTGTTGATACGGCCCAGCTCTATGAAGTAGCCCCTGTCCACATTATCAAAGCTCTCGGTCTGCTCTCCGATTACAGCTGTGACCTCCTTTACTTTTTTATTGGTCACATATACATAGTAATCCCCGGTTTCCTGTTTTGTAAATGTAAGTTTCCTGCCCTCTGTCACACTTTCGTTGGGAAGCAGTACATGCTCTGTATCCAGCACATCGCAGAGATCGTTCTGGACATGGGCCGGATTCCCGGAATCAAAATCCAGTTTCCTTCCACATCCGACGGCAGCATAAATGCCACGGGCAGGGTAAATTTATTCTCATACAGCCACATACTTCCTTTTCTGGCGGACAAATCCCTAAGTCCATCGGCAGGCTGCTGGTCCCCGTATATGCCATAACGCACGGACATCAGGCTGTCCACCAGAGGCGTGCTTCCTGTGATGCTGTAGGCATTGGTGGAGCTTTCACCCCATCCTGCGGAAGAAATCCGACAGGGAGGCATTGGCTGTGGATGAAAACAGGGATACGGACGGGAAATTCATCCAGGCGCCGTCATTCTTTGTCTTTCTGTCTGTCTTTTCCACACGATAGAATGTATCCGACTTAATATTCCACCCCAGATCCTCCACGTCCTGGTTATCTTTCACATAAGAAGTTCTGCTGGTGGTGGGGATGCTGGTTACCATGGTATTCACAGCCGCCTCAATGGCAACCACAGCCAGAGCAGTGAGAAGAATGGCGTCCAGACTCCATTTTCCCTTGTGGTACAGGTAAATCAGACCTCCATATGGCAATGAACAGGAGCGCCGCATAGAACACGGAAAAATGGTATTGTTCCGGATTATCCACCAGCTTCTCTGCCAGCAGCACAAAGGAAACAGCCCCCAAAACGCCAGGCATACTGATTTCCAGGACATATCCTCCAGATGAATATAGGCGTGGTAACACATAAACAGCATCAGTGCAATATAAATAAAGGACTGACGGCAGGGAAGGCTGTTGGGATAGTGGAACCCATGCCAGATAAAATTCAGCACATTGACTGAAAAGCTGGCGTAAAACAGAACCAGCATGGAGCAGTACACTGCCTTTTCCTGAAGGTAATCTTCCTGCTGCCCAGGTATAAAGGAAGAACATAAGCACTGCCACACCGCAGTATATATTGGGCCAGTGGTCCAATCCTATCTCGGTTCCCACATTTCTATATGACGGGCAATCATATCAAAGATGGAGAAATAGGATGAAAAGGTTTTAGGGAAATCAAAATCCCCCTGACGCCGTGACCTGCAGCGCATAAATCTCCGGCAAAGCACCACCGCGGCAAGACCGCCTGCCAGAAGGGAATAGAAGGCAAACCGCAGCCCTGTTCCCATGAACTCCCAAAGCTTTTGGGCGGATTGAGCGTCATCTGAGCAATCACATAGATAACCATGAAAATGCAAATCATGATGGAAATATAGTAATTGGAAAGGATGGAGAGGCCCAGCGTAATGCAGTAAAGCGTCCCCTTCTTCTCCTTTACCAGCTGCTCCAGACCCAACAGAATCAATGGAAACAGCATGATGCAGTCCAGCCACATGATGTTCCAGCTGTAAGCAAGCCATATAACCGCTAAGGGCATAAAAAAATACCAAAAAGCCCACGCCGAACTTAACTCCAAAGTGTTTCTTCAGATACCACGAAAAGCTAAGGCCGGACAATCCTGTCTTGAGAACAATGAGTATGGTCATAAACTCAATGATAAACTTCTTCGGCATAATATCAGAAGCCAGTTTACAGGGCTGGCCAGATAATAGGCATAGAGCGCAGAAAAATTCACCCCCATGCCGATATCCCAGCTGTAAAGCAGGCTTCCCCCCATGGGTCAGCTTATACTGGAACTCTGAAAAAACGGGGCATACTGATGGTACATATCCGTCCTTGAAGAAAACACTCTTCCCCAAATGGAAAGATACCTCTCTGGGCAAATATGATAATCATGGCCACCACTGGGACAAAAAATGCTGCCACAAGACCATCCGAAGGCTTTAGCAGCCGAAGTCCGCGCCTGTTTTCTGTCCTGTGACATCCCTGTCTCTCTCTCTTATCGTACTGTTGCCTGTCCTGTCCGGCAGTCTCATTCTCTTCTTCCATTCCGTATTCGTCTTCCTCTGATGTATATTCGTCTGCTGCATATCTATCCGCTATATAACTATCTGCGGCATATTTATCCGCTATACTTATCTGCCGCATATTTATCCGCCGCATATTCATCTGCGGCATATTTATCCGCTGTATACTTATCCGCTGCATACTTATCCGCCGCATATTTATCTACCGCACATTTATCTGCCGCATATTTATCTGCGGCATATTTATCCGCCGCATCATATTCCGAAGCATTTTCCTCTGATGTATCTTTCACCGAAAAGATACGCCTCCAGTGTGCTTTCTTCCGTTAAATATTCCTCTGATGTCGTTTATCCCGCCGGAAGCCGGCTCCTTTGAGAGCGCTTCCTCCCGGGCTTTATCCTGTATGGTCGGTTCTGGCTGCACAAGCTTCAGGATTGCGTCAAGCTCCTGTTCAACCTGTTCTATCTCTTCACGTTCCATCACAGTCACCTTTTCTCTATTCAGGCTTATTCTAAATATCCACAGCTTGCTGAAAACATAATTCAACACCATGTTAAGCACAGAGGACGTGAATTTGCAGAACAGCTCATACAGCATTCCCCTGTCGCCGCCTAATTTCACCATGACCACCATGAGCACCCAGGTAACGGCTCCTGAGAACGCCCGTGCAGCCACAAATGCCCCACCTCCTTCACAAGGTAGGAAGGCCGCAGATTATAATTGCGGAAGACAATCAGCTTGTTCACCACATAGGCAAACAGCACGGCTGCCATCCAGGACAGGGCCTGGGACAGGCCTACGCCTATCTCAATCTGCCTCAGCAGGGCATATACCGCAAAATCACTGCCGTGGTGAGAAACCCGCATATAATGTAGCTTACAGTCTCGTAGTTAACACATTTTTCCCATAGTTTACGTAACATTTTCTGCTCCTGCCCTGTTCCAGAGTGCGCCCACAAGCCCTGGAGCAATAATCCCTTCTATTATATGGTAGCATCATGGAATTGTAAAGAAAAACCATTATCTGTACAGGAAATCCTCGGCTCCCCCTGGTGTAATGGAGTTCCCCTGTCTTCCGTAAGGAATATGCCATGATTTGTCCATGGATTCTATGAGCCTGGTCCCCTCTTCCAATCCCAGGGCAAAACAGGTGGTGCTCCAGTCCGTCCCCGTCCACTGACCTGGGGGAAATGATGGAGACCTGGGTCAGCCCATTTTCATATGGGTAGCCGGTAGCCGGATCCAGTATGATGATAGTTGACGCCGTTCTCCACAAAATGCCTCTCGTACACCCCTGAGGAAACCACTGACATATCGTCTATTTTTCAATGCCGCCACTGTCTCTGTATGGGTTGCGTACGGCCTCTGGGAGCCCTATTTTAAAAGGAGCCGTCCGCCGTTTTCCCACGCAGAGCCATTTCCTCCCAGATTGATGACCGCACTTTTCACACGTTTTCCAGATATGCCTTCATCTGGTCACGCTATAAACCCCTTGGCTATGGCGCCCAGGTCAATGGTTGTCTCATCATTGAGAAAGGTGACCTGTCTGCCGTCCAGAAGCACATTTTCATAGCCCACCTTTTAAGGGTCCGCCTCAATTTCCTCCTCAGGCGGCACATGGGCGTCTTTTCCTGTAAATCCCACAGGGAACTTAAGGGCTCTATGGTTATATCAAAGGCCCCAGGACACGGCAGTACTCCAGCCCTCCGCCAGAACCTGGGCTGTTTTCTCCGATACTGTGATGGTCCTCTCGCCCGGCCTGCGGTGGTTCAGTTTGTAAATCTCGCTGCCCTCCAGGGTCTTGCTGAGCAGCTTCTCATAGTCGTGAACAGAGTGTCATGCAGCCGTCCAGAATGGTCTGGTCCTCTGAATCGTATAAGGTGACGGTGACAAATGTGTTCAACAAAAAAAGACGACCTGGTGACAGGATCCGCAACCTTCTTGCTGCATCCTGCCAGCCAAGCCGTGCACATGATAATCAAACCTGCTGTTATTATTGTCTTTAATCCTGTATTTTTCATGCCTTACATTCTAGCACCCGGGCATGTAAAAAGTCAAGGCAGCCCCATCAGGCTTTGGTCTCTTCCATGTACTCATCCATCACAGCGTCCAGAATATTTTTAAGTGTCTCTGGCGCCCTGCTCCCACCGGCGTGCCGTCAATCTCATTGGCAGCCACACACAGTTTGGTGGATGATGTCACCAGAACCTCATCCGCATCCATCAGTTCCTTAAGGGTATAGGGCGTCTCGCTTACGGGAATTCTCAGTTTCTTACAAATACGAATCAGGTGGGCCCTTGCAATACCCGGAAGAATCAGATTGTCCGCAGGAGCCGTGTAGAGAATTCCATCCTTCAGGATATGGCAGTTGCTGTGGGAGCACTCGGTCACCCGGTCGCCCCGGTGGAACACCGCTTCCTGGCATCCTGCTTCCCTTTGCTTTCTGGGCAGCCATGACGCTGGGCAGCAGATTCAGGGTTTTGATGTTGCAGTGAAAGAAGCGGGTGTCCTCCTGGGTAAGCAGGCGAATCTTCTTGTACAGGTCCGGTGTTTCCCATGGGCTTTAACATAACAGAGATTGGCCGGTACGTTCTCCGGAAATTCATGGGTTCTGACAGCGGTAAACCCTGAGTTACCTGGAAATAAATAAACAGATCTCCGGTATCCATCTATTGACCAATTCCTGAAGCAGCGCCTTCAGCTCTGCCTTGTGCACGGCACCTGCATCTTAATAAGGCCTGCGCTGTTGAAGAAGCGGTCAACGTGCTCGTCAATTGCAAAAATCTTGTAATTGCGGCAGGGACCTGCATCGTATACGCCGTCTCCAAACCAGCATACCCTGTCATTCATGGGAACACTCATGTTCTCCAGTTCGTCGTACTTTCCATTATAATATCCAAGCGTTTTCATATATGTAATCTCCTTTATAATAAAATATTCATTGAAACATGATGCTAAAACCGCTTTTCTCTTCTTCCGGTATGGCGGAATACATGTTTTGATTTCCTTCAGAACGAAATGGTCCTGGTGGCAGACACACCGGGTATGCTCTTGATGGTGCGGTGGATGCGCTCCAGCTCATCGGAGGAGGCGCAGGATATCTTCAGCACAAAATCATAATCCCCTGTCAGATAGTAACAGTCAGGATATTAGGATGATCATGATCACCTCGGTGAAGGAGTCATGGAACCTTGGATGTTCCAGGCTGATCTCCATCAGGGCCGTCACATCGTTGCCCAGGGCCTTTGCATCCACCCTGACCGTATAGCCCTTGATGATGCCGGACTCTTCCATCTTCTTGATGCGGTCAGTACAGCCGATACGGACAAATGAATGGCTTTGCTGATGTCTGGCTGTCTCCCTTCCGTTCTCTTTTAGGATGTTCCAGTATCTTATAGTCAAGGATTTATCCATCTTGTCCCCTGTTATTTTAGCTTTTCAAATGTGATTTCGTAGTATATACTGGTAGGTGGATAGAATGCATTTTCTGCACTGCCCTCGCCGTGACTGCCCGGTACGCAGTGCGCCCCTTGCCGCCGGGCTATGCCCTTTGTCAGGTCACAGGCTTCGTGGACATTATAACACAAATCATCCAGGCGTTGTACTATGAATCTTTCTTATTTGAAGTATGCGGTAGAAGTGGAAAAAACCGGTTCCATCACTAAGGCGGCTCAAATTTTTATATGAATCAGCCTCATCTGAGTAAAATCATCCGTGAGCTGGAACGTGACCTGGGCTGTGACATCTTCGACAGGACCAGCCGCGGGATGGTTCCCACCAAGAAGAATTGAGTTCTGCGCTATGCAAAGGCAATCCTGGTCCAGGAGGAACAGATTGAGGCCCTGTGCGTGAAGAACAGCGAAAAAGCCCTGGAGGTGAATCTGTGTGTTCCCAGAGGCCACCTATATTTCCTATGCCTTCTCTGATTTTCTTAAGCATATGGACATTGTCCCTCTGTCAATGTACATTACATGGAAACCAATTCCAGGGACACCATCCGGGTGTGTCAGGCAAAGACCTTTGACGTGGGCATTATACGCTGTCAGGCCCTGTATGAATCTTATTATATGAAGCTTCTCCAGGATGAGAATCTGGACTGGAAGGAGCTGTGGGAAGATTCCTGCAATGTGCTTATGTCTCCCAGCCATCCGCTTGCTTCAGGGACAGGCTGACTTACCTGGATTTTACAGATTACATTGAAATCGTCCAGGGCGACATCAGAATCCTTCCTTTACCTTTGAGGCCCAGGATGCCTCTGCCACCGGCAAGCAACTCCAAGAAAACCGTTTCCATCTATGACAGGGGGGAAGCCAGTTTGAGCTGCTGCGCAAGCTGCCAGTTTCCTATATGTGGACCTCGCCTGTGCCTTACCGGCTGTCTCACCTCCTCAGGTTTGATTCAAAAGACATGCAGTTATCCCGGAAACATCCACAAGGACTGCTGATTTACAGGAACGGATACCGCTTTTCCAGGAAGAGGAGGAGTTTCTCCGGTGCCTTTCACGGATGGTAAGCCGTCGTTCCGATTGACCCGCCGGGCGCGCACGTAATAAAGCCCGTCAGCCTTCATTGAGCGGCTGACGGGCTTTTCTGTTTACCCTAAATCCCGTTTGTTCCTATTTAGTTTGTTCCTATTTATATAGTGTAATCCGTTTTACCAGGACCCGGAGAGAATCCTCGCCAGCTCACTGTCCTCGTTCAGTATGACAGTCTTATTGTCCCTTTCATGGAAGCCTTAAGGGCATCCAGGAGCGCACATAATTATAGAAGTCGGCCTTTGCCTCGTCATTGTAGGCGTCGCTTAATATCTGCATGTATCTGGCCTCGCCCTCCGCCTTGATCTTTTCTGCCTCAGCGTTGGCCTTGGCAATGGTCTCCTTTACCGTCTTATCCGTCTCGTTCTTAATCAGGGAGGACTGGTATTCCCCGTCCGCAGTATACTGGGCCGCAATGTTATTGCGTTCGGAAATCATGCGCTGGTAAACCGATTCCTTGTTGGAATCAGGAAGATCCAGCTTCTTTGTCTCCACCGCATAGATGTGGATGCCGTAGGAATCCATGGCATGCCGATATTGTCCGTGATTGTCTTCGCCAGGTCGCCGTCCCTCCCGGATATGATATCCGCCTGGTTGGTGGAACTCAGCACGTTTCTTGATGGAGTTGTAGACCACATTCCCCAGCCTGACCTCTGCCTTTTCCCTTGCTGGCATTTAGGAGAGGAGAGGTATTTCACCGGATCGTTGATATCCCAGATCACAAAGGAATCCACGGTCATCACCTTTTTATCCTTGGTGGTGACATCGCTTGGATACAGGTCGGAAATCATCTTATACTTAGGTATCTTCTGCACGGACTGCAGGAAGGGAATCTGAGGGATGGTCCCGCCGAATTCTCTACCCGGACCACCTTTCCGAACTGAATAATCAGGGAGTACTCGTTGGATTTTGTGACCACCAGCGGATTGAAAATGGTGACAGCCAGAACACGATAACAATGATTCCCATGTTTCTCATAAATTTAGTCAATGTCTTCATTACTGTCCACCTCCGTTCTGGTCATTGCCCTCATATAATTCCTCCTGGTCATAGGAGCCGGACTGGCTGCCGCTGTCGGCCCTGCCTGATTTGCCCGTCCTGTCTGGTCCGGCTGATTTGCCTGGCTGTTGTATGAACCTGCCGGAGAGCCGGTGCTGCTCTGGGTTCCGGAAACAAAGGAGTCCAGGGGGAAGCATGGTCTGTGTCCCCGTCTGATCCGTTTATGATGACCTTAAGCCCCGGAAGGATATCCTCCATGGTCTCATAGAACATCCTCTTCTTTGTAATAAGAGGATACTTTGCATATTCCTGGTACATATCGTTGAATCTGGATACCTGCCCCTCTGCCTCGCTGATTCTCTGCTGGCGGTAGGCTTCTGCGTCCCTTGCAGCCTTGTCCGCCTCTGCATTGGCTGCCGGAAGCCGCTCGGACTGGTACTTCCTGGCCTCGTTGATTTTGGTATCCATGCCCTGTTTCGCATCCTCCACTGCCTTAAACGCATTGTTTTTAGCGTCTGTGGCGGCTGCGCGTCCTGGATGGTCACATTGTTAATGCCCAGGCCGATGTCCTCCTGCTCCAGGCGCTCAGACAGCAGTGCCTTCACCTTAGCCTGAATCTCGGATTTGCCGGTGGTGATGACCTCGTCCACGCTGTAGGATGCCCACCGTATCCTGATATAGGACTGGGCCAGGTTTTTTAAAATCGGAATGGCCGTATCGCTGTGGATATACGCCTTAATGGGGTCCACAATCTGATACTCGATGTAAAAATCCACATTTACAAAGTTAAAATCCTTGGTTATCATCTCTGACTCGGACGTAACCGAAATTGGATTGTTTCGCTGTCATGGTTCTGTGCATTGTAATCCGGGTCATATCAATGGGCATGCCCTTGATTTCCTTGGACATCTTATGTACCTTCTGTATAGAAAGGCACCTTGAACTTGGGCCCTGAGGTCAGTGACGCTGCTTGGACTGCCGAAGGTGGTAAGCACTGCCATCTCGTTCTCTGACAGGGTATAGAAAGAATCAAGGGCAGCAATGGCCAGAACAGCCACCACAATGGCTATCTTTATGGGGCGGAGCATCCGCTTCATCCTCTTGTTGCTTTCTTCCCCGTTGTCAAATACTACTTCCGGTCCCTGATCTTTTTTTACCGCCTCCAGGTCCCACAAACTTCTTTCCCATGAAAAAATTCATCCGGTATTCCCCTTTCTCAGTCATTTTTAGAGAAGTATACCATAAGTTTCACATACCGGATAGCATTTCTCTCAGTTTCCAATAATTTTATAATTCCGTTCGGGAGATACCGGAAAAAGGAATACCGGTATTCCTTTTTCATACCTACCCATTTCCAGGTCAAAGGTGTTAAGATGTAATCGTTAAAGAAATAACACACCAAAACAACACTTTTACATATACTGGGAGGTATTATCATGAGATTTACACTGCCAAGAGATTTGTACCATGGAAAAGATGCACTGGAAGCCCTTAAAGACTTTGACCGGAAAAAAGCCATCGTTGTTGTCGGCGGCGGCTCCATGAAACAGTTTGGTTTTCTGGACAAGGTGGTTGATTACCTGAAGGAAGCCTGGCATGGAGGTTCAATTATTTGAAGGTGTTGAGCCGGATCCATCTGTGGATACAGTTTTAAAGGCGCTGCTGCCATGCGCGAATTTGAACCTGACTGGATTGTTGCCATGGGCGGCGGTTCCCCCATCGACGCGGCCAAGGCCATGTGGGCCTTCTACGAGTACCCGGAGACCACCTTTGAGGATCTGATCACCCCCTTCAGCTTCCCGACCCTGCGCACCAAGGCAAAATTCTGTGCGGTTTCCTCCACCTCCGGCACCGCCACCGAGGTAACCGCATTCTCCGTTATCACCGACTACAAGAAAGGCATCAAATATCCGTTGGCTGACTTCAACATCACCCCGGATGTTGCCATCGTGGACCCGCCCTGGCCGAGACCATGCCCAAGAAGCTGACCGCCACACAGGAATGGATGCCATGACCCATGCCATTGAGGCTTATGTCTCAACCCTTCACTGCAGTATACGGACCCGTTAGCTCTCCATGCCATCGAGATGATTAACGAGTATTTGATTCCGTCTTATAACGGGGATATGAAGCCCGTGATAAGATGCACGATGCCCAGTGCCTGGCCGGAATGGCGTTTTCAATGCTTTGCTTGGAATCGTGCACTCCATGGCTCACAAGACAGGTGCTGCATATTCCGGCGGTCACATTGTTCACGGTTGTGCTAATGCAATGTACCTTCCCCAAGGTTATAAAATTCAACTCCAAAGAACCTGAGGCCGCCGCCAGATATGCGAAAATCGCTAAATTTATCAACCTTCCCGGCACCACAGATGAGGAACTGACTGATGCCCTCATTGCCCGTCTCTTAGAGATGAACAAGGCCCTGGACATCCCGGCCTGCATAAAGGATTACGAAGGCGGCATCATTGATGAGAAGGAATTTATGGAAAAGCTTCCAAAGGTTGCCGAACTGGCTGTAGGCGATGCCTGTACGGGCTCCAACCCAAGGGCCATCACTCCTGCTGAAATGGAACAGCTGCTGAAATGCTGCTTCTATGATGAGGAAGTAGATTTTTAACTGCCCCTTTTTGTGTTACCTCCATATAAACGGTTTGTTTTTACTGCCCGAAAAGGGTGGGAAAAGAATTCGTCTTTCCACCCTTTTCACATTAATATTTTTCACGTTGCCAGAAGCTGTTCCATATAGCGCAGATACCCGCACAGCCCTGTAATGATGAATATTTCCAGAAAACTGGTGATAAAGCCTGCTTCCAGGAGGAAGAGGACGGAGCAGGCTGCCATCATCCACAGGATGCCCATGCCCTGCGAAAACGCATCCGGTCGCGGGAGCTGAGAAAGCGGAGGAAGCCAATGATACTGAAGGCCAGAAGCACAGGCGAAAAAATGCAAGCAGCACATGGAGGTCTGCCTTCAGGGGATATTTCTCCGGCATATAGGGAATCATAACCGCCATGAGAAGAAAGGCTGCCGCTGTATACATCAGGGTCCTGCCTCCCGGATTCCTGTATCTTCCTATGTGAAAAAGATAACGGACATACACAGTAATAGATGCCGGTGGCAAATCCCCACACCGCAAACAGCAGCTTGTTGCCGGTGCGGTTGCCCAGACAGACAGGTTGGTACCGGTCCAGCTGTCAAGGGATGCCAGGAATATGGTCACGCCGGGAATCAGATAAATCGTGAAGAGGTCGTATTTTCCTTGAAACCGTACATTTCCGGCCCTGCATGGTCCTGCCTCCTTTATCAGATGGTCCCTGCTCTTAAATCTGTCCCGGATCGCCTGCTATCCGCATATCCGGGACAATGAGGAAGGGAGCGCGCACATCTGCTTGCGATGCGCCGCTCCCTATCATTATCTGATAAAGTCCTGATTTTTACACTTGAATCATTTTTTCCTTTGAAGGTATCTGACCTCCAATTATGCCATTGTTTTTTAAAAGCTTTTCCACAGAGGAGAGCTTTACGCAGAGTGCAAACAGCTCCGCAGCCGTTATCAAATCCCCCAATGTGGGATAGGTGGGTGCAATGCGGATGTTGCTGTCCTGGGGATCTTTTCCATATGGATAGGTTGCCCCGGCAGATGTCATAACCACTCCTGCCTTCTTGCATCTGGCCACAATATCCTTTGCACACCCCCTCCAGAGAATCAAAGGAGATAAAATATCCGCCCCTTGGCTTTGTCCACCGGCCGATTCCCAGTCCTTCCAGCTCACGCTCCAATATCTCCTCCACTGCCTCAAAATTTTGGCCGGATGATGTCTGCGTGCTTTCTCATGTGCTCCACCATGCCGTGGATATCCTTAAAGAAACGGGCATGGCGCAGCTGGGTTTACCTTATCATGGCCAATGGTCTGGTTCTTTAACTGGGCCTTGATATCCTCCAGGTTATTGTGGGAGGTGGCAATGGCCGCAATGCCGGACCCCAGGGAAGCTGATTTTGGAGGTGGAAGCAAATTTATAAACCAGGTCAGGATTTCCGGCCCTCTTGCACTCTGCCAGGATTTCAATCAGATGGTCCTGGTCATGGTCGTACAGATGGTGTACGCCGTAGGCATTATCCCAGAATATACGGAAGTCGGACGCGGCCGGCTTCAGCCTTGCAAAACGGCGGACCGTCTCGTCGGAGTAGGAGTAGCCCTGAGGGTTGGAGTACTTGGGCACACACCAGATGCCTTTAATGGAAGAATCCGCGTCCACCAGCTCCTCCACCATATCCATATCCGGGCCATCCTTGGTCATGGGCACGTTGATCATCTCGATGCCGAAAGTATTCGGTGATGGCAAAATGGCGGTCATATCCGGGAACGGGGCATAAAAACTTAACCTTATCCAGCTTGCACCAGGGGTGTTGCCCATCATTCCATGGGTCATGGAGCGGGAAACCGTGTCGTACATCACGTTCAGGCTGGGTTGCCGTAAATGATAATGGTGGAAGGGTTCACTTCCATCATGTCGCCCAGCAGCACCTTGGCCTCGTCGATACCGGTCAGAACGCCGTAGTTACGGCAGTCGGTTCCGTCCTCACAGATCAGGTCGTCATCGCTTCCGAGCACGTCCATCATACCCATGGAAAGGTCAGCTGCTCTGCACACGGCTTTCCCCTAGACATATCCAGCTTCAGGTCCTTTGCCTGAAACTCATGGTACTGTGCTTTCAGATCCTGGCGCAGCGCGAGCAGTTCTTCTTTAGTCATCTCCGCATATGGCTTCATAATATCCTCCCTCACTATGATCTTCTCATCCATTTTGTTGCCGGTGTGCAGACATTTGTCTTCCACCATCTACATTTTCCCTGCATTGTTACAAAAGCATACACTAATCGGGTGGTTCCGTCAATACAAAATTTTCTTATATTGTCATAAAAGATAGGGCTTATATGTTTTTCCATCTGTCTCCGTCCCAGCTTATAACTGCGCCGGCAACGGGCGATCCCTTTACAAGCTGGTTGACCAGGGCCGGATCGGCCTTCCCTTCATGGCCCGCATGGTCTGTCCCACGATAAAGCCCAGGGCTCTTGTCCTTGCCGTTTTTATAGTCCTCTCAATGGACTGCGGGATTGGCCGCCAGCACCGCCTCCACGGCCGTCGCGCAGCGCCCCTCGTCGTTTACCACCTTTAAGCCCTTTTCTTCCACGTACCGTTTGGGGGTCCACATCGTCTTAAAGATTTCCTCGAATACCGCTTTTGCCACCGTCCGGTTGATCTCGTTTTTTCCACCATACCGATAAGCGCCGCCAGGTGGGCGGGGAAAAGTTCATCTCATCCGCCTCCATCTCCTGCTCCTTCAACAGGCGCATGGCCTCCACCATCAGCCAGTTGGAGGTCTCCTTGGGCCTGCCGCAGAGCCTCGGACGGTCTCCTCGAAGAGGTCCGCCATGCGCTTGGAGCTGGTGAGCAGGTCCTGGCGTCGTAGCGCGGCAGCCCGAACGCTTCCATATAGCGCCATCTTCTCGGTTTTGAGCTCCGGCTGGCGCCCCCGCACCGCCTGGCGATCCACGCGTCGTCGATCCACCACCGGCGGCAAATCCGGGTCCGGGAAGTACCGGTAGTCCCTGGCGTCCTCCTTGGAGCGCATAGCCTTGGAGCTCTCCTTGTTGTCGTCCCAGCGTCTGGTCTCCTGCACCACGGCCCGCCCTTCCTCGAGCAACTCAATCTGGCGGGTCCTCTCCCCCTCAATGGCCCTGGCGATGGCCTTGAAGGAGTTTAGTTCTTCATCTCCGTGCGTGTTCCGAACTCCGACGCGCCTGCAGGCCGCACGACAGGTTTACGTCCACCCGCATGGAGCCCTCCTGGATCTTGCAGTCCGACGCGCCCAGATATTGGATCATCAGGCGAAGCTTTTCCAGGTAAGCGATCACCTCCGGGGCGCTGCGCATGTCCGGCTCGGAGACGATCTCGATTAGAGGCACGCCGCAGCGGTTGTAGTCCACCAGGGAACAGTCCTCCCACTCGTCGTGGATCAGCTTGCCCGCGTCCTCCTCCATATGAATCTCATGGATGCCGACCCGTTTCGTCCCGCCGTCCTCCGAATCTCCACCCAGCCATCGTGGCAGATGGGCAGGTAGAGCTGGGATATCTGGTAGTTCTGGGGATTGTCCGGATAGAAATAGTTCTTCCGGTCGAACTTGCAGTACTGGTTGACCGCGCAGTTTGTGGCAAGTCCCACCGCCAGCGCGTACTCCATGACCTGCTTATTCAGAACAGGAAGGGTGCCGGGCATGCCGGTGCACACCGGGCAGGTGTGGGTGTTGGGCGCGCCGCCGAACGCGGTGGTGCAGGCGCAGAAGATTTTGCTTTTGGTGGCCAGCTCCACATGGGTCTCCAGGCCGATTACGGTTTCCCATGTCATGTCACTCTCCTCCTTGCTTCCGGGCGCTTGGTATGGTAGTCGGTGTCCTGCTGGAAGGCGTGGGCAGCGTTGAGCACCTTCTGCTCCATCAGGGGCGCGCCGATGAGCTGGGCGCCCATGGGCAGGCCGCGCCGGTCGAAGCCGCAGGGCATGGACAGCCCGGGCAGCCCCGCCAGGTTCGCCGGGACGGTGTAGATGTCGCTGAGATACATCTGCAAGGGGTCGGACAGGCTCTCCCCCAGCCGGGGGGCGGTGGTGGGGGCCACCGGGGTCAGCAGCAGATCATACTTCCGGAAGGCCTCGTCAAAGGCCTGCTTGATGACGGCCTTGACCTGCAAGGCTTTCTTATAATAAGCGTCGTAGTAGCCGGAGGAGAGGACGAAGGTGCCCAGCAGGATCCGCCGCTTGACCTCCGCGCCGAAGCCCTGGGTGCGGGTCTTGCAGTATAGGTCGGTCAGGTCCTCATAGCCCTCCGCCCGCCAGCCGTATTTCACCCCGTCGAAGCGGGCCAGGTTGGAGGAGGCCTCAGCGGCGGCGATGATATAATAGGTGGGCACGACGTACTCCATGATGGGGCAGCTTGCACTCCTCCACCTGGGCGCCCGGCCCTTGAGCACCTCAGCCACGGCCAGCACCTTTTCCCGCACCTTCGGGATCCAGGCCGTCGCCGAAGCAGTCGGCCGGGATGCCGATCTTCATGCCGGTCAGATCGGCCGCTCAGCCGCTCCAGCAGGTGTCCGGCGTCGAAGTCCAGACTGGTGCCGTCCCGCTCGTCCCGTCCCTGAAGCAGATCCAGCACGGCCGCGCAGTCCTCGGCGGTGCGGGCCAGCGGGCCGATCTGATCGAGGGAGGACGCGTAAGCGACCAGGCCGTACCGGGACACGGAGCCGTAGGTGGGCTTCATGCCGGTGACGCCGCAGTGGGCGGCGGGCTGGCGGATGGAGCCTCCGGTGTCGCTGCCGATGGCGTACCACACCTCCCCGGCCGCCACGGCGGCGGCGGCCCCGCCGGAGGAGCCGCCGGGCACCCGCGCCCGGTCCCAGGGGTTGCGGGTGGGACCGTAGCAGGAGGTCTCGGTGGTGGAGCCCATGGCGAACTCGTCCAGGTTCAGCTTGCCCACCATCACGCCGCCTGCGGCGCGGAACTTTTCCATGACCGTGGCGTCATAGGGCGGCGCGAACTCGCCCAGGATCTTGGAGGCGCAGGAGGTCTTGACGTCCAGCGTGCAGATGTTGTCCTTCACGCCGGCGGGCACACCGGCCAGCGGACCGGCGGTCCGTTTTGCCTTGTCCTCGTCCAGCGCTCCGGCCTGTGCCATGGCCTGTTCGGCCAGCACGGTAATGAAGGCGTTGTTCTCGCCCTGACGGGCGGCAATGGCGTCCAGCGACGCCCTGGCCGCGTCCCGGGCGCTCACCTCTCCGGCCCGGATGGCTGCGCCCAGCTGGAGGGCGGTCAGATCAAATAAGCTCATGTCGTTCTCCCTCCTTAGTCCACAGCCTTGGGCACCAGAAACGCCTCTTCATCGGGCACCGGCGCGTTGCGCAGCAGAGCCTCCCGGGGCGTGGAGGGCTTCACTTCGTCCTCCCGCAGCACGTTCTTCACAGGGAACACATGGCTCATGGGCTCCACGCCCTCGGTGTCCAGCGTGTTCAGCACGTCCATATAGGCGATGATCTGCTGAAGTTCGCCCTGCATTTTCTCTTTTTGCCGCTTCATCCAATTTCAATCGGGACAGAGTGGAGACGTAGTCCACCATTTCCTTTGTGATCTCCATGTTGTTCTTCCTTTCCAAATACCGACGATCTCTGTTTCACGCAATTCCGACGCCCGCCAAAGGCTTCATCGGCCTTTCCGAGAATTTCTCTTACGGCTCCATCCGGTGCAGGTCTCTCGGAAACAGGCTGACATATCTGACGTTGTCCAGTCCGCACAGCTGGGCGGTGAGCCGTTCCAGACCGATGCCCAGGCCGCCGTGGGGCGGCATGCCGTGCTTGTGGATCATGAGATAGCTCTCAAACTCCTCCGGATGCATCCCCCGATCCAGCATTTTCTGCACCTGTTGGTCATAGTCGTGGATACGCTGGCCGCCGGTGGTGATCTCCAGACCGCGGAACAGCAGGTCGAAGGAGAGGGTGTACTTCTGGGATCCTCCGGGTCATCCATGGCGTAGAAGGGGCGCTTCTTGGTGGGTAGTGGGTGACAAACACGAAGTCGGCGCCGTGCTTCCTCCTTGAAGTAGCGGCCGATGTGCTGCTCCTCCTCGGGCTCCATATCTCCGTAAAAGCCCCTGCTGAAAAAGATAATCCTAAATCCCCTTACAATGCCTTCCTGAATCTTGAATTTGGCCCGCTCCGCACGTTTCGCAGGGAGATGGGGCGCAGGAAAGCCAGCTTTGTCTCCAGGGAGGTGTTCAGCTTCCATTTGCTGACCGCAAGAGGCAGGGGCTCTGCGGGCCGGGACAGCATTTTATTTTCCTTTAACCGTATCTCAAAACCCTGGGGCGCCGTTCCTCGGCCTTTACGGTCCCATCACCTCCACGGCGCTCTCTTCTTTTAACTCTGATGTCAAAATCCGTAATCCCGGCCTCATATACGCACTGCACCAGCCCCCGGCCTTTGCGCAGGATGACAAAGCCACCTCGCCCATATGGCGTATGGTATGGACAGCCCCGTTCATCCGTATTTCCTTGCCCTCATATTCCCCTTCAAGCACTTCCCTGATATCAGGACCCTCTTCTCCTTAATTCCGTTCACAAATTCCATGGCACTCTCTCCTCGCTATGAGCACTTGACATCTGTCTTTTTAGATGTCTAGTGCTACATGCATCACTGGCATGGCAGGCGTATTTTTGACTGCCTAGTGCGGTGATTCCTATGAGCACTTGACATCTGTCTTTTAGATGTCAGTACAAACTGGATTTCGGTTCCGGTTGATTTTCTTTTCCATGGACATAAGCCGGCTGTCTGGTCCACAAATAAAAAAAACGCCCCGGAACACAGTAACTGCATTCCGGGACGGGATTCAATTCAGACATTTCCCGCGGTACCACCCGCATTGAGACCTGGTCCCGTATGCAAACTGCCCTGCGCTTCCAGCTCCTCTCTCTTTGTACGTAACGTGTACAACGGATATACCTACTATCAGCCGTGTCCTGGCCGCTTCGATATACCAGCTCCAGAGTGTTCCCTTCGCCCAGTCCTGCACGGCGGCGCTCTCAGTCGGTGACGCCCCTTCCTGTCACATTTCTCAGGCAAGAGTCTCTTTCATTGCTTTTGATTATTTATTTACTAAAATAGTACATCACTGATTCAAAGTCAAGGGCAAATATTTCTCCGGGATGAATTTTAGATAATTTCACAATAAATATGTCCGTGTCTGAATATTTATTGTAACAATTGAAAAAAACTGTCTGCCGTCATTCCATAAAACGGATGGAAAGCAGGTCCCGGCATGTCATATTTTTACTCCGCTCTGCAGAGACTGCAATATGGAAACTACTATACATATAAAGGAGCTCATGATGTTATCCATCCATGATTTTTCATTATTCCTCCGATGCACCCTATCCACCCATCAAAGCAGAGTCGGGAATCCGGCCTATGCAAGGGTGATGTTGGACAACATAGGCGGAAGCAGATTCAGAGATGTCCGCCATATCCCTCTATGTCTTCAACCAACTGATTACCGGATACAATCCCGATGTCAGCGCCGTATTCCACAAAGGTCAGCATCGTGGAAATGCACCATCTGGAAATATTTGGCAAGCTGGCCCAGCAGCTGGGAAGGAGCCGCGGCTGTGGACCCAGCACGGATGTGAAGATATACTGGTCCCCCAGCTACAACCAGTATCCCGGAGGATCTGCGGACCCTGATGCGCAATGTTATCGACGGAGAAAAGGCAGCCATCAGCAAGTACCAGCACCAGATTTCCTACATACGGGATGAAAATATCACCGAAAACTTAAGGCGTATTATTCTGGATGAACGGCTGCATGTGGAAATTTTTGAAAAGGTCTACGGAACGTATTGTTCCTGACCGCCCTTAAGCATGGCGTATATTGGTAAATTCCGATATCTCCCTGCTGACCGTGCATAAATCATCCGCATCCATGTCGTGAATGTTGTCATGCCCTGTAATCCTGGCAAATGTCTTTATCTCCTCCAGGGATACCCTGAGGAAATTAGCCACTCTGCGCGGCCGCGTCATCCATAGGAAGCGGCTGCGCAGTTTTCTCGTCCTGGGTGGCCACGCCCACCGGGCACATGCCGGTGCCGCAAATCCGGTACTGCTGGCAGGCGGCCGCCATCAGCGCGGCCGAGGCAATGGCAACCGCGTCGCTCCCATGGCCAGGGCCTTGGCAAAGTCAGAGGATACCCGCAGGCCGCCGGTGATCACCAGCTGGGCCCCGCAGCCTGCCTGGTCAGGTATTTCCTGGCCCTGTAAAGGGCGTAAATCGTGGGTACGCTGGTGGAATCCCTGATAATCTTGGGGCTGGCTCCGGTTGCCCTCCCTGCCGTCTATGGTAATAAAGTCAGGTCCGGCATAGACGCAGAATTCCAAATCCTTCTCAATTCTTCCCGCTGCAATCTTTATGCCGATGGGCCGTCCGCCGGATACAGGCGCAGCCTGTCCACCAGGGCCTTCAAATCCTCTTTGGTGTCAATGCCCGGAAAGCGCGACGGACTGATAACATCCTGTCCCAAGGGTTTATTCCTTATGGCCGCGATCTCCGGCGTCACCTTTGCCTCCGGGCAGATGGCCTCCATGCCCGGCTTTGTGCCCTGCCCGATTTTTATTTCAATGGCGTCTGCTTCCCTCAGGTTCTCGTCTGTCACACTGTACTGGTTTGGAACATATTCAAATATATACTTGTATGGCCGCCTTCTCCTCCGGCAGTATTCCGCCCTCGCCAGGCACATGGCAGTCCTGGCCATGGCGCTTCCCTGGACAGGGCTGTCTTTTTCCCCTGGAAAGTGCTCCAAAGGACATGTGGGAAATATAAACCGGATGGTCCAGCACCATGGAGGCGGCCGCGATGTTTTCCTATAATGGTTTCTGTTTTTACTGGCGCATGTTCATCAAGCGGCATAAGGGGTTCGCTGGGCCCCTAAAACAGGATGTCATCCCAGCCCGGCATGGGCATCTGGGTTCCCATGGCTGCAATGATGGACTGTCCTTTACAGCCATCTCATGAATTTCGTCCATATAGCGGGCATCGGTCTGTGTCCTGGCATACTCAGGATCATAGGCAGCAGCCTTCCCCTGTACTGCCGCCGCAGTCCTGGCATGTTTCCGGGGTTCCGTCTTTTTTAACAGGCTTCTCCTTTTCTCTGTCCGGAGCCTTGGCGCCGGCCCTCCATCCTCTGCCTTCACCAGCTTATCGGCTGTGACCATGCACACAGGACAGACTTTTTTAAATCAGATACAGGAACTCCTCCCTTCTCCTCATCATAAATTGAACCACAGAATCTGCAACGGTATACTGCCATTATGTTTCCCCTTCTCTTAAATCATTGTCAATAATAGTAATTATTACTGTTTTAAATATAGCACAAACAACCCGCAATGTCCAGCGTTTATGCCCCTATATGTCATTGACTTACCATAATAAGTAATGTTACAATATCTTTCATGCACAAACGAGAAAGGAAGTCGCACTACATGTCACAAGAAAACAAAATGGGCGTTATGCCCATTAATAAGCTACTTATATCCATGTCCCTGCCAATGATCATCTCCATGCTGGTCCAGGCGCTGTATAACATCGTGGACAGCGTCTTTGTATCCATGATTAACCAGGCAGCCCTCACTGCTGTCTCCATGGCATTTCCCCATCCAGAACCTGCTGATTGCAGTATCCGCCGGAACCTGTGTGGGCGTCAACGCCCTGCTGTCCCGTTCCCTGGGAGAAAAAATTCAAAAGGCGGCCAATCTGGCTGCTGCCAACGGCCTGTTTTTGGCCTTCTTAAGCTTCCTGGCCTTTGCAGTATTGGCCTGTTCGGATCAGGCTGTTTTTGAAAAGCCAGACAAACAACCCGGTCATCATTGAATACGGCGTACAATATCTCCAGATTGTCTGCATTTTCTGCTTCGGGCTTTTGGGGAAATGATGTTCGAGCGGATTCTCCAGTCCACAGGCCAGACCTTTTACTGTATGATTACACAGGGCACCGGGGCCATCATCAATATTATACTGGACCCATTCTTATCTTCGGCCTGTTTGGGTGCGAAAATGGGAATCCAGGGAGCTGCCGCAGCCACTGTATTCGGCCAGATTGTGGCCATGTTCCTGGCCCTCATCCTGAACCACACCAAAAACAAGGAGGTGCGGATTAATTTCCGTTCGTTCACCCCCTAACTGGAGAACTATTTCCATTATCTACCAGGTAGGCGTTCCTTCGATTATCATGCAGTCCATCAGCTCTGTCATGACCTTTGGGATGAATAAAATCCTGATTGGATTTTCCGAGACAGCCGTAGCCGTATTCGGAGTATATTTCAAGCTTCAAAGCTTTATCTTCATGCCTATATTCGGACTGAACAACGGCATGATACCCATTGTGGCCTACAACTACGGGGCCCGCAGTAAAAAGCGCATCATGGAAACGGTCTGGCTGAGCATCGGCATTGCAGTGGGCATCATGCTCATCGGACTGATGGTGTTCCACCTTATGACACCCCAGCTGCTCATGCTCTTCCAGGCAGACGAGGAGATGCTGGCCATCGGCGTACCGGCCCTGCCGGATCATCAGCCTCAGCTTCCTGTTCGCGGGCTACTGCATCATCGTGGGATCCGTGTTCCAGGCCCTGGGCAACGGCGTCTACAGCCTGATCATCTCCGTGGCCAGACAGCTTGTATGTATCCTCCCCTGGCCTGGTTTTTGCCCGGACCTTTGGACTGCATGCAGTGTGGCTCTCCCTGCCTCTGGCTGAAATCACCTCTGTGGTGCTCAGCTCCATCCTGTTCCGCAAGATTTATCTGGATAAGATAAAGCCTCTGGGACAGGCGGCTGCCTGACGGATGCCGGCTGCTGATTTATGTTTGGCTCACCCATATACGAAACGGGCTGTCCGGGAACAGATTATATTCCCGAACAGCCCGTTTGCCGTCCTGATCTTACTGCCTACTCTGCCGCATAATTCAATCTCACCGTAATATTGGCAGTCTTATACCGGGAGCTGGTGTCCAGGTACCCGTCGTAGCTGTAGGATTCCGATCCGGAATTCTTTGCCGTAATCTGGAACACGCCCAGAGTGGCGCTTAACAGCTTTCCCGCCTTTGCCCCTGAACCGGCAGACATAATGTCAATGCGCTCCTTTGCGTTGGCCGTGGCCTTGGAGATCAGGTCAGCTTCAGCTCGTCCAGCTTCGTGTAATAGTACTCCGGCAGCTCAGACTCGAACTCCACCCTGATTCGATCAGCTTAGTGATATCTCTGGAGATATTCTCCACCTTGTCAATATCATAGGATGAAACCGTCAGGCTCTGGGTCAGGTCATATCCGTCCGTCTCATCTCCCAGGTACTTGCCCTCCTCATCGTATCTGGATGTATGGGTCTGGGAAATATTCACGGAACTGAATATCATCTCATCCTCCGCCACATGGTTTTCCTCCAGATACTGTCTCACCAGTTCCGCATCCTTCTTGATGATGGCGTAGGCATCCCTGGGCGTATCGCCGTGGACAGAAAAAGCTGCCTCTCCACACAATCAAATCCGACTCAAAATCACAGCTGGCAGAACCGGTTGCCGTGATTCCGCTTCCCCGCCGCTCTTCTTATAATCCACCAGTCCGCCTGTAAAGATGCTGACGCAGATAATGGCGCTGAGTGCCGCGATGATGCGATAATCACAGACCTGGCCTGAGCCATGAAGCCTGTCTTTTCTTTTTCTCCTTGTTCTCTTCCAATCTCTCACAAACCTCCTTTTTATATACATGTTCCTGCAAACCTGCACGCCCGGCGCAGGATGTGAGTGGTTTAGTATAGCATGTAAAAGGCGGAAGAGACCTGACGGCTTTCTTAATATTTACGGTCAAAATAGCAGGAAGCAGAAAACAGGCGCTGTATCACTCCCTATCAGGACATCCAGCCGTTTCAGGGCCTCTATGTATATCACCATGGCATTGGTAAGGTTTTCAATCTTCACACTCATCCGGCTGGTGACCGCCGCCGCGGCGGAGGGCAGGGCTTTCTGTCCTCTGATGCCCGGCCCAAAGGCGACCGCGTTAGGCAGTTTCCTGGCATAGGTGCCGCCGCCCATGGAATAAGCCTTTGTCTCTGTCCCCAGCACCTGGCGGCACAGGGCGGTCAGCTCTTTACCACCGGGCTTTCGGATCAATGACACAGGGCAGGTTATCGGCTCCAGTCAGAATCCATCCGTATTTCCCGGCTTGTGCGCTCATCTGCTTTACCAGTGCTTCCGCGCCGGCGGTCACCGGATAACGGATATTAAAATTCTGGATGAACCGTCCTCTCTCTGTCCTGGCCATGCCTCCCACCAGAGGTAAGCCTGCCGGACAGCCCATCCTCAAAAGGCAATGCCCATACCTTCCCCGTAATAATCAGCAAATCCCTGGTCCAGGAACCGGAAGCAGGCTTGTTCCTCCTCTGTCAGGAAGGGGCTTTGGCCAGCATATGGGCCAGCTTCACCCCGCGCTGTCAGAACCCTCGGAAAGGCGGCATGTGCTGTTTTTCCCGGCAGCCTTTATAACAATCTGGCTTCCGCCCTCTACGGTAAAATCCTGGGGGTTATCAAGGCTGTCCACATAATCCCGGACCGCATCGCAGGTTGTCCGGCTCAGCCATACCGTGCCTCTGCCGGAACCGCATTGGACGCCACTCCGGCCGAAAAACCGGTCACATGGCCCCTCGGTATGGCACATGAAAATTCCCTCCACGATTCCCTTTTCCCCGTAAACACTGGAAATGAGGCATCCGGAGTAAAGGAAAAATTCCGGCGCAGGATAATGGGAGGTATAGTACTCAATGTCCTCCATCCCCCGCTCTTCACTGCATCCCAGATACAGCCGTATGGTGTGTTCCAGCAGGACTCCCTGTTCTTTCAGATATTTCATGCTGTAGAGCGCGGCAGCGGCAGGCCTGTTGTCCGCGCTTCCCCGACCGTACAGCCAACCGTCCTTTATCACAGGTTTGTAGGGGGCTCTGTCGTCCATCCGTTTCCCTCATGCACCACATCCAGATGGACAAAAATGCCTATTTCCTGTCCTGTCCGGCCCGGCATGAGAATACTTCCGCATCGGTAATCATGGTTTTCCGTCTCAAAGCCCATTTGCTTCCCTATCTCCAAAGCTTTGTCCAATACCATGGCGCAGCCCTCCCCGTAGGGATGCTCTCTTGTTCCCGGTTCGCTGACACTGCGTATTTTCATGAGCTCCATGGCGGTATCCAGCATATTTTCTCTCTGGGACAATACCCATTCTTTACATCCATATCCTTATTTTCCTCTATTCATAGCAGTTCAGACGGCACATCATCCTGCCGTCTGATTTCTGCTTTATTCATCATACAGATGACAGGCCACAAAATGCCTGTCCCCCACATCCTTTAATTCCGGCACCTGAACACGGCATTTTTTTCCGTTGCATACCGGCATCTGGTGTGGAACCTGCAGCCCTGGGGCGGGTTAAAGGGGCTCGGCACATCCCCTCCAGGTGAATTTTGTTGTACTCAATATCCATATCCGGAATGGGGATAGCCGAGAGAAGGGCCTGGGTGTAGGGATGTTTTGCGTCTTCATACAGCGCCTTCTTGTCTGCTATTTCCATCACATTTCCCAGATACATGACCATGATCGGTCACAGATATGCCGCACCACGCTCAGGTCATGGGAAATGAACAGGTAGGTCAGGTCCAGCTCCTTCTGAAGATCCATCATCAGGTTTAACACCTGGGCCCGGACCGATACGTCCAGGGCTGATACAGGCTCATCGCACCACGAATCTTGGGTTGAGCACCAGGGCCCTGGCAATAACGATTCTCTGCCGCTGGCCTCCGGAAAACTCATGGGGATAGCGGTTCATGAATTCCAGCGGAAGCCCCACCTTATCCATAATTTCCAATCACCTGGCTTCCTTTTCCTCCTTTGAACCCATGGCAAATACATCCAGCGGGGCGCAAATCAGCTCCCTGACCGTCATACGCGGATTCAGCGAGGAATAGGGGTCTGAAATATAATCTGGAGCTCCCTGCGCATCTGGCGCATCTCTTCTCTGCCGTATTCCGCCAGGTTCTTTCCCCTGTAAACCACCTGCCCTCCGTGGGTTCATGAAGGCGCAGTATGGTCCTGCCCAGAGTGGACTTGCCACGCAGCCCGACTCCCCCACCACGCCCAGGGTTTCCCCGTACTCCATGGAAAAGCTGACTCCGTCAGGGCCTTTACCGCCGCGGTTCCTGCCCCTGCGCTTCTTGCCGGAGAAAAAAGTATTTTTTTAAATTTCTGACTTCAGAATTGTCTCGTTGCCGCTCATACCTTTTCCTCCTTAAGATTCTCATACTTCCAGCAGCTCACCTTGTGGCCGTCATCCGTGATATACACCGGCGGCTGGTGCTCCCTGCATTGTCCATGGCCTGGAGGCACCGGGCGCAGAACCTGCATCCTTTGGCATCCTGTCCAGGGACGGCACCGTACCGTCAATGGAAAACAGGCGGTCAAATCCTTGTCAAGGCGGGGGATGGAGGCCAGAAGGCCCCTAATATAAGGATGCATGGCCTCTTGAATATCTGTCTGCTTCCGTACTCCATGACCTTGCCCGCGTACATGACCATGATGTAGTCAGCCATCTCGGCCACCCTCCCCCATATCATGGGTGATAAGGATAATGGAAGCATTGATGTTCTTCTTCAGCTCCACCATCAGGTCGATAATCTGGGCCTGGATGGTTACGTCAACGCCGTGGTGGGCTCATCCGCTATCAGTAGGGATGGACTGCGACAATGCCATGGCAATCATAACCCTCTGCCTCATTCCCCTGACAGCTGATGGGGGAATTCCTTCCCTCTGCTCAGGAGAAAGAGACACCAACCTTTTGTAAAGGATATCCAGAGCCTGCTTTTTATCTCGTCCTTTTTGAAAGACTGCTGTGTATTGCGGAAATGGTCTCCTCCAGCTGCCTTCCTATGGTGAGCACAGGATTTAAGGATGTCATGGAGTCCTGGAATATCATGGATCTCCCTGCCTCTTATCCGGCACATCTCCTTATTCCCTTTTTTTGGCAATATCCTCGCCCTTATAAAGATTTCACCGCCTGCCACAGAACCCACTGCATGGGAAGCAGCTGCAGGATGGACAGGGAGGTGACGCTCTTGCCGCAGCCGGACTCCTACAATACCCAGGGTATCGCCTGGTTTACAGAAAAAGCTCACATCGTCCACAGCAGTCACGGTCCCCCTCTTGGTCCTGAACTGTGTCTTTAAATGTTTAACCTCTAATAATGGCTGTGCCATATTCTACCTCCTTTGAGGGGCCGGCACCGGGAATATCCCGGTGCCTTTACGTCATGACTATTCTACATGCCATTCCCAAACGGAACGGTTCAAAGACTGTAATCCTCAAAGCATACATTGGAATTTTTCTTGTTGTAGGCAGCCAGGTCCTTCTGGAAATACAGCCACACAAACGGACACTGTTCCCTGAGCATCATCTGGTACTCATCATAGTATGGCTTCCTGTCCTCAAAGCTGAACTGGTTCAGGCCCTTTCTTCCCACCTCTCACCCAGGGACGGATCCTCGTTCTGGGAGAAGTTATTCAGATGGCCCGGGTCACGTTCATCACGCTCTCGCCCGGGTCGGGTGAACCGCCGGAGTTCAATCAGCGCAAAATCATACTCGCCCTTTCTTGCGGTGGACAGCAGGGTCGGGTGGTCTGTGTGATGATTTCACGTTAATGCCGATTTTTGCAAGGTCCTGCTGAATCCAGGCGCCGATTCTCGCGCACCTCGTTGCCTTTTGACACATTGAGGCGGTAGGTCTTTGCTGGTATCAAATCGGATTCCTCCACCATCTGTTTTGCCTTGTCACATCATATGGGATGGGAAGAAGTTCTTCATTAAAATATCTGTGGCTTTGGAGCCAGGGGCCCGGGCCGGTACGCCTTCGCCCTTCATCAGGTTATTGACCAGGGCGTCGCGGTTATGGCCATGTTTACTGCCTGGCGCACTTCCTGGGGAATGTTCTTGTATTAGCAGGGAAAAGATACTGGTAACCGGGATTCCCTGCCTCTGTGGTCAGGTTTTCCTGCTGTCGCCATATCCAGTCATTTAACGGGATATTGCCGATGCCTGCGCCGGCCACAATATCAATCTCTCCGTTCATCAGACCTGACAGAAGGTTGGACGCCGGCACGATTTTAACAACAAAGCGGTCAGGAATTCAGGCGCGTTGATGTGGTAATCCTTATTAGCCGTGAATTCCACGCGCTCGCCGGATATCTCAGACTCGTAGATGCATGGACCGGAACCAATGGGGGCTTTCAGAAATCAGCTGCCAGCATGTCTTTCACAGGAATGTCACTCAGACAGTGCTTTGGCAGGATGTAAAAATCGCGGAACATGATGTCAGCATATAATCCAGGTTGGTGGGGTCCTTCAGTGTAAACTCTACTGTGTTGGCGTCAATGGCCTTCACGCCGATTCCTCTCCTTCACACGGATTCCGTCTTCCCGTACCGGCAAAGGGAGCCACCTTGGAACGGCGGGCCACGCTGATGTCAGGGTTGGACATGAGTTCTGCGGTGTATACCGTCGTCAGCCGTCACAGGCTGTCCGTCATGCCTTGGCGTTTTTTGTTCAGGTTAAATGTAATCTTGGTATGGGTCTCATCATCCATGGACCAGGAATCTGCCAGACGGGGTTTAAAGGATCGTCTGCCTTTACCACAATCAGCTTGTCAAAAATCAGCTCCAGCACGGCGTCGTGTTGGCATTGGTGGTGTTAAAGGGAATCCAGGGTGTCCACGGTGCCGTCATGGCCATGGTCACGATTTTCTGTCCCTGGGAAGCAGTGTTCTCCTGGGTATTGCCGTCTGCGCTGCCTTCCGCCTTGGCGTCCCCGCCTTCGGCTGCTGTTCCTGTTGCGGCAGGGGCCTTGGTATCGCTGGGCGCTGAAGGCGCTGAACAGCCGGACAGTCCCATCATAAGACACAGGGCAAGAGCTGTCATTTTTGTTAAACGTTTTCTCATTACTATATCCTCCTTTTTTATTCAAGCCTTTTCGGCATTGATTTTTGAACTTATTTTCATGTATCTATTTTGATCACCATTTTGGTGTCAGGGCGTCCCTGGCTCCGTCTCCCAGGAAATTGATACAGAGCACGGTTATCAACGGGGCCAGGCCGGGGGAAACCAGAGCCACGGTCTCTGGGAAAGCACGCTGATGGACTGGGCATCATAGGGATGTTTCCCAGGATGCCTGGGGCGCCTGGACCCATTCCCAAAAAGCTAAGGGCTGATTCCGTAATAATGGCCTGGGCTGCACGGAATGTAAATGAAATGAGCACCGGGGCAAGGTGTTGGGCAGTATGTATTTTGTCAGGATAGTGCCGTCCTTTGTGCCGATGGCCTGCCGCCTCCATAATCCTGTTCCTGGCCCGACAGCACATTTCCGTAGATAAGCCTTGCGAACTTAGGCCAGCCCAGGACTCGATAACAATGGTAACCGTGTACAGAGGGCCCCAATTACGGATACCAGCGCAGAATCAGAACCGCTGGCCGGAAACGACATGAACACATCCGCGCAGCGCATAATCAACGTCTCGGCAATTCCTGTAGTACCCGCCAGAAGTCCCAGGGGCACACCCACCGCCATACTGATGGCTGCGGATATGATCCCACACTTAAGGATACCCGCCCTCCGTAAATGAACCTGGCGAAATATCCGCCCGATATCGTCTGTTCCCAGCCAATGAAGGGCGCTGGGCGCCGAACGAACATCACCTCGTCCGATGTATACGGGTCCAGATGCAGTATGTAGGGCAGGGCAATGACCAGTATGATTTCCAGGGTCAGTACAAAAGCGCTTACCATGGCCGGTTTGTGGGCGGCGCAAAAACGCTGGAGACACGTCATGAAAATAAAATGAATTTGCCGGAATATCCTTTAATCTTTCATCCTGTTTCGTAATTTCTCACCTTCCTTCTTCTTAATCATAACGTATCCTTGGATCAACAGTCCGTACCAGGTCTACCAGCAGGTTGCCCAATAACACCACAATGGCAATCACCACCGTGATGCCCATGATAACAGGATAATCCCTGGCATTGATGGACTGTACCATCGACTTCCCAGCCCGGGCCATCCAAATATCTGCTCCGTCACAACCGCCCCTCCTATCAGGAAGGAATCTGCATGCCGAACCAGGATACCAGCGGAATCCATGCGTTTCTCAAAGCGTGGCGCACCAGCACCGACGGCTCATGAAGCCCCTTTGCCCTGGCCGTGCGGACATAATCGTCCTGGGCACCTCCAGCATGGGAGCCCCTGCACTGGCGTATGAGGCTTCCTATCTGCTGAATGGCCAGAACCACGGGGCCGGAAGCACCAGATGGTGGAAGAACATGGGCCAGGTCCTGACTCCGGAGGAGTCGTACATGCCGGAGGTAGGAAACAGCTTCACCTTGATGCAGAAGAAATATATCAGCACCAGTCCCGCGAAGAAATTCGGCATGGCGGACCCGATAAATGACAGTCCGGAAGAAATATAATCCCAGCCGGGTAGGGCTTATAAGCCGACATGATTCCCAGGGGCAGGGCAATGATAATGGTCAGGGCCATGGCGCTTCCCGTAAGAATCAGCGTGGGCCCTATCCGCTCCAGAATCATATCCAGCACCTGGCCGTTGGTGCGGATGGACATTCCCATGTTTCCTGCACCAGCTGCACCAGCCATCTGATATACTGGATGATAACCGGCTGGTCAGTCCCAGTTCCTTACTCTTCCTTGCCATCTCCTCAGCAGTGGCATGGGGTCGTTAAACAGGATTTCCAACGGCGAGCTGGGCGCCAGGAGGCCACCACATACACCAGAATGGTGATACCCAAGAAAGGTAGGGATTGCTGTCAACAGCCGTTTCGCAATGTACCTATAACGTTCCATCTGCATATCCTCCTCATTTCATATTTTAAAAATTCCGTTGCCAAATTTTTTTATATTGGCCTATTATAATATTAAAAAGCGATTCTCTCTCCCTTCGCTTATCTCAATGCAAAAAGGAGTTATACATGGACAACCAGTCACCGAAACTATCCTTAAAGGACGCAATATACCAGCAGTTAATCAGAGCTAATCTGCCAGGGAAAGCTGCTGCCTGACACCCTGTTCACGGAAAACCATATGATATCCTGCTTGGGGTCAGCAACCCTGTCAGGGAAGCCTTAATCCAGCTATGCCATGAAATGTGCTGAAAGCATTCCCAGATGCGGTTATCAGGTGACTGCCATCAGCAGTAAGAATGTCCGCGATGTGACGGAGCTGCGTCTCTACCTGGAACTGTCCAGCCTCCCCAAGGTCATGGAGAACATCACCACGGCTGACATCGAAGAGCTGAAGCGCCAGAACCAGGTGCGCCTGGTAAATCCGGAAAAAAGGATTTGTGGATAGCCTGGCGCAACAACTACCAGTTTCACATGACAGTGGTGCGCCTGGCAGGCAACGAGCAGGTGAACAATGCCATGGAGCAGGCCATGACCACCTACCGCCGGGCCTATGCCCAGCTGTACACCCTGAAAAAGGATGTATTATTGCCAATAAAAGCCAGTTACCACGACTTCTTCGTGTCCAGCCTGAAAAACACGACGTATTCTCGGCTCATGAGTATCTGAAAAAAGATATCCTGTTTATGGAGGATGAACGCTGCTGGGGACCGGCATCACCACCTGATGGATGCCGGTTCCGGTTTTACTCTTCTCCAGCTTTTCCACTGAGTCCACCACGCACCGTATGCGGTCATAGGCATTTCCGTGGGAAGGGTGCAGTCTGAGCCCACGATAAAGGGCCTTCCTTCATCTCCTCAGTACCTCACTGCTGGTATGTTTAAAGATTTCTTCCTCTGTCCCGGTGACCAGGACTCGTGCCTGTCCGGGAATCCCAGAATAATACTGTCACTAGAAAAGCCCGGCGCCCTTTTGTCGAGCTGAAATCATTTCCATAAATCCCCCAGTTCACAATGGCCGGGTGCAAATCCTTATAGCAGTTAAAGTCAATATTGCTCTTGCATATGTGCAGCACATTGAAATCCGTTGTCTTTTGATGGTCATACACCATTTTTCTCATAGGGGCCACAAATTCCTCAAACTCTTCATCTGTAAAGAAATTCCGCTCTCCTCCCAGGGCCGCATAGAAGATGCCTCCGCGCCGGCCTCCAGGGGAACAATCTGAAAATTCCATAAAGTCTCTGTAGCCACGGTCAGGAATACCTTTTTCATCTCAGCCGGACGTTCCCGGCAGAATAAAGCGTAAGCTGGTATCCCATACTGGTGTAGTTGCCTGCAAAAACCTGTCTCATGGAAGGCGGAGGCAATAAGGCCGTGGATGGTGGACATGATGGGATACTCTCCCCTTTTGGCTTTGTCGGCTATCCTCTTGATAATTTCCATCTGGTCCTGGAAGATGGCATCCTTCCTGGAAAAATCCCCTGAACTTGCTGATGTCGCAGCCGCTCAATTTTGTATTCCCGTCAGTACAGGATATTTTCATTCATGATTTTCAGGATATCTGTATCACGTGGCCTTCATGAAGTCCAGATGGGCCTCAATGGCTTTCTCACCATGATGCATTTCTTCCGGAAAATGAAGCCAGAATCCCACAGGCGTCCTGTCCACCGGTTTTCCTTCATAATACATTTCTGATACGTTCCCTCTTTTGTCTATGATTTCATGCATTTACTTCCTTTCCCTTTTTGATGCATGTATATGTATATTATTCTCTCTGTTGATATTATCAATAATATTATCGATTAGGGTGTATGTCAAGCATTTTTTGTGTTATTTGGCCTATTATTAGCCAAATAATTCACATTAAATTTGTACATTTATTCTATATCTAATATGTTTTTATAATATTATCAGCACAGGGTAATTTTGAATGTGAGAAAGAGAAATTTTTATGAATATTTATGACCAGCGCATTGCAAAAGCAAGAAACCTGCATGGAGGATGCCGGCATTTTCACCGCTGGTCATCACGCCTTCATCACGATCTTATGTACCTTACAGGCTACTCAAAACCAGCCACGGACCGTCCCGACCGCCCTATACAACCGAGGCTTTACGACTCCTATTTCCTGCCGTGGAAAAAAACTATTTAAAAGGGTAGACTGCCAGGCAGCCCCCATTTTCTGGGAAGACAGCGGGGACCCATTTAAAAAATGTGCTCGGTCCTGTCCGCCGCTCCCGGCATATCCGAAATCCTGCATAAAAGCAGCTGTGGCAGGCAGAGTAGAGCAGCTGCCTTATCCAACTCATGGAACTGTATCCCGGCTTTCATGGAACAATGCAGACGGCGTCCTGGTTCCTGAGAAGAGCAAGACGCCGGAAGAGATTGCCATAATCAGGAGAGCACAGGAAATGGCCGGGGGCCTTTGCGGGTAACGGAGGCCTGGAAGGAAAAACAGAGCGCCAGTTGTCAGAACGCTGGTGAGCACGTCTGGGAGGAAGGCTTTGACGCAGTGGGCCCGGCCTCATTGCCTGCGATCCCGGGCAGCGCCTCACCCCATCCCATCCTGTCGGACCAACAAGGTACAGGCAGGAGACACGGTAATGTTCGATTTTGGCGGGACCTATAAGGGATATCATGCAGATATGACGAGAACCTGCGCCGTGGGATATGCATCAGATGAATTTAAAGGGTGTATTCCATTGTTCTGGAAGCCCACTTGGCTGTCCTGAACAGCTGCCCGGGCACGGCCTGCCGTGGAAATATGGTTCTGGCTGGCCGCAGTATCATAGAACAGGCTGGCTATAGGGCATACTTCACCCACAGGCTGGGCCACGGCATGGGGGCTGGATATTCATGAGCCGCCCTTTTGCCCCAGCAAGAAGAAGGTGTATTGGAAACCGAAAATAATCTCAATGAGCCAGGCATCTACCTGCCTGGACAGTTTGGCATACGTATAGAGGATTTAATCGTGATAACGGAAAAGGCTGTGAATCCCTTTAATACCATGACAAAGGAACTGAGATTGTTTAGAAGGATGGCCGGAATCCGTATGAATGGCCGGAGGCAGGTACGGATACCGGGCTATTGGGCATTACTGCCCCTCTTCCACTTCTTTGATTTCCTCCAGCCTGCTTTTTTTACAGGTTCTTTCCCGCCCTGGTCCGTAGGATGATAATATTCCCTTCCGGCCAGGGAGTCCGCCGGGCAGGCACTGCATCCGGGCTATCTTTTTCCTCTGTATCATGGGCATACACGTAGCCGTCGCCATAATGCAGATCTTTCATGAGTCCGGTAGGAGCATTGCGAATGGTAAAGGGGCACCGGCTCAGCCAGCAGCAGGCGTCGGCCTGGCGGATTCATAGCCATATAGGCAGGGTGGATTTGGCGCCATGGACAGGTAAATCACGGTATGGCTCAGATGTACATTACACTAGGCATTGAAAATGACACGCCTGGTAAGCAGACACCGCCAGCGTCAGAGCCTGGCTGTCCGCCATTCCGATGTCCTCGCTGGCAAAACGGACCAGCCTGCGGGCGACATACAGGGGTCCTCCCTGCTTCCAACATACGCGCCAGCCAGTAATGGCGGCGTCCGGATCGGAATTTGGCATAGACTTGTGGAGCGCGGATATAAGGTTGTAGTGTTCTTCCCCTTTCTTATCGTACAGAAGGCTCTTTTTTCCTGATGCACTGCTTCAGCACATCCTCTGTGACCGTGGTCTTATCCGACTGATTACCCCGTTTGTCACTGCCATTTCCAGTATTCAAAGCCGTCCTGGCATCCCTGTCCGCAAACCCGGCAATCATAGCAATCATAGGGTCTGTGATCTCCACATTCAGATAACCCAGCCTTTTAGGACTCTTAGCGCTGTCTTTATAAGGCGGGCCAGGTCATTCTCCGTCAATGCCTGGAGCACAAAGACCCTGCACCGTGACAGGAGAGCGCTGTTGATCTCAAAGGAAGGATTCTCCGTGGTAGGCCCCAATCAGAATGATGCTTCCCTTTTCAACATATGGGAGAAACGCGTCCCGCTGTGCTTTGTTGAAGCGGTGTATCTCGTCCACAAATAAAAGGGTCTTAATTCCCATCCTCGGCTGTTCTCAGCCTGGACCATGACCTCCCTTGATTTTCCTTTATGCCGCTGGTAACAGCACTGAAATTAATGAACTGGGCATTGGTCCGTTTTGCTATGATTCCCGCCAGGGTGGTTTTGCCCACACCGGGAGGCCCCCAGAAAATCATGGATGGAATCTTATCCTGCTCAATGAGCTGGCGCAGCAGCTTCCCCTTTCCCAAAAGATGCTCCTGTCCCACAAATCCGTCCAGGTCTTCCGGGCGCAGCCTGCTGGCCAGAGGATTGTATACTTCTCTGTCATCGAATAATGACATCTGTTCCATGGCTTTTATCTCTCCTTTCAGAAATGGATCTGTATGATTACTAAGAAACCCGGATGATTTTTCGTATACGGGCAAAAAGCTGGAATTGTATTATCACAGACGGCAAAGCATACTATATTCTTCCCCTTTTTCATCCACAATTTCAAATCCTGTTTTTGATACATGTTCACAGCATAATTTGCTTTTTGTACGGAAAGTGACGCCTGCTTATATCCTCTGTCTTTCAGAATACGGAGCATTTCTTTCATCAAAGCTAAAATTCTATTCCATATCCACGGTAATCTTTATACAGAGAAACTGCAATAGACGGAGTGGCATTATCTATATGTCCATAATCATCCATTATGCGCACCCAAACGGCGCCAACAGCCTTCTTATCAATTTCCGCAATCAAACCGATATCGTCTTTCGTCCCGAAACCCGGTTATATATCTGCAATTCCGGCTGACTGATAATGGATTTGGGCGGTGCAGGCACTCCCCTCCGGCACAAAGACAGCCTGGTACAAAAATCTTGAAGCAGGCTTTCTCTCCCTCTGATTATTGTTCTGATTTTAAAATCCATAACCGCCTCCTTGCAGTTTTCAATTAACAGAGGAATTCGCCCTCTCCATAACCTGGAATTTCTTTCACTATTTCTTTTTCTTGTTCATTACAATAGCTATTGCTTAATCGCTATAACAACAAAAATAATTAACCAAAAAATTTGGATGCATATCTTTATCTCCTCTGCAACTGCTGATATGCCGGGTAATCTGCCCAAGTCAGGCAAACAAATAACTTGCATATAACTTGCTTTTTTTCATTCTAATCTTAGCGCATGGAAATGTCAAACAGCTCATTTCGTTTCACTGCTTCACGCTACTGTCCATATTCTGTCTGCTGACTTGGGCACCATTATGGCACTCAATTTACCTTTTTCCGGATTGGTTTTTCACCTAATGATTGTGCTAATCCTTGAAGGCAAATTCTCATCCATTTCATCATATGCGCATTCCAGCAAATCAGATCCCCCATCCGTCTGAAAACTGAAATGCCATGAACCGCCTAAATGATAAGCCTTCCGGAATCATGGTCTTAACCAACCCTTCAAGTTGAACATGGGAACAATTCCCTAAGCCTTTCTTCCACATCTGTTTTATCCACGGTTCCATTATTGGGTACGCAGTCGAATTCATCAGCCCACTGGAAAACTTCGGCTGTTTCTTTTTGAGTATACTTTTTTTCCCGGAACTCCCCCGCCTCCATTTTTTCATACGCCCGGTATAACCGCTTGTTCTATCTCCCAAAATGGATACCCGCTGCCTGTTAAGTCACTGAAAGCCGATATAATATACAATCATTAATTTGCTTTTCATTCTCCCTGATTTCTTTTTCCTTTTGATTGTAGTACGCGGTAAGACCTCTGGCTATTCCGCCACTGTCTGCTGTCTCAGATTTAAGATAGGGAAACAGCGGCTTGTACCAAAAGGAGTCCTCATCCTTCAATTCTTTCATGATTTCCTCTAACGTATCGTTAATCATGATATTCTCGTCCCCAAAATCCTCATTTACATAGTTTCCTGCTATTCCTATGGAAAAGCTGCCCTTAACAAGAAAGCGTTTGTCTTTATAGATTATTTCAATCATATATGTAGTTACTCCTTTGTTTATGTTGGTGTTTTTTGGGCGGTTGTTATTTGCTGGGGGGGGGTGGTATGCGCTTAACGGATTCCCTGTTGACCGGGATACTGTTAATATGTTCTTTTAACTGATGTTTTGCGAATTCTCAATATATAATTATGGCTGCTTTCAATGCATTAGGTACGTGGGGAGCAATTTTCCCTTTGCATCAATTTAGGGGCTTACAGGTATCTTTTGGTCTGCAAAGGCTCTCGCGAACCTCGACTATATGATGTTGATACAAGCGACATCATTTCATTATTTCAATCCACAAGGCTCTCGCGAGCCTCGGCCAGAACGATAAATGTGATTTTTGATGAAAGCTTATTTCAATCCACAAGGCTCTCGCGAGCCTCGACCGTCTTAACCGGTCACTTCTTTATTTGAGATGCAATTTCAATCCACAAAGGCTCTCGCGAGCCTCGACTGCTGGAAGCAAGGCTTTAACCGCCGACATTTGATATTTCAATCCCACAAGGCTCTCGCGAGCCTCGACGGACAGGAGGACCTGCCCAGCCTGTGCAAATATTTCAATCCACAAGGCTTTCGCGAGCCTCGACGAAAAGTTTAAGGCCATACAAACAACTACTATTTCAATCCACAAGGCTCTCGCGGCCTCGACCAAGGATTGATACGGTAATGCGTAAATACGCAGATTTCAATCCACAAGGCTCTCGCGAGCCTCGACTTCTCGTCCACCTTCACTTGCCCCTATTAAGTCCAAATTTCAATCCACAAGGCTCTCGCGAGGCCTCGACGATTCAACCAGTGACACAAATGTAACAGATAATATTTCAATCCACAAGGCTCTCGCGAGCCTCGACCAGTCAAGGGCATGATAGATGTGGATGACGGGATTTCAATCCACAAGGCTCTCGCGAGCCTCGACCCCTGCTGGGGTGGTTTTAACCATCCAGAGGTGATTTCAATCCACAAGGCTCTCGCGAGCCTCGACGGTTTTAGGCCCAGTATTTTTTGCAGTGCGGAAGAATTTCAATCCACAAGGCTCTCGCGAGCCTCGACGGCAAAAAAGTGGCATGTCTCAAGGTCAGCTTGCATTTCAATCCCACAAGGCTCTCGCGAGCCTCGACCTCGTGGGAGCTTGAGACCGTGTCGGCTCATTCGTATTTCAATCACAAGGCTCTCGCGAGCCTCGACTTTATCATCCGGGACATACCGGGCAATAGTATCATATTTCAATCCACAAGGCTCTCGCGAAACCTCGACAACAAATTATCCAAAACTGCTCCATCCCCCCTAACATTTTATGCATTATGCTCTTCTCTCCCCAGTTCAACCAATTCAGTCCATTCACCCAGCCCGCTTTCACGGCCTTTTCCTCTGTTTTCAGGTGCGAATCTCCCAGGCATTTCATGTCAGCTTGGCATTCGTACCTGGTTTGAAAAGCTCCCAACTCACAGAAACCAACTCTACTTATATATTACATAATCCTTCATTTCCCGCATATATCCTGCATGCTGCAAAGCCTCTGCCGCCCTCCGCCGGATACTCTTTCAATACAAGCCTCTTTTGTTCCGGATATATGGCTCCTGCTTGAACGCACGGACAAATTCCGCCATCACTTCCTTCATATCTTCGGCATCGCAAATACGCAGTACTCTGCCCTGACGTTTCCATTACAGCAGCCAGCTTTCCCGCCTTCAGGGCCACCGCTGTTCCGGCCACTGCCAGAAATCCACATTTTCAGGTAGTTCAGAACTTTCCCCCACCAGGGCCGGATCTGTTCCGTTTAACCATACCGTATGGTCATCAGCTCCCTCAATGCGCCGGTCACGGCATCATAATCCTCTCCGCAGACAAATTGGGCTCCTGACATCCCCTCTACAAAATAACCTCTGCGGATGCGGCCTGTATATTCCCAGATACGAAGAATTTCCAATGCCTGGGCCCAGCTCCACTCCCATTTTTTTTCCATCTTCTCCGGTCTGGACAGGGCGAGTCTGACACAGCCTGTACAGACTTTCTAAAAGTCTCACGGCACAGAATCATATTTTCATCAAAAACTGCTCCAGCCATTCCTCCGGTCCATATTTTCTTACCGGCCTTTATATCCCACCGCCCAGCTGACAGTGCCATGACCCTGGTATTCACACGTTGTCTCACAGCAGCTTTCTTTACCTTGTCCTGATTCTGCCATTTGCCTTACAGGCACAAAACTGTCTGCACATACCAGGCCCTTTTCAGCCAGACTTAACAATACTTCCTGGGCGCTGCCTTCCTTTGAGTATTTTTGTAAGGAATTTAAGAAAACTGGCTCCTCTGCGCTTTAGCTCCTGGTACATGAGAAGCTCATCGCCCTTAAGCCCTGCTGTCTCTGCCCCCGCAGATGCCTCCCAGTCTATATCCTCATAGCTGCAAAAACAAAGGGTTCCTTCCGGGCGACATTCTCGAAATAGTCCCCTGGGCCAGCAGCCGGTCCAGAAGACTGGCTCCATACCGCTCCACCCGCCTGGCAAAAGTACATTTTTTTCCCAAAAAGCGTACAGGGCATGGCTTTCTGCATCCTTTCCACGGCTTCCCTTAACTGTTCTTCTGCCGTGGAATGTGTCACTGCCCTGGCTGCCATCAGCGCGGCGTAATGAGATGCAGGCTGCGTGGCTGCCTGACTGCGCAGGCTGCGTATATGGCCTTCCCTGGCCCTCTCCTTAGAGCTTTCGTGATAGTATACGCCCTGGTCCTCCACTGCTTTTTTGCAGCGGCATAGTTTATCTAAAAGCGCCTCTGTCATCTCCTCAGACAGAAAATACCGTTCCCTTACATCCACCGCAGTCTGACCGCCGCGGTAATAGAGCATGCGCCGGACAATGTGCATTGCGGCTTCCTCATCCCTGCTGCTGCAATGCCCTGTATATTGTCCATGTTCTGCCGCTATCCATCCTTGACTCCACATAACAGGCCAGTCCTGCCGGGCCAGGGCCTCCAGCCAGTCAGCAGGTATATCCAGCTCTCCTCCTCCCCTCCATCATGAGAAGCGAATGGGCTCCTCCTCATTTTTCCGGCATTTTTCTCCGTGACCATCCCTGGACAGTTCCTCTGGTGTGGGCTTAAGCAGTAACTTTTTTTCAAATCTTCCTGCACGGTCTGGCGGATTTGTAGCGTCTCGGTGAGTACTCATACATCTCTTCTGCCTCTGCCTGCCACTGGAAGGGCAGAGACATAGGAGAGGGCACATCCAGCCAGATTTCCTCTGACCGTAATAAGACCGGAACGAATCTTTTGCCAGAATTTCCATCACTGATATCCCACTGGTGTTCCAGACATTTCCCGTTTTGTCTCTCGAATCAGGGGATGGTCCGGCTGGTCCATCAGGGGCTTAACATTTCCGTGCTCTTAAGACGCTGCATCCAAAGCGGCTGGCGCCCGTTCCGTTTCATGCCCATCATCAGGGCCCGGGCTGCATTGTAGCGGAATGTCATGCCGAACAGAGGCGTATCAGGCAGGATTGCTTCCAGCACCGGACGAACCTGGTCCGGGTCAATTTGAATAAAAGTCCTTCCGGCAATTGCTCCCTCGCCGTATGGATACAGAAGGAAGCCATCCTCCTCATCCACACCTCCCCCCACATCCATCCCCATGGTATTGCCGTATCATATGACGCAGGACCAGGGACAGCGGACCATTGACCCGTCTTCCAAACAGAGCATGGACCATGACCTGATGGCTTCCTGTACTGTCCTTAAAATGCTCCCACCACGGTTCTGTCATCAGGCAGTCCTTCGGTGGCCTGAATCTGACGTGTTATAAATCCAGACGCATGGACCGACGCAGACTCGTCTAATCCCCAGTTCCTCAGAGCTTTCCAGCTCTCCCTCACGGCATGCCTTCTCCAGACTCTCTAATATGCGGCCAAAAGGCAAGACTGGTTCCAAGACCGCCCTTTGTCTCCCTTTCCAGAATGGAAGTCTGGCGCCTTCGGCCGGGGCGCAGGTCACCGATAACAGAGTCCTTATCCTGACGGACCACACGCCAGCCAAAGGACCCCAGCATGAACCGGTCCCCTGATCCTGATTCATAGACAAATTCCTCATCCAGCTCTCCTAACTTCACCCCGTCCTCTGTTTTGCCTGCGTACATCCCTTTTGCCGGTATGGTCCTCCTGCTGCCGTGGCCAGCATACGGCTGTAAACATCCCCAGCCACCCGGCCGTGAATCCGGTCATACAAAATCCTCGGACGCACCGGTATCTCCCGGCTGTGTTCGTAATCTCCTGCCAACATGGCAAGGACGTCCTCCCACATCCTTCCTGGTCACCTGGTAAAATGGATACGACCGCTCCAGCACATCCATCACATCATCTACCGCTGTAGCTCTCTCCCGAAGCCATGGAAACCAAATGCTGGGCCAGTACATCCAGACACATGCGCGAGGATTGGCCCGTTCCACGCCTCCACGGCGGGCCACTTGCGCGGTCATACCGCAGTATACTGATTCGGGCGCAGTCCTGGGGCATATACATGACGCTGACCCGGCCCGGCTTGTGCCCGGCCGCCCCAGGCGCTGCATAGTGCTGGAGATGGTCCGCGGACAGCCCACCTGGAGCACCTGCTCCACGTCCCCCACGTCGATGCCCAGTTCCATGGACGAGGTGGCACATAACAGTCTCAGCCTCCCTCTCTTAAATCCGTTCCACCTCATCCCTCTGTTCCTTTGACAGACTTCCGTGGTGGACTCTGGCAAAGCCGTCCCCGCCCAACAGATTTACATAGTATGCCAGCTTTTCCACATAACGCCTTCCTTCGGAAAATGCAATTACACTCTTACAGCTTAAGCACTGGCGGTATACTGCCATTCCCAGCTCTTCCCATACCGGATCCTTCCGCCTTCCCACAGCAGGAG
>VOFH01000734.1_pt1 | contig 47385 bp, 58 predicted proteins | sample 5384091 | NCBI WGS metagenome assembly VOFH01 (sample SAMN12384727, study PRJNA508395) | human gut metagenome | isolation source: healthy gut G | host: Homo sapiens
GAGATTTTATTGGTTCTTCGTCAAATTTGGTGGTAATTTAACCAGAATCCTGACAGCGCATCCAACCTACTAAACAGCATATCATCTCCTGAAAAACTAGACAACAAAACCTTTGCACGCTGGTGTATGTTATCAGGAAAGATTACAGACGAAATTTTTAATAGCATCCTACCAACTTACCAATTAGAAAGAGCCTATGACTGGTATTCCTCACATGGTAGCCCTGACGAACAAGTACAAATCTTGATTTATTTAGGTCGATCCTATTTTGCTGATGGAGATTATGATAAAGCAATGTCTATTTATACCAATGCACTGGACATTGCAGAAAAGAATAAAGCTTAATAACCTCACCGGATATACATATAGCTATATAGGCGATTTATATGGAGAGAAATTCATGCGGACAGAAGCTATCAAAAGATATAAGGCTGCTGCCGAATGCTTCAAAAAAAAGAAAATAATACAGATAGCTATGCTTGCGCATTAAGAGATGTAGGACGCGAATATGCATGCATAGACTCGTTATCACGCGCTTTAAAAATTCTAACTATAGCTGATTCTGTAGCACGTAATACTAAAAATATCGAAGTCACTGCATCAATAGACAATGCCTTAGGGAATATTTATGCAATGCAAAATAAATATGATAAAGCTGAAGAATACTTTCTCAAAGCATTGGTAGGAAGAGAAACAATGCCCGATTATATGGCACTGATAGACTTATATATTGCATCGGGGGCTATTAACAAAGCACAAGAGCTACTATCCAAAATACTACAAGATAATCCAAAGTATACATACAGCATTAAATATTTATACTACCAAATCTATAATGAAGAAAAGAATTATAAAGAAGCTCTTACTAATCTGAAAGAATACGTCGAAATAACTGATTCAATCATATATGCTGATAACCAATCTAAGATATTGAACATAGAGTCTAAATATAATCATTTAAAGATCAGCAAAGAAGTAGATAGATTAAAAATTAAACAGCAAAGCTACATTATAGTTTTAGTTATATGCATTGGAATACTATTGTTAATAATAATAGGATATCTACTATATCGAAAGAAAGCAAAAGAGAAAATCCAAAGACAACAAGAAGAGTTGAACCGAATAAAGACAGATTTGCTTTATGTTTCTTTAGAACTGGAAAAGAAAAAAAGATTGTTAGATACATTTAAGGAGAAAAATGAGAGCTATGAGGAAATGCAGGAAGAAATAAGTCTCCTAACCACCAACTATAAACAATTGCAAAATAAAATTCTAGAGAATTCACCTTTACATAAAGAACTAATACACCTAGCCAACCAAAATAAGCCCAGAAATAACAAGCCATTAATAACAGACAAGCAATGGAAACTCATTGCAGATGAAATAACATATATTTATCCGAATTTACGTAAATACATATATAGTCGATGCCCAGATTTACCAGAGCAAGACTTTTGGTATTGCTGTTTATATATATCAGGGTTTGACACTAACACAGAAGCAAAGTTACTAAACATTACAGTCGACTCAGTAAGAAAAAAAAAGACTCAGACTTAGACAAAAAACTGAATATAATATTACCAGATAATAATGCTACATTGTATGAGTATTTAATTGAAAACATGCACTAATACCTCTTCTCAGGAAGAAATAATCAGCAACATAAAAGGATGTCCACGCAAAACATCATAAGCGACTGATTATCAAGCACTGTTTGTCCACGCTGAAAAACTTCTTTTATTTGCATTCCCCTCATATCTCCATAAATTTGCAAAAACAATCAAAGATATGAGAAAACTAAGCATTTTACTATTATTAATTGGCATTCCATTCATGATAATAGAAGCCAATAATCTATCAACACAAAGAACTAAAATTATAAGATGGCATAAATGCCAAAAAACACCAAATTCTATCCCAATAGAAGCTACCCAAGACGAAAACTCTATTGAAGTTCGTTTTCTTGAAGACATCGACGATCAAGTTACTTTCCAAGTAAAAGATCAACTGGGAAATATTATCTTCCAAGATGTGATATTAACTCCTAATGAGCAAAAAACTTATAAGATTGATTTGAAAGGCTACAGAGTCGGTCATTATGAACTTCTCTACATAGAAAAAGACATAACTTTCATTGGAGAGTTTGAAATCGAATAATCAACGATAAATAATAAAAATATCAAACTTTATAAACCCTATAAAACTAATAATTATGGGAAACATTTTTAGATTCTTATTGGTGCTGCCTTGCATCACCTTGTTATTGTACTCTTGCGAAAGTGAGATTGAAAATGAGATCCAGTCATCTACAGAAAAACTGAACTTATCAGGATTGGAATCGGATAGCCTTCAATTAGAAAGTTATGAATTGTCTGAAATGACAGATGAGCTAAAAGCATTAAAAGAAAGGATGGATGAACTAAAGAAAGCGAAGACACGATCAGTAGCTTCAAGTAACTATAGCCAATATTTTTCAGAAAATATGTGGGCTATTAGAGAGTTACCCTTCACACTTAGCACTGGAGGTGGATATTTATCATGTACTGGTTGGGGACAGAGAGTGACCTATGATGGGGATATAATCCTGGCTCTTATGGTAAATTCTATGTCCAAATTCCCTCATCAATTACCGGCATACCCTATTTAATTTATTCAAACTACTCGAAAACTCGTCTAGCTGTAGGACATTACACTAGTAATCCGGAATCAAAATATTACTTGCAATGAGCAGTAATTCCACTACAGGAGCCATGGATTCCTGGGACATTATACCTGCTACTAATAATCCAGGAACTTATGTCCTTCAAAATGAGCTATATCTTGGCCAAGGAAGTAGTGGTTCATGGTGGGATGTATTCAATTATGTGGTAGATATACAAGCTAATAATGTTGGTTTCAGCCAATATACACAAAAGAGCCCAACAGGAATTTACTATCACCCCTGATGCTGTATTCACACTGAAAAACCTAGAATTTATCAATCCATATTCCGCAACTGTGACCCAAAGGGAGAATGTCTCTATCAAACGAGCCATAACAAACTCTTCATCCCAATTTATACGAGAGAACCTCGTATTTGAAAAGGCTATACAAGAGGACTCCTATTTTAAAGAAGAAAAGGGAATAGCATTTAAGGTTCCAGCTTCAGATATGCTATTTGCACGCCCTACAGTTACATTAGGAGAAATAGATCTTGTTCCTAATGCAAGTATACCAATTGATACAAAATACCAGCCCAATGTACGCAGAGTAATGGAAAATACATTAAAGCATATAGAACCTGTCAAAGTTTCTCCACGTACAAAACTCACGGTGACCTATTATTTTAAAAGAGTATGATGTATCAGTAGACTATGTTGCCACAATTGAATATAAAGAAAAAGATAAAGATGCTAGAATAGCCAAATTGCCTGGACGTTGGAGCGGAAGGATTCATGTAGATGAAATATCCGATGTTGATTTAGAAGAGACAAACTTGGATACTCAACAAAGTGTAAAAAGAAGAGTGAACACCAGAAATGCAAGTCAATCATCACCAATCATATTAAAAAAAAATAGACCTATATGAGAAAATTTACTATATTTTCATGTATCATATTGTTTGTTATAGCATCATGTAACAATGAAGACGAAATAAGTGATTCTGCTTCGCTAAACAATCAGGATGATTCAACATCAGAAATCATCTTGCAAGAACGTGACCCGAATCTACCAAAAGTTTGGTCTAAAAAGATAGCACCCAGACCCAGTACTAGGACATCATTTACCGATGCTACTGATTTTCTTGGAAATTCTTATGCCATAGAAAACGGAACATCAATTATCGGGGACTTTTCAAATGCGAGATTTCCAATTGTTAATATGGAAAAGCTACTTGAAAGATATCCTTCATATATAATTGCCAAAGAGTTAAGGACAACGTCAACAGAAGCCATGTCATACGCCAGCTTCGAACGCTTAGAAACAACTTCATCGTTTACTAAAACTGTCAAATCCGGATTCTCACTAAATATTGGTCCGTTCAAACTGGGAAGAAAGAAAACTGTAACCGATATTTTCAAGCATAACACAAGTAATTCCGAACAAGCAGTACACGGAGAACTTAGTGTTGAAGTTATTAATGGAATGATATCCTTACAAACAGCACCTAGTGCATTGAGAAGAATTTCGGCAGATTATTTGGACGAATTATTTGTAGATGCCCTTTATAATTCATCCATGGTAGAATTAATTCAAAGTTACGGAGAATTTGTCTTAACAAGCTATTATACAGGTGGGCGGGCATCGGCTTTATACTATGGTCTTGACACACAAAGTACAGATTTCAATAGTAAAGAGCGCGACATGGATAAATCAATAAACGCAACTTATTCATGGAACAAGGACTCTGTTTCAGGAGATTTTTCTGTTGGAACAAAAGATGGCAATTCTTCTACAGAGACTAAATCTTTTTCCGAATTACATGTATCTATCAAAACATTGGGCGGCGCTTATGGTTATAATGTTGCAACACCTCCTTATGACGTTAAAAGTACATCCATTAATTTAACGAGTTGGCTTCAATCATTAAATGATTCAAGAACACATACAATGATTGACATTCAAGATGGTGGGCTCTATCCAATATCGGATTTTATTTTGGAAGAAAAACTTTAAGCAAAGATATAACGACACCCACATGGATTTTTCAGCACCAAGAACAACTTGAAGAACCGTATATAGAAATAATGAAAGTATACGTCCGCAAAAGTAGCTCGGGAGAAAAATTATATGATATTGTTCCTGTGCTCAATACAAGACAAGGAGATAAGCTTATATTCTCGAACCCAGATGCTGCTAGTCAATCCGATGAAGAATTAAAAGCTAACAGTGTTGCCACAACCTTTACCGAAAAAAGTAATGCTATAAAAGATGAAAAGAGCAAATATTATAAACTAGCTATCAAAGCTAATCCGAATAAAGTAATAAATCCTATCCTACAAACCACATTATCATTTTCAATAAACGATGTAGATGAGGCTGGAATGTACAAGTTTAAAAAAATACAAACACCAATATTTGGTATATCTACAATCCGACATCGTTATATTGTTTTGCATACTACGACGATGACTATATTCTTGATGCATACGGAATCTTAGATTGGGTAAACAGCATACCTGTAAAATCTGTTTCAATGACGACTTTATATCAACGATATAGAATATTCGGTTTGTAATGAAGAGCATTAATAGATATTCACCAATAAAAAAGACAATCCTTTTAAGGAAGAGGTAAAATACGTATCATTTATTAATTCAAATTATCCGCTTATGAAAAATTATTGTTACCTTTGACCATTCTGCTGTTTTTCGGATTAGTCGTATCATCATGTTCTTCAGACGATGTACTTCAAAGAGAAAACAACGAACAGCCAAACATTGTAAAAAGAAACAATGAAAAAGCTCGTGAGGCTGGTATAAGATTATTAGAATCATTTGGAATGACAAAAACTCGTTCATTAAGTACTAGTGACTATCCGGACTATTATGGGGAAGTTATATTAACGGGAATGGTAAACTTGTTGTTTTTTCTTAAAGGAGAAATAGAAAGTACCAAAGCCACTCTTATAAGGTTAATAGGTGAGAATGATGTCATATATACACAAGGCAATTATTCTTATACGGAGCTGAATAATGTTCTAACCAAAATAACTTCATTTATTAGCAGTAATAAAGATTCTCAAATTGCCAAGAATATAAGATACTATTATCTGAATGATTTTGAGAACTGTGTCGTGGTAGAACTTGACAAATCTAATGAAATGGAAATAAAAGAGTTTAAATCAGAAGTAGTGAACTTTTCAGGAATTGTATTTAAACAATGCACAAGAGAATTTCAAAACCACTCATTATCGCCAGGAAGTTCTATAGGCACACCTAAAGGCACTGCGTCAATGGGATATAGAGCTACTAGATTTAACACTGACGGTTTTGTTACTGCAGGACATGCTTATAACACGGGTGACCCGGCATATTATAATAACACACTAATCCGTAGTTGTGACTTTTCAATCCAAGGTGGTTCCGTTGATGCAGCATTCATTAGTATAACTAATTTCTCCATCGTTCCCAATAATGGAAATCTTACTGGAGAAGAATATAATATTTGGGCAGGAGATAATGTAACCAAGTTAGAGAGACTATAGCTCAATCTGAAGGTTATATTACGAGTACCAATGCAAATGTAAATGCCGATGGAATATACTATACAGATATGGGTGAAGCTACATATTTAAGTGCGTTCGGAGATAGCGGGGGACCAGTATATCTTACAGATAGTAAAAAAGTAATAGGTATACATAAAGGAAGCACAGCTTTCACATCTATATTTGTTAAGGTTGATAATATAGCATCAAAACTAAATGCTCATTTCAACTAATAATTACCAATGGATTGGATAAGTAACTTATCCAATCCATTTCATACTTAACTTATGCTCAAATTAATATCGATTTTGCTAACCAATGGAATTGTTTTATTCATGCTAATCAGTTGTCATAATAAAACAGGCAATTCTAAAAGCACTGTAAACCTTGAATATGAAAATAGTATCGACTCTCTTAATTCATATAAAATGGATATATCACATTTCATTAATTCCATCGAGCCAGGAGAAACGATTGTAGAAGAAAAACAAATGCAGGGGGAAGAATTTATTACAAGAGAAAATGAGAATATAAAAGTGCGCTTTTTATTAAAAGCCCCCTGCTCAAAAGACGGATTCTTGAAAACAGAAATTACTAATAATACAAACGATACAATTATCTATATTAGCAATACTTTCTTGCACTATAGAGAAAGTAATAATTCATGGATTCCTTTAGTTTATCCGGATAATTATGTAAAAAATGATCTTGGATATTTAATACCTTCTCATGAAAGCGCCAAAATAAGGTTCTTTTTACCTTCTCAAGAAGAATATCCTAAAGGGAAATACAAGCTTCAACTATTATTCCGCAATACTTCAAAGAGTATTGACTATTATATCGATAAAATATTTCTAAGCAACAAGTCAAACTAAGTTCCTGATAAATTAAGAAATTAAAAAAATGAATACAAAAGAAAATAGTTGGGATTTTCTTATTATCCCTTTGTACTATGTGTTTCGTTAATTGTAGTGATGATGACACACCAGATGATCCGGCAGACACCATCACACTCAATATGCTTAATGAGCATAATGGAAAAACCTATTTAGGTGAATCAAATGTTTACATCAATGAAGCCAATAATTTTATCACATCTAAAAATTTCATTTCTGACGTAGGAAATGGCGCAGGAGTTGGAGCAAATATTCTGCCCTCGTTAACCAACCTCACACACGAAGTGGCGGTTACACCGGGCATATTTATCAGATTTTTAATAAAAATACACTGATAGATTTTCCGTCAGGCAATTACGCTATTCAAGTAGAAACAAGTTATTATCAAGCCTATGTTGTATCTAAAATAGTAAATAGTGACATGAATATCGGTGCAATTGTAAAATATATATCTGTTTTTCCCTAACAATAATGGACTGCCTGCATATAGGTATAATATTGGAAGCCTTTACCGCATAGGTGAAACGGTTGAATTAGCATTACCCCAAGATATTGAGTTTTTCTTGAAAGAACATAGCGCAGGTATAAAAGGATTAAATGTAACATATGCCAATAACAAATTAAGAATAACCCTAACTAAAGCACCTGACATTGTCAACGGACCTTATGGAACATTTGACCTTTATATCCGTTCAAACAATGTCTTTACGATCGTAGAAGTCCACGTGGAATAAGCAATAAAGACTTTATTAGCCAGTAAAACAAAGGGATTATCACCCATATTAGCATATATTGCAACAAACATTTAAAAGTATGAGAATTGATAGATTTTTACTAATTGTATTATTACTGGCATCTTCGTATGGTTGCTCTGAAGAGGAACCATACGAAGTTGAAAAGAAATCAGTTTCTATATGGAAGGAGACACATGGCATGTCATTATAGAAACAGACTTAACAGAGCACAACTATAAGTTAGAATCAGAAAATCAAGAAATTGCAACTGCAACTCTTGACGTAATGGGCGTATGCATCGCTACATACAAAAGTGGGAGCACCATGATACGACTTATTGATACTGACAATAATAAGATAGTATGTGAGATCTACGTATATGTAATATACTTCAACAGCTCGGAAATTATCAATTGGGGAATTCCGCTAAAAGGTAACCCTGATTATCCGGGAGTAATAATAAAAGCAGTGGATCTAAGAATCCCCCCAGAGATAGAAATTGAGTTACGAGAAAAAGAAAAACCATTCATCGGTGCCACTTATACATTCAATCAGGAAACCAAAAAGTTTACAATGAAAACTGATTCGGGAATATTCAGAGAAGGCACATACGAATGGAATATTACCTCTTTAACCCTAATGTATGACGATAAAACAGAAAAATTCGGTTTTAAATTTGCTACAAGAATGTCATACGGATATATCCTACAGAGTGATAAAACAGTAGAATATCAGCAACGGTATCCTGATGCCGGTATCACAGAAGTAAAAGTTAATTATATTTGGAAAGATAATGGAATAATTCAATTAGGAGGGCTTACATTTTAATTAAATTGAAAAAAGGAAGTTATTAACAAGCGAAGATTACTCTTTCATCGCTTATCATGAAATCTATATCCAAGCCCCAGCATCAAATTGTTGGGGTCTTTAAACTTGCTCAACTGATACCCCACGTGCAGAAACAAATGGCGGGTGATATAAGTCTTGAGAGCCAGAATTTGGTAGAACCCTTTCATATCACCACCGCTGTATATCAGGTTCCGACCGACGCCGACATTGATAGAGAAAACAGGCATCACCAGCTCTGCCCGAAGAGATAAACCTACGGAAAACTGCTCGCGGAAAGGAGGACGATGAAACTTCAAATCGCCCGAGTAAAACTCGCCCACTCTATACTCCTTAAGATTGGCACTTTCATCATATTGCGCATCCGCAGAAAAGCCCTGCCCGGAAATAGTTATTGAAATTATACATCGGGGCGAAATTGACGCCCGCCACACCGAACGAACCAGGAATCATACTCGACACATCGTCTCCAATCAGTCCTCTTTTGCGGGTGGCTCCGTAGATCACAAGTCATAGCTGACGTGAGGCTTTATAAAGAGCCGTCTAGGAGTGATGGGACCGGGCGCCTCATCCGCGTCCAAAGTGCGTACGATGCCGATTCTTCCTCCAATAACATTAAGACCGCCATTGGGATAATGCGTGTTTCCATTGGAAAAATGGGTGAGATCTACACCTGCCGCCAGTTTCCAGTACTTGTGAACTTGCCAGTTCAGCAAAAAGCCGAGATTGATGTACGCATTGATCTTGGAGCCAATCAGTACGTTTTGCGGATTGGATAGTTCGTCATATTTTTTCCAGCCAAAAGAAGCTCCGAAGTTCCATTCGTAATCGAGCGACAGACGGGGGGACAGTTGCGCGATACGTGACCCTTGAAAAGCGTATACCGACACGGGATTTCCCAATTCAACGGGACTAAAGAAGGTCTGGTAGGAAACGCCAATGCCCTGATAGGTATGAGGAAAGAGCCTGCCGAGATTGGATTCTTTGCTAAATCTGAAAGCGTACTTGAGATGGAAAGAAAGCGATTGGTCGATTTTCTTTTGCTGCATATTGTCTCCTTGCAGAAAACTATGGGTGGAGACGATATAGCCCGGACGAATGTCAAAGCCAAGCTGATGGCAGATCAGGGGATGGCTGACGCTGTCGTTCCGTTGTCCGATGATTGTCTGGGCTTCCAGATTTGCGTTGATTGCCGGATATACCAGAAGGCAAAAGAGGCACAGCAACCGTATGGCGTTCCTATTTCTAATCATTGATATATTAGTTGTTGATCGGTTAGTTGTTGAAAGGGATATCCTTGTGTGTTATGTAGTATTTTACAGGCATTTCGCTATGCAACGTGCCGGTTACGATTCGTTGTTTCTTGGTTTTGGAGTGAGAAACATAGAGGGTATATCTCGTTTCCAACCAATCATACATCATCGATAAGGTGTAGTATCGAGAAGTCCGGGGAGGAATTATGTCTTTGTTCTGCTCCGTACTAGGGCAAGGCAACATTTGTTGCTCAGAAATGAATGGCGCCCGTTTGCCGTTCATCACTAAATATCCGTCTTTCATACTTGGTATTTCCACTGTCAGACCGGCTTCGCCCAGTAATTGAAAAGCTTCGGGCACATCGCTTTTGAACCTCATAAAATGGTAAAAAGACTCGAAAGGAAAAAACGTGTATGTAGACGAAACATCTGTTAAGTTATGAAAGGAGACGCCTTCTTTTTCTCTATCTTGTTTTCCGGATCGTAAGAGTATGCATCCAAAGAATAAATGATACTATCCATCACATATCTGTCTCCCGGAGAAATCTCGACGTGTATCTCCTGCCACTCATACTCGTTGCTTGCCGTGAGCAGGAATTGAAAAGGAGCGGAAAGGGCATTCTCGCCCACCGTTATCTTCACTTCTTCGGGATGAACACGTTCGATGGTGAAATCAATCATCTCTCCGGTGCACACAATCTTTCCCAATCCGTTCAGCGATGGACCTTGGTCGGTTGTTACCAAGCGATTGTCCGCATCATATACTTTATATTGAACGGGAAGACTAGAAGGCTGTATACATCCAATCCCAATTGGCAGCTGCAAATTGAATAGTGGCAACATCCCCGTTCCCGTCCAGCGCCAGTTCGGAATCGGAAGGACGGAAGTCGTCGACAAATACGTCTCCGTTACAACCATAAAACTCCCCTAGGATGAAAAAAACAGACCGTCAGGTATAGGAATCTTTTCATATTGTTTTCTCGCTTGTTCATTCTCTTTTTTTGTTCTCTACCGGACAAAAGCATTAACATATATTTTCAGGCTAAAACAGCAAGTAAATGGACAAACCAAGGGAACGACAGAATTGAAAAGCACCGCACTCGTGTTTCAAGAATGAAAACTAGCTAGAAATTAATCAAACAGTTCTAATTTCAAACAGTTCTTTCAACACCTTCTAATGATTTCAATACCGGGAAGTCCGGCAAATGCAGACTATAATAATCATTGATAGTCGTCAGACAACGAGTACGTTCGGCACGACTCATGCCGAAAAGATGCATTGTCTCATAATTCATACGCATCAACTGCCGAAGACGTCCGGCCTCTTCGGGATTGATATAAGAAGAATGCAGCTGGGGACGAGTGGAAGTAAAACAAGCATTCAGCAAATCGAAGTAATCACCGGCGTGATAGTCTTCCAGGTTCGGATAAAGGCCCAGAAAACGGGAAAGACGCATTAGAAACACAAGATGGAAATTAGAGAAGCCTTCCCTGCACTCGTCCAGCCAAATGATAGAATGCTGCAAATAAGCAAATAACGGACGGTTCTCAGCCTCCTCCCGAATAGCCCGATAAAGGAATTCCGATAGAAAAAGTGCCATTGCAGATTTGTAAGGGTCATAAGGAATGGAGGTAAAAGGATAAAAAGGATTTCGCCTTCTTTCACCCGATAGAGAGTCGCATTTGGTCTGTAATCCGCCTCAAACTCAATAAAAGACAACGGCTGGAAAAGAACGGATTTCACCGCTGCTTTTCGTGAACGGGGAACTGCCACAAGAAAAGAAGCCCTGCCGGAAAGCTCCGTATATATATCTACAATGATAGAAGTATCATTATACTTTAATGTATGAAGAACGATTCCTTTCGTTTTTTGCAGCATAACCGATATTTATCTCGTTTCCAATCCGAACAAAGCTACAAAAAACACAAAATAATCGGAGACATACGGCGTTAAATATCGCTTCCACTTCCTTATCTTGCGCGTACATGAAACAAACCTTATAAATGATACGCTTATTTTGTAGCAGTATGCCTATAAATTCTTTGTTATCATTCATCGTCTCCGGTATTTGTTCCGTTAGTCGCCTAAAGAATCATTTAGTTACAAAAGAAGTTACCAATAAGCAGCTTTTTATTTCGCTATATATAATAAGGTGGTAAGAAAAAATGCTTCCTACTGTTTTTTTTCACAGGAGAGATTTTTTTTATAAAAAATCACAACCATATATTTCACTGAATATCAGCCAAAAAGAAAGACATCTGTGAAAAAAAACACATATTCATTGAAAATTTTTCTATGAATCATTTGCCATTTTCAAAAAAGTTCCTACCTTTGCATCCGCAATCGAGAAACAAACACAGATTCGAGAAAGCAAAAAGCAGAAATGCTACAACAGGATGGCCCGTTCGTCTATCGGTTAGGACGCAAGATTTTCATTCTTGAAAGGGGGGTTCGATTCCCCCACGGGCTACAAGTTAAAAGAATAAACGAACTAAAAAAAACAGATTAGTCGAGATGGCAAATCATAAATCATCACTGAAAAGAATCAGACAAGAAGAGACTAGAAGACTTCACAACAGATATTATGGCAAAACCATGAGAAATGCTGTTAGAAAGCTTCGCGCAACTACTGACAAAGCAGAAGCAGTTGCAATGTATCCGGGCATTACAAAGATGTTGGATAAGTTGGCTAAAGTGAATGTGATTCACAAAAACAAAGCTAACAATCTGAAATCTAAGTTGGCTATTTACATCAACAAGCTCGCTTAATAAGAAGAATTCAATAATTCTATATAGCATCCAGGCTGAACTTTTAAGTTCGGCCTTTTGTGTTTATAAACAATTGAATATCAAACTTATTAAGAAAGCAGAGAATCCACCCGCATTCTTTATTTTTCACTGATTATTCTTCGCCAAGTCGACAATTTTCACTATATTTGCTCTGTTATTATAACTTAGAAAGGCAATTATGAGCGAAGAACAAATCACTCCCAATAACGGGTCTTATTCTGCGGATAGCATCCAAGTATTGGAAGGTCTCGAAGCAGTAAGAAAACGCCCTGCGATGTACATCGGTGACATCAGCGTAAAGGGACTTCACCATTTGGTATACGAAATCGTTGATAACTCCATTGACGAGGCACTGGCCGGTTATTGCGACCACATCGAAGTGACAATCAACGAAGATAACTCAATCACAGTACAGGACAACGGACGCGGTATTCCGGTGGACTATCACGAGAAAGAAAAGAAGTCGGCACTGGAAGTTGCCATGACCGTATTGCATGCCGGAGGTAAATTCGACAAGGGTTCTTACAAGGTATCCGGAGGTTTGCACGGTGTAGGTATGTCTTGCGTAAACGCGCTGTCTACCCACATGACTACGCAGGTATTCCGCGATGGTAAAATCTATCAGCAGGAGTATGAAATTGGTAAGCCGCTTTACTCTGTAAAAGAAGTCGGCACTTCCGACATTACCGGTACCCGCCAACAATTCTGGCCGGATGACAGCATTTTCACGGAAACGGTGTATGATTACAAAATATTGGCTTCACGTCTGCGCGAATTGGCATACCTGAATGCCGGTCTCCGCATCTCACTGACCGACCGTCGGGTAGTGAACGAAGACGGCAGCTTCAAAAGCGAGCAATTCTATTCGGAAGAAGGTCTGAGAGAGTTGTACGCTTCATCGAGTCTTCTCGCGAACACTTGATAAACGACGTTATTTATCTCAATTCGGAGAAGCAGGGAATTCCTATTGAAGTGGCTATCATGTACAATACCGGATTCTCCGAAAACGTTCACTCATACGTCAATAATATCAACACTATTGAAGGTGGTACACACTTGGCCGGTTTCCGCCGCGCATTAACCCGTACACTGAAGAAATACGCCGAAGACAGCAAAATGCTGGAAAAGGTGAAAGTGGAAATCTCGGGAGATGACTTCCGCGAAGGTTTGACCGCTGTTATTTCTGTAAAAGTAGCGAACCTCAATTTGAGGGACAGACTAAAACGAAGTTGGGTAACAACGAAGTGATGGGTGCTGTTGACCAAGCAGTGGGTGAAGTATTGGCATATTATCTGGAAGAACATCCGAAAGAGGCAAAAACGATTGTAGACAAGGTGATTTTCGCGGCTACCGCCCGTCACGCAGCAAGAAAAGCCCGTGAAATGGTACAACGCAAATCGCCGATGTCGGGTGGTGGTCTGCCGGGTAAATTAGCCGACTGTTCGGACAAGGATCCTTCAAAATGTGAATTATTCCTCGTCGAGGGAGACTCGGCAGGTGGTACTGCCAAGCAGGGACGTAACCGTATGTTCCAGGCTATCCTCCCATTACGCGGTAAGATTCTGAATGTAGAAAAAGCCATGTATCACAAAGCTTTGGAAAGCGATGAAATCCGCAATATCTATACAGCTCTCGGTGTAACTATCGGAACGGAAGATGACAGCAAGAAGCCAATATCGAGAAGCTGCGTTATCATAAGATTATCATCATGACCGATGCCGACGTCGATGGTTCTCACATCGACACACTGATCATGACTTTCTTCTTCCGCTATATGCCTCAGGTTATTCAGAACGGATATCTATACATCGCTACTCCCCCGCTCTACCTCTGCAAAAAGGGTAAAGTAGAAGAGTATTGCTGGACAGACGCACAACGCCAGAAGTTTATTGATACTTACGGCGGTGGTTCAGAAAATGCAATTCATACACAACGCTACAAAGGTTTGGGTGAAATGAACGCCCAGCAGTTGTGGGAAACAACTATGGATCCCGACAACCGTATGCTGAAGCAAGTAAACATCGACAACGCCGCTGAAGCCGATTACATCTTCTCTATGCTAATGGGTGAAGACGTAGGGCCACGCCGCGAATTTATTGAAGAGAACGCAACGTATGCAAATATCGATACATAGTTGTCATATACGTTTTTATAAACCAACCTCACATCTTACAACGAGGAAACGCCGATGGCGAAGGAACATCCTTCGATCGGCGTTTTTCTTTTATCTGAAGGGGCTTTCATATTCAAATCGATCAACCGTCCATCTCTTAATAAAACCTAACAGCAGAAACGTTTTCCATACAAAATCACTATCTTGCATAAAAAGCAAAGAAAACATAACTATGAAAATGAAAACTACTGCCCCCAATCCGTTATTTGCAAAGATCAGGTTGTTTCTTATTGTACTGACTTCCTGCGTGATCGCGACTTGTACTTCTTGATTATTATTCATCCGGAAGCATGGATTATACCGGCATGCGGAATTATTATCGCATTGTGTATTTTACTATATCAGGTATATTGCATACGCAAGAACCGGAAGAGAATTTAATACTGTTGCTTTTTCAGCTCTTCGGCAACAGTGACCAGCTCTTTGTACCATTCCTCACCGAACTTACGGATTAAAGGCTCTTTCAAAAACTGATATACGGGAAGATTCTCTTTTTTCCCCAGCAAAACTGCTGCTTTGCATACATCCCAACGATGATAATTCACAGCCTTGTAGGGTCCGTAATCGCCGATACGGATAGGATAAAGATGGCAGGATACCGGTTTATAGAAATCTGTTTTTCCTTCACGATAGGCTTTTTCAATAGCGCAGTAGCAACATCCCTTCTCATCGTAGCAGGTAAAGACACAGTCTTTATTATTAACAATAGAGGTCACCAGATCTCCTTCCTGATCCGTATATACTACTCCTTGCTTCTCGATTATCGCACGTGCTTCGGATGCCAGCTCGTCCCAGATAACCGGCAACACCTCTTCCAGCTCCATCACCTCATCCAGCTCTACCGGAGCACCTGCATCACCTTCAATGCAACAAGCGCCCTTGCAGGCACCCAGAATCGCAAAGAAACTTTCTCCTGAAATACATCAAGAGACACTACTACATCACCTATTTGTATCATTTTAAACCTTATGTGAGACAAAAAAGGGCGGAGTTCTACTCCGCCCTCCCAATTATAGAAATTTAAATTACTTAATCAAAACGTTTCCGTCCATTTCAGCCGGAGCAGCCAGACCCATAATCTTGAGAATAGTCGGAGCAACATCTGCCAGACGACCGTTCTTCTACTTTCGCAGCCTTATTCTCTGTCACGTAAACACAAGGAACAGGATTCAAAGAGTGAGCAGTGTTCGGAGTACCGTCCTCATTCAAAGCGTGGTCAGCATTACCATGATCGGCAATGATGATTGCTTCGTAATCCTGTGCTTTAGCGGCTTCGATCACATCTTTCACACAAGCGTCTACAGCAACAACCGCTTTCTCGATAGCTTCGTAAATACCCGTATGACCTACCATATCACCGTTGGCGAAGTTCACTACGATGAAATCATATTTGTTTTCGTTGATAGCAGCTACCAGTTTATCTTTTACTTCGTAAGCGCTCATTTCCGGCTTCAAGTCATAAGTAGCTACTTTCGGAGACGGAACGAGGATACGGTCTTCGTCGAATGGAGTTTCACGTCCACCGTTGAAGAAGAACGTTACGTGAGCATACTTTTCCGTCTCAGCGATATGAAGCTGGCTCAAGCCCTTGGCAGCAAGATACTCACCCAAAGTGTTGGACACGTTTTCTTTGTCGAACAAGATATGTACACCTTTGAAAGATGCGTCATACGGAGTCATGCAGTAATATTGCATTCCGGAATAGTATGCATTCCAACTTCCGGCATATCTTGCTGAGTCAGTACGACAGTCAGTTCTTTGGCACGGTCGTTACGATAGTTGAAGAAGATTACCACGTCACCTTCTTTGATGGTTCCGTCGACATTGGCGTTTACAATCGGCTTGATGAATTCGTCCGTTACACCTTCATCGTAAGATTCCTGCATAGCCTGAACCATATCGGTTGCCTTCTTACCTTCGCCGTTCACCAGCAGATCATAAGCTTCTTTTACACGTTCCCAACGTTTGTCACGGTCCATAGCATAATAACGGCCGATGATAGAAGCGATCTTGCCTGCCGATTTCTCGCAATGAGCAGACAGTTCCTCAATAAAGCCTTACCACTCTTCGGGTCTGTGTCACGACCGTCCATGAAGCAGTGGATGAATGTATTGTCGATGTTGTATTCCTTAGCGATATCGCAAAGTTTGAAAAGATGAACGAGTGAGCTATGTACGCCACCGTTGGAAGTCAGCCCCATGAAATGCACACTCTTTCCGTTTTCCTTTGCATAAGAGAAAGCCGAAACGATTTCCGGATTTTTCAGAATACTATTGTCAGCACACGCACGATTGATTTTCACCAAGTCCTGATAAACTACGCGTCCGGCACCGATATTCAAGTGTCCTACCTCAGAGTTACCCATCTGTCCGTCGGGCAAACCCACGTTTTCACCGCTTGCCTGGAGCTGCGAGTGAGGATAAGTACTCATCAGATAATCCCAATAAGGAGTGGGAGTGTTGAAGATTACGTCGTCTTTCTTTTGGTCGCCTAGTCCCCAACCGTCGAGGATCATTAAAAGGGCTTTCTTACTCATAATATTTTAATATTTAAATTATCACTCTGATTTTCGGGTGCAAAGGTACAAAAAAGATGGTTACGTAAAAAATGTTGGTTACGAGGGCAGAAGTCTATGTTACTTTGTAAAACAACTTTCAACATGTTTATAAAAACAGGCAAAAGGCGGAACTATTTTACGTACCTTTGCCTCGCTTTTAAATTAAAATCATAGAAATATGGACGATTCAAACCCGCGAACGTGCACAACTAGTATTAATTAAAGCGAACAGAGTCATTGAAGACCTGATGCCTCTGCTCGTGTCAAACAAACGAAAGGAGGCAATAAGATGAGAACGTATCTTTATTGTGAAGCTGGCTTTGTGGAAAAAGCTCAATGGCTTCCTAATAGCTGGGTAAATGTAGTATGCCCGAATAATGATGACTTTGAATTTCTAACTCAAACTCTCAACGTACCCGAATCATTTCTAATGATATAGCTGACACAGACGAACGTCCGCGTACGGATACAGAAGGCAACTGGTTGTTGACGATTCTTCGTATCCCGGTAGTGAACAAACAGAATGGCAGTCTGCCTTTCGACACCGTACCGATTGGAATTATCACTAATAACGAGATTATTGTGTCCGTCTGTTATCACAACACAGATTTGTTACCGGATTTCATAGAGCATACCCGTCGAAAAGGGATTGTTGTACGCAACAAGCTAGATCTAATTTTTCGGATCATCTATTCTTCTGCTGTGTGGTTCCTGAAATATCTAAAGCAGATAAACATAGACATCAGTGCCGCAGAAAAGGAATTGGAACGGAGTATCCGTAACGAGGATTTGCTTCGCCTGATGCGATTGCAGAAAACACTGGTCTATTTCAATACTTCCATCCGTGGAAATGAAGTCATGATAGGTAAGTTAAGGACTATTTTTCAGGATACGGATTATCTGGACACAGAATTAGTGGAGGATGTGATTATCGAGCTGAAACAGGCACTTAACACGGTGAATATTTACAGTGATATCCTCACAGGAACAATGGATGCTTTTGCCTCCATTATCTCCAACAACGTGAATACGATCATGAAACGTATGACCAGTCTGTCCATTGTTTTAATGCTTCCCGACATTGATCGCCAGCTTCTATGGCATGAATGTGGATATCCACTTGGAAGAAGTGCCTTTCGCTTTCTCGCTGATTGTGCTCTTCTCCATCGGATTGTCAACATTGGCGTTGTCAATTCTTGCAAATGGTTTAAATATTCGGAAGATTAAGTGGTTCTAAAAGGAGGAACAAACCTGCAAAATAAAAAAACAGCTTACCATCTATGACCCTTTATAAGGATTCTTTATGACGGTAAGCTGTAATTATACGTTTTTTATTCTATAGAGAATTAATTAAAAGAGAATGTTTAGAGAGAGAAATTAAAATATCTTATCCTTCTTTACTTGCTTTTCTTCCACCCAACGGAATAGAAACTCCAACGAATCCGTTCACAGAGTTAGAGTTCTTGCCTAAGAACATGTAGTCAGTTCCGACAAACAGAGGTACCTAATTTCAGACCCAGACCGAAAGACTTACCAGCTGACTGAATAGCCTGAGTAGCTAAGCGCTACGTTAAACCAACTCTTCGGGCGATAGTTTGCTGACAATGTCAATTCAGTAAGGGCATCTGGTTGTACAAAACGAGTTGTTGACAATACACCAACAGCCAATTTATTATTAAAGAAACCGTATTCTGCACCTAATACTAGAGTAGAAGCAAGACGAGATTTCCGAGATTCTTTAGCTTCACCTACTTCGAGCTGCAACATATCATAGTTAAGCACATCACCTTGTGTCACAAGATCCATGTAATTTTCAGTATCGTTCTGCAACTGATTCAATGCATTTGTAACACTAGATTGTGCATTGGTCCGGATCAATCATGTCTGCATAAGTACTTCCTTTAATATCAATTGGATCCGGATTAGCAGATGCTATCTTTGTACTTGATTTAGACCAAGAAATAAAGCCTAAATCGAGAATAGAGGCAGATACAGTCAAATTATCCAGAATTTTATAAGACGCACCTAAGTCAATGCCAAATCCATAACCAGCTATACCTAATTTCCACTGTCAAAGTCGAAATCAGTTACATAGTCTTTACCCTCTTCTTCTTTTAATTCCAGGCCTTTGAAAGAACTCTTCAGTTCGGCACCAACAGTTAGGTTTGCATGATAATTATCAAACTTAGCTTTCAATTCTTGAGCCTTTGCAACAATTTCTGCAGAGCTGCCTGACCAATAGCTATCATTAGACCATTGATTGATTTGTTGATCAGTAGGTAGATTAGCACTCATCGCAATTCTATTAAGCTTCAACTCCATATTGCCAATACCTAATAAAGCCTTTACTCTAGCACCAACAGTCAAACGACTATTAATCTGGCGGGAAAATCCTAAACCTATTTCCGTATAGGCATTGATATTCAATTGCTGACCACTAATATCATAGTTGCTATTTCTCCAATTGTCTTCTATTGTCTCCATCTGATTTAGGAACGTAAACATTGATTTGGTCAAATTAGCACCAATATCTGTACGAAGACCAATATTGAATGACCAGAAGTTCTTTCCTTTATACCATCCAGCAGAAAGGATCTCAGTACTGAAATTCACATTCAACGTATTATTATCTTTCAAACGGTTCATGAAATCTGGTTTGGTATAGAAATCACCACCGTCGTCTATGATATCAATGATATCCTGATAACCTAATGAAGTAGAACCGACAGTTGCATTAACAGCACCTATCACCGGAAGGTTGAAATAACCTTTCGTCGGTGTTAAAGCCGGATTTAGTTGTTGACGATAGTGAGTACCTTCCATAAAATAAGAAGTACGTAAAAACTGCGCATTTGCAGAAAGAGTGCAAACCAACATAATAAAAAATACCCCAATGAGCTTAGAAGACCATAATAGCTTGTTCGTTGCCATGATTTTAAACTTTTTAATTCTTGTTATTGTTCGCAAATATATAGTATTTCAATAACAAATAAAAGCATTAACCAACAGCTTTTTAGCCTAAATGGAACATTTTCACGGTTATACGTAACAAAATCGTGCTTATTCTGCAAAAAAATGTAGAAAATGTGTGCAAAATGAAACAAAGCGACTTTAGAAGCTCAAAGTTAGTTGTCCATCTCCTAATAAATTGAAGGTCATTCGATGGTAAGGAGTCGTGCCCCGTTCGGCAATGGCGGCGCGGTGCTTTTTAGTCGGGTAGCCTTTATTGTGATCCCAGTCATAATAAGGAATTCTTCGTGGAGACGATTCATATAATCATCTCGATATGTCTTGGCTAAAATAGAAGCTGCTGCTATTGAAAGATATTTCCCGTCCCCTTTCACTACCGTGGTATGGGGGACATCGGGATATTTAGTGAAACGGTTTCCGTCGATTAGTAAATGCTGGGGCGGGAACAGACAATTGATCCACCGCAATGGCTACCATGCTCATCAGCTTGATTAGGATATTCAAGCTCGGACCGGATGTGTCCTTGAACGGGTCTCCTACGGTGTCACCCACGACTGTAGCCTTGTGGACTTCACTGCCTTTGCCGCCAAAGTTACCTTCTTCCACATACTTTTTGGCATTATCCCATGCACCACCGGCATTTGCCATAAAGATGGCAAGCACGAAACCACTGCTCAATCCGCCAATCAGCAGGCCGAGCACACCGGGAACACCGAAAATAAGTCCCGTAGCAATCGGAACAATGATAGCTATCAGTGACGGAACCACCATCTCGCGTTGCGCCCCTTTCGTCGAGATTGCCACACAACGCTCATAATCAGGTTCCGTCTCTCCCGTAAGGATTCCCTTGATTTCGCGGAACTGGCGGCGCACTTCGTCTACCATATGGGCCGCTGCACGCCCTACCGCATTCATCGTCAATCCACAGAAAAGAAATGCCATCATCGAGCCCAGAAACATACCGGAAAGAACTTTCGGATTCATCAGCGTCACATCGTAGTGATGCATAAAGTCGAAGAAAGTGGCATCTTGAAGAGCCACGGCATCGCCATGAGGAAGCGACAGTTCGGTAGTCCCGAGGCGGGTCAGCCCGATACGGATTTCCTCGACATAAGAGGCCAGCAAAGCCAATCCCGTCAAAGCGGCGGAACCGATGGCAAAGCCTTTGCCTGTAGCGGCTGTAGTATTGCCCAAGGAGTCAAGCGCATCGGTACGCTTACGCACCTCTTCACCCAGACCGGACATTTCCGCATTGCCACCCGCGTTGTCAGCTATCGGTCCGTAAGCATCTGTAGCAAGCGTGATGCCCAATGTAGAAAGCATACCTACTGCGGCAATGCCAATACCATAGAGCCCCAGACCCACATTAGAGAAGTCGAAGCCCGAAGCAAAGAGATAAGAAGCAATGATACCTATCACCACGGCAATCACCGGAATAGCCGTAGAAAGCATTCCCAAGCCTATACCGGAAATTATGACTGTCGCCGGACCGGTCTTTCCGCTTTCACTCAGCTTTTGGGTAGGACGGTAGGATTGGGAAGTATAGTACTCCGTAGACCGCCCGATGATGATACCTACTATCAAACCCACTATCACGGAGCAGGAAATCCACAGCCAGTTGTCCAACTTCAGCAACCACAGGATAAAGAAAGTGGCGACAACTATCAAAATAGAGCTGAGATTAGTACCGAAAGCCAGTGAGTTCAGCAAGTCCTTCATCTTCGCATTCTCTTTGGTACGCACGGAGAAGATACCGATAATGGAAAGCAATATTCCGACGGCTGCAATCAGCATCGGAGCGATTACGGCCTTGAACTGCATCAGCGTATCACCCGAGTGGATAAAAGCCGCAGCACCGAGGGCAGCCGTAGCAAGGATGGAACCGCAATAACTTTCGTACAAATCAGCCCCCATACCTGCCACGTCGCCTACATTGTCACCTACATTATCCGCAATGGTGGCAGGATTACGGGGGTCGTCTTCGGGAATACCGGCTTCCACCTTTCCCACCAGGTCGGCACCTACATCGGCAGCTTTTGTATAGATACCGCCACCTACGCGTGCAAACAATGCCTGCGTGGAAGCGCCCATACCGAAAGTCAGCATGGTAGTGGTAATGATGCAGAGTTTATGGGTGGGAGTCATTACATCTTCCGGAATTACAGCATTCAGCAACAGATACCAGAAAGATATATCAAGCAAGCCAAGGCCAACCACTACCAGTCCCATCACCGCACCGCTACGGAAAGCCACGCGTAGTCCGGCATTCAGCGATGTGCGTGCCGCATTGGCAGTGCGTGCAGAAGCGTATGTAGCCGTTTTCATACCTAAAAAGCCGGACAGTCCGGGAAAGGAACCTCCGGTAAGGAAAGCAATGGGCACCCACGAGTTCTGCACTCCGAAGCCGTATGCCATGATAGAGAAGAGGATAACATCCCAGAAATACCAGCCCACCACCTTGTATTGTTGACGAAGGTAAGACATAGCACCTTTGCGCACAGCATCAGACGAATAAATCTATGTATGATGAATATTAAATCATCGCATATTACCAATTAAATCTTAGAAGAACTAAGATTAGTTCATTCCAGTACCGAAAGGAGCTAAAACCTGTTCACCACCCCATGATAAAATAACGAATAATAGCCCATAGTTACTAATCCTCTGCCATTCTCTGCTTATTTTGTTGGGCAAACTCTGTAGGAGTAACTCCGAATTGCTTCTGAAATATCTTTGCGAAGTAAGAAGGCGACTGGAAACCTACTCTGTCAGAGATTTCGTTGATGCGCAATTCTCCCTCCTGCAATAGTTCTGCCGCACGTTTTAATCGGATGATACGGATAAAGTCGAGTGAAGAAAGATCGGTCAGCGCCTTAATCTTACGATGCAGGCTGGAGCGGGACATATTCATGGCTGCAGCCAATGCTTCCACATTATAATTGGCGTCGGAAAGATTCTCACGCACTTTGGCTATCAGTTGGGACATCAGTTGTTCATCAGCCCGTGACATCGCACCCCCTTGCGGAGTACAAGCTCCGTAAGTGATCTGATTAATAAACATCTCATGCGTACGATGGGATTCACGCTCACGCGCCAGTTCTGCCAATAATTGCTGCTCACGGATCTTTTGTACTTCCCGGCGGCGATAGGCGCGAAGAGTCAAGACAAAGCTGCCGGACACTACAATGATATAGATAAGGTAAGCCCACACTGTACGCCACCAAGGTGGAAGAATACGCACTGATAAAGTAGCTTCTTCCTGATTCCAGACACCATTATTATTCCTGCCCCGCACACGGAACAGGTAGTCTCCCGGCGGGAGCTGGGCATAAGACGCTGTATGCACATCAGATGTATAATTCCAGTCATTATCTATCCCTTCCATTTTGTAGGCATAGCGATTTGCACCCGGTGAGGTATAACTTAAAGCTACAAAATCAAAGCTGACGTTAGAACGGTAAGGCAGTTGCACACCATCTGCCGTGAAAGGAGTTTCACGTCCCTGCACGTACATTTCGGTGATATAGACTGGAGGCACAAAAGTATTCGGATGGACAATTTGCGGATTAAAAAGAGACCAATCCATTGATAGTTCCCATCCAAATAGTACCATCAGAGGCAGCCAAGGCCGATTTATAGTTAAACTGGTTATCAGGTAACCCGTCATTTCGGTTGAAGACTTGCAGGCTGTCTGTTTCCGGATGAAGACAAACCAGCCCACGGTCTGTTCCGAACCAGATACGATGTTGCCAGTCTTCCACGACTTTATATGTTACGTTGTCCGGAAGCCCGTCCGCTTTGGTGTATGTCCTGAATCTTCCGGTTTCGGGGTTAAAACGCAACAATCCACCCCGGTCTGTAGAAAACCAGATAAAGCCTTTACTATCCTCCGAAATACCTGTCACTTCATTCGTTCCGATAGAAGTGCTGTCCCCCGGTATACATTTATAGCTGACCATCTGATCTGTCTGCGGATGATACCGGAATATTCCACTGCCCATCGTTGCCACCCATATATTGCCGGATTTATCTTCGAGAATATCACGCATATAAGCATACCCGAATTGCTCCATTTTCTCAAAAGTCTGTCCTTTGTCGGCCGAACGGAAGATGTTCCAGCCATCACCCAACCAGATTGCTCCCCCACGATCGCGGTAAAGGGCAAACACGGAACCTTCACTGATACCAAGTTGTGCGGGATAGAACGTCTGAACCTGATCTTGAGGAACAATCAGGTCAATGCCCCCTTTAAAGTAACCTGCGCCAACCAAATCATCCGAAGCGAACAGGCTTAATACATTCTGACGGTCAGGCGACTGGGGAATTTTAGTGAAAGTCTGTGTTCCCGGATTCCAGTAGCAAACACCGCCATCCTGTGTACTAACCCACACCACTCCGTCTTTTCCTTCCGCCAATTCACTGATGCGTCGTCCGCTGACTGTACCGGGCGCTCCCGGAAGATAAACCGAAAAATCGAGCGTACGTACAGGCAGATAGCTGGCTCCTCCAAATTGCGTACAGATCCAGGTTCCCCCTTCACGATCACGATAAATCTTATCGACGATAGCATCTCCAAGCCCATACTTCCCTCCGGCATCGGCAGGAATATGTTGCACACTGTTGTGTTTCTCATTAATCACATAAACGCCATTCTGCGTACCCACCCACAGCTCGTCTCCGAAGCAAACAGCGTAGCGGATAATTTTCGATGTACTTCGGGCGCAGGGAATATACTCACTTCTCCAGTCTTTTTATTGAACCGTTTCAGTTCCTCTTCATGCACTCCGACAATCAGTTCATCGCCATAATCGCACAGAGTAAAGATGAAATCCCCTTTAAGGGCTTCTGTTGCATAGGGCACAAACTTATCCTGCTCCGGACTGTAACGGTAAATTCCCTGCTCCATACGTACCCACCCAGACCGTACCTTCTTTATCTACACAGATAGACTGCGGAAAGTCCTTGCTTTTATCCTTACTGGGACAGGGAATATAGCGGAACAGTTACCCGTCTCCACCTGATAGCGGAAAACTCCCTGATTCGGTGCATTCACCCAGATATTTCCTGAATGATCTGCCAGAATATCTTCAATCCAGTTGTATCTGATTTGCTCTCCGCTCTCTGTGCGGGCATCAAAGAACGAAAACTTCCCGGTAGCAAGCTCTTGAATATAAACACCATCATCCGTACCTACCCATAATTGACGGTGATTATCCTCAAAAGAGCGGATATGACCTGATTGCCATGCTGCAAAGTTTCGTCATAGCAGTTATAAAGCTTCATCGACACGCCGTCATAACGATTAAGACCGTTGCGCGTACCCAGCCAGATAAAACCGTAACTATCTTGAATAATGGACTTGACATGACTGTTCGAAAGACCGCTTCCTCCATCTACACGGATAAAGTTATACTGTCCCGTCGCGGCAAAATCCGGAAGGAAAAAAAACAAATAGAAAGGAGAAAAAGCAGCAATTTCCTTTTCATACACAGATATTAGATAGCGACAAATATAGTTTTTTTTACGCTAAATGCATAGGAAGGATGAAACATTTGTTGCACGGATGGCAATAAATGTCGCACTGCAAAGGCTATCGCACACTTGAAACATCTCTTGCACATCTTGACAAAAAAGAGTATAGCCACTTGTTTCTCCTCCTCCTATCTTTGCCTTCGTCAAAATGACACAACCGATGTGAACTTCCAAATCTTTAAATGAATACAAGTGATGAAAAAAGTAACCTTTAGTTGCCTTACTCTAGCAACCCTGTTGCAACTGATTCCTTCCAACGGGAATGCAGCGAACATTCAGGTGAACAAGAAAAGACGAACCGAACCGAAATGAAGCAGGATACGATTCCTGCCAACTCTACTAAAAAAAGAATCAGAAGAAGGCGAACGCAATGTGATGCTGAATGCTTCTGACGCCAACAAACCCCGCGAAATTCAAATCGGCCTTCCCAGCGAGGACGTTAATGTCTATGAGAATGGACTTCCTGCCGTATATTCCTCTACCGTTCACAAACTTGCCGCTCATTGGCGTAGCGACAGCAGCCTGGGAGAAGTAGGACTTTTATCTCCTTCCGAATCGGCCATCACGACCGGTAATATTGCTTACTCCGTCAACTCATTCAGCAAACTGGGACAAAAGGATTTCCAAGGTATATTAAACTACCGCACCAATCATTTCGGTATGCAGAACTTCGACTTCAATGTTTCAGGAGCCATCAATAACCAATGGCTTTACACGGCAAGCATTTACCAGAACTTCGACCCGGGAAGTTTCGACCTGGAATTTACGAACTATGCAGACCGCACAGAGATTTATCATGCCGGCCTGACCCGTCTCTTCAACAACGGACGCGGCAAAATATCTTTGCTCTACAAACACTCCCGCAGTGAAAATCCGGCCAGCTATGCCAATGCAGCTCCCTTTTATCTATGTCGGCGACGGCTCGGTCAAAAGATAGACGGTTTCAAACTGGGAACAAATTCTTATGTTCCGCAGAACGGTTCTTTTTCCATACATGGACGTAAGAGACGGAAAGATGAAAACATGGAATTTGGGCGATGGTTCTGAAAACCGTGCCAATGAGATTGCATTGATCTCCGATTATCGTTTCAGGAACGATCTGCTATGGAAATTCAATCTGAAATATATGGATGCTCCACGTGCCAACTATGTCGACTTCGGAGGCAGCACCATCAGCGAAGTAACCGCCAACGATGGTTTTACGCTATCAAACGGTGATCCGTATGAGGGACTGGCAGAAGGTCGCCGCACCTGGTTGCACGTAGGCAAAGTGAAAAACTTCCTAATCACTTCCGAGCTAAACAAGACCTTTGGCAACCATGATCTGCGTCTGGGAGTGAACGAATGGTATTACCATCTTGATTATTATTCCTCTTCTCTGCAATGGATGGCCACCGTACAGAACTATCCACAGTTGCTGACTTCCACAACTACAAGTTCCCTGGACCCTACTCTGACCGGTCAGCGCGTACAGACATACGGGTACAACGAACTTAGTCCCGAATATACAAAGGGATATGAAAACAAACTCGCCCTTTACTTTACGGACAACTGGCAGGTAACTCCCCAATTCAATATCTATTATGGCGGACGCCTGGAATATTACCGGATGAGTGCCGATCAAATATCCGCTTCCCGTTTCCCGGGTTTCCGCATCGGCGACTTTACCACTTATAGCAAAGAGGAAGAAACAGGAAATATCATTGCCACACAACGCAGCATTCATCCCGCCAAAGTGGTAAAGGATAAACTGAACTATGCCGCCACGCTCCGCGCCGCTTACAACGTAACCGGGCAATTCGGCCTGACTGCCGACGGAACAGTAGCCACCCGCTTCCCACGTATCAACGAATATGCCGGAACAGGTCCCACCGAAGAACAATACAAACGCGTCACCATACCGTTAATCCGTGGCGGTTTGTTCTACAAGAACAAGTGGATCAACCTCACCTCTATGGTCACCTACATCTCTAATATCAAAACACTGGGATGGACCACTTCTGCCGAAATCGACCCGTTCAAAGGTTTTCACCTGCACGCTCTGTTCACGTATCAGAAACCTGTTTACAAGAACTATAACGCAAGCGTCACATTCAACGATGGTTCGGAAATGTCTGTCAACGCCAATGGGATGATCGTAAAAGAGATCCCGCAGATACTTGTCGAACTCGACCCAAGCTATAACATCACGAAAGACTTACGCCTCTAGCTTAGTTTCCGCTATTTCGGCAAGACGTACGCCAATCTCCAGGAAGCGCTCTACTTCAACGGCCGCTGGGAAACGTTCGGAGGGATCAACTGGAATGTAAACAAACACCTGTCTCTAGGGGCAACAGTCATCAACTTCCTGAATCAGAAGGGAGCCAGCGGAACCATCAACGGTTCGGAACTGATTACGAAAAAAGAAGCTGTCCAATACGCCGGAAATTATATGAGTGGAAATTATTTACGCCCATTCACCGTAGAATTTAGCGCAAGCATCAAATTCTAGTTCATTACCTGACGAATTATAATTATCTTTGCGGCATTCTATGCCCACAAACTAACTAATACCTAATTAATTATTAAAAAACCATGAAGAAACTTCTCGTATTACTTATGGCATTGTTTACCCTGGCGCAAGTGGACGCCCAGGAAAAGAACGTTATCCGCATCGCAACGGACAACACAGACTTAATTCTCCAAGTAGCTCCTAACGGACGACTCTATCAGGCTTATCTGGGCGATAAGTTACTGAACGAGAAAGACATCAACAACTTTTCTCCTTACGTGAAAGGAGGAAGTGACGGTAGCGTATCCACCCGAGGATGGGAAGTATATCCGGGCTCCGGCGCCGAGGATTATTTTGAACCGGCTGTAGCTATCACGCACAATGATGGAAACCCAAGTACGATTCTCCGCTATATATCCTCCGAGCAGAAGGCAGTGGCGGGCGGCACGGAGACGATCATCCAACTGAAAGACGATCAGTACCCGGTAGAAGTCACACTGCATTACATCGCTTATCCGAAAGAAAACGTCATCAAGACGTGGAGTGAAATCAAACATGCTGAAAAGAAGCCTGTGACCTTATGGCGTTATGCTTCCACCATGCTTTATTTCTCCGGAAACGAATATTATCTGACAGAATTCAGTAGCGACTGGGCTAAAGAAGCACAAATGAGCACACAACCTCTGTTGTTCGGTAAAAAGGTGATCGACACCAAACTGGGAAGCCGTGCTGCCATGCACACCCACCCGTTCTTTCGAGCTTGGTTTTGAACAACCGGCACAGGAAGCGCAGGGACGTGCCATGCTAGGTACTATCGGATGGACAGGAAACTTCCAGTTCACTTTCGAAGTGGACAACGTAGGTAACCTCCGTGTAATCCCCGCCATCAATCCTTATGCATCTGATTATGAACTGAAGCCGAATGAAGTGTTTACCACTCCGAATTCATCTTTACTTTCAGCAACAACGGTACGGGCGAAGCCAGCCGCAACCTTCACGCATGGGCACGCAACTATCAGCTGAAAGACGGACAAGGCGACCGTATGACTTTATTAAACAACTGGGAAAATACTTACTTCAAATTCGATGAGAAACTGCTTGCCGAACTGATGAAAGAAGCCAAACATCTTGGTGTAGACATGTTCCTGCTAGATGACGGCTGGTTTGGCAACAAGCACCCGCGCAACAGTGACAATGCCGGACTGGGTGACTGGGAAGTGATGAGATCCAAACTGCCGGGCGGTATTCCCGCACTCGTAAAATCGGCCAAAGAAGCCGGAGTAAAATTCGGTATCTGGATCGAACCGGAGATGATTAATCCCAAAAGTGAGTTGTTCGAGAAGCATCCCGACTGGGCTATCACACTGCCTAATCGCGAAACATACTATTACCGTAATCAGCTGGTACTCGATCTTAGCAATCCGAAAGTACAGGATTTTGTGTTTGGCGTAGTGGATAAGATCCTGACAGCGAATCCGGAAGTGGCTTTCTTTAAATGGGACTGTAACTCTCCAATTACAAATGTTTATTCTCCCTATTTAAAGAATAAACAAGGACAGCTTTATATCGACCATGTACGTGGTATATACAATGTATTGAAACGTATCAAAGACAAATATCCAAACGTGCCAATGATGCTCTGCTCCGGCGGTGGCGCCCGTTGCGACTACGAAGCTCTGAAATATTACACAGAATTCTGGTGCAGTGACAACACAGACCCGATAGAGCGCCTGTTTATCCAGTGGGGATTCTCACAAATCTTCCCTGCAAAAGCCATGTGTGCACACGTAACCAGCTGGAACAAGAAGACAAGCGTAAAGTTCCGTACCGATGTAGCAAGTATGTGTAAACTGGGCTTCGACCTTGGACTGAAAGAACTGAATGCGGACGAACAGACTTTTTGCCAAACGCAGTTGCCAACTGGACGCGTCTGAAAAAGTGATTCTGGATGGTGACCAGTACAGACTGGTTTCTCCCATACGATGGTAATCACATGTCTGTCATGTACGCCGCACCGGATAAGAACAAAGCAGTGCTTTATACCTACGATATCCACCCACGTTTCGGTGAGAAGCTGCTCCCGGTTAAACTTCAGGGACTGGATGCGAAGAAAATGTATAAGGTGAAAGAAATCAACCTGATGCCGAATTCCAAATCGAATCTGGCTGCCAATGAGAAAACTTATTCAGGAGATTATCTGATGAAAGTAGGAATCAATGCTTTCACTACCAATCAGGCTTTCAGCCGCGTAATTGAGCTGACTGCCGAATAATATTCAGAAGTACGGAGGACAAGCGTTTTATATCATTGATAATAAACAAATTATATGCGTTGCGTCTTCCGTGTTCTTAGTAAAAAAAACAATAATCAATTAATCCTCTTCAATCTTTACGGCTGTGCCGTTAGCAGTCACCATCAGCATACTGCCACTACCTCCAACTTTTTACCATACAATAATATTCAATTCATCTTCAATCTTCAACTGTAGCCATGTTTCATAAGAATGGTTACAATACGAATATTCAAACAAGACGGATTGGATGATTGTCTCTCCGGAAACTATTCCATAATATTTCACTATTCGTTTTCCCTCAAAAAGTTGCAGCTACACCGTAACTTTCTTACGATATAGCTGCATTAATGTTAAAGAGAGAGAATTTATATAATATGAGCATGGTCTCACGACCCTCCTGATATTCAATGAACATTTTGTTTCTTTACCTATTAGACGCACAAAAGTGCAAATCACTGCACTTGAAGGCCTCTTTTTTAGTTAAAGAATAAAAAAAGCCGCCATCCCACAGGAATAGCGGCTTATATTGTTAGAACATCTTGCTGACGCGTTCAATTCCCGCCACCAATGTATCTATTTCCGATTTCGTATTGTACATGGCAAACGAAGCACGTACAGTTCCTTCTATACCAAGACGTTGCATGAGAGGTTGTGCACAATGATGTCCCGTCCTCACGGCAATACCTAGACGATCCAGCAACGTTCCGAGATCGAAATGATGGATATCTCCCACCAGGAAAGAAATTACAGCTCCCCGTTCGGAAGCTTCACCAAATATACGTATATGCGGGAATTTCCTTCAGCCGTTGCAAAGCGTAAGTTGTCAGTTCATGCTCATGGGCTGCTATCTGCTCAAGTCCATGTCCATTCACGTAATCAAGGGCTTTCGCCAATCCGGTCGTACCGATATAATCCGGTGTGCCGGCTTCAAATTTGAAAGGAAGTTCGTTAAACGTCGTTTTCTCGAAAGAGACATGCTGAATCATCTCTCCTCCTCCTTGATAAGGCGGCAGACGGTCCAACCACTCTTCTTTTCCATATAGCACGCCGACTCCTGTCGGTCCGTATATCTTATGGGCAGAGAACACTAGAAAATCGGCTCCCAAATCCTGCACGTCCACCTTCATGTGAGGAATGGACTGGGCAGCATCTACCAGGAAAGGCACACCATGGGCATGTGCTGTCGCGATCATTTCTTTGACCGGATTCACCGTACCCAGCACGTTCGATACATGAACCACGCTAACTATTTTCGTTCGTTCGGAGAAGAGTTTCTCATATTCATCCAACAATAGCTCACCTTTGTCGTTCATCGGGATTACTTTTATGGCAATACCTTTGCGGGCTGCCAACAACTGCCAGGGAACGATATTACTGTGATGTTCCATCACGGAAAGAATCACTTCATCTCCCTCTTCCATAAACTCATCACCAAAACTGGAGACAAGCAGGTTAATACTTTCCGTCGTTCCCCGGGTGAAGATCACTTCGTTAGTAGTACGGGCGTTAATAAACTCACGTACCGTCTCACGAGAAGCTTCATGCAGTTCCGTAGCTTGCTGCGAAAGATAATGTACGCCGCGATGCACATTGGCATTCACGGAGTAATATTCATCCACCAACGCATCAACCACCAGACGAGGCTTCTGTGTTGTCGCACCGTTATCGAAATAAACCAAAGGCTTACCATAAACCGTACGGCTCAAGATCGGAAAATCCTCACGTATCTTTTGAATATCCACGTTTATTAATTATTAGTGGTTACTTACAAATGGCACAGCCCTGACATCTATTCAGCTCGCCACGGAAACGTTTCTCTACTAATAGATGCAACGATCTTTCAGCGCTTCCAAACGAATGGTATCGATCACTTCGTTGACAAATGCGAACATCAACAGCAGACGGGCTTCTTTCTCTGCAATACCGCGTGAACGCATGTAGAATAGTGCACCCTCATCCAACTGGCCTACCGTTGCTCCATGCGAACATTTCACATCATCCGCGTAAATCTCCAACTGGGGCTGTGTGTACATCCTTGCATCACGGGTGGCGCAAAGATTACGGTTGGTTTGCTGGGAGCTTGTATGCTGTGCATCAGGGCGCACGAGTACCAATCCGGCAAAAGCACCTACCGACTGATCATCGAGCACGTACTTAAAGAGTTCATTGCTCGTGCAGTTCGGTACGGCATGGTCAATACTTGTATGATTGTCTACGTGCTGGTTCTTATCGGCAATTGCCATACCACAGAGGTTTATTTCGGCTCCTTCTCCTGCCAGCAATACTTCGGTAGTGTTGCGGGAAGTGCCGTTATGCAAAGTCATTCCGTTGAGCAATACATTGCTGTTGGCCTCCTGCTTTACATACAGGTTACTGATACGAACTGTGCTTGTATGTGTTTCTTCCAGTTCATACATATCGAATACCGTGTTCTCTCCTGCAAAGACTTCAATAACCTGCGTCGCCAGGAAGTTCACATTATCCATTGCATGGTCACAAATCAGCAGACGGGCTTGCGCGCCATCCTCCAGGATGATTAGTACGCGGCGGTTCACCATGAAGTTAACATCTGCACGCAGGATATTTACCAGCTGGATCGGTTTTTCTACCACTACATTCTTCGGCACATAAAATACAACGCCGTCTTGCGCAAAAGCTGTATTGAAAGCAGTCACCCCATCTTTGGAAGTATCTGCCACTGGCCGTAATACTTCTTCACCAATTCCGGGTGTTGCTCGGCCACTTCTTTCAAGCTGCCGAAAATCACACCTTCCGGCAGATTGACTGTAGGAAGCGCTCTATTATAAAATGTGTCATTTACCACAAAATACAGGGCGGTACTCATATTCGGCACATCACACTTAAACACTTCATACGGATTGACCGGAATAGCAAGACGGTTCAGATTCAGACCGAAATCCGGTTCAAAGTACTTGCTTACATCCGTATATTTGTACTTCTCCATCTTACGGGTCGGAAATCCGAGGCGTTCAAAATCGGCAAAAGCAGCTGCACGAGGCGCATTTAACACCTCAGCGCTATGCTTGCAGATCATTGCTTCCGTTTGTGAGAAGAGATCTATGTATTGTTGTTCAACTATCATAACTTATTATTTGTTATTCTCCTACTTCTTTCTTGATCCAATCGTATCCTTTTTCTTCCAGTTCCAGCGCAAGTTCCGGTCCGGCAGTTTTCACGATACGACCTTTGTAAAGCACATGTACAATATCAGGCTTGATATAATCAAGCAAACGTTGGTAGTGAGTGATGACGATTGTGCTGGTTTCGGGAGTCTTCAGCTTATTTACGCCTTCGGCCACAATACGAAGCGCATCGATGTCCAAACCGGAATCTGTCTCGTCGAGAATGCTCAGACGCGGTTCCAGCATTGCCATCTGGAAGATCTCGTTCCGCTTCTTCTCTCCACCGGAGAAACCTTCATTCACCGAACGGTTAGCCAACTTATTGTCCAGTTCAACAACCGCACGTTTCTCGCGCATCAGTTTCAAAAACTCACTGGCCGTCAGCGCAGGCAGACCTTTATATTTGCGTTGCTCATTCACAGCAGCACGCATAAAGTTTACCATGCTTACACCCGGGATCTCTACCGGATACTGGAAACTAAGGAAAATACCCTCATGGCTACGGTCTTCCGGACTCAACTCTAACAGATTCTTTCCATAAAACGTAACCGAACCTTTCGTTACCTCAAAAGTAGGATTTCCCACCAATACGGAAGAAAGCGTACTTTTACCGGAACCGTTCGGCCCCATAATCGCGTGTACTTCGCCCGGCTTTACCGTCAGGTTAATGCCTTTCAATATCTCTTTGCCATTAATGCTGGCATGCAGGTCTTTTATTTCTAACATGATTATATTTATTAAAATTTACTATTTATCCCAAATAGTAAACGCTTCCTTCCAATGAGATAGTAAGCAGCTTCTGTGCTTCTACCGCAAACTCCATCGGAAGCTTATTCAACACTTCCTTCGCATATCCGTTCACAATCAGTCCGATCGCATCTTCTGTCGGGATACCACGCTGATTGCAATAGAAAATCTGATCTTCACTAATCTTGCTTGTAGTCGCCTCATGCTCTACTACCGCCGTCTCATTATGGATATCCATATACGGGAAGGTATGTGCACCACACTTATCCCCCAGCAACAAAGAATCGCACTGACTATAGTTGCGGGCATTATCCGCTTTTCTCCGCCACACGTACCAGACCGCGGTAAGAGTTCTCACTATGTCCGGCGGAGATACCTTTGCTGACAATGGTACTGCGGGTATTCTTACCCTAAATGAATCATTTTCGTGCCGGTGTCAGCCTGCTGATAATTGTTCGTCACAGCTACGGAATAGAACTCAGCGGTCGAATTATCACCCGTCAGGATACAGGAAGGGTATTTCCAGGTAATTGCCGAACCGGTCTCCACTTGTGTCCAGGAGAATTTACTGTCCACTCCTTTACAGTTACCACGCTTCGTCACAAAGTTATATACACCGCCCTTGCCTTCGGAATCGCCCGGATACCAGTTCTGAACAGTACTATATTTCACCTCCGCACGGTCATGCACGATGATCTCCACAATAGCCGCGTGCAACTGGTTCTCATCACGCATCGGAGCGGTACATCCCTCCAGATAGGATACATACGAATCATCGTCCGCCACTATCAATGTGCGTTCAAACTGTCCCGTGTTACGGGCATTGATACGGAAATAAGTAGAAAGCTCCATCGGACAGCGTACACCCTTCGGTATATAAACGAAAGAACCGTCCGAGAACACGGCCGAGTTCAGTGCAGCGAAGAAGTTATCCCGATAGCCCACTACCGACCCCATATACTTCTTTACCAAGTCCAGGATGTTCGCGCACCGCCTCACTGAACGAGCAGAATATAATGCCCTTTCTCCATAAATGTCTCCTTAAAGGTCGTCTTTACGGATACAGAGTCCATCACTGCATCCACTGCCATACCGCTAAGTGCCATCTGCTCTTCCAGAGGAATGCCCAGTTTATTGAATGTCTTTATCAATTCCGGATCGACTTCCTCCATACTTTTGGGTCCGTCCTTCTTCTTGGTAGGGTCGGCATAGTATGAGATAGACTGATAGTCTATTTCAGGAATACGGAGATGCGCCCATGCAGGCATCTCCAGCGTCAGCCAATGGCGGTACGCTTTCAGGCGGAACTCCAGCAACCATTCGGGTTCATCTTTTTTCGATGAAATCAAACGGATCACATCCTCGTTGAGTCCACGCTCAATAACATCGGTGTGTACTTCCGTGGTGAAGCCATATTTATACTTCTCCTTCTCCTGCAAACTCAGTTCCTTCTTTTAGTTCGTCTTTCTGATATTTATTTTGGGTTCTTCTTGTTGCATCTTTATTCTCTAATATATATTGTTGCGTCATATTCTTCGCAGCAGGGAAAAAGATTCCCGCAAACGTCTCCATCGGATAATATAACAAGGATTCTTCCTTTTTTGTTGCACTAATTAACTTATTATCGCTGTCCACAAACTCTATCGCACCAATCACTACACTTGTTAACAACAGAAACTTAAGTGCTCCCAGCCCACTCCCTAACCAGCGATTCAGCCAGTTCAACGAGATAGCCTGCATTGCTTTTGTCAACAGGGAAGCTATCAACACAAAGATCAATGGTACGGCAATCCATATCATTATGAAAGCCAATACCTGCGCAACGGTCATCGAATCTGTCACTGCCGGGCAAAGCTTCTCCGCCAAAGAGGCATATAAAGCCTTTCGCCGCCAGCAGCCCGACTATCAATCCCAAGATAGAGGCCAACTGGCGGATAAAGCCCTTTTACAAAGCCTACAACCGCTCCGGCGCCTATTACAATAAGGATAATTATATCAATCGTTGCCACGTTGTATTTATGATGATTTATGATTTATTCTATGATTTGTCTGTGATTTATATTTCTGTCAGGTGATAAAACAATAAAGTGGTAAGGTGGTGTCCCATATAAAATAGTACCAATTACCACCCTCTATTGTGCCAACCGTTGAATGGCCTTATCCTTATAATTCAATTAAAGTACAATTTATAATGTCTGTTTCACTTCTATTTCTTCGAATGTCTCGATCATATCGCCTACCTTCATGTCGTTGCAGTTCACCAGACTGATACCGCACTCGAAGTTTGTACCTACTTCCTTCACATCGTCCTTGAAGCGCTTCAACGCGTTAATGTTTCCGGTAAAGATTACGATACCATCGCGAATCAAACGAGCCTTGTCGCTCGTTTCACCTTTCCGGTCTTCACCATTGCTCCGGCCACAAGACCGACTTTCGTGATATTGAATACTTCGCGAATTTCGATGGTAGCAGTAATCTGTTCCTTTACTTCCGGTGCCAACATACCTTCCATAGCGGCTTTTACCTCCTCGATTGCATCATAGATGACAGAATACTTGCGGATATCCACACCTTCCTGCTCTGCCATCTTAGCGGCAGCACCCGAAGGACGAACCTGGAATCCTACGATAATCGCATCTGAAGCAGCAGCCAGAGATACATCCGATTCGGAGATTGCTCCCACGCCTTTATGGATTACATTAACCTGGATCTGTTCCGTAGACAGCTTAATCAAGGAGTCGCTCAACGCTTCGACGGAGCCGTCCACGTCACCTTTCACGATGATGTTCAATTCCTGGAAGTTACCCAAAGCGATACGACGGCCCAATTCATCCAACGTAAGGATCTTCTGTGTACGCAAACCTTGTTCGCGAGCCAGCTGCTCACGTTTATTAGTAATCTCACGAGCTTCCTGATCGCTTTCAACTACGTGGAACGTATCGCCTGCGGCCGGCGCGCCGTTCAGTCCCAGAATCAAAGCCGGTTCCGCCGGACCCGCCTCCTTCACGCGCTGATTACGTTCGTTGAACATGGCTTTCACACGTCCGTAGCTTGTTCCTGCCAATACAATGTCACCTACTTTCAAAGTACCGTTAGATACCAGCACAGTAGCTACATATCCACGTCCCTTGTCCAATGAAGATTCGATGATGGAACCCGTTGCCTTACGGTTCGGGTTCGCCTTCAGATCAAGCATTTCTGCTTCGAGCAATACTTTCTCCAGCAGGTCTTTCACACCCATGCCTTTCTTGGCCGAGATATCTTGCGATTGATATTTGCCACCCCATTCTTCCACGAGGTAATTCATTGCAGCCAGTTCTTCTTTAATCTTGTCCGGATTAGCAGTCGGTTTATCTACCTTATTGATTGCAAATACGATAGGTACACCTGCAGCCATAGCGTGGTTGATAGCTTCCTTCGTTTGCGGCATCACGTTATCATCGGCAGCGACAATAATGATAACGACATCCGTCACCTTTGCACCACGTGCACGCATAGCGGTAAACGCTTCATGACCCGGAGTATCGAGGAACGTAATGCGGCGACCGTCTTCCAGTTGTACGTTGTAAGCACCGATATGCTGTGTGATACCTCCGGCTTCACCGGCAATTACGTTCGCCTTACGGATATAGTCGAGCAAAGAGGTCTTACCGTGGTCAACGTGTCCCATCACTGTTACAATCGGAGCGCGCGGTTGCAAATCTTCCGGAGCATCTTCTTCTTCAACGATAGCTTGTGCCACTTCCGCACTTACATATTCAGTCTTAAAACCGAACTCTTCCGCTACCAGATTAATGGTTTCCGCATCCAAACGCTGGTTGATAGAAACCATCATACCGATGCTCATACAAGTAGCGATTACCTGATTAACAGATACATCCATCATTGTTGCCAATTCATTAGCCGTAACGAACTCAGTCAACTTCAACACCTTGCTGTCCGCCATTTCCTGATCTTCCAGTTCCTGCATACGGTTGGAAGCCATCTCGCGCTTCTCTTTACGATATTTGGAAGTCTTGTTCTTACCTTTGGTTGTCAGACGAGCAAGAGTTTCTTTTACCTGCTTTGCTACGTCTTCCTCGCTTACTTCCTGTTTGATAACCGGCTTCTTGAAGCGATCCTTATTATTGTTGTTATTTCTTCTGTTGTTATTTCCTTGTCCTTGGTTGTTGCCACCATTACCGTTACCGCCTTTGCCTTGCATATTAGGTCTCGGAGCAGCAAAGCCCGAAGTAGCCACATTGTTCACGTCTACCTTTTCTTTGTTGATACGGTTGCGTTTTTTCTTGTTTCCGGCATCGTGCGCTTTCTTTTCACTCCACCGTTCTTCACCACTTTAGAATCATCCTTACGGATTTCTTTGATGATGGCTTCTTTCATCAACTTCTTCTGATCCTGACGGACTTTTCTCTTTCTCTTCACGTTCACGGCGCTTCTCCTCCTTCGATTTTCTTCTTAGGACGAGTAGACTGGTTCAATGCAGCCAAGTCGATCTGACCGATCACATTGATCTTCGCACCCAATTCCGGTTGACGGATTTTGAAATACCATCATTCTTCCGGAAGTTTTTTTTTTCCGCTACCGGGGTTACTTCCGAGCCTGTGCAGTTTGTTTCCACCTTTTTTTCTTCTTTATGTTCTTCCGCCTTCACAGGTGCAACTTCTACCTTCGGTTCTTCTTTAATCTCACTTCCTCCACTACTTTTTCAACTTCTACCGGCTTCGTTCCACTATAGGTTCCGGCACTACTACGGGCTCAACCACCTCCGGTTGCTTAGGTTCTGTCTGTTTGACAGAAACAGGAGGTGTTCACCACCTCTTCCTCCTTCACCCGGGTTCTCTCTCTCTTCTCGGGCTCCTTTTTCACTTCGGGTTTAACGACAGGCCGTTCCACAACCGGTTCTTCTGTTTCTGTTCCGGTTCCTTCTCTACCTTTTCAGGTTTACGACCATTCAGTTTATCCAAATCTATTTTTCCGACAGGTTTAAACTTCGGACGTGCATCCTCAGGTACGACTGTTTTGATCACATCTTCCGACTTCTGTTTTTCGGGCTGCTTTTCGAAGCCCTCAATCGATACCGACGCCTTATTACGATCCTTATTCTGACGTTCCTGTATGAAACGCTCCGACTCCAGTCTAAGGTTCTTATCTGTACTAAACTCTTTTACGAGTATAGCGTATTGCTCCTCGCTAATTTTTGGTATTAGGATTAGCCTCTACGGTATGCCCTTTCTTTTGCAGGAACTCAACTACCGTCGCGATTCCTACGTTCAAATCTCTTGTAACTTTGTTTAACCTTATCGTCATATTTTAAATTAATGAATAAATGGATTTTTTTTGAAGATTGAGAATGAAGAATTAGTTGACTTACATTTACAATCAAATTTCTTAATTTTCAATCTTTAAATTCTCAATTTTCTACTGAATTTTCACCTTCTTCTTCAAACTCCGATTTCAAAATGCGTAATACTTCGTCCACCGTTTCCTCTTCCAAGTCCGTCTTTTCAATCAACATCTCGCGCGGTGCATTCAACACAGCCTTCGCTGTATCGATGCCGATAGCCTTGATAGCGTCGATCACCCATCCGTCGATTTCGTCTCTGAACTCGTCAAGATAGATATCCTCGTCCGCTACACTCTCATCCAACTCACGGAACACGTCGATAGTGTACTCAGTTAACATACTGGCCAGTTTGATATTCAAACCGCCTTTACCGATAGCCAGCGAAACTTCTTCCGGTTTGAGGAATACCTCCGCTTTTTCTCTTCCTCATTCAGACGGATAGAAGAAATCTTAGCCGGACTTAAAGCGCGCTGTATAAACAATGAGATGTTCGATGTGTATAATTAATTACGTCGATGTTCTCATTGCGAAGTTCACGAACAATGCCATGAATACGACTTCCCTTTACACCTACGCAGGCTCCTACGGGATCGATACGGTCATCGTAATGACTCCACCGCAATCTTGGCACGCTCACCAGGAATACGGGCAATCTTCTTGATAGTAATCAGTCCGTCATTGATTTCGGGTACTTCCATCTCGAACAGACGTTGCAGGAAAACGGGCGACGTACGACTCAGGATAATCTTCGGATTATTGTTCTTGTTGTCGACGCGGGCTACCACGGCGCGGGCAGTCTCACCCTTACGGTAGAAGTCGCTCGGAATCTGTTCGGTCTTGGGCAACAGCAATTCATTGCCTTCGTCATCGAGCAGCAACATTTCCTTTTTCCAAATCTGGTAAACCTCTGCATTGATAATAGTACCCACCTTATCAATGTATTTATTGTAAATACTGTCTTTTTCCAGTTCCAAAATCTTGGAAGCCAATGTCTGGCGCAAGTTCAGAATAGCACGGCGGCCGAACTTCGCAAAGTTCACCTCATCCGTCACTTCCTCGCCCACTTCATAAGAAGCATCTATTTTCTGTGCTTCGATAATGCAATCTGCAGGTTCGGGTTTTCAAGGTCCTCATCCGCCACAACTTCACGATTACGCCATATTTCGAAGTCACCCTTGTCCGGGTTCACAATCACGTCGTAATTCTCATCGGTTCCGAACATCTTTGCAATCACACTGCGGAACGACTCTTCGAGTACGCTCACCATGGTGGTTCTATCAATATTCTTCAGTTCTTTAAATTCCGAAAAGGTATCTATCAAGCTGATAGTTTCTTCTTTCTTGGCCATAGTCTTATTTAAAACTAATTAAGTATTTAGTATATTTTATCTCTTCGTATGTAAAGGTCAGGTCCTCATCCACCATTTTAGGACGCTTGGCTCCCTCCTCTTTCACTTTCTTCTGAACAGTAACGGTAAACTGCCGCTCGTCGGCATCCTTCAACACTCCGCAATGCTTGCGGCCGTCTTTTGCCAATACTTCCACTTCCTTGCCGATGTGGTTGATGTACTGTTGCAGCACTTTAAACGGCTGTCCGATACCGGCGGAACCGACTTCCAACTCATAATCCTCATCCTCACGGTTCAACTTGGACTCGATGTAGCGGCTCAGCTCTACGCAGTCCTCAATCCAAACACCTTCTTTGTGGTCTATCTCCACCACAATCTTGTCATCCGGGCTGATTATGACCTCCACCAGGAAGTACTCCTTCCTGCCAGCCACTCGTCAACAATCTGACAAACAGTTTTCTTTTCTATCATAGATTAACCATTAGGAACAAAAAAGAGGAGCTTAATCGCCCCTCCACCTTTCATCCGTTTTCGGTTGCAAAGATATAAATAATCTGTTCGACTACAAAATATTAGAGAAAAAAAAGATTGATTTAACGGTTCAAACGGGAATTATATTACAAACACACCCTTTCAACACTTCAAGATAAGGGGTAAAACATATAATCTTATGAGACAGAAGCTTATACTTTATGAAATGAATTATCACGTTCCATACTGCATGAGATGCACATGTCAAGCACAACGAGATGTGCATCTCGGACAACATGAGATGTACATCTCAAGCATACAATCTCTATTGTTTCAGGAAAAGAAGTAAGGAGATACAAACGGAAAGAAGATACTGTTGAAAGACAACGCGGAAAAATAAAAGGCCGATAGCTTGTTTCATGCTATCGGCCCTTTTACTATGGTTCTAAAGGTCTAAAAGACCTTGTCGTATCACTTATTCGGAGTCTCCCACTTCTTGGTATCCGTACAAACCACGTTCACCGTTTGGTCACCCGTCTGGATGCGGAAGTCACCTTTCTCCAAAATCCACTTGCCATCATAGCCTACGAAAGCAAGGTCGGAGCCTTTCAGTTTCAGAGTCACGGTCTTTGTCTCGCCCGGTTTCAGTTCCACTTTCTCGAAAGCGCGAAGACGGCGGGTATCGGGAGTAAGGGAGGCAACGAGGTCACTGCTGAAGAGCAACACGCTCTCCTTGCCGACACGGTCACCGGTATTCTTCACATCAACGGTGAAAGTAAGCACATCATCAGCGGTAAAGTCCGACTTATCCACCTTGAGGTTGCTGTACGCAAAGGTGGTATAGCTCAAACCGTAGCCGAACGCCCACTGTACGGACACCTGCGCGTCGTAGTTATAAGCGCCTTCCATCTGCTTGCCGATGTGTTCGCACGGTTTGTAGTCGTACGTAATCAGCGAGTTGATTTCCTTCGGATAAGTGAAAGGCATCTTTCCGCTGAAGTTGGCGTCGCCGGCAATGAGGTTTGCCAACGCATCGCCGCCGTAGTTGCCCGGAAGCATGGTGTTGACCACAGCCTTTGCCAAAGGCTCGATGTCGGCTATCAGGCGTGGACGGCCCTCGTTCAGCACCAGAATGACGGGCTTGCCGGTCTTGGCAAGAGCCTTCACCAGGTCGAGCTGGTTCTGTGAGAGGAAGAGGTTCGTCAGGTTACCCGGAGTCTCGCAGTAAGAGTTCTCACCGATGCAGGCAACGATGTAGTCGGCACCGGCAGCGGCAGCTACGGCTTTCTCTATCTCAGGAGCATTCTCTTCCCACCAGTTGCCACCTTGCTTATAAGTGACACCGGCTTCGTAGATGATGTTGTCCGCACCGAATTTATTGGTGAAAGCCTCGAGGATGGTATTATATTGGCCTGCATGCTCGTCTGCCTTGTCACCCTGCCAAGAGTAGGACCAGCCGCCGTTGAGGCAACGCATGGAGTTGGCATTCGGACCGGTAACCAGCAGTTTCTTGCCTTTTGCCAGCGGCAGTATGCCGTCTGTGTTCTTCAGGAGTACCAAAGACTCTTCGGCAGCCTGGAGTGCGGCGGCGGCATGTTCCGCACTGCCGAACAGCGGGAAGTCTTTCAAATCATAATAGGGTTTCTCAAACAGATTGAGGCGGTACTTCAGGCGCAATACGCGGCGCACCGCATCGTCAATGCGGCTCATGGGGACTTCGCCTTCTTCCACCAGCTCCTTCAGGAGTGTGCAGAACTTCCAGTCGTACGGGTCCATCGACATGTCGATGCCGGCATTGATGGCGAGCTTGATGGCTTCCTTCTTATCCTTGGCTATGTGGTCGCGGCTATAAAGGTTGTTGATGTCCGCCCAGTCAGTCACAATCATACCGTCCCAGTTGAGGTCTTCTTTCAGCCACTTGGTCAGCAGCTCATAGTTGGCATGGAAAGGCAGACCGTTGTTCATGGCGGAGTTCACCATCACGGAGAGGGCACCTGCTTTCACCATTTCCAGATAAGGAGCGAAATGCTTCTCACGCATATCCTGCTCGGTGATGGAAGACGGCGTACGGTCCTTACCGGAAACGGGAACACCATAACCCATATAGTGCTTCATACAAGCGGCAACGTTGTTCTCGCCAATCAGGTTGGGGTTCTCGCCCTGGAAACCGATAACTGCTTCACGTCCCATTTCGGCATTGACGTAGGCGTCTTCACCATAATTTTCCCACATACGAGGCCAGCGCGGGTCACGTCCGAGGTCGGTCACCGGGGCATACGTCCAGGGAATGCTTCCCGCCTTTGTTTCATAAGCGGAGATGCGTGCACCTTCACGTGTCAGTTCACGGTTGAAGGTAGCTCCCATATTGACGCCTTGCGGGAAGAAAGTACCACCCAGCGTATAGGTAGTTCCGTACAATCATAGGCCTTGCTTTCCCTTGTGCAATCAGGTTGTCCAGTATCTGTGCAGTACGGCCCAGGGAAATCCATGCCTCTTCATCACCACCCATTCCATGAAGGAGGTAAAGCACGGGATAGCGCTTGCCGCTGGTTTCATAACCGACAGGGCGTATAGACCGTCATACGACGTTCCAGACCAAGCGCCGGACTATCATACCATATCCGGGAGACGGTTCCGTGAGGCACCGGATTGACTTTATAAAAATCGGCACGGTCACCACCGATGATAAATACATTGGTTAAGGTGGACACATCACGGATCAGGTAGACATTGGCGGGATCGTTCATCCGCAAGCCATCTACTATGAAAGTGTAGCTGTAGAGTTCCGGTTTCAGCGGTTCGGGAGTAGTATATTCCCATACACCCTCCTGCCCTTCCTTCAGATCCACAATTCCGGGAGCCTCGAACTTAGCATTCTTCTGTACAGGCAGGAAATCTCCTGTAAGCTGTACTCTCACCGCTTTTGGTGCTTTGAAGCGGAAGGTTACGGTATTGTTGTCATGAATCTCGGGAGATACCACGGGAGCAGTTCCCCAAAGGGCTTGTTGTGCAAACATCGTCACACCAATCAGCAAGGCGACGGTTAAAGCTGTTAATCTTTTTCATATAGTATGTATATATCAATGTTCACGAATATAGTTTATAATCAGGAAACAGGCAGGTTCGAGTACTGTGCCGTGATTGAAGCCTTGCAACTCATGCAGAGTCACCTTCTTATTGCCGATATTCTTCGCTACGGAAGCGAATAAAGCGTTCTCTTCCCATCGATCCGCCATTTCCAGATTGCGGTCTCCGGTAATCAGTATGACAGGAGGGGTATCTTTACGCACACGGTTCACCGGGGCATATTCATCTATAATAGGAATACCGTTCGGCAACCCGCGTTCTTTACGAATCGTGAAATGGGTCACTGTTTGTCCGCTGACGGGAAGATAAGCCGCCACTTTATCGGCATCCGCACCATAAGCTTCCATGTACTTCTTATCCATAGCCAATATCAGTGCAAGGTAGCCGCCTGCGGAATGTCCGGAAACAAATATCTTGTCTTTACTGCCGCCGTATTCTTCTATATGGTTGAATGTCCATGCCACGGCAGCCGCAGCATCTTCAATATAAGCGGGATTCTTGGCCTTTGGGACTTAGACGGTAGTTCACCGCCACCACTGCAAAGCCTCTGTTCATCAGTTCCTGGGGGATGTGTTTTCCACCGCCTTCCAGACCACCGCCATGAAACCATACGATAGTGGAAAATCTTTTTGTCCACCGGATAGTAGACATCCAATTTGCAACGTTCCTTCCGGTAAGCGTCAGTCTCGGACTTGGCAATATACGGCAGGTCTTTTACGGTTTTATATACTTCCTGCGCATGCAGGGTTAACATCAGAATAATAGCAACAGAAGTGTCACTTTCCTTTTCATGGCATATTTGTTTAAAGGTTTGTAGCTGCAATATTAGGCAAATAATTTTAAAAGAGCGGCTTCTTAATTGTTGAAAAGATTGTCTGTACGTTCAATTTTAATCATTACATTTGCGCAAGCATTCAATTTCTTACAATTATGGCACACCACTTGAATACCAACAAACAGTTTATGGTAGGCAACGGCATCCTGGCCTTTGCAGTTATTTTCGTTGTCGTCATCTTCATTTACATGAGCCTGCGCCTGCAAAAGCAGAAAGATGAAGACCGGAACTTTATCGAAACGTACACCATCACCCTGGAAAAAGGATTTATTGGAGACTCCCTGTCACTAATGATTAATGACAGCGTGCTGGTGAATAAGAAAATAACCGAAGAACCATTCAGTATGGATGTGAAACGTTTTGCCGAACAGAGCGCATTGTTGATTGTGGATAAAGCAACGGATCAGCTATCCCTGTTTGAACTGAGTGAAAAAGGTGGTAACTACCGGTTTGAAAAAGAGAATGGGGAAGTAAAACAGTTGGCGCAAAAATAATTCACCACAGAGTAGCACAGAGTCTCACAGAGTTTAATCTATTGAAATAAAACTCTGTGAGACTCTGTGCTTACTCTGTGGTGAGAACTTATTTCACCTGAAAATAGAACTTATGCTTCAGTGATTTTCCCGGCATCTTAAATGTCAGTTCCACAAAGTTCTCTTCATCTTCCAGACAGTCTTCGCTATTATAAGTTATCAGAATGTCTTCGCCACATGGCACAGCTTTCAGTTGGGAAGCGCAGTTAGAAGTAAGTTTCGGCATAGCAGCCGTAGTTATCTTCTTTCCTTTTATAAATAAGGAGACTATATAAGCATCCTTGCCGTCCGACTTTCCTTCGGCAGTGATAAAGGTTGGCAACTTCCGATAGTTCTGAACGACACCTTCCGCCCATTCGCGGCGTGTCTTATCGAAGAAGTATTCTACGGCGGGACGCATTTTTGTGATGCACTGGTCTATTTCTTCCACAGAAGAGATATCAGAAATATGCTCTTCCATCTTCTTTATCAAGTCCTCCATCGCACGGTCCTGCTCTTCAAACTGACGGACCAACGCTTTATGTTCGCTTTCAGGGAAGAGGGTAGCGTATCGCATAAGCGTACGTTATCTTACCGGACTTCTTATCACGGCGTTTCTCCCAGTACGAACCATCAACTTTAGAAAGTGAGATTCCCTTGATAAAAGGCAAAGAAGCCGCACGGGTAGAGCCTTCGGCCATATACTGATCGACAAACTCCGTGATACGGTCACCGTTACCGGAAGTCTGTTTCACTGTATGCGAATCCGAGAACTCGACATTCTGTGCCACAGCTTGAATAATCTGTCTCTTCACGCTTTCCAGGCATTGCTGACGCGCCTCTTCCATCGAACCAGTCTCAGCAGAAGCCACGATATAGCCGGACTCCGCAGACTCATACCAGACGGGGCTTTCTTATCACTCTTCTCAACGACTTTATATGCCTGGGCAAACAATGAACCTGTTCCCATGCAGAAAGCAAGGCAACCGTAATTCCTATTCTTTTTTCATCTTCATAAGCGGTTTTCCTTTCTTTATTTCCAATCAACGGGCAGATTATGGATAATCACTTTACAGTTATCCACCGTCATTTCTACATACGAAAGTGTAGCACAAGGAGTACTGACACCTTTGATTTCGAACACCTTACCTATTCTGACACCTTTCGGCATCTTG
>VOFH01002936.1_pt1 | contig 47349 bp, 76 predicted proteins | sample 5384091 | NCBI WGS metagenome assembly VOFH01 (sample SAMN12384727, study PRJNA508395) | human gut metagenome | isolation source: healthy gut G | host: Homo sapiens
TAATAGTGGGAGAACCAGCCCCTTCTGACATGAGCTCCCATTTCATTGAGCATGTTTGCCAAATCGACAATTTCTGGCTCTCGTGCTGCGTTGTCGATGATTGACGTACCTTCAACCGCTATTGCTGCCATAAGCATATTCTCGGTAGCACCAACGCTCGGAAACTCCAGCAACACATCTGCCGCATGAAGTCCGTTGGGGGTTGATGCGTACAGATAACCATGCTCGTTCTTAAAATGCACACCCATAGCCTGCAGCACTTTGAGGTGCATATCGATTTTACGAGCGCCTGGGTTACAGCCACCCGGCATTGCCACTTTAGCGCAACCAAAGCGCTAGCAGTGGACCTAGTACCGAAATGCTTTGCACGCATCTTAGATACCAATTCGTAAGGAGTTTCATGACCTTCTGCATGGGTGGTGTCCACCACGAGCGATTTGTCCCTCCAATACACTTCAGCGCCTAAGCTACGTAAAACCGCGCTCATTATATCGGTATCGAAATGTGCGGAACATTATGTAAAACGCTTTTGCCCTGACCTAAAATCGAAGCAGCAATAAGCTTTAGTGCAGAATTCTTTGCGCCACCTATCTGAACAGTGCCCGATACGTTTTGTTTCGCGCGCAATAATTACTTCTTCAGACATACCTATCCTTTCGAATAAGCTTTAAACTTTCCCGCAAGAGATCCTTGCTCTCCTCGCGATATGATTTATGCAGAGCCGAACTCATTCCTGCCGCGATGCGTTCCACGCGAAGTCGAACTCGTTCCTTCCGCGATACACCTCGTGCGAAGCCGGAAATTCTCCTTCCGCGATACACCTCGTGCGGAGTTGGAAAGGCAAAGCTTACCAAAGGTTTTAATACCTTAGCCGTTACTAACTATATTCTTTTGAACTCATTCATTATAAATAAGAAGGGCTAATACTTCCAACCCCTATACGGTTACATATTTGTTGAAACGCGCTGGTGTCGAGTTGTTGTGCTCGAGTCAAATCGTTGCAGTAATGTCGAATCGCTGCGTTTTTTAATATCGGTTTTCTGCCACATTTTGGCTAGTCCTGCGAAGGAAAATAAGGAAATTTTACCGGACAAACTTCTCTTTTTGTTTCACTTTTAAGGAGATAATCGAAGAATAAACTCATTCGACCCTAAGTTGTGTCATATCGTGTGAAAGATAGCTCAACAAGTATCACGTATTTATTCACGGCTAAAGAAAATGTGTCAAAATTACCTTTTTGAACCCTTCTAAAAGTTTGAGCATTTTTAATTCTTTAAAAAATCACGAAAATCTGAAGATTCTAATACAAGAAAGATCTGGCATTTTCGAAAACCTCGAACTCATCAATCCCAAAATCTTTCCAAATTAAAAGAAAAGAAGGTTGTTACACACAAAAGGGTCGCACTATGTGCGACCCTAAAATGTGTTCTATGAAATGCTCTTTGGCAGACCAGAAGCGTTTAATCCAAAACGTTTCTCGATCATCAAAGTTTCTAATCAAAAGTTTCCTTCATATCAAGCACATCTGATCGAGACCCTCATACGCATCAAGCCCGTTTAATCAAAAGCCTCCTACACATCAAGCAAACTCGATCGAGAACCTCTCGAATATCAAGCACGCTTGATCAAAAAGCTTCTTGAGCATCATAAATACTTGACCAAACACCCGTTAAACACTAGATGTGTTTAACGGGTGTATTAATCAAATTGCTGTTTATTCGCCCAGCATGAAGCGAGTGAAATCAACGATTTCAATGGTGGTGCCCAGCTGCTTAGCAACTGCAGCAGTGTACTGATTTACGGACTGATCAGGATCCTTTACAAAAGCCTGCTCGGTCAAGCAGCTTTCCTTGTAGAACTTCTCCCATACGGCCCGTAAGCAATCTTTTCCTGAATGTTCTCTGGCTTGCCAGATTCAGCAGCCTGAGCCTTGTAGATGCTCATTTCGTGCTCGATGATTGCAGGATCTACAGATTCACGAGTTGCGGCAACAGGGCTTGCAGCAGCTACCTGCATTGCGATATCGCGGCCATACTTCTTGAAGTCCTCATTGGTTGCGAAAAGTATCGCCCAACTTGAACTCAACAAGAACGCCAATCTTGCCGCCACCATGAATGTAGCTTGCAACAGCGCCTTCAGGCTGACCAGCATAAGCGAAACGAGCGAGCTGAATGTTTTCGCCAAGTGTATGAATAGCGTCGGTTACAACATCCTCTACCTTTTTCGCCTTCAATTTCGGATGCTTTAAGAGCGTCCATATCTGCAGGCTTGTTAGCAATAACAGCAGTTGCAATCTTTTCTGCATATGCATGGAACTTTTCGTTCATGCCTACGAAGTCGGTTTTGCATAATTCAGCTCAACCAAAGCACCTGCCTGGCCATCTTCGGAAACAAGAGCCATTACCATACCCTCATTGGTTGCACGACCTGCCTTCTTAGCAGCAGCTGCAAGACCATGAGTACGAAGAACGTCTACCGCCTTATCGATATCGCCTTCAGCCTCAGTAAGAGCCTTCTTGCACTCCATCATGCCGGCGCCGGTCATCTCGCGGAGTTCTTTAACGAGAGCTGCGGTGATTTCTGCCATGTTCATTCCTTTCTTAAAAACCTTTGCGGATAGCCCCTTTAGAAAGGAGCAATAAGCCTATTTAGGAACAAAGTTACTCTGCAGCAGCTTCGGTTGCAGCTTCTGCAGCTGCCTCAGCAGGAGCTTCCTCGGTTGCTTCAGCAGTCATTTCTTCCACAGTAACAGGAGCGCCAGTACCTGCGATAACTGCGTCAGCGATGAAGTCTGCCAGCAAACGAACGGAACGAATTGCGTCGTCGTTTGCAGGAATGCCGTAATCTACGTCGTCGGGATCGCAGTTGGTGTCAAGCGTACCAACAATAGGAATGTTCAGACGATGAGATTCGTGAATTGCGATCTGCTCGCGATTGGTATCGATAACGAATACCATATCAGGAACCTTTTTCATGTTGCGAATACCGTTGAGGTTGGTCTGCAACTTAGCAAGTTCCTTGCGAAGCAAAATCTGCTCTTTCTTAGGAAGAACTTCCATGCGACCATCCGTCTCCATTGCTTCGAGCTCTTCCATGCGCTGAACACGAGAGCGAATAGTAACGAAGTTGGTCAGCATACCGCCAAGCCAGCGAGCGTTTACGTAAGGCATACCGCAACGGTTTGCTGCATTAGCAACAGACTCCTGAGCCTGCTTTTTTGGTGCCTACGAACAAAACCGTGCCACCTTTTCAGCGCAACGAGATACTGCAGTGTAAGCAGCGTCCAGACCGTAGAGGGTTTCCTTCAGATCGATGATGTAGATGTCGCCACGATTACCGAAGATATAGGGGCTTCATCTTGGGATTCCAACGACGGGTCTGATGACCGAAGTGGGTGCCTGCATCAAGCAAGGACTTGATAGTAATTTTTGCCATGTTTTCTCCATTCGTTAAACCTCTGCGTGGGTTCATCCCCATTTCGCAACTAGGCAAGAGTTAATACCGCCTGCGCCCACTCTTGCTAATGGCTCTTGCTGTTAAAGCCCAGCAAATACTTCAGGCACATCAAGCGTTTTGTATCAGCACTTCCTCTAGTCACTAGCGAAAACAGGTCCGCCACGCATGCGAAATACTTACGCTGCCCGCATACAGCCCCTTGCCGAATGCAGTTTCTTGGCGAAGTGACTCTATGGCAAATGAGCACACTACGACAAATTTGCAGCCTTTGTGGTATAGCAAGCTGGCAAACAGGTGCAAGGTTTTAGACGCATTGAGAACGCGTTCTTACAAAACTCATACATTTATGAAATACACTCGATGCTTATGGATATATGTTCGGCAGCCATAAACAAATGCCAAATACCCCAAGATCTATAAGCAGTCGCTCGGGCGCTTATGAACGTAATTGCTCAGGATGCTCAAAAACAATGTCGCGCGCATTTATGGACGCAAATCATGCGATTTGGGTAGAAATTGAAGCCATAAAGCAAGCACAGAGGCGGATGGGACGGATTATAGGATTATGGGTCGGATTATAGGACTCTGGGACAGGTTGTAGAATTGCAGGGCTATTGGACTAAAGGACTAAAGGACTGAAGGACTGCAGGGTTATAGGGTTGTACAAAAAATTGGGGCGATACGTTTATATGCCTCAAATGGACCTATATGCCCAAATGAGGTTATAGAAAAATGCGGCCCCTCATTAGGACCCGCAAACATAATTTGGACTTATTGGATTTAGTAGACTTGTTAGGCTTAATGAACTGAGTAGACTTATTGGACTTAGTGAACTTACTGGACTCGTTTATTAATTAGACTGCAGAAAATTTGTTAAGGTGCGTCTCACTAGCAACGCTGGTTAGCAGCGTCAAGAGGATTAAAGCTAACCCACCAGCTCGTCCAAAATTAAGGCTAGCCCACCAACTCGTCAAAGTCTTTGGGCCACAAACCGAACCATCGGCCATTGCAGCTTCGATCTGTTCGTCGGTATATCCCAAATCCTTCATAACAGCAACAGTAGAACTTCCTAACTTGTCACTCGGCGTATAAACCGGAGCGGGCTCGGATTCAAACTGAATAGGAACCGTAGGAATGTTTCGATCGGCTTCAGGATAATGAATCTTAACCAAGTAGTCGTTATCCCATACGTTTTGATCTTCGTACACATCCAAAGGCGTCTGGCACAGCTCAATAGGAATACCTGCATCCTTGAACAACTTCAAGGCCTCTTCAGCAGTCATCTTTGCAGGCGCTTCGTCCATAATGCCCACTTCAGGATTCAAGCCGCTTCATTCATCTTGTTGCAATTAACCAGACGAGGTTCATCGATCAAATCTTCACGACCAATGAGTCCCATGATCTTGTTGTAGTCGCGATCGTATTCTGGATCACACATTGCCAAATATTTACCATCGCCAGTCATGTATACGTTATTGAAGGGGCAAATTACCTCCAAACGACTCTTGGGATATGGATTACCATACTGAGCAGAAATCATACCGGTCATCAGCGCATAGACACCACCGCGTGCTGAAGCGCACAAGTTACATAATCGCCTTCGCCTGACTTTCACGTCCAATAACGGCTGCACAAATACCTGCTGCCAAGAACATTGCTGCCTGCAAGTCGCCATAACCGTTAGTAGGGATCATAGGTGAATCGCCACGATTTACCGTAGTGCCAATACACCACCACGAGCCATATAGCAAGTTACGTCGAACCCAGGATCGTCCTTTTCGGCACCCTTCTTCCCGTAACAGCCCATGACCCATGATCAAACGAGGATATTTTGCGTGCAAAAGTTTCCCAATCGAGACCCATCTTGCGCAAAGACTTAGTACGCGTATTCGTAATGAAAACGTCTGCCTCTGAGAGCAGTTTATCCATTACCTCTGCGCCCACTTCACTTTTTAAATTAAGGAAATAAAACGCTTGTGCAGGTTGCACATATCGAATGCGAGATTTTCTTCATCCGACATAGGCATGTTAAATACAGCTGCTTGGGTTACGCGCGGGGATCACCCTTTGCAGCTTCAACTTTAATTACGTCGGCTCCCATTCACCAAGAATGCGACCTGTTGCAGGAGTTGCCATGTAGGTAGTTAAATCTACAACCTTAATTCCCTCGAGCGGCTTCATGCGATTCTCCTCCCCCTCAGGCAAACACTTTTGCATCATGATGCGCTTTAGTTTTAGTCCCCTTAACGCATCGCGTTACTCGCGCACCTGAGAACAATTGACTTGCAGCCCGAATAAACATAGCCAGAATTAATAGTGTTCTTTAATTATAGGTATAGAAGGTATGAATCAAAAGCTTTCAACCATGACAAAAAATACCGTTTATTCGCCTAACTATTAAAAGAGCTAATAGAAGAAGAGTGATCAAAAACACTAATTTATCGATCACGCATTGCTTTGAGTTTTGCCAGCACTTCAGGATTAAGACGATCAACAACGGTGTTCTTGCGCGAAACCTGAAGATTACTATCGCGATCAGCCTCATCCGCCAAATCATCCACTTCGAGACTGAAACCGTTTGCACTCATACGATCCACGCCGCCACCAAACACCGCATCTTGAATAGAAGCATCGCTCGTAACCACCATCACCTCGACACGACGCTCGCGGGCATCATGGGAAAGTTTTTCGATGATCTTATCTGCCGAAGAGCCATATGGCGAAAACATGACTTTAACGCCGCCGATTGTTTGAGTTTTACCCGCAGATTCAGGATTATCAGCCGCATCAAAAACAATGATGGCTTTATATTCGCTACCTGCATATGCCGCAACATCGCTGATTAGCGCTTCGCGAACCATGTTGAATTCTCGTAAAGTGAAGTCCTCCCGATTACGCATATGAAGATAGCGCGAGCCACTACGTAGCACGTTATAACCATCAACAATAAGCAGCTTATTGCGTTTTTAGCACGTTTAAGCACCCTTTCAGATAGCCATTGCTCACACAGAGCACATGCGCACTCGCGAAGGGCATTCGCCTTCATCCTAACAACTAGTCGGTCGATTTATTTTGCTCGCGGCATTGACGCATCCATTCATACATACACGCCGTTGCCGCCTGCGCGCCATTAAGCGAGCCTACTTGTCCTGCCTGTGGAAGCGCAACTAAAAAGTCGCAATGTTCTTTTGTTAGGCGCGAAAGTCCCTCTCCTTCACTACCCATTACAAGTACCAAGCGGCCAGCCATCGGCGCATCCCAAACCATTCCGTCGCTTGTTCAGAAGCGCCCGCAACCCAAAAATTTTCTTTTGAGACGCTCGATAGTTTGAGCAATGTTGCCAACTTGCGCCACTTTAATATGAGATCGCTCCAGCAGAGCTCTTATAAGTAGCTGCCGTCACACGTGCAGAACGTTTATTGGGAATCAGTATGCCTGATGCACCTACAATTTCTGCCGAACGCGCAGCCAGCGCCTAAATTACCCGCATCGGTAATATGATCCAAAACAATGATAAGAGCTTGCCCATTATGCTCATCTGCATGCGATTGAGCAGCGTCGATAACACCTTGGGCGCTTGCGTATTGATAGGGGCGCGTTTCCAACATAAGCCCCTGATGAGAACCACGCTCTGATCGAGCATCCAAATCACTACGCTTGACCTGCTTTACCGAAACGCCCATCTTATGGCGGCGTTTGACAACATCAGAAACGACTTTATCTCCCTTAAGACCATCGGCAACATAGAGGCATTTGGCAGGAATATTTGCCTTTAATGCCTCTAAAACAGGTCGTTTACCTTTCTACAAATTCTGCCATCGGTTTGCCTCCCTGGCAACGATCGTCTCTTATCTTCATCACTACAGCACCCTTCGCGACACGCAATTTCGTCATTAAGCAAACTGATCAGCTGCCGCTGAATAACTCGAAAGTCAATCGGTGCCTTTTATAACACTTTTCATACGCTATTATGGCGCTTTTGTGGGTGCGTTAATTGTATTAAAAAAGCGAGCTACAAGAGCTCGCTTTAGAAATTAATCCACCTCATCGGTTCGAATCCTGACCTCCAAACAAGAAGCAAGATAAGAGCCGAAACATTTTTCAAACTGGCTGGGCCACCAGGATTCGAACCTACATAGCTGGTACCAAAAACCAGAGTCCTGCCGTTGGACGATGGCCCAGTTTCGTTATTGCGTATTGCCCACCTTGTTAGCGCTTTCAAATTACGGAATAGTTTCATAACCTATCGCGCCAAACCAAAAGCAAGCAAGCAGAGCTAGATTATAACGGCAAATCAGGAAAAAGACAACGAGAAAACTACACGTTAGATCTTTATGGCATCAAGGCGGTAAGAGGAATTACATATACGTCATGTTCCGCATCATAGCGTGCGAAAGGAGAATTTGCAGTAATTACCGCCATAAACTCCGGCTCAGGATTTCTTGCCGCAGGATTAGCAGAAATTTTTTTGCGCAAACGATTGAGGTTTTTACTCCTTCGGGAACTTTATCTTCTCCGAGTTTGACTTCGATACCTGCCCATCTCCCATCGCGCAGTTCGATGATAAAATCTACTTCCAGCCCATCTGCGTCTTGATAGTACCTCAGCGAATCACCGTGGGCTCCCCGGCAGCACCGACACAAAAACCTTAATGTCATGCATGCAGAGCGATTCAAATAGCAAGCCAAATAATTGACCATCTGTCAAGAGACGCTTGGATTTGTCCCAAGTAAAGCTATCGCCAAAGAGGGATCTGAGAAATAGCGTTTTGGCTTTGTGCGTAACCGCGATTTAGAACGAATAGGAGCATCCCACCCTGGCAATTCTTCTATAAAGTACAATTCCTTGAATATATTGAGATATGTTGCTACTGCTGCTTCAGTCATCTGAGATCCATAAGCTGACCCTGCATCAGCAGCAAGAGTTTTGTAGGTTGCAGAGGTAGCAACGTTACGCGCAAGCGATTGAGCCATCCTACGCGCTACACGAGAATTACCGTTTTCTCTGGCACGCTTACTTCAAACAATGCTTCTAGATACTCATCGAGAGTTTCTATGGCATCATCCACATTACTACCAATAAGCGCTGGCCAACCGCCCACACAAAGCTTTTCTGCTAAAAAAGGCCAACCCTCTTCTTTGGTAGCAACAGGAGAAAATCACCCCTTGAATAAAGCAGATAACGACACACCGCCTTCCACGCAGCCTTCTTCCCATAACGTCATGGTGCTCATATCAAACCGAGCAATTCTGCCCGCGCCGCTATGTGATACCTGCTCCTTTTTTGGAGTAGAAGATCCCGTTAATAAAAACATACCTTTGCTATCTGGTTGGTTGTCTGCTTCATGGCGCACTAAGTCCCAGACTGCTGGCACTTCTTGCCACTCGTCAATAACATGAGGCTGATCACCCGCAATCGCAAGAGAAGGATCGGCGCTTACTAAAGTTTTCATATTAGGGTTATCTAGATGAATAACACTTTCTGCGGCAGCCATCGCTGCCCAAGTTTTGCCACACCATTTTGTTCCCCTAATCTCAACGCCACCAAATAAACGGAGTAGATGACGAATACGCCCGTCTGCAATACGAGACTTATATCTATCTGGTTTTTTTTGGGAGCCGTACACCAAAGAGTTGCCAGTAATCTCTGTCCCTGAATTAACAATCATTTTTCCCACATCAATCAACCTAAACAAGATTTTCGAGGAATATTTTATAAGATTTTCGAGGAATTTTTGATGTTTTCGAGGATTTTTCTAATAGGTTTTCGAGGTTGTTCGAAAAAGTCAACTCTAGGCGGCGCGCTCTCCGCGCACCGCCTGACATCAATCCTTACTGAATACCCTCCAAATGAGAAATCATTTCAAAGCCAACAGCCAGATCCTCGTCAGTAGGAATATAGTCGGTCATCGAACCATCCTTTAGGACATGTAAGCCGCCAGATCGAAATAGCCTGTGCCGGTCAGGCCAAACACGATGGTCTTTTTCTTCGCCAGTCTCTTTACACTTCAGGGCTTCGTCCATTGCCACTCGAATCGCATGCGCTGACTCAGGGGCAGGCAAGGTGCCTTCTACGCGGGCAAATAGCGTTGCAGCCTCAAACACTTTTGTTTGTTCAACCGCACGAGCCTCATCAATGAAGCCATCATGGTACAGCTGAGAAAGAATGGGGCTCATTCCGTGATAACGCAAACCACCCGCATGATTAGGGGATGGGATAAAGGCAGAACCCAATGTGTACATCTTTGCCAGTGGCGTAACTTTACCCACATCGCAGAAGTCATAAGCGAACTTACCACGCGTCATGGTAGGGGACAACTTGCAGGTTCAACCGCAATGAAATACGGCGCATCCTTACCTGCCAACTTATCTGCCATAAAGGGAGCCATCAGACCACCCAGATTGGATCCGCCACCAGCGCAGCCAATCAAGATGTCAGCATGCTCGCCTATTTTGTCGAGTGCCGCTTTGGTCTCTAGACCAATAATAGATTGATGCAGCAGCACTTGATTCAAAAACGCTCCCTACCACATAGCGACACCCCTCGGTCGAGACCGCCTCTTCAAACTGCTTCAGAAATTGCTGTTCTAGCGAACCAGAATTCTCGGGATCTTTTGCCAGAATAGCACGTCCCGCATTCGTTTCATTGAAGGCGAAGGAGTCACGCAAGCACCGTAAGTTTCCATAACTGCTTTACGATACGGCTTTGCTGCGCTGAGCATTTCACCATATAAACATGCAAGTCTAATCCAAAGAAACCACATGCCATAGAAAAGCGCAGTACCCCACTGCCCTGCACCTGTTTCAGTGGTCAAGCAGGTCAATCCTGTTGCTTGGCATAATATGCCTGCGCAATAGCCGAATTAAGTTTATGAGAACCGCTGGTATTGTTGCCTTCGAATTTGTAGTAGATCTTTGGCGGGAGTATCGAGAGCGCTTTCTCCAAAAAAAATTCCGCATGTACCAAAGGAGAAGGACGATACATCTTGTAGAAATCGCGTACCGGTTCAGGGATGGAATAAATCGATCGGTCGTATTAAGCTCCTGCTTGGCAAGCTCTGTTGCAAACACAGGTTCTAAATCCTCGACCGTTACAGGCTTTAAGGTTTTGGATTCAGCATGGGTGCGTGATCGGTCTTCATATCCGCACGCAAGTTGTAATAGTGAGTAGGTAATTCGTCCTCAGATAGATAGGTCTTGTAGTCGGTGCTTACTCGCTTGTTCATAGTAGTGTCCTCACTTTTCTCAGGAGACAATGGCAATAAAAAGCGCCCTGTCTCCTACCACTTACGTGCAGGGACAAGAGCGAAACTCCTGCAGTGCCACCACTGCTTGACGCTATACGCGTCCACTCATGAAATGCAATCACATTTCTGCTCTATAACGGGAGCGCCTGTCTTTTGCTAATGTGCGAATGCGTTTACTGTACGGCAAAACTGATCACTGATTCACAAAAGCCCTCGGAGGTCCATTTGATGATTCGCTTCCTGTGGGGATCCCAGCACCCCCCGACTCTCTGTGAGTGCGCTACCACCGTTACTTCCTCGTCAACGGTTTGTTGAAGCAACTATAACAAAACTTTGCATCTACTCAAGATATTTTTCCTTAATTGGCAAAATGAAAGTCTGAGAAAGGGGGGTTTGATTTTCTTTCACTGTCATTTCCTAATTACCTATTGACTTAGTAGGTAATTAATGATGATATATTCCTACCTTATTGGTAGGTTTTGAAAGGAACACTTATGACACGCCTTTATCCTTCTGTAGATCAGTTAGTCGGAAGCACTCCTTGTGCGACTTTCTCATATAGAAAAAGCCCAAAACATCCCGCTACCCTTCTCGCAAAGTTAGAAAATGTTCAATCCGGCAGGTTCAGCAAAAGATCGTATTGCGAAAGCCATGATCGAAGATGCTCAATCTCAAGGATTGCTCACCCAAGATTCGGTAATCATTGAACCAACCAGCGGAAACACCGGAATCGCTCGCGTCGATCGGTGCAATGAAAGGCTATCGCGTAATATTGGTAATGCCTGAAACTATGTCTATTGAGCATGACAGCTCATGAAAGCGTATGGCGCGGAGCTTGTTTTAACCGAAGGAGCAGCTGGCATGAAAGGCGCCAGCGAAAGCTGCCGAATTGGTGAAAGAATTCCGGGAGGTATAACCCTTGGACAATTTACCAATCCTGCCAACCCAGAAATTCATCGCCGTACCACGGGACCAGAAATCTGGAACGACACCGACGGTGCCGTAGATTTCTTTGTTGCGGGTGTTGGAACGGGAGGAACTATTACAGGTGTTGGCGAATATCTAAAGCCCAAAACCCTGAAGTACGCATTGTTGCCGTAGAACCTTCCGATTCAGCGCTCCTTTCAACGGGCGTTAAGGCCCTCATAAAATTCAAGGTATTGGAGCAGGCTTTATCCCTAAAACCCTCAATACTGAAATATATGACGAAGTGATAGCCGTTTCTAATGATGACGCATTCGCCACAGCAAAACTTATAGCACAAAGTGAAGGTGCTCTCGTTGGCATTTCATCTGGAGCTGCCCTCAATGCCGCAATCCAGATAGCTAAGCGCCCCTGAAAATGCGGGAAAAACCATCGTAACTTTATTGCCTGACACGGGCGAACGTTATCTTTCCACCCCGCTTTTTAGTGAATAGAAAAGAGGAATCTTATGGAAAATATATGCCGATAACGCCGCAACCACTGCATTGAGCCCCTCGCACTTGAGGCAATGCTTCCTTCTTCGACCAAACGTATGCGAACCCTTCAAGTTTGCACGACTCAGGACAGCGCGCCGCCGAAGCACTTGCACAAGCACGGGAGACCATCGCGCAATGTCTGGGATGTTCTGCTCAAGAAATCTATTTCACTTCAGGCGGAAGCGAAGCGGACACTCAAGCACTTTTAAGCGCTGCTGCTCTTGGCGAAAAGAGAGGCAAGAAGCACCTCGTTTCAACCGCTTTTGAGCATCATGCAATTCTTCACACCTTAGAGGGCGCTAGCAAAACGCGGTTTTGAAGTAACCTTGCTCGAAATCCCTGACACAGGAATAATTAGTCCCGATCAAGTTCGCAAAGGCAATCCGTCCTGACACCTGCCTTGTTTCGGTAATGTTTGCGAACAACGAAATTGGCACCATTCAGCCCATTTCGGAAATCGGTGCTCTTTGTCAAGAAGCAGGTGTACTTTTTCACACCGATGCAGTACAAGCAGTAGGACATATTCCTGTTCAAATACAAGATTCCAACATCGATCTGCTTTCACTTTCCGGTCACAAATTCCATGGCCCAAAAAGGAATTGGTGCGCTCTATGCTAAAAAAGGCGTCCGCTTACAAAACCTCATCTATGGAGGTGCCCAAGAACGGGTAAACGCGCTGGTACTGAAAAACGTTCCCGCTATCGTTGGCATGGCAGCTGCGCTCAAAGAAGCCTGCGCCTTACAAAAGCAGCATCAGCTCCATCTATGCGCCATGCGTAACAAACTCATCGAAGGATTAGCACGCATACCTCATAGCGCGCGTTAAGCGGAAGTGCTGAAAATCGTCTGCCCGGAAACGTACATTTTTGTTTTGAGGGTATTGAAGGAGAATCTCTTTTGCTGCTTTTAAGCGATAAGGGAATCTATGCCTCTTCAGGTTCTGCCTGCACATCAGGCTCTCTCGAGCCAAGCCATGTACTGCTTGCCTTAGGCAGACCCCATGAAGTAGCACACGGGTCGCTTCGTTTGAGTTTGGATGAATCTATTACCGAACAGGAAGTTGACTACCTTAATCGACTCAATCACTGACGTGGTTACCTACCTTCGCAGCATCTCCCGTTATGGCAGGAATTAGTTGCGGGTGAAAAGGATTTTATTCTCTAATCGTTTTAATGACGCTTTTAATCCTCTGTCATTTTTTTGATTACGCCCTTTCGGCTTATCTTTTACCCATATTTAGGAGTGAACACTCATGGCTTTATACAGCGACATTGTTATGGATCATTTTCGTAATCCCCGCAACGTGGGATCGTTGCCCGATGCTAACGGCATAGGTGAAGTAGGTAACGCTCAATGCGGCGATATTATGAAGATCTATCTAAAAATCAACAACATCATTGAGGATGTGAAATTCGAAACCTTTGTTGTGCCTCCGCCATTGCCTCCAGTTCAATGGCAACCGAGCTCATCAAGAATAAGCCCCTATCCGAAGCTCTCCAGATCACTAATAAATCCATCGTCGAAACACTAGACGGGCTACCTGCTCATAAGGTTCATTGCTCGGTACTCGCAAAGGAGGCAATTGAAGCAGCAGTGAATGACTATTACGAAAAACAGGGCGAATCAAAAGCGCTAAACTAAAGCAAGGCAAAACGAACAGCAGCCATGCAACTTACCTTGCCGACAATTGTGCGAGTAAACAACAAGCACAAATAACTTTAAGTAAGGTCGATTGACTAAAACAAATGCTTGGCTGTCTAAAACGTATAATTCGATTTTACGAAGGAGGATACGTCATGTTTATTTCAACGAGGGGGCCGCTATGCCTTACGCGTCATGATTGACTTGGCAGAAACCAGCAACGGCGAATACGTACCCATGAAAACCATTGCCGAACGCCAAGATATTTCCCTCAAATACCTAGAACGTATCCTTCCTATTCTGAAGAAGAACGGGCTTGTAGAGGGCATCCAAGGCAAAGGAGGCGGATATCGCCTCTGCCGAGCGCCCGAAAAGTACCCTGTTGGTGAAATATTGCGCCTTACCGAAGGAGATTTAGCTCCTGTAGCATGCCTCGAATGCGGTGCTGCACCCTGCGATCGACGCAATGAATGTCGCACCATTGGAATGTGGGAGAAGCTCCGATTCCCTCATTAACGATTACTTGATGGGGTTACAATCGCCGACTTAATGAAAAAATAAACAGTCAATAGGTAGAGCTTTACCTTTCGTTGTAGCTCGTATCGAAACGCCGCTTTGAAAGAATGCATGCAAAACGTCGCCCTGGATTAGCTCCCTCAATCTCTGGGATAGGACAAAACAGGTGTGCGACATTTTAGCGACGTTATTTGCATTCTTGAAAAGCGATAAAGTGTGAAGCCGAGCTGAAACGAAAGATAAAGCTCTACTTTGTGTGTTATTTAGTTTCCATGGGCTTAGCCAACCGAAAGCAAACACTGACCAAGACGCTCAACTTCACCGAAATCGCCATGAAAATCTGAGCCACCGGTACATTCCAGCCCAAAGCGATCAGCTAATTCAGCACAGCGATCCCAGTCCGCCTGAGTATGGTCGGGATGAAAGCGTTCAATCCCCCAAAGCCCCGCATCCACTAACGCAGGCACCATATCGTAGCTGTCCAATTGTCCGGGGATGCGCCAACACCGCCACGCCACCATCTTCAGTGATTGCGGCAACCGCATCACGCGCATCGACGTAGATGATATCGCGTTTACATATACCTTCACCTTTAAATAAGCTTTTTATAGAGCGTTTGGTATTCCTGACTCGTAAAAGGAGCCATTGTGAGTGCTGCCATAAGATGCTGTTTGCCAAAAACCTGTTGATGCCGCACGCAACTTTTTTAGCAGTTCATAGTCAAGACTATATCCTGCTTTTTCAAGCTGCTCTTGCTGCCAAGCAGTGTTTTTCCGTACGAGCGCGCAAAGTAGGGCCACAAAGAGCAGCAATCGCTGGAGAGTTCTCCTTAAGACCAAAGCCAAGAATATGTACCTTGCGTTCTGAAACAGGATTCCAAGCACTAATTTCTATGCCAGAAAACATAGGTAATAACCGCCGATCCCTCGTTACTCGGGACAGCAGAGAGCGCTTGTGCCGCAGCGGCTGCATCATCGAACCCCGCCGTTGTGTCGTGATTGGTTATCGCTAGGTGAGTCAGTCCTGCAGCTTGGGCCTGAGCCAACAACCCGCAGAAGTAAAAGACCCATCAGAAATGGTTGAATGACAATGGAGGTCTGCGCGCAAGGGAGAAGCGCCATCCCATCCCAAAAGCTCTGATAAGGAAAGATTTGGTTTCATACTATTCCTTCAGTAAATATCCTAGCGCGCACCTTATTAAAAAGGTACGCGCTTAAAATCTAGCGTACTTTACGCAACAATGCTTCCTTTTTGCATGTTGAATTCATGATCGCAAAGGCCTTCCATGAATTCTAAGTCATGGAAAATACCAAGCATGGTAGTGCCTTGAGCCTTGAGCTGTTCGATCAATTCACGAACCTTCATCTTTGATGCTGCATCCAAGGATGCCGTAGGTTCATCAAGAAGAAGCAAACGAGGCTGCTTTTGATCATTGCTGCCACGCAATATTCAAACGTAGCTTTTCACCACCCGAGAAGGTTCGCGGATACAAAGGCCAGAGCGATTCATTGATATCAAAATGATGCAGCATTCGTTCCGTCTCCGTTTTTGCGCGCTCCATATCAGCAGAACCAAACGTTTCAAGTGCGCGCTTTTGCAGCACGATATCGTATGCAGTCTGACGAGGCAGAGCATTCAGGAACTGAGAAACATATCCCATTTCATAAGCACGGATATGTATCATTTCTCGTTCCCCTACCGTGCACAAATCAACTTTTCCAAAACTGGCACTGCGATACCAAATGGAGCCTGACTCAGGCAAATTGTACGATAAATGCAACGCAAAATAGTGGATTTACCGGAACCCGAACGTCCTGTAATTCCCACAAATTCGCCTTCTTGAATAGCGAGCGTAATATTCTGACAGCCTTTGATTTGACGATCCGCCATATGCATATAGAAAGACTTAGATAAGTTTTTCTATGCTCAGTAAAAAGGCTCATTTTTACTACAGATTCCACGGCTACCTCCTAGCGATCATAGCCTTGAGGCTGATCAGGATAGTGAGAACGATAGACCGAATTACCACCTACGAAAAGCACGCGTGATTACTGGGTGGTAACGGTTCCTTCAGGATTGCAGCCAATTTCGCGAACAAGCAGAATATCGGCGCGTTTGCCTACCTCAAAGAGAACCGACTTCATTATCAATACCAACTGCTTTGCTGGATTTGCGGTAACCAGCGCGAAAGCAGAAGGTAGGCTCATCTTGCATTCACGATGGAGGGTAAATACCGCATCGATGAGCGCCGCTGGATAATAATCGCTGCACAGCATATCAATCGCACCATTTTCGACCCCCTTCACGTGCTGAAAGGTTTCCAGAATGACTGTGGCCTAACATTACGTTTGGAGCTCCTGCCAGCGTGAACATGCCATGTTCTTTTGCTTCGTGCGCCGTTTTCATATCAATGGGAAACTCAGAAATCACGGCACCAAGCGAATCCATGTATTCCACCTTCTCGGTGCAATCATCATCATGAGAAGCCAGTGAAATTCCTCTTTCATGAGCAAGGTCCGCCAAACGCTTCAAATCCTCAGGGCTGATTTTTTAGCGTTTTGACGATCTTTAATAAGCGCATCCAACCTCTTCGTCAGTCATGCCTTCACGATAGCCCTTCATGGTGTTGCTATACACCAACAAGTCGCGATACTGGCCCTGACCAGAGTGTGATCCATAAACGAAATCAAGTCGACCTTGTCTTCTGTAAGGTAGTGTTCAATTTCATCTACGCGATCTACCGCGTCAAGCTCTACGCAAATGCAAACGATGACGAATAAGGTGATCATGTTCTTCGCCTTCGCGAATTGCAGCAATTGCATCGAGCAGCTTTTGAACATTTTCGAAATTGCGGATAGGTTTGTGATCAAACACGTGAACCATACGTAGAAAGAGAATGGTAGATGGTGGTCACCGTGTGAGTAACCAATTCGCGGTCTACTTTATAAAGTGAAGTAGGCAAATCCATAACCACGCTCGGACGAGGAGATGCTACTGATTCAATATAGTCCGAATGAATGTCTACCATACCAGGCACTACATACGCACCACGCGCATCAACTACGGGCAAGCCGGTTGTGCATCCACTACAAGCCCAGGATTACCTGTATCAGCAAAAACATCGGTTTCTCGAGTGCGCGCATTTGCAAGCGTTGGCTTAATATCAACAATTGTTCCCTGTTTAATAACAACATCATGATTGGGCAATATTTCGGTTTTCGGTAACCACATTGCCGCCACGTATTACTAAAGAATTTGCTTCCATAGTTATCTCCCATACCTAAGATTTATAGAACATCTCGTGTGGAGGTTGCCCGCTAGCCAAAAGAGCACATACCAACCGAACGGACAACCTCCCAGAGATGAGAGAAAAAGGCCTATAAATCAGCACTTGAAATTCTTGATGTTCTGCAACCTCATCGCAGAGCTGAAGCCACATCGAAAGAACACCAGTACTTTCTCGCGCTTTGCCTGCTAGAGCAGCGAGTACACCAACTGCTGGGTATACGCATGCTGAGGATCTTCCAGAATCTGATCGGTCAAACCCGATTCAATTACCCTGACCATTCAGCATTACGAAGGTGCGATCTGCCAACATGCGAATTACGCCCAGGTCATGACTAACCACCAGCATACTTACGCCGAAATCGCGTTTAATCTGCAAAATGAGATCAAGTACGCTTGCCTGAACCGAAAGATCAAGACCTGTGGTTACTTCGTCAAGCAATAAAATGGGCGGATTATTGGAAAGCGCTTTTGCGATTTGTGTACACGCTGCTGCATACCACCAGAAAACTGCTTCGGTGGTTCACCTGCACGGCTGAGTGGAATATTTACTTTGTCCAGCAACTCGTTACCGCGCACGCATGGCCTCTACATTGCGGTTACCAGCCGCAATCATCTGTTCAGCAATGTTCGACATGGACGAAAAGTTCATGCGTAATCCCAAATAAGGATTTTGATACACCATGCCTAAAACCGTATTGCGAAACCTTACGCTTATGCTGCGACGAAAAGAGTGAGAAGGTTTTGGACCCCACCGTCAAAAAGGAATTGCACGAACTTCGCCTTCCGTTGCTTGCTGATCGAAATACAAGCACTGCATGAAGGTTGATTTGCGCTACCGGATTCTCCTACAATACCCACAATCTCGCCAGGATAGAGATTCATGCTCACGTCACGTACTGCATGAACCGTATGGCAGTGAGGGCAGATATTACGCTCAGCTTTTGCATCAGGAGAAAGCAGTACTCGCACCCTTCGCCAAAACGTTTTCGACACATGCGAAACGGACGCAAGGACTTTGTTCCATTTCTGGAATACTCATACTTATTCACCCCTCCTGATTTTTGCTTACCGGCTTCTGCTTAGCGGCCGCCTGCGCCTCACAACGCACATGGCAATAAGCCGTATCGTTGCATTGGTAATACGTCTCGCCGGTTTCTTCGTCATCAATTCGTCTAAGTACACGCCTGTTGCACCGCACAAAACTAATGCTTGCCTTCAAAGTTTTCTACCGAGAAGGGGGTAATCTTCGAAATCCAGAGCGCTACCTTGGTATAGGGCGGCACCGCATAGATTTTCTTTTTTCTCGGCCAGCACCGAGGAGGGTAAGATTTTCGCCTCATATGCAGCTTCGTCGTGTCCGAAACGAGGAATAGGCGAAGGCGCCATAACATAGCGATCTTCCACTAAACGTCAGGGATGATCAGCGTTGGTGGTGGTGTGCCCATAACGAATGATTTGATCAAACAAACCAAGCCATGCGCCGGTGTAGTCAGCTTCAGCATGAAGAACAAAGCGTCTTAGCCTCACTGGGCTCAAAATGACGCAATGGCTCAGGTGTGGGGAACCTGCAACACCAAAAATCTGCTCTGCCGATAGAGGCTGCTCAGGAATACGGTGGCGCGATTGATAATCGTAGCTTCTTCAGTGTTCTCTACGACATCTACATCGGTGGTTTCTACGATCAATTTTTTAATGTTGACTGCATTAACACTATCGTCAGCACCTTGGTCGATTACCTTAAGGACGTCATCCTGTCAATAAGAGACAAAGGTAACCTGCAAACCACCTGTTCCCCATCCACGTCCAATAGGCATTTCTCGGGAAGCGAAGGGAATCTGATGACCAGGAATTGCGATACCTTTTAATACTGCACGACGGATTTCACGCTTAGATGCCTCGTCGAAGAAGGCGAAATGGTACAGCTGTCGCATAATCACTCCTTTTTTCTTCTTCAACGGCTGAACAACTTGCATGTTCGTCAGCGGCAGAATCATCTTCATCTTCAACCGTTGAACGAACGCTGGATAACTTAGATTGGAAAGTTACGTAGTGCGGCAACTTCAAGTGGGACACAAAGCCAGTCGCTTCTACACCATCGACGTGGTACAAGACGAATTCTTCATCTTGGGTGGGATACTGCTTATCACCTTGATTGAGGCAGAAGTCCAAACACTCATTGCAATGGCCTTGGTTTTCAGATGTCCCATAACTAAGCCATAACCCACTTCGAAAGACAGATGTGCCTTACCATTTTTGGTTGAATCAACGGAAAAGACACTTTCAACCTCGGTGACAGGAATGCTGCCAATGTAGTAAGAATCATCCTCGTTGTGGCCTTCGGAAAGCGGGTTGTCGATCAGGATCTCAAGAGTTCCTGCACGAAGTTCCCCTACCGTAGGGATGCGAAGGGCCAAAACCACGAATAGCTGCATAGCCAAGAGTGGTTACACCTGAGTCATACCTCGCGCAAGTGTTTGCAAACGAGCAGAACGAGGAGCAGGGAACGTCAAGGGTTCCATGGTCACGTCAACAGGCTCGGTGTCGTCATCTTCGCAAACCTCCGACAGACCCTCTGAACGCAAGTAATCCTATAACCTTTGGCAACGAACCAAGCGAAGCAAGAGCTTCTTCTGCTTTGGTAACCACCGCAAGCCTCTTCCAAATTCGCTAAGAACTCTTCGCGAATTCGAGCCCTGATCTTCAGGGGTTTCGGCTTCTAAATCAAAAGTTGATCCAAACGATGAGTAGTCGCGCGTTACGCCTAAAAGCTGACCACCTGGGTACGTCTTTAAAGGCAGCAGAAATACGACGCTCTACCTGCATTTTCTCCGTATCGATCACGCGCGAAACATAAAGGACGCTCCAAGGTCGACCTGAAAGCACGCAGCAAAAAGACTGCTTCTTCTGGGAGATCCCTGCGCTTGCTTGAGTGCTAATGCTGCAAGGCGAGGAGCATACAGGAAGCTTCTCCCATAACCTGCTCAATAAGACTGGGGGAAGGTTATTTCATTTCTTCAACCGTTGAAGTATCGCCATGAGCAACCTGCTCGTATTCAAGCAGTTTCAAGCTCTCTTCGATGGCAAGACCGCCACCGCGAACTGCTACATATCCCATGCTGCACCCTCCTTTTCAACCGACAAATTTTTTGTACGAGGAATGCCTACCACATGACCTTCAACGTCCACCAGGACAAAATCGACACCGCAAGGATACTCATCGGCGCGATCGCGACGTGCTTCAATCCAGTCGCTACGATCAACATAAACGTATGGGTATCTTTGATGCCAGGACCACTTTACCACTACGCGATACACTTTATCGCCTTGAGGCACAAACTCTTCAGCGGCGCTTGACGCAGAAGATCCAGGAATTGTGTTGCCCGCCAATGATCCGCAGTTAATCACAATCGTTGCCCCTTTTCTGGAGCAATCAAAGGTACCTTCAAATGCTTTAGAACAGCATCGCGACAAGCAAAAGAATGCGCCACATCGGGAATCAAAAATAAAATCTGCCTGCTCCAATTCAGCGGGATGCGAATGAGTATTAAGGACCACCCACTGAGTTGCTTCTTGCTCCCGCGTTCCGGAAACCGCAAAGGTCACCGCCTGGTCAACCAGGGTCTTAACAACAACTTCAAAATGAACGGGCAGAGGATTTTTCTTCTTCGGCACCTGCAACGTAACACTCGACTTCACCAAGGCGCCCTGGGCGTGCAAGCGCATTCATGATATTTTCGAAAAGCACGTTGCAGTACGCGTTTCAGCATTATTTGCAATCATAACTACACTTCCATGGTCGAAAATCTGCATTTGCGTTCTTAACAGCGCTTCGTTGCGCACGCTGTGTTTTGCTTGAATTGCTCATCTGATTCAGCAAAGTCGCGCATTCCATCCTGATTTTCGCACGAAACAGGATCAAGCGTGTAAGGCAGCATCTACTACTGCCAAGTCGAATGCTTTGTCGTGATCTTCTCCCATGACCATGCCGTATCCATACGCATCACCAATACGTACCACGCATGAAGTCATAAGCGCTTCCCTAAATAGAATTGGGAGCGCTGCGCACTTTCGCGCACTCGAAGCATGACAAGCTCTTCGGTTGGCTCTTTGACAAAGAACGTCATGCATCTGTTCGATTTCACGCGCAAGTTGATCGAGGACAGTGATCCCCCTCGACCAAAATGCGTACGAACCTTTCTTTCCATTTCCTTTTTCTCTCCTGATTTTTTCTCTCTAGTTTTGAACAATGAAGCGTTTACGCAGCTGGGTAGCAATAATCCCTCCAGCACAATCGCAACCGCTCAGACAGAAGTACACGATGACGCCTACTTCATGAATATTGAGATAGAAGCTACCTGCCAAGAACAGCTGATAACCAACGCCACCAGCACCAGCAACTGCTCCTACTGCAACCGCATTTACAAAGTTGGTTTCAAAACGAATAAACGTCCACGAAAAGCATCGGTAATCTTTTCGGGCACTACTGCCGAAAAACAACCTGCTACCAAGAAGAAGCACCCGGAAGCGCGGAGAGCCTCAATGACCCTGATCAACTTCTTCGAAACTTTCCGAATAAGCCTTAACCAAATAGGCAACGCTATGGAATAAAAGACCGGTCACTGCAGCTTCTGGACCAAGACCAATAGCTACCGTAAAGATAAGCACCCACAAAATGGTTGGTACCGCGCGGAAAAACGACATGATTGCCTTGATGACGTTTGATACCGCTTTGTTAGACAAATTCATCGCAGCAAAAGACCAAAAGAAAAAGGCAATCACTGCGCCAATAAAGGTCGTCAAAGCTGCCAGTGCAAGTGACTGGAGCGTACCAACAATGACATCTTCCATCGTAAAGTGGTTCTCCAACCAGGGCTGAGGAGCATGGTGGCAAAGTCTTCCAAATGCAGCTGGAAACTGCTTGTACCATCGGGATTTTGCCGTAATCCATAAATGAACGTGAAAACAGTAACTGCAGCTAAGATACCCAGGGTGATCCACAAAACGGTATTGGATTTATTTGCCAAGCGCGTTTTAATGCGTCCACCATGACTTCTTTTGATGCCAAGCGTCGTATCATCAAACTGTTTTGCTTCAGCAATACGCTCGGCACTTGCAACAGCGCTAACCGAGGGACTCTATAATCTGGCCTCCTCCACGTAGTTAGAAATAGCTTCGCAGGCAATTACCACCACAATGATGAAAAGCAAGATGATTGCTGTTATGTCATAGATCGAAGCTGTAATAGATGTTAAAAACGAAAACCGATACCCGTACCGGTCAAAATACCGACCAACGTAGCGTCACGAATGTTGGTCTCTACCATACAAAAAGCCAGCTCACTACCGAAGTAATCGAAAGAGGAATAACTGCCTGAGTAACGATCTGTAAATAGTAAGCTCCGCACACCTGTAGAACGCAGCGCCTCAATACTTACCGCTAATTTCAGTCAGTGTTTCCAGAAAGCAGCGTGTTAAATAACCGAAAGCTTCTAAGAGCAAAACAAGAAAGCCGATAAATTCAGCTTTGATTAAAGAAAGAGCAGAATAAAAGCCCACGCTACTGCAGAATATTACGAAACAGCGAAGCAATTGCGCGAACGATAAGCGAGGCAGGGGCCACCAATACCTACCGAACGACATCCCAATACTGCCAAGACGTAAGCTTGGATTTGCTCCAGTTACACTTGATGCCACTGCAGAAAGAATAGTGGAAGCTTGCGGTGAGAATTTGCGGGATTTTTTCAAAGAGCCTCTACCGTGGGAACAAAATTAGTTGCCATCTACACCTGCAGACGGAAAATCTAGAACTGCGGATACAAAGTCAAAACTCTACTGCAGCCCCGAAAGCGCATTAATAGCAATAAAACCCAAGGCAAGAAGGACAATAAAAATGCTGCGCTTACGAAAATTTTCGTCCTTCAGGCGAATTGGGAAGAATCACTTTTCCCCGCATCGGCAATATCAACTGTAGCAGGTCCTTCGGCAACTTTGCGATTCAAGAAGAAAACGCACTCATAAGGCAGCTCCCGTGAGAGGACTCTTCTTTCTTGACCTCAGATTAGTAGACGAAGCTTCAGCACAGATGCTCCGTTTTCCACTTGTGCTTCAGCGTCGTTTACCACAATGCCAGGACGATCAGGTGCCTGATTTACCAACTCGCCTCTTCTACGCCATCCAGCGTGTTCGCGTACATAAGGCGTACCATAAAAATGAGGAATCACCCTTGGCATCCAGCTCGTCAGGAGTGCCATCGAAGACCAGCACGACGAAGCCAATGATGCGATCGGAAAATTCTACTACTGCATAGTCAACCTGATGCGGGTACCAAACAGGCAATACCTGGCTCGTCGCAAGCCCAGCAAGTTGCTCCATTACCGTACGAGAAGAACGAGGATCCAAACTTGCAATGGGCTCATCACTTTACAGCATCAACAAGGGATCTGTACCAAGGCACACTTACAATACCAACACATGTACTTCTGTCCACCCGAAAGCTGATCCAACGCGCTTATAAACAACTCCGCAGACCAACTTTTGCCAAATATCAAAGGCTTCCAGTTTTCTTCCTCAGAATAAAAGGCCGCGCACCAGCAAGGAAGCGATTTGTAACCCAAACGGCGCTTGCAATACATTCTCGTGGCGCTTGCACGATAAACCAGTTGTAATGCTGGAAAATCATACTGATGCGTCGACATTACCCCGCCGAAGCTGACGCTTCGACATCTTAGTAACGTCTTCGCCGTTGAAAACAATGCTGCCTTCAGTGGGGTCAATCAAACGATTAATGCATCGCAAAAGGTTGATTTACCAGCACCGGAGCAGCCAATAACACTACAAATTCGCGACCTACCGTTACATTAATACCGTCAAGAGCCTTTGCTCTTACCGTTGTAACTTTTGGAGAAGGTCGTCGATAACCAGAAGATCTGAATTAGCCATAATTCCTCTCCGTTAATCAAACAAAAGACTTTATCTCCGGTAAAACAAAGATCCCGCGAGAGACCTCAGCAGGATCAGTGTTCTTGCTCTCTTAGCCGGGTTACGAATGGGGTCATACCAGGAATCTTCTACAGCTACAAAGGTAGTCTTGTCGGATTCCTTCTCTACCAAACCAGTTGCGTTTTTCATCTTCGCCGTCATAGAAGATTGCGGAATTAGCAGCAGTGTCAGCAGAAGGTCATAGCGTCGGTAATAGCCTTCTGCTCATCCTCGCTCAAGGTATCGGTGTTGTAGCAGAAGGGAGCATTCAGAACAGGAGTAATACCAATAATGGTGAACTGTTCGCCACGTACGGTATCAAAAGGAGCTTTCTGCGTCATCAACTTTTACCTTATAAAGCAGCACCTACGGTACATTAGGCTCGCCCGATACTAGGTCAGTACATATCAACGTCGATATCGTCGAATGCAGCAGCTTCGCTTTGTGCCGGAAAGCAGGTTTACCGCAGAACCTGGTGGGAATCGCCGAACATAACCGAGCTGAAGAACTTACCATCTTCAAGAAGCTCATCGGAAGATTCCAGGCCAAACTTTTTCAACGATGGAGCTTGGAAGGAATAGCAAAGCCGGAAGTAGAAGTTGCTGAAATTTTGAAGGCTCACCCCACCCTTAATGTTGTCGATGGAATAAAAGTATCCGCCATCCTTGTACTGATCAGCGTTTTCAGTCTTTACGCAAATGCGGCTGTAGTAGCAAGCTTCATCCAGAGTGCCGTTAGCGTCGCTTGCCGTAAAGGCGCACTGAACTGTCGTTCTTTTCGTTTGCCTGAACACTAACCTTCAGCGCCAAGGTAGCCCATCTGAACTGACCAGGAAACCAGGCCTCAATTGCTACGTTGTAGTCGGTCGTGGTCGCCAGTTTCAACATCGCGGCCAGTAGCGTTCTTGATGATCTCGGCAACTGCATCACGGGAGGCTTCCATATCTGCGGAAAGAATTAATAAAGACGACCACCAGAAGCAAAAGTAATGGGATCATATTTGAACAGCCTAAATCCAGTGCAGACGAGCAAACCTGTCATAAACAGCTTACGGTGCCGGTGCGAGCACAGCAGTAAGGGAGAACTGCAGGAAGCACGCTTTGCGTAGATCCCACCTTCCATTTTGTTCTACTCTTCCTTTCTTTGTTTTCTCTTGTCGCCAAAAGCGACACGAGGCACTATATCCAGAAAGGAAAATGTGAAAAAAACGGTTTGAACGTGGTTCTAAAACAGGTTTAAGAAACTCTGGCGTAACCCGAAATATCCGTAACGTTTGTAAGAAAAAATGAAAAATGAGTTTACGTTTTACCGTGCATTGAACGATTCTTTAAAAGTTCTTAATAAATGCATCTTGCATTTAACATGGATTCTGCGCTAGGACAGATCGTGCATTGGGCGATGGCACGATAAACTTCTAACTTATTAACCCCAACGTGGCAGTTATTGACCTAATTTGGCAGACTTTCAATATGAAAATTCCCCTACACCCAGCCTCGCCACATCAATCAATGATCTTTTAAAGAGCGAAAAAGGTTCAAACGAACCGTTTTTCAACAGGTTAGTGCAGAAAATGACATCGCGGCTCGAGGCATTCAGTTACTCTAATGGCTTAAGTTATTTAAGTAATTCAAAAAAGCAGTTCATTCATCGAGTCGTCAGAACCACGCTCCCGTGATTTATCAACGTCGCATTTCTACACTCTTTAAAGTCAAGACAATCATCTCGTACGCTTCATATAGCGTTAGTACTCTTGGCATTGTTTACGCTCTTGAGCTTAATCTTCCTGAACACCTTATTCCTCAAACCGATTTCTTTTTTGTAGGATCCAACTTATCCTTTAGTGGAGCGCTGTGTTCCTTATCTCTTTACTACGCAGCTCCCAAAGCTACCGCACTCGCCGCTGCAACATTAAGCGAATCTACTCCACTTGAGCCATTGGGATACGCACGTGTCGCACGCTGCAATGGTATGCTGCGACAATCCATCACAACCTTCAGTGCCAAGCGCAATGCCAGTTTTTACAGCGCTTGAGGAATAGGATCATCGAGCGCAATTGAATCGTCGTTAGCGCAAGAGCACGGAAACAAATCAGCCTTCACTTCAGCAAACCGTCTCTAATCCTGCCTTTGGCCATACATCAATTTCTGTCGTACCAATTCGCGTCCAAGGCACCTGGAATACTGCCGTCCCCATAGACACGCGTACCGCACGACGATAAAGCGGATCGCAACACGCTGGCGTTACCAAAAACAGCATCGACGCAAAGCGCGGCTGCACTTTGAAAAACGCAGCGCCAACGTTGGTGTGATTGTTATATCTTCAAAATTGCCACACGACGAGCGTTTGTTTTTCAAGAAGCTCGCGCACTGACAACTTTAACGGCTTGCGACGCATCGCACATAAGACTCCACGAAATTGAGTTCATAACCTGCAAGCTTTTCTATTTCTTTTTGCTGGAGCAACAAAAACAGGTAGATCTTGAGATTTCTTCGATGCTGCTTGCGCGCGCGTTCAAGAAGCTTACTCATGGATTCCAACTTATGAACAGGAATTAACAACGAGCGGCTCGTATCCTGCATCGAGCGCACGATCGATCACCTTGTCTGATTCAGCAATAAAAATGCCTTTTTCTGGCTCAAGCTTATTGCGCAACTGTACTTCTGTTAAGCGCGCATACACCTCTAATCGAGAATCATCCAAAGAATTAATCATCTCTATCATGCACACACCGCTTCCAAAAGTGCCGATCAAACCTTTAGCTAATCAAAACCATTAACTGATCGAAATCTGTAACTAATTCAAACTTTAGCCAATCGAGAACTGTAACTAATTAAAACTCGTAGCCAATCAAACCCGTTAACAAATTCAAAGCTTTAGTCTTTATGTAAAACATTACAAATAAAGATAAAAAATGGAGCCATAATCGCCAATCAAACCCGAATCCCATTGTTTCATAATCGCGCTTTTTCTATAAACACCAAGTAAGTTTACACCACCAACAAAGCCACGAGCGGCAGCGTTATTACCGAAAGAACAGTAGTTAAAAAACGTCACGCGTGCAACCGTTTTAGTATCGCCCGAATACGCCAGTGAAAGCATTGTGCCATTCGACGCGACAGGCATTCCTGCCAAAAAGAACCAAAATCGCCAAAATAAAAGGTCATGCACGAATAGCCCGAACACGAAGAACACCACTAACGGCACTGCGATCAGGCGGATTGCAGTGGTTAAATATCCATCCGTCAGTAAAAATATCATGCAAAAGGGCATTTTGCGATGGATGATCCCACCACAAGCATTGCCGCAGGTACGGTCATCCCCCAACAAATCACACGCTTGCTGTATTGGACTCCCAAGGTGCATTAACTTCAAAAATCGCCAATACCGCCGCAACACTTGGCTTGATAACCGCCGGCTTCAAAAGGGCATGCCCTACTGCCCCAAGCTGCTTTCGCCAACCGCGCCGCTCGTCATCCGATTCCACCGTGCCCCGATATAAGCATTACTCCAACAGAAAAAGATAACAATATTGAAAATGATATTTGTAGATAGCAGCATAAAGCACTGCACTGGATCAAGCACGGAAGCCAGTACGGCATAACCAATAAAACCAGTATTTCGAACACCATCATGAATTCGTAGCGCCACGCGTCACGCTTAGGCATCTTGCGATAAATCAATCGCCCAATTATGAGACTCAGGTAATGGTTAAAGGACAAATAAAAGCGCCGCATATAACAACGTAAATCCTATGTCATGCGCGCTTGGCAAAGACTCTTGAAAAAGAACAGAATTTAGAATAAGCGCAGGAAGCGTGATGTTGAAAACCAACTGCGAAAGCATCGTGTCGAAGGTGTCATTCATCAGCGATTTTTACGTGCAATAAAACCACAAATAACGATAACCGCCAAAATGAACATCTGAATTGCAGTATGCTGGAATACTTCCACGCCTGAATAACGCCCTTTCTGCTCTTTCTTTCGGCGCAATAAAAAACAAACCAGCTAGTTATTCTAGCGCTCATATGCAATAAAGCATCCAAATAATCAGGGTGTTCTTCCTATAAAAAGATCGCATAAGGCGCACCGAAACATGCGTAGGTAATATTGTTTTCGCTAAGATACGAATGCAACCTTATCTCGTTTTGCAATACGATTTCATCTTTCAGAACATCGCTTCACTTTCGAAGGAATGGCTCTACGGTTCTTCAAGTTTTGTTCCTATGGCTAGATGCTTTGCTCGTATGGCTAGGTTTTCGGACACTTCGCGTCCCCAACGGTCTAAAGCCATAAAAGTGGCGCCCACTGAGGACGCCACAGAAAAAATCTACTTGCGAAAGCAACTTACATCATGCCCATTCCGCCGCCGGCACCAGCGCCTGCGAGTGCAGACAGATCGGGACCTTCCTTAGGAATCTCGTTGATGGTTGCCTCGGTAATGAGGATCAAAGCAGCAACGGAAGCAGCAGACTGCAATGCGGTACGGGTTACCTTAACAGGATCGTTAACGCCCATAGCAATCATGTCGCCCTGCTCGCCGTTTGCGAAGTTGATGCCTTCGCCCTTTGCGAAGCCCTTTACCTTCTCAACGATTACGGAGCCTTCGTAACCAGCATTGGTTGCGATAGCACGCATAGGAGCTTCCAGTGCCTTGCCGGATGATGTCGATACCAACCTGCTCGTCGGTGTCAGCAGCCTCGAGCTCATCCAAAGCAGAAATTGCATTGATCAGAGGTAACGCCGCCGCCGCTACGATACCTTCTTCAACTGCAGCACGGGTTGCCTGCAGAGCATCTTCGATGCGAGACTTGGTTTCCTGAGTTCGGATTCGGTAGCAGCACCAACCTTAAGAACTGCAACGCCACCGGAAAGCAGATAGACGCTCCTGGAGCTTCTCGCGGTCAAAGTCGGAATCAAGACGATCATATTCAGCGCGCATAGAAGCAACACGAGCTTCGATTGCGGCAGGATCGCCAGCGCCGTCAACGATAACAGTGGTGTCGCTTTGGAAACCTTTTTAACGGTCTTAGCGGTACCCAAAGCATCAATGGTTACGTCAGCCAGGTCATACCGAAGTCCTTGGAAACAACCTTACCGCCGGTAACAACAGCAATGTCTTCCAGGATGCGAGCACGACGATCACCGAAACCAGGAGCCTTGATAGCAACAACATTCAAAGTACCACGGAGCTTGTTCAGAAGCAGGGTGCCCAGAGCCTCGCCCTCAACATCTTCAGCAACGATAAGCCAAGAGAACGGCCAGACTTCATGATCTGCTCCAGCAGAAGGTACCAGATCCTGGATGGAGGTTACCTTGAGGTCGGTAAGCAGAATGTAAGGATCGTTAAGTACAGCCTCCATACGCGTTCAGTGTCGGATTTGCCATGTAAAGAAATGTAGCCGCGATCGTACTGCATGCCCTGAACAATGTCGATGGTCGATGCCGAAGGTCTGGCTTTCCTCAACGGAAATTGCGCCGTCCTTACCAACTTCGTCCATTGCTTCAGCGATCTTCTCGCCGATTACTGCGTCACCAGCAGAAATAGTACCTACGTTTGCAATCTGATCCTTAGTGGTGATCTCAGTTGCGTCAGCCTTGATAGCCTCAACTACCGCATCGGTTGCCTTTAACGATACCGCGGCGAATACCCAGAGCATCAGCACCAGCGGTTACGTTGCGCAGGCCTTCGCTTACGATAACGTCAGCAAGCAAGGTTGCGGTAGTAGTGCCGTCACCTGCTACATCGTTGGTCTTAACTGCAGCTTCACGAACCAGCTGAGCGCCCATGTTCTCCACGGATCTTCGAGTTCAACTTCACGAGCAACCGTTACACCGTCGTTGGTAACAAGAGGAGCACCGAAAAGAACGTTCGAGTGCTACATAACGACCTTTAGGGCCAAGCGTTACCTTTACGGCGTCTGCAAGCTTCTTGACGCCTTCGGCCATACCGCTACGGGCATCAGCCTCAAACAATTTCCTTTGCCATAAAACAATTCCTTTCAAGAAAGTGTTACTTAAGTAGTGCGTGCAGATGACTTCTGCACAAACCCCGTAAGCGCGCTATCCTTTGCTGTCTGCCTTACTTCACTAAACGTCTTAGCTCGCCCGCGAAAAGCAAATCCTAACTAGCATGCGCACTTCAAAAGAGCTGGGCTACTCAGCAAATACTGCGTAAATGTCGTCTGCGCGAAGAATCGTACCTTTTTCGCCATCAACATCAACTTCGGTTCGCCATATTTGCCATAAAGAAACGCGATCGCCCTCTTTTTACTGGCATGGGAAGATGATTACCTTCGTTGTTTACCTTGCCTTCACCTACTGCCAAAACAACACCTGTTTGTGGCTTTTCCTTGGATTCAGCAGCGATGTACAAACCGCCTGCCGTGGTTTCCTGAGCCTCGTCCTGCTTGACGACGATACGATCACCAACCGGCTTGAGATTCATAGCGTACTTCCTTTCTTAAGGTCTAAATCGCATAATGGTCTAACATCTATGCGTCTATTACCAAAGTTGTACTCGAAAGATTACTGCAGACGATGCTTACCCGAGTTATATAAGCGCCGTTCATTATTATCTTTCGTTAGCAACTTAGCACTCAGCACTTTGGAGTGCTAACGCCTACTACATATTAGCAACTTCTTGAGCGAATGCAACCCATCGTGAAGAAAATATGAGTGTCTAACACTTAGATTTTAGTGAAGGGCTACTCAAAGGTAATCCATGGGACAAAAGTGATGCTTCAACTGGACTTTTAGAAAAATAAAACAAGACGTACCCCAAATAATTGAAAGCACGTCCTCTAATTGATCAAATCTTTTTCCCTATTTGTTACTTCTTTTTGTTTAGCTGTCACTACAATACCTTCTTCCACGCAGTCAAGCTTCATCTCCACACAAAGATTTACGAGCTTCTTATCGAGGAGAAGAGTGTTCTGCACTGCGGCGCACCAACGTTAGATAGAACATATCGTATACCGAATGATTCTGGCGTACCGCTTCAGCGAATGCTTCATCAGCGTTTTCTTTAGAGGGACGAACTCGTCTATAAGGCTAATTCCTTCTTCAATTTTTTTAGAGCTTCTTCCTCAGATAAAGACCCTGCTCTAACAAATTTCCAAAACGTATTCCTAATTTCAACTAAATAAAATTCAGAGGTAATAACATCCTCATTTTTCGAACATAAAGCTTTTAAGTGCCTGCCCTCAATCGTATTACGCAGTATTGCAACTGCGGCGCAACAATCAAGAACAATCATTTCATACCACCTAGCGCCGCAAAAATCTGCTCATCTCTTTCTTCCCGCATATCACGAATCATTTGAGCGATATCGGAATATTCCTCGGGGGAGATCAAAAGATGGGTCTGTTCAATTTCCTCGAAGATCTTCCTGCGCCTCTCTATGCGAGGCCTGACGCTCTGCTTCAGTAGCCGTATCGCAATAATAGGATTCTCTTTTGGAGAGGAATGAGCGCCGCCCCCTAAAACAGAAGTTTGCACCTCAATTTTAGAATCACCATCCAATCAGAGCGCGTCCGCCAAGCGCTTATACGCTTTCAAATATTCACGCAAAATATGCACGGTTTTGCTGAAATACTACGATCCTCTTCGGCAGCACATCTCTTCAGTTCAGCGTACAAGTCATCAGGAAAATCTCTTGCTTTGAAGTGCCGGCATAGTGTCCTCCTTTTAAAAGATTTCAAAGTATAAGAGCTTTAACCAACTTTACGCATGGCTTCTTAAACGGAACAGAAAAGCACCTTCAACTGACTCTTATCGTCGCCGCTATTACCTTAGCATGCAATAATCATGTATTTTTCATGCGTTTTAACAGCTATATTATAGTTCACCAATAAATACCAGATCAAGCGTTTGTTTTGCGCGAAACAACTAATGGATACACGCCATTAGCTGGCACGCACCCTTCGCCTCCTTATATACAAGTAGGACCCAGCCTTAAAATAACTGGGTCCTAACCTTAACTACTGAAAAAACCTAGACGTGGTTGTAGGTTCATAAAGAATGTCTCAATGGTCTATAGGTAGGAAAAGAAAGCTCTTGACTACCCTTTAAGAAGTTCGGTCATCTCTTCCATGTAAAACGGAATATCTAAAGCCTGCAAGCACGTCAGCACAACATATCGACACGAAGTGCAAAGGACCAGCAAACCAGGCTCGGTCTGAGGCATTCGCATAACACCCATTCCAAGCTGCAATACTGCATCAAGATAATGCGTACGAAACATAGCGATTCCTAGAGTGCGCGCGAATTTGTTCACCAACCAGTTCCTGCTTCTACCCCTTCGCCATTTGTCGCCGAAATAGGGAAAATAAGAGCAGTCGGATTAAGGTTCTTGATGTGATCGTAGAACAAATCCCTTATCGAAGCTAAACACAGGAAGTGTATCAATCTTATTCAGAACAATAGCTTTAGAAGCCTGGAATACACCAGGGTGCTTCAAGGGCTTATCGTCACCTTCAGGAACGCTCAAAATCATTGCCTTCATGTTTTCGCCCAGATCGAAATCAGTTGGACATACCAAATTGCCCACATTCTCGACAATAATCAAATCAAGATTGTCCAGATCTAAAACATCCACCGCACGACGAATCATATCGCTTTCAAGATGACGGGCACCACCGTGTTGATTTGCACTGCAGCAATGCCCTGCTCTTTTATCTTCTCGGAGTCCACCGAAGATGCAATGTCGCCCTCAATTACCGCGATATTAAATTCATCCCGAAGCGCTTCAATGGTAGCTAAAATAGTAGAAGTCTTACTGAACCTGGCGATGCCAACAGGTCTAACACGAAAACCTTTCTTTTCTTTAAACAATTCGCGATTAGACTGAGCAAGCTTGTCATTTTTATCAAGGATAGGCTGTTTTAAATCAATCTGCATGGGTTGCCTCCGCTTCCCTCATTTTCGTCAGGAATATCTACTTCAATAGAGTCAATGCGTAATTTTTCCCTTGCAAAAGCTCCGAAAAAGCACTTCCGCATTCGGGCACAACATGTGAAAACGGTCGTGTTCATTCCGCGCCGCATTCCAGGCAGATGCTTTTAGGTGGAATCATGGTGATTTCAAGCTCTGCATCTTCGTACCTTCTTTGCGAGCGCTTTCAAACGCAAATCGAGCGCATCTTCAATCGCTTCTGTCATTTCGCCAACCGAAGACTGATTTTCAAAACCTGTTGCGCTCCGCATCATTTTGCAGCCCGCTGAACGGAATCCATTACGCCACTCATAATCTTAGTTCATGCATGACGTTTACCCCTCTTTTCAATCATGTCGGCTTCTTTGTCTTCGCTTCCCCAAAAGATGCTCTTTGAACTTTCTTTTGCATTTCAATTCCGCTCTGGCTTCCTCTGCCTCAAGCTGCTCTTGCTTGCGAGCTTCTTCTTGGCGTTTGATGCGACGACGCAAGCCTACACGTGCCGCCATAAACTTACTTCATACCAGAACTACCATCGCCGCAAACATAAGACCCATGGTTACAGGCGAAGCGTCTGGAGTCACCATAGCAGAGAAAACGAGCAGTCCCACATACACCCCGCGCCAGCTTGCGCGCAGTTTTTGTACGGAACCACCCAAACATTGCAAAGTAGAACACTACAAGAGGCATCTCAAAGCCAATACCAAAGCCCAGTTCAAATTTGATAATAATATCAACCCATTGGCTTGCCTCTGGAAGAATAGTGGCAAATCCTGTTGTTTGGTCAGTTAACCACTGAAACGCCGGGTCCAAAATGATGCAATAGCAAAAATATCGTTCCACCAATGAACAGGCACAAAGCCGCAACAAAGGTCGGAACAAACCATTTGCGTTCTTTAGGTTTTAACAACGCTGGCAAAAAAAAGCCAAAATTTGCCAAAGCGTAATAAGGGGCAGTTGCCACAAGCGCCGTCCAGAGAGCCACCGTAATTCGAACCGAGAATGCGTCAAAAAGCACCGGAAAACGTTAAGCTGAACCCGTCCGGATTCATCAAGCGGCATATATTGAGAAACAGGAGCAAGGAGAAATTGCACTACTGTATCGGTTCCTAGATAGAACACGAGTGTCGCCACAATGAGGCACACCACGATACGCACAAGACGCATGCGCAATTCGCCTAGATGCTCCATAAGCGACATACGAGCTGGTCCGATTGGCATATCTATTCACCCCTTTCAGATGCAGCAGCCTGGGCTGATGCAGCCTGCACAGATTTAGTTTGGGCTGATGTGACCTGGGCTGATTTGGGGGCAGGTTTATTTTGAATTGGCTTCACGCCGAATAGTTCTTCAGGTGTCAAAGAAGGCTTCGCACCCGGGCGGGCTTGCTTACTGGAGCCTTAAAAGAAGGCTGAGCAGGTGTTCGCGTCTCAGATGCTTGCTTTGCCGATGATTGGTTCGCGGACACATTCGTCCCAGATACGCGCGTCTCAGATGCTTGCGTCCCAGATGCTGTCTTCACTGCCTCTCGGGCATTTTTAGCTGCTTCTTCTTTCATTGCCCGCCTATTTGCAGCAATAGATTCCTGCTCTTCTCGCGCTTTACGTTCTGCTCGTTCTTTATCGTAGCGAGCCTTACGCTCAGCGCAAAACTTTCTTGAGTAACAGTAGGAGCAGGCTTTGGCTTTTTGCGGGCAGGAAGAAGCTGCCGAAGAAGATTTCTTCGCCTGGCTACCATCTACATCCAAAACTTCGCCTTTGATAACTGACTCCATTTCGGCCTGCGCTTGTTTAAATGCGCAATGTCGCACCAAAGTTTGCCATTTCAGGCAACTTGTCAGGCCAAAAATCAAAAAGCCGAACAATAAAATTATGAACAGCTCAAAGCCGCCGATACCAAACAAAGCTAACTTCCTTCTCTTATAAAAACCGTTTCGAAAGTTCTCACCGTTAACTGACGATTAACCCAGCTTGCCAGCTAGCCTTCAATGAGCAAACTGACGAATCCTGCAACGACAGACATCATCAATGATCAAACGAAACGGCGATAGCAATGTTAGTTACCTCCAGAAACATGAGTCCATAGTTGGAAGAGATAATGCGAGAATCAAAATAACACAAACCGCGATTACAAAGATGCGCCACAAAAAGTGCCTTGCGAGCCGCTTTTCCTGGGCTTTACGCTGTCGTTCGCGCACGCTCCTCGCGCTCTTTAAGCTGCTTTTGCCGTCATTTTTTTGTTTCCTTATTGGCCATAAACCAAAACTTTTTCTCGTTGTGGAAACCATAACGCAGAGCAATTCTCTACCCTAGGATTCGACCAGAGGAAAACTTAGGGAACGCAAACGCCCACGGACTTCTAGAATAGTGCAATAACCTTTGTTGCACCTTCTCCTACATGAAGTCGGCTCCTCGTAAAGAATCTTGCCGTTCACCTCATAGTCATGATAACGCCGCTATTGCTTGCAGAATCAGCAGGCAGAAACCGGATCCGTAGTGGGTGTTTGATGGGATCCAGACAGATCAATTGCAACGATGTCTGCCAATTCTGTCGCACTTCAAGCGAACTGACCTTGTCAATACGCAATACCCGAGCAGCACAGAAGAGTTGCCATTTCTCTCAAGAAGAGTTTGCGAGTTCAAGAATTCTGCGACTCAATGTTCGCTGAATCATGTTTCTCGAGCCAGCATTTCAGAAAAGCATATCGAGATGTAATTGAAGCTGGAGCCCAGTGCCTAAGCCTACGCGTAAGCCTGAACGCAAATACTCACTTACCGGTGCAACTCCCATACCGAGCTGAGCACTTAAGCCAGCATTCGCAACAGCTAGCATCGTCATCACGCATCTGACGAATATCGTCTTCGGTGACACAAACGCCATAAAGCATCATCACATTTTTAGCTTCAAAACGATCCCGTATCCAAAACATAGTAACTGTGTGAGGTTACCGCAGTGGGCAACCAAGGCGGAACCTCCACAAATCCACGATGGTTCAACCGTGCTATCAAGACCAGCCGTTGCACCAAATCCTACAAAACGAACTTCCTCTTTGCTTTCAGCAAGCTTTAATGAAACAGGCAGATCGTTATGCCTCGGCAGCGTATTGTGCTACATTGCGATACATCTCTTTGGATGGCATTTATAGACCGGATCGGGAGCTACGTTTTCCAAGTATGATCTGATCAGGGTCTGCATCTGAGACCATTTTTCCAAATCGCTATCCATTTTCTTCATGGCGTAGTTAACAAGACGCTTATCGATAGCGCCCACTTCGATAAAATCACCCGCGCAAACCACAATCACGAGTAGCAAAAACAGCTGCACCGGTTGAAGTGGTGTCTGCAATCGTAGTAACACCAGCCGAAAGTTCTTCAAGACAACCTAAGTAAGCTGAATCGTAAGCTTCAGAATCGGTTATTCGGTAACGAAGATCGTTTATATTCTTACGCCATTCAACAAAAGGCAAGTCCTTACAACCAACGAAAAACGCCGTCTTCAACACGTGCATGCAAGTCAATAAAACCAGGAGTGAGCGCCGCCATTCCAAAGTCTTTACTTCCGCATCAGGATAACGAAGTCCCGCATCATTTCCGTTGTGCCGATATCGGCAATAACACCATCACGAACAAGAAGCGCACCGTTTTCCATTGGCTCGGAGTGAAACGGGGAACAATATATTTAGCGCACAGTAACATGCTTTTCCTGACTAATTTTAGTCATGATAGCATTTTTATTCTAAGTTAATTCATTGCGATTCACAGTAACTTGGATATGTGGATACGGCAAAGGGCGCTAAAATATGCGCATTGTATGGACACAGAATAGGAAACCCGTTTTTATGACTATAGATTCAAAGAGACTCCTGAAGCGTCTGTAAATGAAACCCACAGACCCAGGTCCCTCAAAGCAGCATCTCATCATCTGACGGTAAGCAGGCATCCGAAAACACTCTACTCTATCGATACTCGCCACCGGCGAAGATGCCCTGCCGAACTTTCTTCAAAACGCGTTAAGCAAATTTTTACCGATATCGCTTTGAAATATGAGCGTTTCAATGCGTTGTCTAGCTTTGGGCGCTATCGCAGCTGGTTGCGCACCCTCATCGACAAAAGTCTCCTATTACCTCACAATCACGCCTGCTTGATATTGCAGGTGGTACCGGGTGATGTTACTTTTACCGCCTGCGCACAAAAACCTCCTGCATCTATAGTGCTTTCGACCACACCTGCCATGCTCGAAGTTGCCCAAGCTCGACTTGATGAAGGCGAAGCGAAGGTTCCTGTCGAGCTTGCCGTTGTTGATGGACAGGACATTCCCGAGGACGAATCCTTCGATATTCTTTACCTACATGTCCTATGGCATTCAACATGCCTGAACGCGAACGCGCGCTGTCGGAAATGTATCGCGGTGCTTTTTATGCGTGCTGGAATTTTTACCCTGCCTAACCCCCTTATGCGCTTGGGATATCGCATCTATTTGCGTTGGGGTATTCCTGCTTGGGGCAAATTGGTTACGGATGACGCCTCTGGATTTGTTTATCTAGCAAAATCAATTAAAGCCTTCCCAGACCAGGAAGGCTTTACGAAAATGCTGAAAGATGCTGGATTTTCGCGCGTGGAATACACTAACGTAACCTTTGGTTAGGTGGGTACATATTGCTTATATGAGTAAAGCCATTAAATAAACAGGTCAATTTCACTCGTAAAACTTCAATGCTGCAATCCGCAGAACCAATAACGATTGAATGAGCGTTAGGTTTTCAACAAGAAACTTCGTCATGCCACTTGTAGACTTTACTCGTCCACTTTTTACCTCGATGGCAGCGGCGCTTTTATCTGCAATCACAAAATCGACTTCATCGTTACCTTTGCGCCACCAATAAACCGTAAACCCTTCGATTATTGAACGGTTTATAAGATAAGCGCCAACTGCACTTTCAATTAAATGACCTTTAAGTGATTTACTCTTACTATTGAGCGCTGATATGCCATTTTGCAATTCCTATCTCACATTTTTTATTCAGTATTCACAAATTTTATGAGATAGCTCACAAAAATAGCACTGTACGACACCACTTAGAGCCCTGCTGAGTTATAGCCCGCTTCCGCCCGACATAAGTACAAAACCGCAATAACCAAAATTACTGCACACGAAATAAGACCAGCAATGGTTCCCCTGTTTGTTCTCCATGGCTAATTCACCGCCTTGGTGTGATAGCGATAAGGAAGTGCTTTTGGTGCGTTTCTTCTCAGGAAACATTCCTCAATAAATACCAGCACAACTGCAATCGCAAAAAGTCCTATCATTTTCTTCATTGATACGTTCATAGTTGCGCCTTTCTTCCAAGCGAGACGAAGGTTGAAGTGTCCGTGAGGCACCTCGAGTCCCTCACGAAATCCTTCGTCCGCTTCCTCCCTTTGACAGTCATTTACGATACGCGCGCAACCTAACAACAACCTTACTGGCGTCTTACCGTTTCATGGAACTTCCGACAACGAATGCGAAAAACCGCGCAATTATTCAAAAGAGGTGCAAAGTTTTCGATACTATGAAGAAAACCAACAAAGTTTTCCTTTTAGATCGAGCTAATTAGATGAGCTCTAAATAGCATGATCTAGAGAAAACATTAAAAGACCCGGAAAGGAGCATCGCCTATGAAACGCATGATTGATCCACTCGAGCACGCCACCGAAATTCTTCAAGGTGTTCAAAAGGGTGTTTTGCTTACCACCAAACACGGCGACCGCGTAAATTCCATGACTATTAGTTGGGGAACGCTTGGCATCGAATGGGGCAAACCGCTCTTTACCGCATTTGTACGTCAGCATCCGCTTCACTAAAGAACTCCTGGAAGCAACCGGTGAGTTCAGCGTAAATATTCCGTAGGTGAATTTGACAAAACATCATTGCGCTTTTGCGGCTCAAAATCCGGTCGCGACATGGACAAGATTGCTGAGCTTGGCCTGACTTTGGAAGATCCTGAAGTGGTAGCGGCACCAGGTATTCGAGAGCTTCCTCCAACTTTAGAGTGCAAAATTCGCTATGTGCAGGACCAAGATTTACGCTCTCGATCCAGGTGATATTGCGCTGGTACCCAACCGACGAAACCGGTTTCCGCGATTTCCATACGGTATTCTGCGGCGAAATCGTTGCGGCATACGTGATCGAGTAGCTCATAATTGCACGTAAATGTAAACAGCATAAGGCAATAAATGGTCGCAGGAGAAACGCGATGGCGGAATTAGCATACTGATGATCCTTGCCATGATGGGCGCTGTTACTCTTGCGATCATTGTTGCTATAACTTTATTGCAGCAACCATAATAAGTATTGTTTCGCAGCGCAGAGAAAAGCAACGCCGCGAACAAGGCAAAAAACTTCGGAGCGCTTATCGCGCTTCCCATAGCACTCTACACAGTAAGCATCCCTTTACTAATTGTCTTTTAGCGCAGCAATCTTTATTCCTTTTTCCAAAGCAGCACTACCATCACCTACGAAGATTGCTCACAAGCAATTATTTCGCACGACTTCGAACAGCTAGAAAATTGTCTTGATGCGCCCGAATTACAGCTGCCATCTGAAGGGCCCGCTTCATATCAAAGCCTCCTATACTGCACTTGTCTATGGAGACGAAGATTGCGTACGCACATTGCTCGAAGACGCCAGGGCAAACAATCCAGCCAATCGACCCCAGCCTCTTATCAAATACGATTCAGACAACAACCAAAAGATGACGACTATGCATTATGCCTTGCAAACCTCAACTTCATTCGGTTCACTTGATGATACAAATGTTGCTCGATTATGGGAGCAGAGGTTAATAGTGCAAATGAAGATATTTTTACCCCGCTGCATAACGCTTGCGATGATATGTGCACAACTGCGATTGCGTCAGATACCAGTTCTGCAAGCCTAGATGAAACCGATGCCGCGATAGATCTTTTACTGATCGCAGGAGCCGACATAAATGCTCGAAATCATTAGACGGAACTCCCTGGGATCTCTATTGCGAAACCATTCAAAGATACGTAGATGATGGAGTACTAACCGAAAAAGAAGCCTCCTCTGCCCATCTTGCCGAACGAGCAAAGACGCTCAAACCTTCCGAATAGGGTTTATCCATTAATCTATTTTACCTGATGAAATGGGTAAAAAATTTCTTTATTAACCTAGCATGTTAAACTTTTCTTTGATAAGCCCAGGTTCGAAAGCTAACGAAGCAACCTATCAGGTAATTTATAAACAGACCACTTAATCCTGAATTAATACTCTTCATCCAACGAAACGCTGCTACATCACAGTCAAGTCCAAAGAACTTACCAGCCTTGTAACGACTGCTACCAATGCAATCATCGCTGTTGTCGGTGCATGCCGAAAGTGGCGGCATAGTTAGGCGCACACCCATTTCTTCACACATAACCTCATAAGCATGACGTAGTTCAGATTTGCTGCCATCGCCCCACCAAGATAAAAAAAATTTTGCGCCGGTTTGTTCGAGCGCCGTTTTTGCCTTCGCTACTTGAACGTCAATAACTGCCGCCTGAAAACTTGCTGCAACATCTGACTGGTTGATTTCTCGTCCTGCCTGCTGCTCTTTCTGCAAATAAGTCATGACTGAAGTCTTTAGACCCGACAGCGAAAACTGCAAATCGCCTGAATGCATCAGTGCACGAGGAAAACGAATTGCTTTAGGATTACCATCTTCGCTAATTTCGAAATAAGAGGACCACCGGGATACCCTAGCCCCATTGCTTTAGCTACTTTATCGAAAGCCCCGCCTACCGCATCATCCAACGTGGAGCCCATGGTTTCATAATCGCCCCAATCTTTCACGTGCACCAACATAGTATGTCCACCCGAAACGAGCGACACCACCATGGGAGGCTCAATGTCGGGGACATGCAAGCTTATTCGCGTAGAGATGCCCCTCTAAATGGTTGACGCCGATAAGGGTTTATCAGCCGCCCATGCAAGACCCTTCGCGAACGCAAGCCCTACCACCAAAGCGCCAACTAAACCAGGAGCATACGTAACTGAAACCGCCGCCAGATCACACCAATTCAGATTTTCCTGACCAGTACGCAAGCGAGCCTGATGCAAACACTCCTGTACCACACCACCGATAGCTTCGATATGCTTTCGACTTGCAATTTCAGGAACCACACCGCCGAAGCGTGAATGGAACACCCAATCTACAACATCAGCGACAATCGTGCCCGCCTCATCAATGAGTGCTGCCGCCGTTTCATCACAAAAGTTTCGATAGCCAGAATAAGTTTTCCTTGAACAGCTAGACTTCCGCCTTGTTCGAACAATTGATAGATTCTGCATCATTTTTAAGCGTAGCTCCATCCCCAACATCATGCTCAGAAAGGGGAAGCGGTCCTGTGTAGATGACGGCATCTTCCCCTGTCGGAATAATAGTGCGGACGAACTCAATTCATTTGCAACCCCAGTCGTTCATAAAAGGCATGAGCGCCCGTATTGGTGGCACGAACTTCAAGCGTCTCTGTTGCCCCTAGATCACGCGCGTCGCGCGAAACGTGCGCCAGAAGCTCCTGCGCAATACCCTGCCTACGATACGATGGGTCCGTAGTACCTTCAACAGCTGGACCTGTCCATCCACGATCCAACCACCCGCATATCCAATAAGATGAGCGATTTTTTTTGGTTCAACCACTCGCTTGGAAAATCCTCCATTTTCAAATGCCGCCCACAGGTACGATCTGCTCGTGAAGTTCGTCGAGAATTTGAGAGGCGCGCCACGCCGCATCGCTACATAGTGCGTGCCTCCAGCTCTTCCACTGCATCTACCCACACTGCTTCTAGCGGTTGGTAACGAATGATGGATCCGCCCTGAACCCCGTTGTAAGATCTTTTTTCCTCAAGCACGCCTTCGAGCGCGTTTTCTGATTCATTCGAGTTCGTTTTCCAGATGATTTTCAAGCTCGTTTGAAAAAAAGCTTCCTCAAGCAAAGGCCACGTTGGCTACTGTTTATCTCAACAATGCTTGCTGCGATACCTTCACCTGAGAATTCTGTTTTTGTGGCTTACGTTCTTCAGCTTGTTTGCTTTGCGAACTTAGCGCGCGCTCCGCCTCTTCGGCATCTGAAAGCCGCGTATACACAGGAAGCAGCACACAGGGATCGCCTAGAATTATATTCTCGGGGTCGAAATCATACCTGCCATAACGCTTGAGCTGCAAGCAAACAATCCCTTTCCTGTTGGATAACAATATTTCTGCGAAGAACACCTTTCCTTCGCAAAGCCCGCATATTTCTTAAGGCCATCACCCGTAATGGTTGTAGTTTGCTATTTGTTCTTGCGAATCGTTGCCAAACCACGCACCCAACTCTGCTGCCTTCATCACGAAATCTGCGTTTAAGCGCTCGATTCCCGCATCATCTAATGCATAGCGCACTGGATATACCTCTTTGCGCATAGCATCGCCGAAAAATCACCACAAAGAGAACCACGTACACCAGCATCCCATTGATGCCATGCTTGGGCATCCGATGTCGAAACCCCAAACAGGGGCACGCCAAGTCCTATTGCGATTCCCTTCGCGCTTGCCATACAGATACGTACACCCGTAAACGAGCCTGGACCACGTCCGCACACCACGCAAGCAATTTGGTTACGTGTCACGTTTTCCGTTTTAAAAGCGAATCAATTTCAGGCAGAAGCTTTACATTTGAAGCTCGAAAGCCTCCGTTTCGCTTGATGCGACTATTTCTATAGCGTGCCTCTCGGTCAAGCTTCCCAGGCCAATCGAGATCATTTCGTTTGCGGTATCAAAAAGCAAAGTACAAAATCTTTCATGCAAAGTCTTTCATATGGTTCCATTTTTTGTTTCACGCAATACCATTATGCAGAATTACAAAATCATGCAACGGTATTTCTCAAAGCAGCCTAAAAGATTTTACGCCGATCTTTCGCGAGGCGACAAACTGATTTCGGGCTACTTCCTCGACCTTCACAGGGTTTGATGTTATTCCCTCGGTATGCGGGTTTCGTGCCACTTCCTTGACGTACAGGGTTAGCGCTGTTCCCGCAGCGTGCAGTAATTTTCTGGTTTTTGACACATTTTGCCGAGTGCTGTATAAAAAAAGAATTTTTAGGGATTTAGGCTTTTATTAAACATATTTCACTAGATTGTTTAATAAATACCAAAAATAATTAATTTAGGCCCTCATTTCACGCTGAAATGTGGCAAATGGTATGAAGAATTGCTTAATTAGTAACACTTTTTTATACATAACTAGCCTAAATGTGGCAGAATTCGATTTTGCTCCCCGACTTCAAAATGCTAACGCATTTCATTGTAGTCGGCTATTCCATAGATGCAGCTGATGATCAAAACCCGATGCCACACTTTCCGTCGATGCAAAGCTGATCAAAACCCGATGCCGCGCTTTTCATCGACAAGCACTCTTTGCTGATTCCCAGATTTTGTCATCAAAACGCTCTTTGCTAATGCCCACGAATTCGGCATCATCCCACTTGTTCCTACTTGTCATTTTGACGCACATGCCTGCTGCCAAAAATCAAAAGCAACCGCTGCTGCCCCAAAGCCGCGCCTTTATCCGCCGCGAGTGTTCGTTTATCACCTCAAGATAAAACTTCAAGCCGCAATCTTCGGGCATTTCATCAGGAAATTTTGAAGCCCATTCAATACAAAAAACGCCCTGACCCTCAACGATGCCATAAAAAATCCAATATCTTCAGTTCTTCAGCATCATCTAGTCGATAGAATCAAAAATGATACAGGGCAAACACCCATCTTCGTACACGGAAACCAAATTAAAGGTTGGACTAGTAACAGGACCTTCAATATCCAGCTCTTCTGCCGACCCTGCGTAAACTGGGTTTTACCAGCACCCAAATCACCATCGAGCGCAATAACTACCAGGACCGACTACCATGGCGAGTGCTGCTGCAACTTTTGCTTAGTTTCGCTAGCCGATTCAGTTGCCAGCAATTTCAACCCATTGTTCGTCCATATATTACCTACTCGTTTCGCTGAAAATCTGTTGTTATAATTATTATCCATCCGCACAGCGGATGGTTTATCACTCGGACGCTTCGCATCGTCAACAGGCTGAAACCATTAAACAAAAGTGCCAAACCTAGGTTTGGCACTTTGATCTTCGAACCCATCTTTGCTGTTACTAGCGAATAGTTTTTCTGCCGCTGTCACTACATGCTCCATCGTAACTGAGTAGTGACCGAACCTAATCCACCAGGAACAGGTGTGATTGCCTCGACAAAGTGGCTCAACCGAATCATAATCGACATCACCACAAAGTTTCGTTCTTGTCCAAAGTTAAGCCAACATCAACACAACCTGACCTGGCTTGAAATAACGCGCATCGTAAGCACGCGACGACCTGTCGCGCAGACAATATCTGCAGCATGAGGTAATTTCAGCCAAATCAAATGCGAATAATGATAGTCACACTTGCATTACGACGCAGAAAGCAGCATAGCCACAGGCTTGCCCCCACTACCAAACTGCGCCCAACAACAACTACATACTTGCCCTCTACCGGAATGTTGGCAGAAATCAAGGCATTTTTCACGGGCTTCCGCGGTGCAAGGTGCATATCCTTAAAACCGCATCAGTGAAAACCGCACCGAGCGAGGACGTTGAAGTACATCTTCCGCCGCCGCAAGCTCATCGCTAACTAGCTTCTCTTCATATTCTCCGGAAGAGGACGGAATAATAAAAGCAGCCATGGATTTTGGAATCACCGTTGATGCGACGCAGCTGCAAAAGCAACTTTTTCTTGAGAAGCGGTTTCCGGCAAATCAAAACTCGTGTTGTAATACCCAGCGATTCAGCACGACGAACTGCCGTACGCTCATAGCTCAAAATCATCGGGCGCGCACCCACACCAGAGCAAGCGTAGGCTCGATACCTAAAATTTTAAACGCTCAATTCGATGAGCTAAATTTCGCAATCGCTGGAGTTACAGGGCGGGAATGCAAAACGTATCATTGTAGTTTACCTGATTTCTTCTAACACGTAGTTGAAATCTCATCCGCGCGACGACCACTTTCCGCTATAATGTCTGTCCGCTTCATCAGTATACCTCGCAGCCATGTCTCGGTCGTCCAACATTGCGGCATTTACGTACCATTACATTGCAGCACCTTTAGAGCGCCCTGCGCGAAAAACACCAATTGCCACATCGAAATAGCACTCGATTTCCATAATGCGCCAAAGAAATCGCTTAAATCGATAACTCTAATAACGCATTCATAATGGCAAAGGAACCGAAATAGCGTCAATAAGAGCCTCTTGAATGACTCCGTGACGATACCTTTTTCCTCATCGGTGTCGACGAGCTTAAAAGCACTCTGCCAAAGGAGCAAAAGCAAGTGCATCCTTTTCAACAAGTTCAAAAGTTCTTGTCTCACTTCCTCGAGTTGTTTTTCAAAGTGCGCAACAACTTTCTACCTCTGCGTATTTTTCTTTCCTGTGGTTAGTTACACCAACCATGAGAGAAGCGCAGAACCAAATTAACTCCGCAATAGGCAGAAGCACCCCGCCTCCCGGGGTTGGCGTTCCTGCAGCAACTTCAGAAATAAATGTTTGATCTACCAATATCGTACTTTCTAAGTATTACGGCATCTCTACAGAAAGAATCTCAGGTTCTCAACGCCTTCGCAGCGGTGATTTTTCCCCGACACTCTACCACTAGAATGCCTCTGTTTTCTTGTGGCGCTATCCATTTTGGCGCCTCATAAAAAGGTGCATCACATTAATGAGCACAATAAAAATCGCGCTCCCGATGGATAGTTACAAGAAACCCTAAAAACCTAAAAACAACGCAATGCCCAACGTATAGAAGGAACCAAGCTGAACAACTAGAACAAGCCGAAATCTTACCACTCTCATCAACGTCGATCTTGAAAGCAGCGGGATTCTTGCCCAGACAGGCATTGTCATTTACGTTGCCCGTAAGGCCACTACAAAACCTGCCAGCGGAAAGCCCAACTTCGCGAACCGTAGCAATAGTGAAGTTACGAGGAGCACCAAGCTTAGAAGCGTCATCGGAGAAGCTATACTGCGTTTTTGCCATACATACAGAGCATATGCGCAAAGCCCATTCCTTCAATCTGGGCAATTTGCTTTTTAGCAGCAGCGGTGAAGTTAACGCCATCAGCATGGTAGATTCGCCTTAGCAATCGCCTCCATCTTTTCTGCAAGACCCAGATTTCTTCGTAGGCAAACTCGGGGTTGCTGGACTGCTCACACAAACGCAGAACTTCTTCCCGGCCAACTCTACGCCGCCTTCGCCACCTTTTGCCCCAGACCTGAAGGGCCCATTAACACCCAACTCTTGGCACTTTGCCGAACCAGGTCAATTTCTGCCTGCGTGTCGACCGGGGAATTCGTTGATCGCGACCACGGGAAGGCTTATACCTTGGTAATGTTTTCAACATGCTGAAGCAAATTAGGAAGACCTGCCTCAGCGCCTCAAGATTTTCCTCATTGAGCTGATCCTTAGGAACACCACCATGATTCTTGAGCGCACGAACCGTGCAACAACCACTACAGCATCAGGCTGAATGCCTGCTAAGCGGCACTTTGATATCCAGGAATTTCTCGCGCCAAGGTCCGCGCCGAAGCCTGCCTCAGTAACGCAATAATCACCCAAAGCAAGACCCATGCGCGTTGCCATAATGGAATTGCAGCCATGAGCAATATTGGCAAAAGGACCTACATGAACAAAAGCAGGAGTTCCTCTCAAAGAGTCTGAACCAAATTAGGCTTCAAAGCATCCTTCGTGCTAAGGCACATGGCGGCACCTTCTGCATGCAGTCGTA
>VOFH01001421.1_pt1 | contig 47344 bp, 83 predicted proteins | sample 5384091 | NCBI WGS metagenome assembly VOFH01 (sample SAMN12384727, study PRJNA508395) | human gut metagenome | isolation source: healthy gut G | host: Homo sapiens
CGCATTCCGTATTTTCCCACAGAAGCAATTGCGGTAGACGTCAGCTTTGCCGACCAGCCCGGAGTGGCAGCCTATAAATGTGGAAAACTGGGGGCAGGACCTATGATAGGCGTATCCCTACATTAGACCGAGAAATGAAAGATAAATTGGTTCATATTGCGAAAGACGAAGAGATTCTTTATCAAATGGAAGTAATGGGTGGTTCCACAGGTACCAATGCAGATGTCATCGGTACCACACAGTCGGGTGTCAGAACAGCATTGATTTCGATTCCTTTGCGTTATATGCATACACCTGTGGAGGTAGTGGACTTGGAAGATATAGAGCGTGTAGCCAAACTGATGGCTTCTTACATTCATCATAGATAAAGAAAGGAGGAAAAGACATGGCAAATATGAAGTTACTGGAACAATTGTGTACATTAAGAGGCATTTCGGGAGATGAAGAATCGGTTCGAGATTTTATTGTAGCGCAAATTACACCTTATGCAGAACATGTTATCATAGATGCAATGGGAAATGTGATTGCAGAGAAAAAAGGTGCAAAGCCTGCAAAAACAAAACTGATGTTAAATGCACATATGGATGAAGTCGGTCTGATTGTAACCCATATTGATAACGATGGCTATTTAAAATTTGCCACTGTAGGCGGTATTGATAAACGCGTTCTTTGTGGCAGAAGCGTTATCATAGGTAATGGTGTTCACGGCGTAATTGGTGCAAAACCCATTCATCTGCTGAACTCCGAGGAAAAGAGGAAAAAGCCGTTCCAATCCATGATATGTATTTGGATATTGGAGCTTCCAGCCGTGAAGAAGCCGAAAAAGTGGTCCATTTGGGCGATTCAGTCTGTTTTGATTCTCTGTTTGATACGCAAAACGGTATGATACGCAGTCGTGCATTGATGACCGTGCAGGCTGTGCCATTTTAATTGATATGATTCAGTCTGAATTGCCTTATGATATGACATTTGTGTTTTGTGTACAGGAAGAGGTAGGTACAAGAGGGTCTCGTACTGCAACTTATCAGGTACAGCCGCAGGCCGCAATTGTTGTGGAAACCACAACGGCAGCAGATGTTGCAGGTGTTCCTAATGAAAAGCATGTGTGCAGCTTGGGCAAAGGTGCGGTTATTTCCTTTATGGATAAAGGAACCATTTATGATCGCGCATATTACGATTTGGCACTGGATACAGCAAGAGAAGAACAATTGCCTTGCCAAATAAAACAGGCAGTAGCAGGCGGCAATGATGGGGGCTATTCATGCTACCCGTGACGGTGCGCACCATTGCGGTATCGTTGGCTTGCAGATATCTGCATTCTGCGGTAGGACAAATAGCACAAGATGATTTTTCACTCTGCTGAAACGCTTATTATGAAATTGTCAGAGAGAATTGCAGGCAGCGAACAAGTATGATTGTGTTGGCAGAAAAGAAAGACTTGACCCCGATAGCTCAATATCAGGAAACAGATTCTTTTGCATGCAGAATTTTATGTATTGCAAATATGTATGAGAACTATCCATTTGCAGATTTCTGGATACAAAAGAAAGAAGAGGCAGAGCACCCTACAGCATATCTGTCAAAAATGGACGGCGTAATTACGCTGTTTGCTCATGAAAATGCGGATTTTGATGAACTTTGTATATTTATTAAAATGATAGGAGCAAGGTGTCTGATGTGCCATGCTTCCTGTGCAGAACAATTGCATATTACTCCTGCAAGGACAGGGACTATCATGAAATGGAATGCACATTTGATTGAACAGACCAATAGAACGATTTCTCCCAATTTTGCATCAGGTATACAGTATATTGCAGGCTTGCCGCAGTAAAGCGTTTCATGTACCGGAATTTGAGCCGTTTTATTTGGATATGTCCCATAGAATCCGTCATGGGGAGCAGCGGCAGTAGGATATGAAAAAGAAGAAAAAATCATCGCCTGTGCAATGACTGTGGCAGAAACAGAACATGCCGCCATTATAGGGGCTGTAGCCGTTTTACCGAGTATCAGAGGCAAGGAATCGGTACCTCTGTTGTACAAAGTTTATTGTATCATTGCATGGCAAAGTATCAGAAGCATATCTATGTGTATTGTAATTCAAAAGAAAAATGCGCTTTTTTACCGCACAATGGGATTTACGGACAGCGGTGTATGGGCGGAATTAGAACAAATCTAAAAAGGAGAAAACATGTTTTATCCACAGTTTAAAATAGATTCAAAAATTCAAAATGCAGCGGCGGAAGTCATGAAGAAAATTACTCCGCGTCTGCAGGAAATTGATGAGATTACCGAATATAATCAGCAAAAGATGATGGCTGCATTCCATGAGGCAGGAGTCAGTGAAAGTCATTTTGTATCTTCTACAGGCTACGGCTACGGTGACAGGGGAAGAGACGCATTGACATGGTATATGCAAAGGCGTTGGGAGCAGAAGATGCTCTGGTACGCCATAATTTTGTAAGCGGAACCCATGCGCTTACCGTAGTTTTTATTTGGCGTCCTGCGTCCCGGAGATACCATGCTGAGTGTAACAGGAATTCCATACGATACCTTAAGAGGTGTCATTGGAATGACGGGTGATGTAAACGGTTCTTTAAAAGAGTTTGGGATTCATTATAAAGAAGTGCAGTTAAAAGCAGACGGCACTCCTGATTATCAGGCCATTGAACAAGCGATTGAACCGAATCAAAAAATGGTATATATCCAGCGCTCGAGAGGATACAGCCTAAGGCCATCTTTATTGATAGAAGATATCGAAAAAATTGCGGCAATTGCTAAGAAAAAAGGCGCCGAATTGCATTGTAATGGTAGACAACTGTTACGGTGAATTTGTCGAAACGGAAGAGCCTACTTCTCGTGGTGCTGATTTAATGGCAGGTTCTTTGATTAAAAAAATCCGGGCGGCGGACTTGCTCCGACCGGAGGATATATTGCAGGAAGAAAAGACTTGGTTGAAAGCTGTGCTTATCGTTTGACAACCCGGGTACAGGCAGAGAGATAGGGAGCGACACTGGGAAATAACAGGGAATTATTTTTAGGCGCGTTTCATGCGCCTCATGTAACGGGAGAAGCACTCAAAACAGCAGTATTCACTGCGGGATTAATGAATCATTTTGGTTATGATGTTACTCCTGCATGGAATGAACCGAGAGCAGATATCATACAGGCAGTGCTGTTGGAAAAAGAAGAAGCGCTGATTGCATTTTGTCAGGGAATTCAGAAAGGAGCGCCTGTAGATTCTTTTTGTTGTACCGGAACCATGGGATATGCCCGGATATGATTGTCAGGTGATTATGGCGGCAGGCGCATTTACTTTAGGTGCATCTATCGAGTTATCTGCCGATGCACCGTTGCGTGAACCATATGCCGCTTGATGCAGGTGGACTCAATTTTCACAGCGGAAAATTGGGCGCGATTTGCAGCGCAGAGTATGTTGGAAAAAGATTTGATAAAATAGTAAAAAACTGTTGACTTTTTGGTGCGGCTTTGATATAATCCTACTTGCGTCAAGAAATTGTCGCATCAAAATATGCGGGTGTGGTGGAATTGGCAGACACGCCAGATTTAGGTTCTGGTGGGCGACCGTGCAGGTTCAAGTCCTGTCACCTGTACCAACGTAAAAACCGCGTAACTAGGTCAATGGCTTGGTTACGCGGTTTTCTTTGTGTTATATTTGATTGGGAAATCCTTAAAAACGGTCATAAACCTATAAACACGTGGTATTGAAAAGCACGTATTTATGCCGTTTTTAAGTGATAAATTACGGGTTCAAATCCTGTCACCGTACCAAGATTTTTGTTTTGCCATTTCCCCCGCGCTTTTAAACAGGTATCTTTTTCGGTAGCGTAAACCCATAACCGAACCGACAGTTGATAAAATTATTAGCTGTTGGTTTGTTGTTTTATGTGGAAAACCCGTCGAAAAAGTGGCGACTGCTTTATCGGCAGGTTTTTGTGATATAAGAAAATACATACTATATATGAAATCCGTTTTTCAAAGTTATCACAAAAGAGTATCCAAAATGGATAGGAATATTATTTTCATAGTATAAATATGATAAATTTATACTTTAATTTATCATATTGGAATAACATATTTACAAAAAGGTAAAAAAGAATTATAATATTAATATATGTCAAATTAGACAAAAATAACATGAAAAATACAATGTTTTTAGAAGAGTTATAGGGAACTCTTAGAATTAGGGCAGAATAATAGGGGGAATTATATGAAACAGACAGGAGTAAAAAATATCGAAGAACGGCAGCTATGCTTGCTGCAACCTTTACTGCATTGTTGGCAGTATCCAGTTTCAGTTTTGTGCAGGCGGAAGAAAATACAGAAATTTCATTTCCTGCATTGGAAGAAATACCCTTTGCGGATATGCTGAAAGACCAGCTGGACCGTGACTTAAATGTACCCGCAACTTATGCAAATACAGGTGTTGATTTGCCTGCATCTTATGATTTACGCGATTATCAATTATCAACGTCGGTAAAAATCAGGACCCATTAGGCACTTGTTGGGCTTTTGCGGCAACTGCTGCAGTAGAGTCCATTACTTATTAAAAACAGGAGCTGCACCTGATTTTTCGGAAAAACATTTGGCTTATTTTACAAAGCATGCAAGACCTGAAGGATTAGATCAGGCGGGAGAAGGCATGAATAACAATAATATAGGTTCTGCCTTAGACAGCGGACAAGTAACAAATGCTATGGGTACCTACGCTGCTTGGCAAGGTCCTGTTTATGAAAGCGATGTTCCGTATCAGGATGATAACGGAGGAAAAGATAAAGATGCGAATTGGACTGTAAATGAAACATATCGTACCGCTAGCGAAGCGCATTTGCAAAATGCAGAAATATTTCCCAGCCCTGCTAACTGGACAACAGGAGAATATGTTTACGATGCCAAGGCTGTTGAACAAATAAAAGAATCTATTTATAATAATGGTGCTGTAAGTGCCTTTACTATGTATATCAGCCCACAAGTGATGCCGAAAAAGATAATATCTTGAAATATTGGAATGAAGAACATGGGTGTTATTATACCACAGGGTCAAATAGCCCTAATCATGTTGTTGCTATTATCGGTTGGGATGATAATTTTTCTAAAGATAACTTTAGCGGAGATACAAAACCGGAAGGAAATGGTGCTTTTCTAATTAAAAAACAGCTGGGGAGAAGATCCTGATTCCTATTCTGCAGCGCATGATTATATGCATGCTATCCCAAATGATGAAGGTGGAAAAGATTATGGGTATTTTTGGATTTCTTATTATGATGAGAGTTTAAGTTTGCCTGTTTCTTATGAGATGGATGTTATAACAGACGGATTTGATTACGACAATATAGAGCAATATGATTATCTTGGCATTACTTCTCCATTATCTATGTCACAGAGTGCTGCTCAGGCTGTTTTAGCAGACAACGGATACACTGGTGGTATGGATGAATCCGTAGCTAATGTATTTACGGCAGATGATTATGTCACTTTGGCTGCAGTGTCTCTATTTTCTAACCAAGCTGAAGGAAGCACAGCAGAAATTGCTGTTTATCTAGGTGGTGAATCAGGAAAGCCCGAAAGCGGAACATTGGTTTCCAAACAGACTGCAACGGTTGATGGCAACGGATTTTATACTATAAATTTAGATCAACCGGTAAATTTACGTCCGGGAGATACTTATACCATTGTTCAAACCGTAAATGGCGGTTCTGCTAACAATTACCTTCCGGTAGAGATTGGATATTTGTTGAATAGTTTTGAATATATTGCAGTCTCCAATCCGGGAGAAAGCTATATTAGTTGTGACGGACAATGGCTGGATGTTTCAACGTTAAAACCGTTTGAACTCCAAACTCAGGAAACCACAATGAAACTGACTTTGGGTAATGCTATGATCAAAGCGTATACAAATGACAGACAGGAAAATGCTGCAGATGATGTCATTGCTATGATTCAAAATCTTCCTGAGATTACTGGTCTGGAGCAAGAATCAGACGTAGTAAAAGTACGCGATGCATACGATGCGTTGACAGAAGATTTAAAGGCACAGGTATATAACCTGAATCTGCTGGAAGCAGCAGAACTTAAAATTACATCTTTAAAAAGATGATCAGGCTGCGGCGGACAAAGTGAGCGAAATGATTGAAAACTTGGGTGAAATAACCGGTTTGGAACAAGAGCAAGCGGTAGCAGATGTACGCGCCGCTTATAACTCATTGACAGAAGAACAAAAAGAAAAGGTAACAAACTTAGCGGTTTTGGAAGCTGCCGAACAAAAAATACAAGCACTGAAAGAAGAGCAAAACAGCGCAGAGACCGATACAGGCTTAATGTCAGAACCGAGACAGAGCAAGCGACTGCAAATGTAAATTCTCCATCTACAGGAGATCAGAGAAATAATACTATGATTTATATTGCCGTGGCATTATCTGCTGCCCTAGTTGTTTCAATTGTTGTATTACGAGTTAGAAAAGAGAAAAAATAATTTCATAATACAGCGTTATTTCATATTAAGCAGGTATTTCAAATCCTGAAATTTAAATATTAAGTGAAAAAGACTGCACGATTTCGTGCAGTCTTTTTATTGCTCTTGTTTATCATAAGAAAAAAATCTTTCTATTTGAATATGGAAAGTTACATGAAAATTTTTTCTAAATAATATCATAAATGGATATTGTTACTTGGCTGACTTGTGAACAAAACGTGAAAACTTAATGCAATCTTAATGTACAGACGTTTATGCTAATACCTTTTTAAATCTTTTGCTATTATACTTGTTGAGGAAGGCGCAAAAAGGGATGAGAAAAGATGTTGATAATTGTTTCAATTATTGGCTGCATTGCGGTCGCGCTTCTAGTTTATTATGTAGTAATCTTAATGAAAGGAGATAATCAAAATGAACACAGTTTTACAATACGTTCTGTATCTTGTAATTCTTGTTGCATTGGCCGTTCCACTCGGTTTTTATATTAAAAGAGTAATGGAAGGCGAAAAGACCTTTCTTTCAAGAATACTTACACCGTGTGAAAAAGGTGTATATAAGTTAATGAGGATTAAAAGTGACGAACAGATGACCTGGAAAAAAATATTTAGTCAGCGTGCTGATTTTTCCGGTATTGGATTTCTGTTTGTCTTTCTTTTGCAATTGCTTCAGGATTTTTACCCGGCAACCCACAGGGACTCTCCGGAGTATCGTGGGACTTATCCTTTAAACACTGCTATTAGTTTTATTACCAATACAAACTGGCAGGCATACACCGGTGAGTCAACTTTAAGCTATTTAACACAAGCTCTGGGACTTACAGTACAAAACTTCGTTTCTGCAGCAACCGGCATTGCGGTTTTATATGCGTTGATTCGTGGTTTTACAAAGTAAAAGATACAGGACTTGGAAGCTTCTGGGTAGACCTTACACGTATTACAGTTCACGTATTAATTCCTTTAAACCTCATTATTGCGCTTTGTCTTGTTGGCGGCGGAGTCATTCAGAACTTTAAAACCGGCTGAAACCGTTTCTTTGGTAGAACCTGTAGCGGTAAGTGCAGACGGTGAAGTATTGGAGGTGCAACGGTTGATTTAGATACCAATACCGTTACCTTAAATGGTGAGATTGTTTCAGATACAAATTGTAACGGAACAATTTGTTCCGATGGGTCCTGCGGCCAGCCAGGTTGCAATTAAGCAAACGGGTACAAACGGCGGTGGTTATATGGGTGTAAACTCAGCTCACCCACTTGAAAACCCAAATCCATTTACAAACTTGCTTGAAATGATTTCTCTGCTGTTAATTCCTGCAGCTTTATGCTTCTCCTTTGGTTTAAGTATTAAGAATAAAAGCAAGGTTTCGCGATTTTCTGCGCAATGTTTATTTGCTTGGTACTTGCACTAAGTTCAGTGGCGGTTACAGAACAAATCGGCACATCTCAATTGAGTGACAACGGTGCGGTAAATCTAACAATGTACGATCAAGCCGGCGGTAATATGGAAGGTAAAGAATCCCGTTTTGGTATTGCAACTTCCGCAACATGGGCTACCTTTACAACCGCTGCTTCCAATGGTTCCGTCAACTCCATGCATGACAGTTATACACCTCTTGGAGGTATGGTCACGATGTTGCTGATGCAATTAGGTGAAGTTATATTCGGCGGTGTTGGCTGCGGACTGTATGGTATGCTGGCCTTTTGCGATACTCACGGTATTTATAGCCGGTCTTATGGTTGGACGAACGCCGGAATTCTTGGGTAAAAAGATTGAACCATATGAAATGAAATGGTCCGTTCTCGTCTGTTTGGCTACACCTGTTGCCATTCTGTTGGGCAGTGGTATTGCTGCAATTGTTCCGGGTGTGGCAGACAGTTTAAATAACTCAGGAGCGCATGGGTTCTCAGAGATGTTATATGCATATTCGTCGTGCGGTGGTAATAACGGTTCGGCTTTTGCAGGCTTTAACGGAAATACGATATTCTTGAATGTGTCATTGGGACTGGTAATGCTTTTTGCAAGATTTTTGCCTATTATCGGTACTCTGGCCATTGCCGGAAGTCTTGCCAAAAGAGCAAGATTGCAACCACATCCGGAACTCTATCCACTACAAACGCAATGTTCGTATTTTTGCTGATATTAATTGTACTTTTGGTCGGTGCACTCAGCTTCTTACCGGCGCTTGCACTTGGTCCTATTGCTGAGTTCTTCAGCACAATAGCATAAGGAGGTTATACTATGGCATCAAATCCGAAAAAGGCTTTGCCGATAAAAAATGATTGGCCGAGCCATTTCAGATTCTTTTATTAAACTTAATCCAAAAACACAAGCACAAAATCCTGTGATGCTGCTAGTTTACATCTCAGCTATTTTAACGACGATTCTTTGGATTATTGCTCTGTGCGGCTTGAAGGATGCTTCAGCCGGTTACACACTCGCAATTGCGATTATTCTTTGGTTTACTGTTTTGTTTGCTAACTTTGCAGAAGCCATTGCCGAGGGCAGAGGCAAGGCACAGGCCGACTCTTTGCGCGCGGCAAAAAAAAGATGTGGAAGCCCATAAAATACCGTCAGCAGACCAAAAGGATGCAATCACAGTGGTATCTTCCGCAACTTTGAAAAAAGGTGATATTGTCATTGTTCAGGCAGGAGAACAAATTCCTGCCGATGGTGAGATTATTGAAGGTGCTGCATCTGTAGATGAAAGTGCCATAACAGGTGAATCTGCTCCTGTTATCCGTGAAAGCGGTGGTGACAGAAGCGCTGTTACAGGCGGTACCACAGTGTTATCTGACTGGATTGTAGTACAGGTTACCAGTGACGCAGGAGAAAGCTTCTTGGATAAAATGATTGCAATGGTTGAGGGTGCTGCCAGAAAGAAAACACCAAATGAAATTGCACTCCAAATTTTCCTTGTTGCTCTTTCAATTATCTTTATTTTGGTTACAGTTTCTCTTTATACTTACTCTGTATTTTCAGCAAATCAGGCAGGTATTGAAAATCCTACTTCCGTAACCACATTGGTTGCATTGCTTGTTTGTTTGGCTCCTACTACCATTGGCGCATTGTTGTCTGCCATTGGTATTGCAGGTATGAGCCGACTCAATCAGGCCAATGTACTTGCAATGAGTGGTCGTGCCATTGAGGCAGCAGGTGACGTTGACATTTTAATGCTTGATAAAGACAGGTACCATTACATACGGTAACCGCCAGGCACATGAATTTGTTCCTGTGGACGGCGCTTCCATTATAGAATTGGCTGATGCTGCTTATTTATCTTCTTTATCGGACGAAACACCAGAGGGCAGAAGCATTGTTGCTCTTGCGAAAGAAAATATGGTGTTGAGGAAAGAACAATTTCAGAAAATGAAATGACTTTTTATTCCATTTACGGCTAAAACCCGTATGAGTGGTGTGGACTATCATGGCATGGAAGTACGTAAAGGTGCAGCAGATACTGTTCGCAATTATGTACATGAAGCGGGTGGAAGTTATACGGAAGAATGTTACGAGACAGTAAAAACCATTTCCAATCAAAGGTGGCACTCCTTTGGTTGTAGCAAAAGACCATAAAATTTTGGGCGTAATACATCTAAAAGATATTGTAAAACAAGGTGTAAAAGAAAAATTTGCTGATTTAAGAAAAATGGGTATTAAAACTATTATGATTACAGGCGATAACCCATTAACTGCTGCAGCCATTGCGGCAGAGGCAGGTGTGGACGATTTCTTGGCCGAAGCAACACCTGAAGCAAAACTTCAAATGATTCGCGATTATCAAAGCAAAGGCCACTTGGTTGCTATGACAGGTGACGGTACCAACGATAACCGGCTCTTGCACAAGCAGACGTTGCGGTGGCCATGAACAGTGGTACACAAGCGGCGAAAGAAGCCGGAAACATGGTTGATTTGGATTCTTCGCCTACAAAGCTGATTGATATTGTACGTGTTGGTAAACAATTGTTAATGACAAGAGGCAGTTTGACAACATTCTCAATCGCAAACGACGTTGCAAAATATTTTGCAATTATCCCTGCTCTGTTTATGGGATTGTATCCGGGATTGTCCGCGCTGAACATTATGGGCTTGCATTCCCCCACAAACAGCAGTGCTATCGGCTATTATTTACAATGCATTAATTATCATTGTATTGATTCCATTGGCTCTAAAAGGTGTAAAATATCGTGAGGTTTCGTCCGGAAAGCTGTTGTCGAGGAACTTGCTGATATATGGTTTGGGCGGACTGGTAGCACCGTTTATTTGTATTAAATTATTGGATATGTTATTAACTGTTATGGGAATTGGTTAAGGAGGAATTGTACATGAAAACATTAAAAAGCGTGTTACCGCGTGCAGCACTTATCTTTTTAATCTTTACCATAGTGTGCAGTGTTGTTTATACAGGTGTTGTAACAGGTCTTGCACAGCTTATTTTTCCTAACAAGCCAATGGCAGTATTATCGAAGTAGACGGTAAAAAAAATATGGCTGTGAATTGTTAGGCCAGCAATATACTGACGATGCACATATGTGGGGCCGTATTATGAATATTGATGTTTTCTACTTATACAGACGAAAATGGAAAAGCGCTTATGTATGCATCCCCATCAAACTTGAGTCCTGCAAGTGAAGAATATCAGGCATTGGTAGATGAACGTGTACAAAAATTAAAGCAGCCAATCCTGATATGGGTGATACGCCTATTCCTGTTGATTTGGTTACATGTTCGGGAAGTGGTCTTGACCCACATATTTCTGTGGCAGCTGCCGAATATCAAATTCCCAGACTTGCTAAGGCAAATAATAAAACCGAAGATGAAATTCGAGCAATTATTGATAAATGTAAAATGGCAGATTTATAGGAATCTTTGGTGAAGAAACAGTAAATGTTCTAAAAGTCAATCTCATGTTAGACGGTATTTTAAAAGAATAATTTTGTTTGAGCATTACAAATATATTAAGGGATTTTTTTCCGTGATAGGAAAATCCCTTTTTGTACGCCTATATTTATGGAATGTTCTCAAAGCGGGATTTTCTATCTTTTTAGACTATTATTGTTTGTTTGTATTTCTGTGATGGATAAAAATACAAGTAAGGAGATATTGTAAAGATGTAGCCGTATGATATAATCTTTATACAATCTTAATGCTATTTATGGTTCGTTTATATTTCCTTAAGATAGGCTATGCTATAATAAATTTATGTATCAAGCGCTTTGGAGTGAATTATATGGGAGAAATAAGGTCCAATCCCGATGAATTGTTAAGAGCCATTAAAAATGAAGATTCTTATCATAAGAGAGGACATTTAAAAATATTTTTTGGTTATGCGGCAGGTGTAGGTAAAACGTATGCGATGTTAAAGCGGCACACGCCGCTAAAAGACGAGGAATTGACGTGGTAATAGGGTATGTGGAGCCGCACCCAAGACCGCGCACGGCAGCGTTACTGAAAGGGTTGGAAATACTGCCGAATAAACAAATACCTTATCACAATATTGTATTAAAAGAATTTGATTTAGATGCCGTTATAAAAAGAAAGCCACAGTTGGTTATCGTAGACGAACTTGCACATACCAATGCGGAAGGATGCAGACATGAAAAGCGTTATCAAGATGTGGAGGAACTGTTAAAAGCAGGAATTGACGTATATACTACCGTAAATGTACAGCATATTGAAAGCTTAAATGATATGGTGGCTTCTATTACAGGGATTACGGTAAGAGAACGTATTCCGGACAGAGTATTTGACAATGCGGACCAGGTAGAACTGGTAGATATCGAACCCGAAGATTTGATAGAGCGTTTGCATGCCGGACAAATTTATTTAGATACCCAAGCGCAAAAGGCATTAACAAATTTTTTCAGCATAGAAAATTTAACGGCGTTAAGAGAAATTTCTCTCAGAAGATGTGCGGATAGAGTAAATAAACTGACAGAAAGTGCCAGAATTAAAAGTAACAGCGATTATTTTACGGATGAACATATTTTGGTTTGCCTGTCTTCTTCCCCTACAAATGCAAAAATCATCCGAACAGCATCGAGAATGGCAAACGCGTTTAAAGGTACTTTTTACCGCTTTGTTTGTAGAAACATCAGATTTTCCCAATATGAGTGAAGAGGATAAAAAACGGTTACGTGACAATATCCATTTGGCAGAACAGTTGGGAGCAACGATTGAAACCGTTTACGGCGATGACGTTGCATTCCAAATCACAGAATTTGCAAGATTGTCCGGTGTTTCTAAAATTGTAGTTGGAAGAAGTACCGCAAAAGAGAAAACATATTTTTGCAAAGCCAACGCTGACAGAAAAGATGTTGGTGCTCTCTCCAAATTTAGATATCTATGTAATTCCGGATAAAAACTGTACCTTATAAAATAAAAAAGAAGCAGCATTATAAATGGAAATTTGTACCCCTTGATTTGATTAAAAGTATTCTTGTTTTATGTGCAGCAACGCTGATTGGGTATATTTTTGATTTATTTGGTTTTAGTGAAGCAAATATTATTATTGTTTATATATTGGGCGTGTTGGTTACGGCTGTTATTACAACAAACCGTATTTATAGTCTGGCCTCGTCCGTTATCAGCGTATTTGTGTTTAACTTCTTCTTTCTTACCCAAGATATACCTTTCATACGTATGGATTAGAGTATCCTGCCACTTTTTATTATTATGTTTGTTGCCGCTTTTATTACAAGTACGCTGGCAACCAAAATAAAGAAATGCCAGGCAAGCTGCCCAGGTTGCATTTCGTACAAAAGGTATTATTTGATACAAACCAGTTAATCCAAAAATCAGAAGGTGAGCAAAATATCATTGATGTTACGGTTCATCAGTTAATCAAATTATTGGATAGAGACATCGTTGTGTATTTGGCAAAAGATGCTTCATTGTCGAGCCTCGGATATATTCACCAAGAGGAATTGAACAACATAATGAGGCTTATATCAGTGATAATGAACGTATTGTTGCCGAATGGGTATTTAAGAACAATCAAAGGGCAGGTGCCACTACAGGAACGCTGTCCAGTGCGAAATGCTTATATCTTGCAATTCGGATGAATGATAATGTATATGGTGTCGTGGGCATTGTCATAGATGAAGAGCCTTTGGAGGAATTTGAAAACAGCATTATGCTTTCTATCTTAGGCGAATGTGCATTGGCCTTGGAAAATGAAAAAGTTGCAAAAGAAAGGGAAAAGGCTGCTATTCTTGCTAAAATGAACAATTGCGAGCAAACTTGCTTCGTTCCATTTCACATGATTTGCGTACACCGTTAACGTCTATTTCAGGCAATGCAGGTATTTTGTTATCTAATGGAGACACATTGAAACAAGAAAAGAAACAGCAATTATACAGTGATATTTATGATGATGCGTTATGGTTGATTAACCTGGTAGAAAACTTATTGGCGGTTACAAAAATTGAAGAAGGAAGTATGCATTTAAAGATGTCCGCAGCATTGATGGATGAAGTCATTACGGAAGCATTGAATCATGTAAATAAGAAAAAGGATGAACATACCATCAAAGTACTGCAAACGGAAGACTTTATTTTAGCAAAAATGGACGCAAGATTAATTGCTCAGGTTATTATTAATATTGTGGATAATGCTATAAAGTATACCCCTACGGGCTCTTACCATTACCATTTCAACCACAAAGAAAGACAAACAGGTTATTGTAGATATTGCAGATGACGGACCCGGAATTCCGGACCAAGCAAAAGAAAGAATTTTTGACATGTTTTATATTGCCCCCAATGAAGTGGTAGACAGTCATAGAAGTCTTGGTTTGGGTCTTGCGCTTTGCAAGTCCATTATTAATGCACATGGCGGGGAAATTTTGTTTTGGATAATAAACCGAAAGGTACTGTTTTTCGGTTTACATTACCTGCAGAGGAGGTCAATTTATATGAATAAACCCTTAATTTTGGTTGTAGAAAAAATGACACGGCAGTGTGTAATTTAATTACTACAACTTTAGAAACCCATGATTATCGTTTTCATACAGCAGGTACGGAGAGGCAGCAATATTAGAAGCAGTATCCCACAATCCTGATATTGTATTATTAGATTTAGGGTTTGCCCTGATATGGACGGCATTGATATTATTACAAAATCAGAACTTGGTCTAACATGCCTATTATAGTAGTAAGTGCAAGAAGTGAAGATACAGATAAAATAGATACGTTGGATGCAGGTGCCGATGATTATTTGACAAAACCATTTTCAGTAGAGGAATTACTTGCACGTTTGCGTGTAACTATTCGTAGATTAAATACTATGAAAACAAGTTCAGAGGCAGAACAGTCCGTATATATCAATGGAGATTTAAAAATTGATTATGCAGCCAGATGTGTGTACATGAAGGATAAGGAATTGTATTTAACACCAATAGAATATAAACTCCTTTGCCTATTAGCCAAAAAATACCGGAAAAAAGTTTTAACACATACCTGCATTACAAAGGAGATATGGGGGCAATACTTGAGCAACGGGGTAGCTTCTTTGCGAGTATTTATGGCTACGCTGCGTAAGAAGATAGAAAAGGATCCTTCCGCTCCCCAATATATCCAAACACATATTGGTGTGGGTTATCGTATGCTTAAGCTGTAAATGGTTGATAAAGCATCCTATCCTTTTAAGGATAGGATGCTTTTATTTTTTATGTAAATAGCATATGCTATAACAACCTTTAACTGCAACAAAACTAAAGTTTTGGCTGTTAACAAGAACGTTTTAGCGTTTATATGTTAGAAATTACTTTTGCAATTTATTTTTATGCTATAACAACCTTGCAGACCAGCAACAAAACTAAAGTTTTGGCTATTGATAAGAACGTTGTAACGTTTATGCGTTAAAAATTGTTGAACAATTTTTTGAGGTTATAACAACCTTGCAGCAAAAAGCAAAACAAATATAGAAAGGAGCATCTTTCCATGTTCAAAATTTTGATTGCTAAGACAAGATTTTAACGTTCTGCCTACAGACATTATTTCAAAACTTCTCTTATGTTGTAAGATATTTGATATGATTTTTTCCTTTACTTTTGTGCTTTTTTCCGTTTGGAAAACGGTTTTGTAAATAGTATCATACATACACCTGCTACGATAAAACATAGGTATATAATGAGTGCTACCCAGGATGAACAATGAAAAAAATTCAAATAGGATTTCATGGCTGAAAATTGCTTTTAACAATGGGAACACAATACCTTGTAATCCATAGATAATGCATACAATTCCAATCAGCCGAATGGTGTCATTATACTTCATACGATATCCTCCCTTATCAAAGTGAAGTTTATTTTTATATGTTCTATAATATAGATTCAAGGTTGTCCGAAAATATGCATGCAAATTCCAGAATCCTAACGGAAGATATTTGAATTATATTTTCATGATTTGTTGTATTTGCAACATACTAATATCAGAAATATGCTACAATAGGAATCATAAAGTTGTAGGAGGATTTTTATGAAAAATTTAGAGTTTGCTGCTGTTCTTCCGTTTGCTCAGCAAGTACAATATCAAAAAGGTCAGGTGGTCAGCAAAACCATTGCTCAGAGTAAAGCGTTAAGTTTGACTTTATTTGCATTTGATAAGGGAGAAGAAATCGGCACCCATGCTTCCGATGGAGATGCTTTGGTCATCGTATTGGACGGACAAGGCCAAATTACCATTGACGATACTTTTATATTCTAAATGCAGGAGATTCGATTATCATGCCTGCTCAGCACCCACACAGTGTATTTGCAAAAAGAGCAGTTCAAAATGTTTCTTGTGGTGGAATTTCCATTGTCTTAAATAAACCATATAAAAACAAATATTTTTTATTGCCCGAAACCGGTAACAGCGTATAATAAACTTATCTAAAAATTTAATGGATAAAGTGTGATTGTATGCGTAAAGCTGCCATGATTGTAGGCGATTTCTTGAAAAAAGAACATCGTATTTTGTATTGCTGTTACAGCGGCAATCGTTACGATGTTTTTTGTTCCTATAGATTCTCAGTATATACAATATTTTGACTTTAAAATTTTAGCGTGTATCTTTTTGTGTTTTAGCAGTGGTTAACGGGCTGCATCATATTCATTTTTTGAAATTATATCTAAAAAAAATTATTCAGCGTTTTCGTACGGTAAAAATGGCTGTTTTGGCATTAATCTATTTAACTTTTTGTGGCATCTATGATTATTGCAAATGATTTGGCTTTTTGATTACATTTTACCGTTGGGCTATTATCTTCTCAAAAATTCAGATAACTTAAAATGGATGGCGTTTACTTTTTATTATGCAAACTATTGCTGCGAATTTGGGAGGCATGCTGACTCCTTTTGAAATCCGCAGAATTTGTATTTGTATGGTAAATTTCAGATACCGGATTTGGAATTTATTTCTACCATGTTTTTTGCCATTTTTATATTCCATTATTTTAATTACCATTACTTGTTTGATTTTTGTGAAATCTACACCTATGAAATTGTCACAGGCAAATTCGGAAAAATTAGACGGAAAAAGACGGCACTGATGATGGGTTTGCTGATAATTTCTATTTTAATCGTATTTCATGGCATTCCCTATTATATAGGACTTCTGGCAGTCATAGGTGTTCTCTGTTTTGCTGATAGAAAGGCTTTATTAGAAGTAGATTATTTGCTGCTGTTCACGTTTTGTGCCTTTTTTGTATTTGCCGGCAATATGGCGCGTATTCCTGGAGTAAGGGATTTTTTGGTTATCTGGTTCAGCAAAATACCTTTTTATATGGAATATTGACATGTCAGTTTATCAGCAATGTCCCCAGTGCATTATTGCTGTCTAATTTTGTGACCGATTATAAAGATTTATTATATGCAGTCAATATTGGTGGAATTGGTACTTTAATTTCTTCTTTGGCCAGTTTGATTACTTTCCGTGAATATGTAAAACATGAACCTAAGAAGGGCCTCCGTTATTTGGGGTTGTTTACCGTAGTTAATGTTTCGTTTTTAGGAATTTTAATCGTTCTTGTCATGTTTGTAACATAAAAAAAGCTCCTGAGTTTTCAGGAGCTTTTTTTAAAGTAATCCGAAGAAAATAAATATGAGCCCAATTGCAATTCCAACTTGACAAATGCCTACAGTACCGCCGTATAACAATGCCTTTGGTCCGTCTTTTACTAAATCGCGGAATTTTACACGCATTCCGATACCTGCCAGTGCAATAATTTCAAATTGGCTGCTGATGGTATGAGCTGTGTGAGAAACAATTTCAGGAATAATATTGAATGTTGCAATGATGCTGAATAGAAAAAAGCCGATAATATACCACGGAATTTTTGCTTTTACTTTTTTGTCGTCATTAGCTGTGGTGCTTCTGGAAAGCAGTTTTTCTCCTTCATTGGTATTTAATTTGGAGAAAGCCAATGCAACAAATACAATAAATATAATTCTGATAATTTTAAATATGGTAGACATAGCTACTACATCAGAGTTAACAAAGGTAGCCGAGCCAATTACTTGGCCGACAGATTGTAAAGTACCGCCAATCATCGCGGAAGTTTGCATCGTTTCATTTCCGTAAAGAGCACCTGTGAGAAAGGGAAGTGTAATCATTAGTACGGTACCCGTTAAATTCACGGTGGTAATTGAAATACCTTTTGTCTTTTGCGCTTGGATGAATTACACCTGAAACTGTGCCGATTGCGGAGGAACCGCACACAGAGTTACCTGCACACATTAGTAAGGAGAATTTTTTCCAAAGCGGAGTAATTTTCCAATAAAATATGTGACAATAATGGTCAAAGTCATTTGCAGAATAATGAATAATACGCCTTGCCAGCCGACACTCATAATATCAGTTAAATTTAGTGTTAAACCTGTCAGTACAATGGAATACTCTAACAAACGACTTTCTGAAAATTTTTTGTTCCTCTGTTAAAAAATCTTTTGTGCAGAGTGTATTTCCAACAATAATACCTAAAGCGATGGCGAATAAAGCAGCCCCTACAGTAGGTACAAAATGTGCAATTACTTGGCTGATTCCGGCAATGATAACGCATACAATCAGCCCGGGTAAAATTTCAAGTATGTTTTGTTTTGCGCGTTTTAACAGTTCTATTATTTTTGTTTTCATGGGTCATTTTGCACCTCCCTTTTTATTTGTGACTTGATTTTATCATTGTTTCGTTATAAAATCAAATTATAAAAAATTATATAATGATAAATTTAATTTATGAAAGAGGATATTATGTTAGATTTTCGTTTGCTTACTTTTATGAAACTATGTGAGTTAAAAAGTTATACTAAAACAGCAGAAAACTTGCATATGACACAACCAACAGTCACACAGCATGTTCAGTATCTAGAAAGACAGTACGGTGTACCACTGGTAGAATATCACGGAAAAAAGCGTTATGCTAACGCCAAAAGGGGAGCAATTGTATCACTTTATTATGACCATGGAAGCGGACAGCGAACGTGTCAAACAAATTTTGAAAGAACCTACAGAAGAAAAACGTCATATTAAATTTGGAGCAACACTTACCATTGGTCAATATATTATGCCTCAGATTATGGCCAAATATTTTTTACGCAGCATCCGAATGTGCAAATTACCATGCCGGTGGAAAATACAAAACGATTGTTGCAACGTTTAAACAATGGGGAAATTGAATTTGCCATCATTGAAGGTTATTTTGATAAACACATATATGGACATGCTCTGTTGTCTTATGAAAGATTTTTAGCGGTTTGTGCTGGGACATCCTTTATTGCAACGTACGTACAAATTAGATGAATTGTGCCGTTATCCTTTGGTTACAAGAGAAAAGGTTCCGGTACCAGAGATATTTTTGAACACATATTGAATGAACATTACCTATCTATCAATGACTATGAACAAATTTTAGAGTTGGGAAGTTTTCAGGTAATTAAAGATTTGGTGCGTCAAGGAATTGGATTTACATGTGCCTATGAACCGGTTGTAAAGGAAGAAATTGAAAAGGGAATTCTAAAAAGAGATTTCCATTGAGAAATTTTCGACAGAGAGAGAATTTAATTTTGTATATTTGAAAGACAGTATTTTTTGAAGAGGAATATTTGCAGTTCTATCAATTTTGTATGGAACATTTAAAAGAATCCTAATAGAATAAAGTACAGTTATTTTTTATTTTTATAGATATATCAACTTTTTCCAGAAAATTTGTATTATTTTATACAAAAAATCCATTTCATCCTTGAAAATAATCACAAAAAACGGTATCATAAAACGACATGTTATTTTATGAAAGATTGATTTTAGAGGAGGGTACAATGGAAAATTAAAATTTAAGCAAATAATGTCCCTTACTTTAACATTATTTGCTATTTTTTTCGGGGCAGGCAATAGGTTTTTCCGCCCGCTATGGGACAGCTGGCAGGAGAAAATTATTGGCAGGCTTTGATTGGTTTCATATTAACCGATGCAGGTATTGCTTTACTTGGCATTATTGCGGTTGTTCTGGTGGGTAATGAAATTACGGATTTAGGAAATTTGATAAGTAAAAAAATTCTCCATTTTTCTTTCTATTGTTGTTTATTTGCTCATTGGCCCATTATTTGCACTTCCAAGGACAGGAAGTGTATCGTATGAATTAGCGGCAAAACCTTATGTGCCAAGTGAATATTCATGGTTGGTTTCTTTAGCGGTAACAGCTGTGTTTTCGCTGTTACATATTTTCTGAGTGCAAGACCGAACAAAATTGTAGATATTATAGGAAAATATCTTACACCTATCTTGATTCTCAGCATTGTAGCTATTTTCTTTTTCCTGCCTGTTTATGGATAAATCAAATCATACGATTCAATATGGAGCCACAACAGCATCGGATGCTTATTCCTCAGGCGGTGCCTTTTTCCAGGGATTAGTAGAAGGTTATAATGCACTGGATGGCCCTGCAGGTTTGGTATTTGCTATTATTATTATCAATGCGGTAACAGGTTTTGGAATTAAGAAAAGAAAAAATATTACAAAGTATACCGTAATTTGCGGCATTGGTGCGGTTATCATTTTATCGGCAATTTATTTTATGTTGACTTATATTGGTGCCTCTACACCAACTTCGTTCCCTAACGGAGGGGAACTGCTGCATGCTGTGACCAGTGATTTACTGGGTACCCGGGCGGTATCATTTTAGGTATTGCCGTATTATTGGCATGTCTGACTACGTCGATTGGGCTGACCACATCATTTTCCGACTATTTCCACGAGTTAATTCCATCTGTATCTTATCAAAAAATTGCTTTGATTGTGTGTATCTTTAGTTTTGTAATCAGTAATGTTGGTCTTACTCAATTGGTTGCGGTTTCATTGCCAGTGCTGATGGCGGTTTATCCTGTATTGGTTGTCCTCATTATCCTATCTTTTTCAAAAGATGGATTCAGCACAGAAGAATGATATATGTACTTTCAATGGCATTTGCATTCTGCATTTCATTTATCAATGGCTTAGACAGCGCCAATATTCCTCTGGGTATTGTAGCTGATTGGATTGGTATGCTTCCGCTTTATGATTTAAATCTGGGTTGGATGATTCCGGCCGCGATAGGGGCTATAATTGGTATATTACCTTTTGGCCAATGAATAAAAAAGAAAACAACAATTGAATCATCCGAAGGATAACAACGTTTGTTTAGATTATATATTTCGATTTGTTATCCATTCATAAAGGACACTCTTAAAAATCTCCGGAAGGGTACTGAGACATATCTTAATCAGGAACAATTCATAAAGTAAGACTCAGAACAGAGACCAGAAACTCTGCCTGAGTCTTTTTTGTTTTTCTAAAGCGTTGCTATGGCACGTTTAAGCTTTTTAGGAAGTACATGGAAGTTCTGATAATTTAGAAGAAGTGGAGGTTTGGTATGGATAGAGGAAAAGCAGTGTAATAAAGGATTTTTTCAAATATAGGATATCTTTGACAATTACCATATCTATAAATTTTAATAATAAAACTATTTAAATTTATAATTTTACTTTATAACAGTTTTATCATATAATATAGCCAATGAGGATAAGAGAAATCATTTGGTAAAGGAGAGGCATCATGTACGATTTTATTATTATTGGCGGCGGTCCTGCAGGTATTAGTGCGGCTGTGTATGCGGTGAGCAGAGGACTGCGTGTTTTTGGTTTTAGAACAGGAAAAAATCGGCGGAGTGATTGGGAAAGTGTCCATTGTAAGCCATTATACAGCCATTGTAGAGGGTGAAACTGGGGAAACATTTGCTGCACGTATGAAAAACAAGCACTGGATGCCGGTGTACAAATTTCTTATGAGACTGTAGTAGAGGTGCAATTGACAGGTAAAACAAAAATAGTAAAGACCAACAGTGACGTTTACGAATCTCATGCAGTGCTGCTTGCAACGGTACTACACCAAGAACACTAGGTATTCCCGGCGAGGATACACTGACAGGAAAAGGCTATGCACTCAATGCAGCGAAATCAGCGCAAGCGTATGCTGGAAAAACATGTTTATGTGGTAGGCGGTGTGGACGGCGCCATCAAAGAGGCATTATATTTATCTCGTTTTGCTAAAAGGTATTTATTATTCATTTTGAAGACAAACTGGGGGCCATTCCGGAGTTTACCAATAAACTGGCTCAGTTAGGCAATGGAATTATTATTGCATTCTCGTTTGACCGAAATCGGCGGTAAGGGCCAAGTAGAATGGTTACAGCTACAGATGAAAAAACAGGTGTAACCACAAAAATAGAGGACGAAGGCTGTGGATTTTTGTCTATGCAGGTGCTACGCCAAATACACAGTTGTATCCTGAATTATACTTAGAAAACGGCTATATTCCCCGTAAATGAAAAATGGAAACTATGTATCAAGGAGTGTATGCAGCCGGCGATATTTGTGTAAAGCAAGTACGTCAGGCGGCAACAGCAGTAGCAGACGGTGCAGTTGCGGCAATCAATGCGGCACAGTGGATTGCAAAATCATAACACATTCATTTATCACAGTAAAATTTTATCACATCCCAAAAAAGTCATACGTTGTATGGCTTTTTTCCATAATGATGATATTGACAGATTTTGCCGAAACCGATATAATGTTGCCATAATTTAATAAAGTATGTCATATCGCTTTTGCAATTATTTGCAGGAAGTTGGGTGTAATTCCCACACAGGAACGCTGCTGTAATAACGGAGCGGCCTTTCACGAACAAATTGTTTTTGTTCAGTCACTGGATATTTTCTGGGAAGGCGAAGGGTATTTGCTATGAGGTTTAAGTCAGAATACAGCGATATTACATAAGTACAATTACTCTTCGGACTCAAGAGGTACTAAATGGATAAAAAGGTTGTTTTCACACAGCCTTATTCGGCGTGTGTTCATTATCCTGTTCCAATAAATTACCGCATGAATCTTTTGAAGGGTTCATGCGGTTTTTTATATTTTATTTACATTTGAAAGGGAGTAACAAGTATGAAAAATGGATGGGTTTAGGTATGTCGGCGCTATTGTTAATTGCAGCGCTTACCGGCTGCGGACAACACAACAGGAGACGGCTTCCAATGAAATATCGGTGAGCCAGACAGACTCTCATTATCCCGTGACGGTTGAAAGCTATAATTATGCGGGTGATGTGGTAACAACTACGTATGAAAAGGCACCGGAACGTGTGATTGCTGTGTATCAAGGTTCCATTGAAACGATGCTTGCTTTGGGATTAGAGGAACATGTAGTGGCTTTACGGACTGATAATGCCGTAAAAGAGGAATGGGAAGACGGTTTGTCAAAGATGAACTATCACGAAGAAGTGTTTGCACCCTCCAAAGAAGATGTCATGATGTTGAGCCGGACATGATTTTCAGTTGGGGTTCTTTTGTTTGGTGAGAAAAAATTAGGCGATGTAGACCAATGGATTTCCAGAGGTACCAATACTTATATTAATACCAATACAAGAGCGGGTGGTTATGACCGTACTTTGGAACACGAATATACAGATATTTTAAATATAGGAAAAATATTTGATGTAGAAGAAAAAGCGCAAGCACTGGTAGATGAAATGAAGCAAGAAATTGAAGACGCATTGGTTAAAACCAAAGGAAAAAGAAGCACAAACCGTTTCTGTCATTGAATTTTTGAATGATGACATTTCCAATTATGGTGCGTCTTCTTTAGCAGGAGATATGATTACACAGTTAGGAGGAGAACTGGCAGCTCCTGATGCAAAAAACAAGTAGGAAAAGAAGATTTGGTAGAACAAAACCGGATGTTATTTTTGTGGTTTACATGGAAAACAGCGGTGACGATGGAGAAGATGTAAAAAGTACATGTGTTGCAAAAGTCATGGAAGACCCGGCATTTGCAAGTCTGATGCTGTAAAAATGGACGTGTATATCCAATTATGTTGGGTGATATGTATGCAAGTGGCGCTCGTACCATTGATGGAATCCGCAATTTTGCCGCAGGTTTGTATCCGGAACTAAATCAATAGTATGAAAAAAAAGATCATTCAAAAATGGGTTATTCAAAGGGAACCTATCTTTTTATCACTTTGTTGGTTCTGCTGTCTGGTGCACTGATTGTTTCATTGTTATTTGCGGTTACCATTGGTTCCAGCAATATCTCTATGGCAGATGTATATAAGGTTATTATTCGCCAATTATTTGGCATTGGAGATGCCTCTTATGCCAAAGGTTCCATTCATGATGTCGTCTGGTTTATTCGGCTTCCGCGTCTGATTTTAGCAGTCGGGGTTGGTATTGGGTTATCCGTCTGTGGTACTGTTATGCAGGCCATTGTGAAAATCCATTGGCAGACCCATACGTACTGGGTATATCTTCAGGTGCATATTTAGGTGCGGTTATTGCAATTGTTCTGGTGATTGGCCTGTTTTGGGCGGGAATTTTGTAGGAATATTGGCATTTATAGGTGCATTTGTCGTTTCTTTTGGCAGTACTTACTCTTGCAAATATTGGTTCAAGAGCCAATACAGCGAAATTGTTGCTGTCCGGTATGGCGTTAAGTGCTGTATGCAGTGCAATTGCGAACTTTATTGTATATATGACAAAAGATAATGAAAGTGTTGTAACGGTGAACCATTGGCTGTTGGGCAGTTTAAGCGGTGCCAATTGGACCACAAATTTGATTGTTTTATCTGTGGTGCTGGCCGGTTTTATATTTTTCTGACACAATATCGTACCTTGAATTTAATGCTGTATGGCGATGAAACAGCAATTACACTCGGCACTAATTTGCATGTATGGCGCCATGTATATTTGGTAGTTTGTGCCGCTATTGTTGGCGTGTTGGTATATGCGGCAGGTATGATTGGTTTTGTGGGGCTGGTGATACCCCATTGTGTGCGTATGCTGGTAGGTACTGACCACAAAAAGTAGTACCCCTCTCAGCACTGATAGGCGCTATCTTTTTAATCTGGGTAGATGTTTGCTGCCGTGTGTTGCTCAAGGGGAATGAACTTCCTGTAGGTGTACTCACAGGTATCATTGGCGCGCCTGTATTTATCTACTTAATGATTCGCAGAAAATATGGATTTGGAGGAAAAGACGCATGACGGTATCAACCCAAAACCTCCATATTTCACTGGGTGGAACGGAAATACTGAAGGGAATTGATTTTCATACAAAACAACATTCATTCGTTGGAATCATAGGTCCCAACGGCAGCGGAAAAAGTACGTTGCTGAAATGTATTTATCGTACCTTAAAACCAACGTCCGGCGCTGTTTTACTGGACGATGTATTTTTGCGAACACTAAGCTTAAAGCAATCGGCAAAAAAGATAGCTGTAGTAGCGCAGCATAATCATTATAATTTTGATTTTACGGTAAAAGATGTCGTTATGTTGGGAAGAGCGCCTCATAAACGTATGTTAGACAGAGACACCAAAGAAGATTTTCAACTGGTAGATACCTGTTTACAACAAGTTGGTATGCAAGACTTTTCAGAACGTTTGTTTTCCTCTCTGTCAGGCGGAGAACAGCAGAGAGTACTGTTGGCTCGCGCTCTGGCGCAGCAGACGCCCTGTTTGATTTTAGATGAGCCCACCAATCATTTGGACATTAAATATCAGTTGCAGTTAATGGATATTGTAAAATCTTTTGGATATTACAATAATTGCGGCAATTCATGATTTAAATATTGCTGCTATGTATTGCGATTATATTTATGTTATGAAACATGGTGAGATTGTGACAAAAGGTACACCAAAGAAGTACTGACCTCTGAAATCATTGAAGAAATTTATGAGGTACAAGCGGACGTAATGGAACAAAATGGCGTTTTACATATTTTATATCATCCGGGAGGAAAAACAAATGAAGCATATTGCCATGTTAACCTGTTTGAATGCAAATGCCGTATGTACGGGTGCTTCTTGCCTTAAAGCGTTTTATGATAGAACAGGTTCTTTTGCAATTTATCAAACGGAAGCATTATATTTGGATGCGTTTATGAAATGCAATGGATGTGGAAATCCTCCAAATACAGACCATGGCATGCTGGAAAAAATAGAGAGGCTCAAGCAGTTAGGAACGCAAATTGTACATGTTGGAATTTGCGCCAGAAAAAAGGATGGTACGGAATGTCCATCCATGACGGAGATTATCCGAATGTTGGAACAAAACGGTATGAAAATTGTAAAAAGGAACACATTGAGATGTTAAGGAAAAGTGATACAGCTGTATCGCTCTTTTTTTTAATTTTTATATACAAACCATTTTGGACATACTAGAACGTAAAAAATAAGAACAAGGAGAGAGACGTATGAACATTTCATTTGATGCGGTCTATTATGAACCGTCGGTATTATCTTATCCTTTAGGACAACAATTAAAAAAAAATATGCAGATTTGCCATAGCAGGAGATTGAAAGCCATAATCATATACAGCAGTTCAGAAATGCTCAAAATAGCGAGTTTCCAAAATTAAAAACGCAATTTAATTATAGGTACCAGGAAAACACATAAGTATACGGAAAATCATAAGGTTTCTGATTTTCTGGTTCCCTATACGTCTTCCGGATGCAGTGCGATGTGTCTTTATTGTTATCTGGTCTGTAATTACAACAAGTGTTCCTATTTTGCGAATATTTGTCAATCGTGAACAAATGATGGAGAAGCTGATTCGTACCGCCAATCAGTCTGAAAATCCGCTCACATTTGAGATTGGAAGCAACAGCGACTTAATTTTGGAGAATGTAGTTACGGAAAATCTTCCATGGACTATTGAACAATTTGCCGCAAATGCAAAAGGAAAATTAACCTTTCCCACAAAGTTCGACATGATTTCGCCTTTGCTTTCTCTGAATCATCAGCAGAAGGTGATATTTCGTATGCGTTTGAATCCGGAAACCATTATCAGAAAAGTGGCATTGGGAACATCGAGGCTCAATCAGCGCATTATGGCATTAAATGCTATGTGTGACGCAGGTTATCCTGTGGGGATTTTATTGGCGCCTGTTATTTTTGTTCCCCAATGGAAAATATTATATGCAGAATTGATTTCCCATTTGGCAGATACCTTGAGCAGTAAAGTAAAAAAGTCTGCATTTATAGAAATTATTTTTATGACTTACAGTTATGTACATCATGCAATCAATACAGAAGCGTTTCCCAATGCGGTACCCTTGTATGACAAACAAGATATGACCGGGCGAGGAAGGGGAAAAATATTGGTATAAAGAGGCATTGAGAATAGAGGAGAGACTTTTTGCGTGAGCAGCTAAAGAAAAAACTGAATGGAATGCCTATTTTGTATGTAGTGTAATTTTCTTTCTGATAATATGTAAAAACGGAGAATACTAAACCGAAATACGTTGTAATATAGGATGCGATCTAACATGAAACATTCCGTTTTTAAACAAGCGCCTGTTTTATTGTCTTTTTCACCATGATGATTCTCATTTTTGATTGATTTGTTCTGTGGTAATAACCATGCCAGAAACAGAACCTATGGCTGCTGTTACGCAGCATGTTTATGTAAAAAAGACAGCGACGGAAATCAGGTAGTGGGACAAACAAAATCCATCATAAATGATGATAAGGAACATGCGGTCAGTATTCATTATCCTATTACAGGAATCTCAGAAATTGACCGTGTCATCGAGCAGGAAGTATACAACAAAATAGAAGAGTTTGAAAATAAAAAGATAGGTTATCAAGCACTGGAACCTGATGTTTCTTCTTCAATCTGGATTGATTATGAATCTTATATCAAAGGAGACATTATTTCCGTTGTTTTTTATACAGAAGAGAATTTTTCCGCTTTGGCACATCCTCTTGAATGTGTTGATACGTTGGTATTTGAAATAACTTCCGCAAAACAACTCAGTTTAGGCGATATATTCAAATCTGATGATTTCTCTATACTGGCAGAACAGGCAAAAGGAAGAATTTGCAGAAAATTCGGATGTAAAAAGTCAAATGGATACGGAATTATTTTTAAACGGAACAGAGCCCACGGAACAAAATTATCAGCACTTTGCTTTTAAAAGAAGATGGATTGGCAGTTTATTTTGAAAAATATCAAATTTTGCCGGGTTATTTTGAATTCAATCCGTTACCATTCCCTATGACAGTTTATCCGGACATTTGAATATTGATTTATCTAATGCTGTTCTCGAAGCCGTGCAAACAACAGCACTGCCAAAAGGTGAGTTAACAGAACCGCAAACCGCAATCATTGACAAACAAAAGCCAATGGTTTGCCTTGACATTTGACGATGGTCCGCACTATACCGTAACACCCGCATTCTTGATATTTTGCAAGAGCATAATGCCAGGGCAACGTTTTTGTATTGGGCAACCGTGTTGACAATTTTCCCAATATCATTCAAAGAGAGTATAGTCAAGGGCATGAAATAGGAAGTCACTCGTTTAGTCATCCGCAAATCACAACATTAACGTCAGATGAAATTGAGTATCAATTTGCGGAAACAAGCATCGTATTCAGCAATATGTGCCTTATACCACTAAATTGGTTTGCAGCCGCCATATGGACAAATTACACAATCATTAAAAGAGGTACTTCAAAAACCTTTGTATTGTGGTCCATTGATACGCAAGACTGGAAAACAAGAGACAAAGATGCCATTGTCAGTGAGGTATTAAATAACGTAAAAGATGGAGATATTATACTCATGCATGATATGTACAGTACCACTGCAGACGCTTGTGAGGGAATTAATTCCTGCATTGATAGAGCGAGGTTATCAGCTTGTCACGGTTTCGGAATTGTTAAATGCAAAAAGAAATTACGCCTGTAGCAGGCAGTGTATACAGCAGAGTATTATCAACAGGGAATGCAGCATCGTAAGGAGGATTTTTTATGAAAGCTCATGTGACAGAAGAGGATGTATTGCTTGCGGACTTTGCGTAACAACCCGTCCCGAAGTGTTTCAATTTGAAGATGGACTTTCTTCGGTCATCGTGGATGAAATTCCGGAGTATTGTCTTGATGACGCACAGGAAGCAGAAGAAAATTGTCCTGTTTCCCGTAATTTCTATATTTGAATAAAGAAAAAGCGCTCCGATTTGCGGGGCGCTTTTTATCTCGGTTCCCTGTTATTGTTTCCATGCATAGAATACTACCAGGATAACTGCATGGGAGGAATGTATGTGGTAACAGTCAGCTTATGTATGATTGTAAAGAACGAAGAAGACGTGCTGGCACGCTGTTTGATTCGGTCAAAGATTTGGTGGATGAAATTATTATTGTAGATACAGGTTCTAAAGACCGCACCAAAGAAATTGCTCATACCTATACGGATAACGTATTTGATTTTGTATGGATAGATGATTTTGCAGCAGCCAGAAATTTTGCATTTTCAAAGCAAAATGTATGTATTGTATGTGGCTCGACGCAGACGATGTAATACTGCTCAAAGACCAAGAAGGATTTCAAAGATTGAAGGAGACATTGTCTCCCGAAACAGACATGGTTATGATGAAATATCATACTGCTTTTGACAGCAGCGGCAAACCTACCTTTTCTTACTATAGGGAACGGTTAATTGCAAATCATAAGGGGTATCAATGGGTAGGAGCTGTACATGAAATTATACCGCCTACAGGTAATATCTATTACAGTGATGACGCAGCCGTATCTCATAAAAATTGCGAGTTCAAGATCCTGACCGCAATTTAAGAATATTTGAAAAGTTAATTGCGCAGGGAAACGTGTTAGACGCCAGACAACAGTTCTATTATGCACGAGAATTGTATTACCATAATCAATTTGAAAAAGCAATTCAAGTATTTAACGCATTTTTGCAAAGAGAAGATGCTTGGGTAGAAAATCAAATTGATGCATGCACATTTATATTTTATTGTAGACGTCAAATGGGTCAGAAACAAGAAGCGCTTTATGCGTTATTTCAAAGCTTTGTTTATGATGAGCCGCGTGCAGAAACGTGCTGTGAAATAGGAGATTATTTTATGGAGTGCAACGCATATCAAAGGGCAATATATTGGTATCAAACGGCGGCCAATACTGCACGAAAGGATACGGAAGGCGGTTTTATCCAACCGGATTGTTATGATTATATTCCATACATGCAAATGTGTGTCTGCTATGACAAACTTGGAGATTACGATACAGCCAACTACTACAATGAAAAAGCAGGTGACTGCAAACCAAATGATAAGGCTTATTTGCTGAACAAACAGTATTTTCAAAAAGATTTGAAGAATCGTAACCAAATGTTAAAATTATGGGGTATATCATAAACAATAAATTGTTACCTTTAGGACAAAAGTATTTCAACTTTGCATCGTTGCTGTGTCTCTGACATAAACATTTATTATTTAGATGATTGGTTTTAAAGAACAATCAGCTGTCTGCGTTAGCAGACAGCTGATTTATTTTGAGACTGCCATATTTATTTTGTATCAAATTATGTGTATACCCATAAAAAACATATTTGTAGACCCCATAATTAATTTATATGGATTATCCGTGTTCTCTCTTTTCATACATTTACTTCATTTAATCAGTTGGTATCAGTTTATTTTTGCGTAGTCTGTTGATAAGACAGTTGTTTGGTATCATAGTACGCTATGTATTTAAGAGTACCACTCACTTTCTGGTTTTATCGACTTTACGAAAATTGTGAAATTATTTTCATTCTATTTTTTAGCGCGTTTTTTGCTTTTTGTAAATAAATAGATTTATTTGCATTAAACACATAGGAAATGGTACATACAATAAAGAAATACGGAATAGATTCAAATCCGAAAATTTCTCCTCCAATAATAATTGGAGCCAAAAAGGTATTTTAGCGCCGCCGAATACAGCTGCGTAACCTAATGCCGCCACAAATGGTACAGGAAGACCAAACAAACCTGCCATGGCTGCTCCAAGGCTGGCTCCAATTGAAAACAAAGGTGTTACTTCTCCTCCTTGAAATCCGGCTGAAAGAGTCACAATGGTTAATATAAATTTTAAAATCCAGTCCCAGCCATATATGGTTCCATTGTGAAAAAGATGCCTGAATCAAATTGGTTCCCAGACCGGGTAGCGACCTTGATATAATAAGAGAAATAAAGCGCTTAATCCGACGCCCACCAGTGCAATACGGACGATAGGATTCTTTATTTTATCGGACAAAAAAAGCGTTTTACCAGCTTCAAACACCATGCAAACAGTCCTCCGACTACGCCGAAAATAAGACCCAGCAGGAGAAGTTGTGCAAGCAATATCCATGAGAAAGAGATGTCCTCTGATAATATAAAAGTAAATTTACTCAAACCCAATGCCTGAGATGTGGTACTTGCTGCAATTGATGCTGTAAATGCCGGAAGAAGTGCTTCAAACTTCATTTCTCCAATGACCAATACTTCCATTGCAAAAGAAAACAGCCGCAATGGGCGTTCCGAATAATCCGGAAAAACCGGCAGCCATACCTGCCACAAGAAAGATAGGTCCTGCATTTTTTTATGGGTAAATGTCTGCCAATCAATGAGAGAACGTTGCACCAATTTGAACAGCAACACCTTCACGTCCCACTGCCGCCGAATAGGTGGGTAATCCATGTGCTTCCCACTACAAAAGGAATCAATCTTAAAGGAATCTTTTTCATCACCATGTCCCACTTCAAATATCAGTGCCATTCCTTTACTGCTGGTTCCTCCAAACTTTTGATAGCAGAATGCAATTAAAATACCGGCAAGCGGTAAAGCGGGGATGAGATATAAAAGGATACAACTCTCTGATACCCGTTATTTCAAGCAGTATTTTTCCAAAGCCGTATCCATAGCTCCGATGATAATTCCCACAGGGATTCCTATGAGTCCCAACAAAAGCTGCATTGCAATGGGTTTTCCCATGACTTGTATTTGTTTGATAAATTTTTGCATGTAATTTCACTCCGTCCATCTTGTATCTTGGTTGTTATTTCCGTCTTGTGTTCATAATGTATAACAGTCCAATATGTTTTCAAGCTGTATTTGATATTTTTCTTTCTATTTCAAAAAGGGAAAGAAAGATTTTTTTTATAAAGGAGGCGCACGTTCTATATGCGGACATATACTCTGATTGAAACGATGAAAGGTATAGGATTGAGTAAGGCGATATCTTATGTTCCTATCTGATTTTTTTTCCGATTTGGTTTTCATACGAAAAGTCAATATCTGCGAATGAAAACGATACATTTTCATGTTGTGTCTGCTGAAAATTGTGTTTTTGATATATAACCACAGGATTTTGTTTCAAATTCCTTTTTGAGGAATGTAATGTATGTTGATATAAATCAGTGTCAGTCAGTTGTTGCCAATTTTCCAAATGATATTGAAAGCATTTTTGTATTTGGAATATTTTTATGTAGACAGCAGAATTTTTTCCTTTATTATTTAAAAAATTTTGGTATCTGATGAGAATATATTTGAAAAAATTTATCAATTAGGCAGAAATGGTTATGTTGATTGCTTGCCATTGTATTTGCCCCTTTCTTTTGCAAAAAAAATGACTTCTGCATCAAATGCAGAAGTCATTAGCTTTACTAAGCAGTTCCGGCAATGCCGAGGAGAACTTCATTCCCTATTAATATTATATCTCTGTAAAATCACTAAGTCAATAGATACCAGAAGGTTTATTGCTTTTTTAATACACTCTATTTTATGATAATGGTTGAGATTATAATTTATGATTAAAGCATGGTAGCAGAAAATGTAACAGAGGACAGAAGTGTTGTACAGAGTAAAATCCATTGTACAGAAAAATGGAAGAAATAGATTGAGATAAATAGAAGGAGCTTATCGCATTGATTTTCTGTTAGAACATTGGTGGCAGATGGGGACTAAGTATTGGAACAGATGATAAGATAATTCGTTTTTGTAAGCATAGATATATGAAGGTCTGAACGAATATCAACGCTAAATACAATGCATACTTTATATACGTTATACTTTCATTTTATCTTGAATAATTTGTATTTTGCTTTATTCGAAATACGTTTTATGTGATATAAGCTGTTCAGTACGGTCCATCCCTGTTGATACGGTCGCATAATATTCCAATATCCTGCACCGCGCAGTCCATATTCGGGAATTAGAGCCAATTTTGCCTGAATACTGCGGGCGTCTTCAAACCATACGACATGTTCCCGACCTCTTTTATCGTAATAGTGGAAATAAGGTGCTTGTGCGGTTTCATCATATTGAATTTCAGCGCCGTATTGAATTGCCAGTTTGATTGCTTCATCGTTAGAAATAGAACGTGCTTTATCTCCTTTTTTCAAACGGCAGTGTCCAATCGTAGCCATAATTGGATATGCCCATAAATATTTTTTCACGCGGAATTTCTGAAACAGCATAGTCTAACACTGCGCGTACATTTGGCAAGGGAGACACTGCTTGAGGCGGTCCGTATGTGTAGCCCCATTCATACGTCATAACAAATACGGCATTCGATGCAATGCCGATTTCTTTATACAAGTGTCCTTCATATATGGTACCTCTTTGCATGGCTGAAATTTTAGGGGCAAGCGCGGTAATCACTTCATACCCCAAAGGGTTTAAGCGGGAGCGCAGATTGAAATAAACGCAGCATATTTCTCTGCATCCTGCTTGTTAATAAATTCAAAGTCAACGTCCAATCCGTAGTAACCTTTATCATTCATATTTTCGATAATTTCATCAATCAATTTATCTTGTATCATTTGGTTGTTTAATACAATGGAAGCACGTGCACTGTCAAAGTTGCCTTTTTCTGTTAAGGTGGATAGGTGCATTAATGGGGCTGTATCATATTCTTTTGCAATGTCTATCATATGATTATCATTCAGCATGACCAGACTGCCGCTTTGAGTTAATCCGTAAGTAAAAGGTGTTACATATGTTAAATAAGGCAATGTTTTCTCAGTAAATCATCTGGGATGGACGGTTCTCCATATCCATTTACTTCAAAACTTCCCAGTTTTTCTTGGTCGTAAGTAATAATAAGTTGTTCCCCGGCATAATAGTAGAACGCCCATTTAACTGGGGATTGTTTTGATAAAGAGAAATGACAGAACTCCGTATTGTTTTGCAATGGTATATAGGATTCCCCTTGTTTTACGGTATGAACTACCGTTGAAATTGCACAACAATGGTTGCCCAATTACCAATGTACTGTTGTATTAATTCCGTTATCAATTGCAAGACGATACGGAGAAACACCATATTCCTGCCCTATTTTATAAAGAGAATCTCCGGGTTCACAACATGAATTATCATAGTATAACCTTATCTGAACATGAATCGTTTATTTCTTTTATCACATCATATGAAAGTACTGCTTTGGAATGTGCAGAGATTGCTTTTATATTTAAATTACATGATAATTTTTATACAAATATATGAATAGTCTGCTTTCATATATTTTTGTAAAAGTTGTATTTCCGCATTGCTATTTCAATGCCTGTATTATATAATGAACTAAATATAAAAGTTTTTGACTGTATACAGCAAGTTACAGTTGTACACCCGTTATCAAGTTGGGCATAACAGGAGGAAGGAACTATTTATGAGAAAATGCTCGCAATCGGTGCGACAAAATTTTAATATGGCTTGACAAGCAATGAACAAACAGGGTTCTTCTTCCGGGCAAAATTGGCTGAAAAATTTATCCGAATTTACTTAAGGATTTGGCTGCCCAAGGGTGCGCGAAGATATTTTTGTGGTTTGTGGTACCAACGGAAAGACCACTACCAATAACCTTTTATGTGAAGCACTTCGTTCTGAAGGAAAAAAGTTGTATGCAACAGTGCAGGCGCCAATATGTTATATGGTATTGTAACTGCATTTGCAGATTCCGCCAGCATCAGTGGCAAACTAAACGCAGACTGTGCTTGCATTGAGATTGACGAAGCTTCTGCGCGCAGAGCATTTCCCCACTTTAAACCGAATTACATGGTATTGACCAATTTATTTCGTGACCAGCTGGACCGTTACGGCGAAATTGATATTACGATGGATGTGCTCAAAGAAGCTTTGGCAATGTCACCAAATACAAAGTTAATTGTAAACGGAGATGACCTCTGTCTGTAGCGTTGGCAAAACAAAGTGGCAATCCATTTGTTACTTTTGGTGTGGATGAACAAGTAATCGATGCCAAACATGCGGCAAAAAAGAGACGAAAGAAGGCCGCTTTTGTCAAATGTGCGGTGCTGAATTACAATATGACTATTATCATTACAGTCAATTGGGAAAATATCACTGCCCCAAATGTGATTTTGCAAGACCAAAATTGGATTACGCTGTCACCAATGTGCATTTAGACAGAGGGATTTCTTTACGCATGGAAGGCAGACAATTCCGCATTAAAAGTCATGGGTTTTATAATGTGTATAATATTCTTGCAGCTTATGCGGCAGCAAGAACCGCAGGCTTTTTATTTGGAACGGTTTGACCAAAGTGCTGCGCAGGCACAAAACGCAAAACGGACGTATGGAACTGTTTGATATTGGCGGAAGACATGTGGTTTTAAATCTTGCAAAAGAATCCGGCCGGTTTCAATCAGAACATTTCCGCTGTTTTGGAAGATAAATCTCCGAAAAGATTTAATTGTAGTGATTAACGATAAAGCACAGGACAGCAAAAAGATATTTCTTGGTTGTGGGATGTTGATTTTGAACGTTTTTCATGATGCGCGCGTCAAACCTTTATTGCAAGCGGCATTCGTGCTTTGGATATGCAGCTGCGGTTTAAATATGCAGATATTCCATCAAAAGTGGAAGAAAGATGTTACAAAAGGGAATCGAGCGCCTTGTTACGGGAGGAACGGGCAATTTGTACGTATTATGCAACTATACGGCATTGTATAATACCCATCTTATCCTCAAGAAATTGGAGGAAGGAAAAGTATGAAGCTGACAATAGGGCATTTGTATCGGAATTATTAAATCTTTCGGAGATCGCGGCAACATTATTTGTATGGTACAGCGTTTAAAATGGCGCGGTATTGACGCAGAAGTAAGAAGAATTTGATTTGAATGATAAAATAGACTTTTCCAAATTGGATATTGTATTATGGCGGCGGCTCGGACCGGGAACAACTGCTAGTATGCAACCGCTTAAAAAAAATTAAAAAAGACTTTATTGATTATGTAGAGCAAGGCGGCGTTGTATTGGCAATTTGCGGTGGATATCAGCTGCTTGGCAATTACTATAAAATGGGGGATGAAACCATAGAGGGATTGGGTGTGGTAAACATTCATACCGAACGTGGAGACAGCCGATTAATCAGCAATATTGTATTGCAAAAGCGATTTGTTCCCGCTGCCTATCGTTGGTTTGAGAATCATGGAGGCAGAACGTTTATTGAGGATTATCAGCCTCTTGGCAAAGTGTTAAGCGGACATGGAAATAATGATAAAGATAAAAGTGAAGGCATTGTATATAAAAATGTAATCGGTACTTATCTTCATGGTCCGTTGCTTCCTAAGAATCCTCATTTATGTGATTATTTGCTGCAAACAGCGTTAAATAGACGTTTTGGTAAAGTAGAGTTACCTGAATTGGATGATAAAGATGAATTGGCGGCGAATCATTATATCGTAAAACGATTTGCACCGTCTGAATAATCATAAAACAATCCTTGGATATAATACATATCCAAGGATTGTTTCGCGTAATGAGCATTTGTTTGGTAAAATCATCTTTAGAGTTTTTCGTATTATGCAGTACGTATGAATGCTTTGCAAAGAGCTTCAATCAAAAGTGTTAGAATTTGACTGAATATTTTCTCAAACATCTATTCATTGACTCGTTTTGTTGTTAAACTTTTTATTAGGAGAAAATTCCCTTTAGAGAAACATCTAAGGGATTTTTGCATGATAAAAACCTAGTAATTGTATGATATGTTACATTTTTAAACAAAAATTTATCATAAATCATAAAAATAAAATTATTATTATTTTTGTATAGACATACTTATATATCAAGCGTATAATAAAAATATCCAGAAAGATGAGGAGGAATGGCACTATGGCTATTTTTAAATGTAATGTATGCGGCTATTTATATGATGAAGCCGGAAACACCCTATTTTCTGCTCTCCCGAATGATTGGCGCTGTCAATCTGCGGTGCTGAAAAAGCAAAATTTACAAAGGTAAAAAAGCGTCTGAGAAACCTAAAACAGAAGATATACCAAAAAGACAATCCTTTGGCGTATCCAAAAGAGTTTGCGAAATATGACTCTCAAGATGAACCGTATATGGACATGATTCATCAAATGTCGTTAACGGGAGAATCCATTATTTCTCCTATGGGTACACATTTGTCAACTGTCAGCTGGAACGATATTTCTGATTTTGGGTGCTCAATTAAATCCATCTCCGTTGGATGCACATGCAGATGTAACCCTCACTACTGTAATTGGTAAGCACGCAAGACAGCCTATGGAACTGGATGGACCTGTTTATATTTCTCCACATGAGTTTTGGTGCACTTTCCAAAGAGATTAAAGTGGGTCTGGCAAAAGGTTCCGCTATGGCAGGTACTGCAATGTGTTCAGGAGAAGGTGGCATTTTGCCGGAAGAAAAAGCCGCAAGCTATAAATATATCTTTGAGTATGTACCGAATTTATACAGTGTAACAGACGAAAATTTAAAAAGGCAGATGCCATTGAAATTAAAATTGGCCAAGGTACAAAACCGGTATGGGTGGACATTTGCCCGGCGCAAAAGTAACACCGGAAATTGCAAAAATTCGTAACAAACCGGTTGGAGAAGATGTAATCAGTCCAAGTCGTTTTCCTAATATTCAAACGAAGGAAGATGTAAAAGCAATGGTGGGATTGGCTCAGAGAGGTTTCTGAAGGACGTCCAATTGGCATCAAAATTGCAGCAGGACATATTGAAAAAAGATTTGGAATGGATTGCATATGCAAAACCGGATTTTATTACCATTGACGGTCGTGGGGGTGCGACAGGAGCAAGCCCTCTTATATTACGAGATGCCTCCAGTATACCTACCATTTACGCATTGTACAGAGCAAAAAATATTTGACTGAGCATCATTTGGAAATAGATTTAGTGATTACAGGAGGTTTACGTGTCAGCAGTGACTTTGCCAAAGCGCTTGCTATGGGTGCCGATGCCATTGCTATTGCAAGCGCAGCTTTGATGTCGGCTGCATGCCAGCAGTATCGCATTTGTGAAACAGGAAAATGTCCTGTAGGTATTGCCACGCAAGACCTGAATTGCGTTCCAGATTACATATTGACCATGCAGCGAAACGTTTATCCAATTATTTAAATGCGTCTTTTGAAGAGTTGAAAATGTTTGGACGTATTACAGGTCATCAAAATATTCATGACTTGTCTGTGCAAGATTTGGTCACAATTAATAGAGAGATTTCAGAACATACCGATATTCCTCATGCATAATAATTCTTATATAAAAAACGGAAAAGACTTGTCTTTTCCGTTTTTTTATAAGATAGTGTTACATTATTGATACTACACTTTTTATGTAGAAGATGATATAATAAAAAATACATATAACGATTATTTTGATTGAAAATATCATGTAAAGGTGTATAAAATGAAGCGGAAATTATTCATTACCATAGCATCGGCTTTATTGGCAGTTGCATTAACCGGTTGTTCTCCTTTGGGTCTGGATATGCGCAAACATTAATGGAAACCGCCGAAAGCAACCGGTGAAAGACAAGAAATTTATAGTGTGTTGGAAGAAAAGGCAAACCATCAGTTAACATTGCGTTATCCGAAAGCGGGGAGAGTATCGTTCAGCTATTGTCATGAAGGATGTTACGGGTGATGGCAATGATGAGGCAATTGCATTTTATACCAAAGGGATGAGCCATATACAATCATATCTGTCATTAGTCAGATAGACGAACATGGACTGAAATTGCATCCTATAAAAATCCTTCCACACAGATTGATAGAATTTGTTTTGGAGATTTTAACGGCAACGGAATCGTTGATTTTGCAATTGGCTGGGGAAATTCTACGACAGGTACCAGCGAATTGAATTTGTATACATATAAAGATGAAACAATCAAAGAGGTTCCAACAAAGAATTGTACAATGAACTTGCTGTAGTAGAGTTTGAAAGTGGAAAAACGGTATTTTAACCATTCGTTTGCAAACAAAAAAGAAAGCCCTTCCACTGCAAAATTATTTACAATTTCAAACGGAAGTATCAGTTTGTTAGGTACAGCTAAACTGGACTCGGATGTAACAAAAATACAATAAAGTAACTGTAGGAAAAATAAGTGCCAATGATTATGGTATCATCCTTGACGGTATGAAAAGTGCACGTACGTACCAAACAGAAATTTTATATTGGGACCGCAATGACTATAAATTAAAGAACTTTGTACAGACCCGAGGATAAACTGTATTATATACGGAACGAAACACCTCTATTCCATCTCAGGATATTAACGGGGATTCCATGATAGAAATTCTGATTACACATATTTTACCGGGAATTTCTTCAGATAATATCAGCGATACGGCTTATATTGTAAATTGGGCATCGCTATGATGTCAGCACAAATACATTTACCAATTTATTGAGTACAGTTGTCAACAGCAAAGACGGTTATATGTTCATGATACCGGATGCATGGAAAGATGTCATTACAACCGAGTGGAGCGAAGAAAACAGAGCGTTAACTTTTTATGAATGGATTCCTGATACGGCAGGAGCTGACAGCGGCGTGAAAGGGAGTGCATTGTTAACCATACAAGTAATGACAGAAGATGAGTGGAAGAATCAGTCTGAAAATACGGAACTGTATAAATTAAAGCAGCATGAAAATATGGTGTTTGCAGCAAAATTGGAAAGTGCAAATTCAAACTGTCATTGACTATGGAGCAGGTGGAATATTATTTTAGATTATTTTCACCAAATTAATTGTCCTATTTTAATTCAGGAGGAATAACACATGAAGAAAATTCTAGTATGTGAAGACGAACAAGTTATTCGTGAATTTGTTGTCATTAACTTAAAACGTGCAGGATATGAAGCATATGAAGCAGAAAACGGAGAGCAGGCACTGGAAATTTACGAACGGAAGGCGGCGATTTTGATGTTGCCGTACTGGATATTATGATGCCGGGAAAATATGATGGTCTTGCAGTATGTAAAGAGCTGAGAAAAAGAAGCGGAACCATTGGTATTATTCTGTTAACTGCAAAAACACAGGAGATGGACAAAGTCAGTGGTTTAATGATGGGCGCGGACGACTATATGACAAAACCATTCAGTCCGTCCGAATTGGTAGCACGTGTCGATGCTATTTACCGTAGAGTAGCACTGGCGGAGGATACGAACGGAAAATAATTTTAAGGAAGAAATTCATTCCGGTGAATTTTCTTTAAATTTACGCAACAGATACCTGCTCAAACGCGGACAGCCTATTGAATTGACCCAAGTAGAATTTCAGATTATGGAATATTTTTCTCCAACCCTGCCACCGCACTTGACAGAACGGATATTTTGAAACATGTGTGGGGGAAAGTTATTTTGGTGAAAGGAAAAAATTGTAGATGTGAATATTCGCCGTTTGAGAATGAAAGTGGAAGATGAACCGTCTAACCCAAAACATATTGTAACCGTTTGGGGACTGGGATATAAGTGGGAAGCATAAGATGCTTTGCTGCTTTATCATTTAGAAAAAGGGGAGAATATATCGCCTTGTGGATAAAAGGTATCACACGGCGCTGGTTATTTAACGTTTTAGGAATTGTAGTATTGGTATTGGTCGTTTTAATCGTATCACTATCTTTTGCAGTGCAGAATTATACCTATAACGGTATTTTACAAGCGCTAAATGCCAATTCAGAGAATTAACCAACGTGTTTATTGATTATAAAAATAAAACATCTTCAGATTTTACATCCTTTGCATATACCTATGTAGAAAACTTTACCAGCAAAGAAAGTATGGAGCTGATGGTTATTAACAGTGATGGTAAAATTGTACTCACTTCTACAGGTTTTACTCCGGACCAAAATCAGCCTATGAATGATTATTATGCAGCTTTGCAGGACGCCGAAGGTTATGGCAGCTGGAAGGAAAGCTTTCTTTCAGGCGAGAGAGTGATGGCGGTTACCCGTGTACTAAGAAATAATGACGGTATGGTTGTAGGGGGAGTACGTTATGTGGTATCATTAGAAAATGCAGACCGTCAAATTTTAGCCATTGTGGCAACTTTAACGGAATAGGTGTTTTGATTATTCTGTTTGTCTGCATTTCCAGCACTTATTTTGTAAAATCTATTTTAAATCCTGTGCGTGAAAATCAACAGTACGGCAAAACGAATTGCCCAAAGGTGATTTTGATGCCCGTATACAGAAAAAGCACAACGATGAAATTGGTGAGCTGTGCGATACGATTAATGAAATGGCTATAGAATTAGGGAACTCTCAGCAAATGAAAAATGATTTTATTTCATCCGTTTCTCATGAACTGCGTACTCCCCGACAGCTATTAAAGGCTGGGCAGAAACGATGCAGAGCGGAGAATTGACCGCGTACCTTTGATAAAGGTATGGGCGTTATTATTCGTGAGTCCGAGCGTCTTTCCGGAATTGTAGAAGATTATTGGATTTCTCTAGAATGCAAAGTGGCAGAATGACGCTGATGATGGATCGTATTGATATTCTGGCAGAACTCGGCGAAGCCGTTTATATGTTCAGTGACCGTGCAAAAGCAGAGCATAAGTTTTACTGTACGAAGAACCTGCAATGTTATCTCCTGTTCTGGGAGATATTAACCGTTACGTCAAGTTTTTGTAAACATTATTGATAATGCCTTGAAATATACGGATGAACAGGGTACTGTTAGTGTATCAGCTTGTGAAAGAAGATGGTTTTATTAAAGTGCAGATTGTAGATACAGGCTGTGGCATTCCTATCGAGCATTTGCCAAATATAAAGAAGAAATTTTATAAAGCAAATCATGTAGTGCGCGGAAGCGGTATTGGTTTGCTTTGGCAGATGAAATTATCACACCTTGCATAATGGCACTTTAGAAGTGGAAAAGTCAGGAAAACTTGGTACAGCTGTTACCACTCATATTCCTGCAATGCAACAATTTGACAATAAAGATATGCAAAAGTACAACAGGAATTACCAATAGAATCACAAGAACAACATATTATCGATGCAAAAGCAGATAGATGATACGTTGGACGATAATGAAAATCAAAGTAACAGAGAGGTTGAAGAAAGGAATAACAATTGAATATGGCAAGAGAACAAACAAAATGATTACCTCCATCGGTGGCCAAGCTTTAATGGAAGGTGTTATGATGAGGGGCCGAAAAGACTTCGGTGGCAGTTCGGCTTCCTGACGAAACAATTGATGTGGAAGAGTTAAAAATCAAATCTCTTCGTGAAAGATATAAATGGCTCAATTGGCCTTTTATCAGAGGCGTTATTGCAATGTACGAGTCTATGACCATTGGGTTTAAAGCTTTGGGTATGTCTGCGGACAAATCTCTGCCTGAAGATGAAGAGGAAGCAGAACCTTCAAAATTTGACCAATGGATGACCCGTGTGTTTGGAGAAAATGCAATGAATTACCTTATGGTAATAGCAGGAACTTTAGGTGTATTAATTGCAATCGGGTTATTTTTCTTTTGCCGGCACTAAGTTTTAATTTGATTTATAATTATACAGGAATCGGCGATGGCTTTTTTTGCCTTGGCGCTCTACTTTTGAAGGTGTAATTCGTATACTGATTTTTATTGCTTATATTGGTATCTGCTCTTTGATTCCTTCAGTCAAACGAGTGTTTCAATACCATGGCGCTGAGCATAAAACCATCTTCTGCTATGAAAATAAAGAAGAGTTAACCGTTGAAAATGTCCGCAGACACAGTCGTTTCCATCCGCGCTGCGGTACCAGTTTTTGGTGCTGATGCTGATAGTAGGTATTGTAGTAGGCTTTTTCATTCCATTTGAAAATCCGTTTTTGAGAACATCAGCTAAATTATTACTGCTTCCTGTTTCCGTATCCATTGGTTTTGAATTGATTAAAATCTGCTCTAAATATGACAATATTATTACACGTATCGTTGCGGCTCCAGGTTTGTGGATGCAGCGTATTACTGTAAAAGAACCGGATGACGGCATGATTGAAGTTGCAATTGCAGCAATGAAAGATGTGATTCCTGAGAATGGAGAAGATATTATATGCGGACGCTGCAAGTAATTTATTTGAAGGCAAACAGCGTTTACAAAAGGCAGGAATGAAAGCCCCTGCCTTTGATGTTATATATGCCTGTTTGAGCATGTGTTTCATATGAATCGGCAGGACCTCATGCTGCACGGCAATACAAAACAGGCGACTTTGGAACAGAAACAGAATTTTTTCTTTGATAGAGCAACGGGCAAAAACGACCCTTACAGTATATTCTTGGAGAGTGGCCGTTTCTCGATTTTCATTTAAAAATGGGGGAAGGCGTATTAATTGCCCGGGAAGATACTACTGTGTTGGTAGAAACAGCAGCAAAAATTAATACAAACAAAACAAGCAACAATTTTAGATTTATGTGCGGGTACAGGTGCTGTGGGCTTGGGAATAGCCTCCTTACTTTCCACAGCACATGTCACTTGTGTGGAAAAATATGCACCTGCTTTTGCATATTTACAACAAAAACATTGCGTTGTGTAAAGAACAGGGGATTGAAAATGTAGTTGCTTTGCAGGGAGATATTTTGTCCGAAGCATTTGCCTCTGCTTTTCAAGATATAGATACGATTGTGTCCAATCCTCCGTATATTGAAACGGCAGTCTTGCCGACATTGCAGGAAGAAGTGCAAAAAAGAACCAACAACCGCATTGGATGGCGGTGAAGACGGCTTGCTGTTTTACCGTGCAATTGCGGATATTTGGATTCCTAAAATAAAAACAGGCGGTATCGTTGCAGTAGAGATTGGTGAGGGGCAGGAAACAGCGGTTGCTCGTCTGTTTGCCGATGCAGGTGTAGAACAAATACAGTTTGAAAAAGACAGCGGTAATATCATTCGAGTAGTTGCAGGAATCAAAAATAAAACCAAACATTTGTTTGGAAAATTTGTGAAATCCATTGATTTTAGCGAAAAACATGTACTATAATAAGACACATACTGATACAAATATGGAGGAAATTATGGCTGTTATAGATAAAAAGCAAAAGCGCTGGATACTGCACTGGCAACAAATTGAAAACAATTCGGAAAAAAGGTGCCGTTATGCGTCTTGGTCAAGAAGATGCCTTGCAGGTAGAAGCAATTCCGACAGGCTCTCTGTCTTTAGACCTTGCCCTTGGCACGGCGGTTTGCCGAGGGCAGAATTGTAGAAATATATGACCTGGAATCTTCCGGTAAACTACTTTTGGCACTGCACTGTATTGCGGAAGGACAGAAAACGGCGGTACGGCTGCATTCATCGACGGAGCATGCTCTTTTGACCCGGTTTATGCACGTGCATTGGGCGTTGATGTGGATGCACTGTTGGTTTCTCAGCCTGACACAGGTGAGCAGGCTTTGGAAATTACAGAAGCTTTTGGTACGTTCCGGCGCAATTGATGTGATTGTAGTTGACTCCGTTGCAGCTTTGGTTCCAAGAGCAGAAATTGAAGGTGAAATGGGAGATTCCCATGTTGGTTTGCAAGCGCGTTTGATGTCTCAAGCTTTGCGTAAGTTGGCAGGCGCTATTTCAAAATCCAACTGTGTTGCTATTTTATCAATCAGCTGCGTGAAAAAGTGGGCGTAATTTATGGAAGTCCGGAAGTTACCCTGGGCGGACGTGCACTGAAATTTACCCTCTGTTCGTATTGATATTCGCAGAACTGAAACCTTAAAAACGGTACGGAACAAATCGGTTCCCGCACCAGAGCAAAAGTAGTGAAAAAATAAAGTGGCTCCTCCTTTCCGTGAAGCAGAATTTGACGTGATGTACGGACGCGGTATTTCCCGCGAGGGAGAACTTTTTGACTTGGCAGTTAAACTGGATGTAGTTCAAAAGGCGGATCTTGGTTTTCTTATGGAGAGACCCGTTTGGGACAAGGCCGTGATAATGTAAAAGAGTTCTTGCTTGCAAATAAAGAGATTTACGACAAAATCGAAGAAGAAGTAAAAGCAAATGTTGGCAAACTGTATGCAAAATCTACCAGGGGGGCTGCAAAAGCAGTTGCAAAAGCCGTGGTAGTAACAGAACCGGAAAAGCCTGAAACTCCTACTACCAGAATTGCATTCAAGGCAAATATTGATATTACCGTAGACGATTAAACGGCGGTATACCCATAAAGGCGAACGATTTGTTCGCCTTATTTCCGTTTTATAAAAGAGGAGAAAAGATATGCTCATAACGGCGATAGAAAAAAGACGTAAAATGTTATCCGCGTTATTTTTGGACGGAGAATTTGCGTGAATATTGACACGGAAACATTGCTGCAGTTCCGTTATAAAATTGGTATGGATATTACGGATGAGCAGCTGTATGAGTTGATTTTGGCTTCCGATGCCGTCGTGCAAATGAAAAAAGCACTGTATTTGTTGGAGCACCGCAGCCATTCCAAAAAAGAATTGATAGAAAAATCCAGCGTACCACCAGCAAAAGCTGCTCGGTCGGCTGCTGACCGCATGGAGGAGTTGGGCTGGTCAATGATGAAGAATTTGCCAAACGATATGCTGCAGAATTATTCAACAGAAAAGGATTTTCCGGCCGACGTGCGCAGTATGAATTGCTGCAAAAAGGCATTGATATGAAATCATTGCGCAAGTAGTGGAAGAACTGGAGCCGAATCCGGTAGAAAAGATAAAGGAAATCATTGAAAAAAAATATTTACGTTGTTTGCAGGATGAAAAAGGATATCGACGCACTGTAAACGGACTGCAAAGACTGGAGTTATCGTTATGAGGATATCAAACAGGCAATTTCATGTTTTTTTCTGCGAGGGCGATGAAGATATTTACTATGAATGATTCTTAGATACAGGCATTGCAAATGGAACAGCAGTGACGTATAATAATAATTCAGACAAATTCAGTAAGGAAAGGTGTCTTTATGTCATATAAAGTGGGAAATGGTCAGCCTCGGCTGTTCTAAAAATCAAGTAGATGGAGAAATGCTGTTGGCAAACCGTTCAGCAGGCAGGATATACGCCTGCAATTCTGAAGAAGAGGCCGACGCAGTGATTGTAAATACTTGCGGTTTTATTGAAAGTGCAAAAAGAATCCATTGACGAAATTTTGCAGCTTGCACGCAGAAAAGAAGCAGGCAAACTAAAGGCAATTGTAGTAACAGGCTGTTTAGCGGAAAGATACCAAACAGAAATCCGCAAAGAATTGCCAGAAGTAGATGCGGTGCTTGGAATTGGTGCTAATAAAGATATTGCACTGGCATTGAAAGAAGCACTGAAGGACATAAAAAGAGTTATTTGCCTCCAAATATGATTTGTCCTTGTCAGGTGAGCGTGTACTTACACCAAAATTTTATGCCTATTTAAAAATATCAGACGGTGTGATAATTGCTGCACTACTGTGCCATTCCGCTGATACGCGGCAGATTTAGAAGCCGTACCATGGAAGACATTGTAGCAGAAGCAGAACAACTGGTTGCAAACGGTGTAAAAGAGCTTCCATTGTGATTGCACAAGACACCACACGCTACGGAGAGGATATTTACGGAAAGCTGATGCTTCCTGAATTACCTGTGCCGTTTATGCAAAATTGAAGGTGCTCATTGGATTCGTTTATTGTATTGTTATCCCAACCGTATTACGGATGAATTAATAGATGTAATAGCAACGGAAGATAAAATTTTGAAGTATATCGACCTTCCTCGCAACATTCTGTTGGACGTGTATTAAGTGAGATGAACCGCGGTGAAGATACAGAAAGTTCTGACAGCGTTAATTAAAAAATGCAGAATTCCCAATATGGTCATTCGCACTACCTTTATTGCAGGGATTTCAGGAGAGACGGAAGAAGAATTTAACCAAATGGCAGAATTCTCCGTAATATCCGTTTTGACCGTATGGGATGTTTGCCTATTCGCGGAAGAAGACACGCCTGCCGCGTTGATGCCGAATCAAATTGACGAAGATGTAAAACAGTCATCGTGCACAAATCATGATGGAAGAACAAATGGATATTATGCAGCAATTGGGACAGCAGCAAAATCCGGAACCGTTATGGAAATATTGGTAGAAGGATATGATGAGTATTCCGGCTGTTATTACGGCAGAAGCTATGCAGATTCCCCGGATATTGACGGCAAAGTATTATTTACGGCATGGTGAATACATTACCAACTCCGGGTGATTTTGTTCATGTACACATATCAACAGATTGCATCAATTGCGACCTGATGGGGAACTGGTGGAAGGAGGCATACCTCATAGAATTTACCAAATAAACTGA
>VOFH01003762.1_pt1 | contig 47281 bp, 85 predicted proteins | sample 5384091 | NCBI WGS metagenome assembly VOFH01 (sample SAMN12384727, study PRJNA508395) | human gut metagenome | isolation source: healthy gut G | host: Homo sapiens
TTTATGCTTCTAATTCAGTTGTATCAATAGTTTTAGCTCTAGTTTAGTCAATTGTACATAAACTTTTTAGTTTAACACTTTTAAAGAATGTACTTTACACCATACACATGAAAAAGATTCGCCCTTCTAATTAGTAGACAGACGATTTTTTAAATAAAATTCTTCTTTTGTTATGTACCCTGTTCTCTTCCTCACCTTCCCAAAAAAGCAAACTCAATAAGGTCTTTAAAATTCTTCCTCTTCTGTTCCAGTGGTATAATTCACAGTTAAAGTCATTGAAATACACTACAGCCCTTTCAAAGTCATCGTATAACTGCCCTGATTCGTTTACTAAAATTTTTAGGATCTAATAATTTATCCAAACAACAAATCAAAAGCATTTGTTGTATTCCCATAAAGGCTAAAAGAACATTCATCGTCATGCAACCCAATAAAGTTTTCAATTTCTTCAGATGTTGGATATGATACATCAATCATCTCTTCTCGATTTTCAATAACCAGATGAATGCTTCATCCAAGCTTTGGTATTTCACTTTGTAACATAAACTTATCTAAAATTCGAACATTTTAATTCAGAAATTGCTTTCTCACCCATTAACTTTTCTAGTGTTTTTAGCGAATAACTGGTGGTAGGTGAAAAAAGCAGTTAAACATTAGGGGTCTGACAACACGGTAAAAGCTCGAATTTTGTAAAGTATTTTACAAATAAGAGTGAAACAACTCAGACACTAGCTCTTCAGCTCTTAAATATTCTTCGTCAAGCTGGTTTGTTGACTTGCGTGTGTGGGCGTACTGGTTACATAGCTCTGCAATCTCTTGCACAATTTTTGAAAAATCATCTCTAAAAGGAAGCATCTAGTTTTCCCATAACTTATACGTCCGTGGAAATTTTTTAGGATTAGGATGTACTATTTCACCTAATGTCATCTTAGCTCCTTCACCTAAATTTAAAATTTTCTCTCAAGAAATCCAATTCCGTAAAATTTGCGGATTAATACCAATTTACTACACTGGTACTACTCACTATAATAGATATCTTTCCGAGTTCTATAATAACAACACCATAATCTTGATTTTCAAATTCTCAAACTGTTTTTTGACTCACCAACTGCTTATTCTCCTTAAAATAAGAAAAGCATATAATCGTACAAGATCATATGCTTTTATATCGTTAATCTCAGAGTTTGTCTCAATTTGAGCAATCATAACCTCTTTAATGGAATAACGACAGTTGTTGCAAAGTCCTAGTAGACTTAGAATAATTTAGTTTGTCAATTTGCATAACAAAATTCTCCTTCCTAGGTACCCTTGTACCAAAAAACCAGAAGGTTGCAACAACTTAATTTTAGTAACTTGGAATGATTTGTCAGGCCAATCTTGATCAATAATCAATAACAACAGCAACTCAGCCGGTTCATCAACACTCATATCAAGTGCTTTGGCCAAACTAACCACATTCCTGAATGGGACATTAGCAATATCTTTATCCCACCTATGGATTTTAAATTATGCTTCTAATTCAGTTGTATCAATGGTTTAGCTCTTGTTAAGTCAATTGTACATAAACTTTTAGTTTTTTTTCTATACTAGATCCCTTTTTAAACACAATAAAATCAGCAAATCTCATGGATTTACTGATTATTTTCTTCTCTAACTTATTTTTCTACATATCGAAATGGAATCTTGCTACCACAGAGCCAATTATAGACTCGATCATTGACTTGAACATTCATAGCTTCATGCGCATATTCTGGCATAATTAAATGCTCTTTTGGACATTCTAAGCGATTATAAATAGCAAACTGCGTTTCAGGATGACAAACATCATCATCTAGCCCGGTAATCATGTGAACCTGTCCTTTGATGCGGTGGGCAAAATTTTTCACATCAATATAGGCCAATGTCTGCATCAAACGATCTTCCGTTTCGTGGAATGGATCATGGAACTTGAAATAACGGAAAAGCTCGTCATAAGCCTCACTGGTATTTCCAATTTCCAATACTCGTCTGAAATCTGATAAGAATGGGTAAATGGTTACCGTTCGTTGTATACATTTGGAATTCAATCCAGCAGCCACCAGAGCAAGGGCACCGCCTTGAGGCTCCCGTAGCTGGCAAGTTTGCTGTCGTCGACTTGAGGGAGGCTGGCTACAATTTCAATTAACTGGTAAAGATCTAAGTAGATATCCTTATAAAAGAGCTCATCTGGACCTTCCACGGCGCCACGGATAATCTGTCCTTTTACCGTATTTCCAAGTGGTGAACGATCTCCGTCTGTTGAATAGCCTGACTGACCTCTTACGTCCATAGACACAACACCATAGCCGGCTACTGTATAAGCCAGCATATCAGCCCAATCCCAACAACGGCCCATATAGCCATGAAAATGGAAAATAACGGGAACTTTTTGATCCGTTTTGGGAGAACAACTTGCGCATAAACGGCCCATCTCGTGTTCCTTTAAAGGTTAATTCATAACAAATCAACATTTGGAATGCTGAAATCTCGTTCTTCGAGCTTGTATTCAGGCAGTTCAGTCATCTTTGCTAGGGCTTGATCCCAAAAGCATCAAAATCATCAGGAACATCATCCCGTCCCTTGTAAACTTTCATTGTCTCTAGTAATTTAGGATCCTTCATAAAATCCTCCTTAGGTATGTGTAATCGCTACCAAAAAATGTACCATATTTACTTAAGGATTGCAAGAGACAAATAAAAATTACATAACCGAAATTATGTAATTTAATTATAGATTCAAAAATAGACTTAATTGTTTCACTAGATCTGGATTAGTGGGTAAAGCTGAATGATGAGCCTTACGACCGTTTAAATTCACTTCTGTATAGGTTTGATTGTCAAAAATAGATTTTGCTGCTTGTGCACTAGAGAGAGGAACGATGCCATCTGATTTTCCAGCAAAGCTACCAACAAAATTAAGGACCTCTACTTCTTTTTTCCTAGGCGATGCTTCCATTTTTGAAAATCGTCAAACATTTCTTGATTGAATTGGTAAGGACTGCCAATAATAGCCAAGTTTGCTGACGGTTACCTTTTTTTTTTTCTAAAAAGCCACTTTCCAATAAACCAGTCAAAACTAGTCCACCATTAGAATGCCCTACTGCCTTGAACTCTGTAAAATGATAGTGATCAAGAAGGTAGGTTAGAGCTATCTTAAGGGATTCAATTTGCTGCTTGATATTGCTGTAGCCATCTCGATTGTTCTCAAAGCCAATCACAATCATCGGATTCGGCTCTTTCGTATTCAGTCTTCCTTCCATCTCTATAGAATCATCTTTGTTGACTTTTATTTTTAAAAGACTTTGCTTTTTTCTAGAAAATCGATGGAGCATGCGGATGGTTCCATTGAATCGCTGGATACTGGCTGAACTCCCAGGTACAAAGATAATCGGTCTGATCGGAGGTTTCTTCGACCCTTTTGGGAATTCAAAGGGCTTGCTGTGCGAAGAAAACAATCTTGCAAAGAAACGAATGACTTGTTGAAATAGTTTTTTAACATCTTTCCTCTAGTAGTAGTTTCTAAAAGAACCCAGAACAGTGTGTTCCAGGCCCTTATTAGAAACGATTATTTCCGTTTTTTCTTATTTTTGCGCATTTGTTTGGCCATCTTGTTCATCGCCCGTTTCATCATAAATTCACCGGCTTTTCCTTTGAGACCACCACCAAACATTTGGCTCATATCAGGCATTCCCGCGCCTCCGCCAAGAGCTGACAAGTCAGGCATGCCACCTTGTCCCATCATGCCTTCGAGGGCAGACATATCAGGCATTCCACCAGGCATGTTTTTCGGCATGTTATTTGGATTGAGCCCCATTTGTTTCATCATCTTGTTCATATCGCCAGAGAGGACGCCTTGCATCATCTGTTTGGCTTGGTTAAAGTCCTTGATGAATTTATTGACTTCGACAAAGCTGTTTCCTGATCCAGCAGCAATCCGACGACGACGGCTTGGATTTAACAAATCTGGATTTTCCCGTTCAGCTGGGGTCATGGATGATACGATCGCACGTTTGCGAGCAATTTCTCGTTCGTCGACCTTGAGGTTCTTCATGGCTGGATTGTTGGCCATACCTGGAAGCATCTTGAGCAGGTCTTCCATTGGTCCCATATTTTGAACTTGGTCTAACTGATCAATGAAATCGTTGAAAGTCGAAGGTATTTTCCCGCATCTTCTCAGCGAGTTCAAGGGAGCGTTTCTCATCGTATTCTTGAGAAGCCTTCTCGATCAGCGTCAGCATATCCCCCATACCGAGGATCCGGCCAGACATACGGTCTGGGTGGAAGGTTTCGATATCAGTGATTTTTTCACCAGTACCAGTGAACTTGATTGGTTTTCCGGTAATCTGACGGACAGAAAGGGCCGCACCACCACGGGTATCTCCATCGATCTTGGTCAAGATCACCCCGGTTACTTCGAGTTGTTCATTGAACTCACGCGCCACATTGGCCGCTTCTTGACCAATCATAGCATCGACAACCAAGAGGATTTCATTTGGCTCGGCAAGGGCTTTGACGTCGCGCAACTCGCCCATGAGTTTTTCATCGATTTGCAGACGACCTGCCGTATCAATCAAGACATAGTCATTGTGATTGGCTCTCGCCTGCTCCAAACCTTGACGAACGATCTCTACTGCAGGGACTTCTGTACCAAGTGAGAAGACAGGGACATTGATCTGCTGACCAAGCGTCTTCAACTGGTCGATGGCTGCTGGACGATAGATATCGGCCGCAATCATCAAAGGACGTGCGTTTTCTTCCTTGACCAATTTGTTGGCCAATTTACCAGCAAAGGTTGTTTTACCAGCCCCCTGTAAACCGACCATCATGATAATGGTTGGAATTTTTGGTGACTTGATAATTTCTGCTGTTTCTGAACCCAAAATCGCTGTCAATTCTTCATCGACAATCTTGACGATTTGTTGGGCAGGGTTAAGGTTTCGATGACCTCATGACCTACAGCCCGCTCGCGGACCCGTTTGATGAAGTCTTTTACAACAGGAAGGGCAACGTCGGCCTCTAAGAGGGCTAGACGAATCTCTTTGGTTGCCTCTTGGACATCCGCTTCAGAGATTTTCCCTTTCTTACGAAGATTTTTAAAGACGTTTTGTAAACGTTCGGTTAAACTTTCAAATGCCATTATTTTCTCCTATTTTTTCAATTCAGTGGAAATCGTCCGAAATGTTGCAAACATTCTAGTTCTTCGGGTGTGACTTTTCATGATTTCATTTGGATATCCCCAACAGCTAAAACCTATTTGCATAGCTTTGGAGATATCTGAGATAATCTGTAGTCGAGTAGGAAATACTTCCTCTGCGACTAATAGTTTGCAAGGTATTCCTGATAAATGAAGACTGCCCATAATCATCCCGATTGTCAATGCTTGATAAAATTTCAACCTGCTCTTGTAGAAAAGTATCTTCCGGATAGCGTTCTAAAATCTGATGACTACGAACAATGTAATCGGAATACATATGGAGTTTCATTTCGTAATCTTCCAAAATTTTTCTGTACGTTTAATATTGTCATAGACCGCTTGACGGCTCACTCCAAACTCTTCTGCAATCTCAGCCAAGCTGTAGTCATCTGCGTAGTAGAGCTCGATGTAGTTCATCTGCTTGTCCGTCAAGAGCGCTGCATAAAACTCAAAGAGCGCATTCATTCGGTTGGTTTTATCAATTTCCATACCTTTCATTATATCAAAAAAGCCCGCTAAAGACTAGCGGGACTTGATGCTTTTTGAGCTTGAAATAAGAGGATTCATCATTAAAGTTTCAGTGCCAACATATTGACCGTCATCCCTGCTGCAGTTCCCATCAAGAAGATGGTATCTCCTTCCTTCACATAGCCATGATCCAATGCATAGGCTAGGCCGAAAGGAACGGCTACTGAAACCATATTTCCATAATCACTGACAATATTGAGATATTTGTCTTTGCCAACTCCCAATTTATCCATGACGAGTGGTAAGGCCCGGCTAGCTTGGTGGGGAATAATATAGTCTACAGCGTCTTTAGAAATACCAGATTTCTCTTGGAATTTTTGGAACATTTCTGGAATGACACGAGCAGAAAGTAAGAGGATTTTCTTCCCTTTCATATCAAACATGAAATTGGTCTTCGTTTCTTCAGAGTACAATTTCGGATGATAAGCTGTCAAACCACCACGAATTTCGGTATCATGGGCTCCCTCAGACCAGGTACGTTGCATACTGGCAATGATTCCTTTATCTTCCTTTGTTGCTTCAAAAATAAAGGCTGCTGCCCCATCACCAAAGAGTTCATAACTTTCTTTTTTTGTTTGGGATTAAGCCCTAGACTTCCTACTTCACTGGATACAATCAGAACCCGTTGGTATTCACCACCTTCAATCAGATAAGAAACAGTGCTTAAAGCTGATACAAAACTGGTACAAGTGGTATTGATATCCATAGCAGGAATCGTCAGTCCCTTGGCCACGCGCTCATGGATCAGAGCAGCTGTACAAGGGAATGGGCTGAACACCAACCGCACTAGCCGAAACCAGGCAGTCGATGTCTGCCATTTCAAGCCCTGCATGGTTTAAAGCCGCTTCAATCGCACGCGCTGCAAGATCAATCTGTGTTTCTTCTCCTTCTTTCACGCGATAGCGAGTCTGGTCTTTGAAAGAAACTGTATGAGCTGGAAGCGCTGTTCCATAGCCTTTAATTTGCAAATGTCTTTTTACAGTAGTCATAGGATTCTCCTTTTATTGAAGTCGTTGAACACGTTTTAATTTACGTGTTGGGTCCCATTGGTAATCGATAAATTGAATACTTGGGAGAATGAATTGTTTTTGCTGAGCTAAGAGTTCAAATTGAGCAAAGATCGCTTGCTCCATAGACTCTGTCCGGTGACTCAAGGCAATGGTAATGGATCCATCTGCCAACTGAGTTACTTGATAGTCCTGAATATTTTCGACAAAGAGAATGCACCGTCGAATAAAATCCGGATAGATCATCTGGCTACTGTCATCTTCTTTTTGAAATAGAAAATATCGTCCGATCGTCCTTCGATCTTTGCGATTCGAGTAAAGACAGAACCACAAGGGCAAGGGGACTTTTCTTCCACCAAAATATCATTGAGGCGGTAGCGATAGATGGGTTGACTGGTTCGTTTGAAATCCGTAATAATCGGATAAAAGCGGCTATCATCAAGATACTCTTTTTTCGACATACAAAATATCTTCGTTGAGATGTAGATTGCCTTCTGAACAGGTACAAGCTAAAAATCCCTCTGTCGCTTGGTAGACCTGATCAACCTTGTCTAGTTGAAAAGCTTTAGCGATGGTCTCAGCATCTCGTTCCTCTAGATTTCTGCGACAGAGACAACCTTGACGGGTTGGATCGCAAGTTGCTGATTGCTGACATAGTTGGCTAACTCAATCAAGGTTGAAGCTGGTGCGACCACAATAGTTGGTTGATAGTCTTTGAGACGCTCTAAATGCTCCTTGCTATCCTTGAAAATATCAAAATATTCCAAGCGAATAAGGCCTGAATTAATGGTTTGATAGAGTTCATTGTCCGCTCGTAAGAAAAAGGCAATGCGATGACCAAACAGTTTTCCTTTCGGTAGCATCTTGGCTAAGAATCGCTGCAGCCCACATACTTCTTTCTTTTCTGTGGTGACAAAAACTCCTCGGTGGCCGGAAGTTCCCAGAAGACAAACCTACTGCTACTTCTCCATTCATCTCAGTAAAATCTCGTGTTTGTTCTCCGCGAATCGCCATCTCTAAAGCCTGATCTCGATCCACCCCTAGGGTATTGAGTTCATTGAAATGTGTCATCATAAAGGTTTTATCCATGGTTCCAAAGGATTCGGGAGAATGGGTTCGAAAATAGGAGACTGAGAAGTGATAAAAGCATGGTAGCGCGCCAATTGCTTATATTGATATCGCTTCAAGGCCTCTTTTGAACGGAATCGGTGGCACCATCTGGTTTCAATAAAGGTTTTCAGAAAGACTGTTTTTTCATTTAAAATCCTTTCAATCCGTTCTTGCGGGTCGTGGCTGACCACAACTTGAATGCCATCTTGCAAGAGTGTTTCCAGCAAATCAGCTCCTTTTAAATAAGCCTTCTTATCATCCTGAACCAAGGAAGGAATGAGACGCATTTGCCGTGTGAAAGGCAAGAGGTCTACTCCCCAAGAAAGATCTGCTCCGATGAAGAGTTTGAGCTCATCCATATAAAGACAACCTTGCCCTCTCGCATGCCCATCGATGGACGAAACAAGGATGCTCCCATCTCCAAAAAAGATCCGCAGTCGGGCGATAGGGGGAAAGCAGGATGCCTTTGATCTGCTTTAAGACAAGTCACCCGATCTTTGAAATCAGCTGGCAAAAACTCTTTAAAAATCAGATCTTTAAATTTAGGTTTTTGGTACACCTCATAGACTTCCTGGGTAACAAAGAAATGAGCATTTGGAAAAAGGGCTGCTCCACCGAGATGATCAGGGTGCAAATGCGAAAGAATCACATAGGAAATGGATGCCGGATCAATCCACGCTCTTGCAATAAATAATTGATCTGGTCTTCTTTTTCATCTGCATTGGGGTGGCTAGACGGTACCAGAAATACCGAGCTTTTTTCTTAATCTCGTAGTGATAGCCGGTATCGTACAAAATATAGCCTTTTTCACGGTGGTGAATCAAAAGACACCTGCTGGAAATTGCATTTTTTCATTCGGAATCCCTTTAAATAAGAGACCAGAATGACTGCTACAATAGCCTGCTGGAAAATAATCAATGTGCTTGATCATGTTGGACATAGTTGTCAATCCCTTCTTCAATGGTCATTTTTGGATAGTAGCCAAGTTCTGTTTGGGCCTTTTGAATATCGAGGGTTTGGCTATATCGAAGGAGATAATAGGTATAGCGAGTCAATGGGGGCTCAGCTTTCAGATGGAATAATCGATATACCCCTTCAAGGCTATAGGCCACACCTGCTACAAGACCTGCTGGAAGTTTCCGATAGCGAATCGGCTCTCCCAATCCCTTTTAGTGTGGTTTCAATCAAATACTTAAAGGTCTTTGGTTCTCCATTTGTAATATTATAAACTTGTCCGTGTGCTTCTTTTGCTTCCAGAGCCAAGCGAATGGCTAGGGCAACATTTTCCACACAGGTCATATCCATGAGCTGCTCTCCTCCTCGAATCAAAGGAATTCCAATTTTTCGACTGAGGCGTAAGACACGAGGCAAAATACTGGTATCCCCTACACCAAATAATCCTCTAGGACGCAAGATGATACTTGGCACATCTGGATAGTCAGAAAAAGTTTTCAGACGCCAATTTGCTTCGGATGTAATTGTTGAGGTGATTTTCTTTGGAGCATCGCTTTCCTTGATGTTTAATTGGTCTTTTCCAGCTGCGTAAATACTGGGAGAAGATACGTAAACCAAGCGTTTTACCGCATATTCACGGCACAAGTCAAGGACATTTTGAGTACCAACTACATTAGCCTGATAGAAGGCCTTCCAAGGTCCCCAGGCAGTGGATAAAGCTCCAGCGTGAACCACAGCATCAACAGACTGAAAGGCTTGTCTTACTTCCTCTATAGAGCTCAAATCCCCTTTCACAAATTGACGCGCTCACCTTCCAGAGACTTTCCAATCATTTCATTTCGGCCAAAAGCTACAATGGAATAGTCGTGATCTAATAACTCTTCGATCACGTATTTTCCAAAGGAAGCCAGTCGCACCTGTTACAAGAATTTTCATAGTTTCCCATCCGTTCCACGTCTTAATAATCGTTGAATCTCAAACTCCAAGGTATCCAACGGCTTGTAGGTTTTTGAAAGTTTGTTTAGTCTTTCTAACTTTTCCCAAGATTCTTTTTCTAATAGGGCATTAAAACCTGCTTGAATCTCTTCGGTGCGATTGCGATGTGCTTGAAAAGCAATTCCTGCTTCTACTCCTCGAATCGCATAGTCAAATTGGTCATAATCATGTGGCAAGATCAAGGCTGGTTTTTTAAATTCGATACACTGATAAAAGATTCCAGCTCCTCCATGGTGAATGACATAGTCCATCTGAGGAATATATTCTTTGTAGGGCAGATAAGAGACGACCGTCACATTTGGCGCTACTTCTTCTTCAGAGAATTCCTTTGCTCCATCTCCAAGAGTGACAAAAAAGTGACATTCTGGATGGTCTTTGGCCAACTGCTTGGTTTGCTGAAGCAAGTTCTCCTTCGCCCAAGGCAACTGGGTTCCACATGTCACGAGTACCTTCGTCTTATCCTCGTAAGGAATGAGATCTAAAGGATAATCTTCTGCTTTTTCAATAGAAGTACCCAAAGGGCCAAGCCACGCATATTGATGAGGGAAGTGTGTCTTCAACTCTAGCTCCATCATCCCAATTCCAAAGATGGCATAAGGAGAGTAGATGGTCTCCACTCCATTTTGATTGTACAACTTGAAATTGTAACGTTTTAAGCGTTTGCGTAAGAGGAAAGCGCCACAGTATTTTCCAATGCGCGTGAGTTTACGGCATAGTGCTTGGATCTTCTCTTCTTTCTTCGTTCGCGCAACTCCCATCCCTCCGAAGAAGCAAGGAGGACCATAAGGAGTTTCGATTACAAATTGGGTTGCCATGGTGGTAATCCAAGGAATTTCTAACTGTTCTGCCACAAAACCAGCTGATAGAGTGATGAAATCAGCAATGACAATATCTGGACGATTGACACGCCACTCCTCTAACAATTGATCCGATACATGATTAATCAAATCAAGACTTTTGGACAATTGCCGATAAGCTGAAAAGAGATTGAGTTTCTTATCGTTATTAGCCGCACGTTCAAATTCTTCTACTTTGTCCTCTAGAATCGGAACGACTGTGAAGCCAAGACTTTCTGTAACGGCTTTTTCTGAGGACCCGTGAAAACCCGGATTTCCATAGTTGGATCATCTAATAAGGGTTTAACGAGATTTAAAGTTGGGTACAGATGCCCCTCAAGGGAACAACTACCACATCGATTTTAATTTTTTCATTTTTTCCTGCCTTATATCTCTTTTTTAGATCTAAAACTAGCTTCTATCTATTAATTCGTAAAAAAATCAAAAATTGAAGAAAAATAAAATTTTTTAAATTTTTTAAAATATTTCCATGCCTTTACTATCACTATTTAGAAAGAATGTCTTCAACCTAAAAAAGCTCCCAAATGCCAAAAGAGAGAAAGTCTCCCAAACATTTGAAGATTTTTTTATTTTTACGATTTGCGAGCTTAGTTATTTTCCAAATAAAATTCGAACCGCTCGCCGACATACTGACTTTTACATACTCAAAAGCCGTCCCATCTTCAAAATAGGAAACCTGTGTCAGACCTAAAATAGCCTGCCCTTTTGAAATCTGTAAATAGTCCGCAATCTTATCTTTGGCCAATCGAGCATAGATGGTCTGGTGCGACTTTCCAATCTTATAACCATGACGCTCCAAAGTTTGGAAGAAATGGCTGGTAACCTCTTCACCTGATGAAGTTCGTGCCATCGATCCTATCGGTATCGTACTTTCAGGTGGTCCTAACTCTGTTTATGCCGAAGATGCATTTGGTATTGACGAAGAAATTTTCGAGCTTGGTATCCCAATTCTTGGTATCTGTTACGGAATGCAACTTTTGACCCATAAACTCGGTGGTAAAGTTGTTCCTGCTGGTGAAGCTGGTAACCGTGAGTATGGCCAATCAACACTTCGCCTTCGTGCCCAATCAGAACTCTTTGAAGGAACTCCTGAAGAACAAGTCGTTCTTATGAGCCATGGTGATGCTGTTACAGAAATTCCAGAAGGTTTCCATCTTGTTGGTGACTCAGTAGATTGCCCATTCGCCGCAATGGAAAATACTGAGAAAAACTTCTACGGTATCCAATTCCCAGAAGTTCGTCACTCTGTATATGGTAACGATATCTTGAAAAACTTTGCTTTTCGGTATCTGTGGTGCCAAAGGTGACTGGTCAATGGCTAACTTCGTAGATATGCAAATTGCACAAATCCGTGAAACAGTTGGTGACCGTAAAGTCCTTCTTGGCCTCTCAGGTGGGGTTGACTCATCTGTTGTTGGTGTCCTTTTGCAAAAAGCTATTGGAGATCAATTGACATGTATCTTCGTTGACCACGGTCTTCTCCGTAAAGGTGAGGGTGACCAAGTTATGGAGATGCTCGGAGGTAAATTTGGCCTTAACATTATCCGTGTTGACGCTTCTAAACGATTCCTAGACCTCTTGGCTGGTGTTGATGATCCTGAGAAAAAACGGAAAATCATTGGTAACGAGTTTGTTTATGTCTTTGATGACGAAGCAAGCAAACTTAAAGGTGTTGACTTCTAGCTCAAGGAACACTCTACACTGATATTATTGAATCAGGTACTGAGACAGCTCAAACAATCAAATCTCACCACAACGTTGGTGGTCTTCCAGAAGACATGCAATTTGAATTGATTGAACCACTTAATACCCTCTTTTAAAGACGAAGTTCGTGCCCTTGGTACTGAGATGGGAATGCCTGACGAAGTTGTTTGGCGCCAACCATTCCCAGGCCCAGGACTTGCCATCCGCGTTATGGGAGAAATCACTGAAGAAAAACTTGAAACCGTTCGTGAATCAGATGCTATTCTTCGCGTGAAGAAATTGCCAAAGCTGGTCTTGAGCGTGATGTATGGCAATACTTCACTGTTAACACAGGCGTTCGCTCTGTCGGTGTTATGGGTGATGGCCGTACTTATGACTACACTATCGCTATCCGTGCTATCAAAACCTCTGGTGTCATGGTCTTCCACTCTTCTTTATCTTTTGAACTATCGTAGTTCAAGAGACTCAAGGTTTGTTCGATTTGACTTTGGTCCAGCGAATAGCCCAAAACATAGTCTGGTTTGACATAGGTTTCATCAATGACTTTCTGCACATTGCTATCTGCAAAAACACGTGGGACAGCTGTAAACAAAGCCAAAGTCGTCGTTACAAACAATGCAATCTTCTTTAATTTCATCTTTTTCTTCTTTCTAATTCAAATTACCTCTGGGTATCTCATATTACCTTTCTTACCTCACTAGAGATGAAAAAGAAGTAAATAAAGAGTTTACCCACTTCGATTTTCATTATACAGTTGATTTCTTAAAACTAGCTTACAGTTTTTTTAAGAATGCATGACATTTTTATTATCCCTCAAAAATCGGAGGCAGAACTGATCAGCTAAAAAAAAGAGCCAATTGGCTCTCTGGAAAATGATTAAAACCATGAAAATAACTTCATAATCGTCATATTGGTTTCTACTAAACGAGAATAATAAATGTCCCCCCATTAATGTAGAGTTCCATCCCGTTTAAAAGAGAGATAGGGTGGAGGTAAAGATAAGTTTCACCGGTTACATTGCCAAGACTTGGTGCTACTACATCCCGTGAATAAGCGCGGGCCAACTCTAGGGAATTTGTTCCACCGTGTTTTGCGACGTAATCGATGTAGTCTTTTCCAAAATTATAGGCTTGAACCGCAGTCCAGCTATCAACGCCTTTTTTCTTGGCTTCTTTTAACTCATCTGAAAGAGTTTGAATTCCTTGGCGAATGCTGGCCTTATTATCACTAATAGTATTGGTCTCACCACTTGCACTCTCACTCGCCTGCATGACATCGTCCTCTCGACCTTTGGTCTCCGTATAGATCATAGCAAGAATGAGGTTTTCATTGGCCGTGGTGTCCTCCTCAGCAAGGAATTCTCTAACCAGGAGCGGTACTGCATGACTTGTTTGACATCATGATGGATCTGAACCCCTTGTAGATTCCAAATATTAGTAAGATGAATAAGAAGATCTTCACTATACGTTTAATCATTATTTACTCTGTATATCCTCAATATTTTTGATCAGAATAGAATAGGTCCCGTTATCGTTTAGAATAAATTCAACAGATTCGGCATCCTCATAGACATTATTCGAACGATCAGTTCAATTCCATTCGACAATGACAATTTCTGATTTTCAAACTTCTTCAACTGGCGACTTGCATCAATCTCTTCAAAGGTGACAGGCTCTGGTACAGCTTCTTTGACTTGGTCAATAAAACTGAGGCGAGCTGTCAGATTGTCGTCGAAGAGATCATCCGCTAATTTTCAGGAGAGAGTTTATTTTCTTCCTCAATATGGTTAAAAATAGCTGATTTAACCTTTGATTGAAATTGAAAATCATCTGTGTTGAAGCTTTCCGCAATCTTCTGGGCTGTTTTTTCTAGTTCCTTGATCGATTTTTTAGGAGAGATCTTGGGTTGCGCCTGCAACAGATTCTCAGAAAAATAGTTCAAGAACAGTCCCTGTTGTACTTGATCCTTTTTTCAATTAAGTGGTATTTGCGACTTTGAAGATTGATGACCAAAGCTTCATCTGCACCAGTCCCAAAACCAGGTAGATTATTTTGCGTCAACTTAATCGGATTGTCCACTTCACCACCAAGATGCGTCAGGGTTTCCCGTAAGGCAATCCGAAGAAAGGCAAAATGGTCCACCCCTTCTTTTGAAAATTGAATGAAAACCAAATCGTTGGTTTTTGATTCTCAGAGACGACAAATTCTTCCTTCCAACGATTCGCTACGGCGACTGAAGTTTCTAATAGGTCATCTGAGATCATCTCAAGAAAAGGATTGTCCTCTTCGAAAATACCAGTCTTGGCTTCATCCGAGTAGACCCGTTCAATCTTCTTACGCAAGTATTCCTCGATTTTAGGTGTGATATTGAGAAATTTATCTGCCAGATAGAGATCGGTATCGTCTGGGCTAAATTGATGAATGATGGCTTTTTACGTAAATATCCATAAGATGGTTTAGTCCTCGTAAAGTGGAAAGGCGTCTGTCAAGGCTTTGACTTGGCTACGCACTTCATCTAATACTTCTTGATTATCCGCATTCTTCAGCGCTTTGATCATGAGTTCAGCAACGGTGCGACTTTCTTTTTTCACCAAAACCACGAGCGGTGATAGCTGCTGCACCAATCCGAATCCCACTTGTCTTAAATGGAGACAAGGTTTCATAAGGAATAGAGTTCTTGTTGAGGGTAATATTGACTTCATCCAACAAGTTTTGCGCCACTTTTCCATTTTCAACGACTTTGGTGACGTCGACAAGGAAAAGGTGGTTCTCTGTTCCGCCTGAAATGACGCGGAAATCAGGATCTTGCAAGAAGACATCAGCCATGGCCTGACTGTTCTTAATCACGTTAGCTGCATACTCTTTAAAGGCAGGATCCAGTGCTTCTTTGAATGCGACAGCTTTGGCTGCAATGACATGCTCCAACGGTCCTCCTTGAATACCAGGGGAAAATAGCAGAGTTTAATTTTCTTAGCTAATTCCTCATCATTGGTCAAGATCAGACCTCCACGAGGTCCACGAAGGGTCTTGTGAGTGGTCGTAGTCGTGATATGGGCATAAGGAACCGGACTTGGATGAAGACCTGCTGCCACGAGACCAGCAATATGGGCCATGTCAACCATGAGTTTGGCTCCTACTGCATCTGCAATCTCACGGAATTTTGAGAAATCAATGATATGAGAGTAGGCTGAGGCACCAGCAACGATGAGTTTTGGCTTCACTTCTTGGGCTTGTTTTAGGATGGCATCAAAATCCAAGAGCTCTGTTTCAGGATCTACACTATAGGACACAAAGTTATAGGTTTGACCAGAGAAGCTCACAGAAGCTCCGTGCGTCAAATGCCCACCGGCAGCTAGATCCATCCCCATGACAGTATCACCAGGCTCAATCAAGGCCATATAGGCAGCACAGTTTGCCTGACTTCCTGAATGTGGTTGAACGTTGGCAAATTTAGCACCAAAGATTTCTTTAGCCCGTTCGATCGCGAGACTTTCGACCACATCAACCACATCTGTCCCGCCATAGTAACGACGACCAGGATAGCCTTCGGCATATTTATTTGTCAGAATAGACCCTTGAGCAGCCATCACTGCCTTAGAGACAACATTTTCAGAAGCAATCAACTCAATATTGTTTTGTTGACGCTCTTCTTCTTTAGTGATCGCATTCCATAGGTCTGCATCATAGGCTTTGTAATCTTCTTTATCAAAAATCATAGGTCTACTCCTTTATAAAAAATTATTTATGTACATTATCACTGAGGAAGTTCATCTTCCTCAAAAGGAAACTCTGGCACTTGTGCAAGCAAATCAGCTTTTGTAATAGAACCTTGCCGCAAAATCCTGGCTTTGGAACTAGAGATATCCAAAATAGTTGAATCTTGGCCTGTCAAAAAGTCATCATCCTCTATACCAGGAACCACTTGATCAAATTCGCTTACAATAGCCTTATACTTTGTTCCACTTGCATGACCTGAAAGATTGGCAGAGGGACCAACCAAAGGGCCGTATTTACGAATTAAATCCAATGTTTTTGGGTGAGCCGGAATACGGAAACCAACTGTATCCAATCCTGAATGAATCCAGCCAGGTACCTTTTCATTCGCCTGAAGAATAATAGTCAGAGGCCCTGGTAAAAATGAATCAATCAGTTTTGTTAAATAACTAGGTTGATTTTTCGAATAAAGTCGAATTTCTTTTTCGTCGGCTACATTTAAATTCAGAGCCTTGTCTCTCGGTCTACGTTTTAATTCGTAAATATAATCAACTGCCTCTTGATTCAAAGCTTTGGCGAAAATACCATAGACTGTTTCAGTTGGCAGAATAACCGCACGTCCTGCTTCTAATTCTTTCTCAATGTGATCCATTGTCTACTACTACCATTCTATCTTGTCCAAATTGGTCTTTCAGAACGCGAACTCGTTTGTCAGGAAACGCTTCTTGAAAGAGCTCTTTTACTTTGCTTCCTTGCTTATAGCCAATTTCTAGATAGATTTTTCCGTCTGGTGTTAAAACACTTGGTGCTTGCTGGGCAATCTTTTCGTAGATGGCATATCCATCACGATCCGCAAAAAAGAGCTAAGTGGGGTTCAGAGGCTAAAACATTGGCTCCGACTTCTTCTACATCATCATGAGATATATAGGGGAGGGTTGGACACAATCAGGTCATAAGGACCTTCTAGTTCGTCCAGTACATCTGACGACTTGAATTCAAGGACAGCTTCTAATTGCTTGGCATTTTCTTGAGCTAGGGCTAAAGCCTCTTCTGAGACATCACTAGCTTGAACCTGCCAGGTAGGTCTAGCAAGGGCTAAGCTAATAGCAATGGCCCCACTTCCTGTTCCAATATCCAGAACTCGTAAGGCTTTCTCATCGTTTTCTTCGAGAATGAGAGCGACCAACTCTTCCGTTTCAGGTCGTGGAATCAGCACGCGCTCATCAACTGTAAAAACATGGCCACAAAATTCTGCGCTGCCAATAATATATTGGGCAGGGACGTGATGTTTCAGCTGCTCAAAGATGGATAGAAGCAAGGCCTGATCCTCTACTTTTACTTCTTTTTTGCAAGGCAAGGACAAAGTCTGTAAAGGTCCAGTTTTTTAAAGCTCGATACGCGAAGGAGAGGCTTTCTGCTTCCTCTCCAATGGCTATTAATTCTTCTTCATACTGGGCTAATAATGGTCCCAACAACATTATTTATTCAACTCTTCTAATTTTTGTGTTTGATCATACAAGACCAAAGCATCGACCACTTCATCTAATTTACCAGATAAGATGGTATCCAGTTTTTGAAGGGTCAAGCCAATCCGGTGATCGGTCACACGGTTTTGAGGGAAGTTGTAAGTCCGGATCCGCTCTGAACGGTCACCAGTCCCGATAGTAGACTTCCGCTCAGCGTCTTGCTCGTCTTGGGCAATCTGAGCAAAGTGGTCAGCCACACGCGCACGGATGATCTTCATGGCTTTTTCGCGGTTCTTCTGTTGGGTCCGTTCTTCTTGCATCTCTACCTTGATATTGGTTGGCAAGTGGACGATACGAACGGCTGTAGCGACCTTGTTGACGTTCTGTCCACCCGCACCAGATGCGTGGTAGATGTCGATCCGAAGGTCTTTTGGATCGATGTCGTACTCGACTTCTTCGATTTCTGGCATGACCAGAACTGTAGCAGTTGAAGTATGGACACGACCTTGGCTTTCTGTCACAGGGACACGTTGGACGCGGTGGGCACCAGATTCATACTTGAGTTTTGAATAAACAGATTGACCAGAAACCATAGCAACCACTTCTTTGATCCCACCAACGCCATTGTAGGAAGCTTCCATGACTTCAAAGCGCCAACCTTGGCTTTCCGCGTATTTTTGGTACATTTGCAAGAGGTCACCAGCAAACAATTGGGCTTCGTCTCCTCCAGCTGCCCACGGATTTCCAAGATAATGTTCTTGTCATCGTTTGGATCTTTGGAAGGAGCAAAATTTTCAAGTTTTTCTTCGTACTCTTCTTTTTCAGCCTTGGCGTCTTTGAGTTCTTGCTTGGCCATTTCTTCCAAGTCCGCATCTCCGCCAGACTCTTTAATCATTTCTTCAGCATCGATGATATTTTGAAGGACTTGCTTATATTCACGGTAAGCCGTTACGGTATCACGACTTGAAGCTTCTTCTTTTGAAAGCTCCATGAAACGTTTGGTGTCAGACACTACATCTGGGTCACTGAGTAATTCTCCTAACTCTTCGTATCGGTCTTCTACAGCTTGTAGTTGATCATAGATATTCATGTTTGCTCCTTAATTCTTGGTTGTTAGATCATAGATTGCTACAATTTCGTTTTCTATGACTTCGCCAGTTTCTTTAAATCCATAATGGAGATAGCAAGATCTCGCTTGATTATTTTCCGGTTCATAAGATAACCAAAGACTTGTTGCTTTTCCAGCTGGCTCTGTTCGAACAAAGTCAATGACTGCATCCATAGTCGGTTTAAAATAGCCTAAACCTTGAAATCGTTTATCGATCATAAAACGAAATAACAAGTAGTTCCCCTTGCTGATCCCAATTTTTCTGGTCATAGGCAATCATAACAAAACCAACTAATACTTCCTTATCATAAACTGCTAAAGGGAGCTATAAAATCACCATTTTTATCATATACATAAGCTTCAGCTAAACTAATGGAATTGGATGCAATAAAATTCCTTTGGTTTGGATGAACTTCTAGATTTAAAACGTCAAAATAATTCTCTATTGTAATATCTTTTTAAACAAATAGACATTATTATCCTCTCTAAAACGTTCTAGACGCTTTCAGTTGGTATGTCTGGATTAAAATAATGCTTGCGGCAAACGGAGATATAGGTCTCGTGTCCACCGATCTGGATCTGCTCTCCATCATAGACAGGTTTACCCTGCTTGGGTACGCAAGACCATAGTCGCCTTGCGGGAACAGTATTGGCAGATGGTTTTGATCTCCTCGATCTTGTCGGCTAACAAGAGGAGGTGTTTGGAACCTTCAAAGAGTTCATTTCGGAAATCATTTTTGAGGCCAAAAGCCATGACCGGCACATCCAGTTCATCAACGACTCTTGCCAAGTCATAGACATGGTGGCGTTTCAAAAACTGAGCTTCATCGATTAAGACACAGTAAGGGTTTGATTGTTTGGTTTTTAATAAAGCCAAAGATATCCGTATCATCTTCAATTGCAACGGCTTCTCGTTTCATACCGATCCGGCTAGAAACCACTCCTACTCCATCTCGTGTATCGATTGCCGAGGTCATGATGACGACGCTCTTGCCTTGCTCTTCATAATTATGGGCCACCTTCAAGATCTCAATGGTTTTCCCCGAGTTCATGGTCCCATATTTATAATATAATTGTGCCATTTTCCTTCTGTTCTCTCTAAAATGTGTTTCATTATCATTTTACCATAATTTTGCTAAGCTTTGTATCCCAAAATGTGATAAAATAGTCCTATAAAAATTTAGGAGGTGGCCATATGCCATTTGTACGAATTGACCTATTTGAAGGACGCACCTTGGAACAAAAGAAAGCCTTGGCCAAGGAAGTAACCGAAGCTGTTGTCCGCAATACTGGTGCTCCTCAGTCAGCTGTTCACGTCATCATTAACGATATGCCTGAAGGAACCTACTTCCCTCAAGGTGAAATGCGCACCAAATAATGGTTCCACTAAAAAGCCTTTCTTGCTTGTGATATCACATAGCAGGAAAGGTTTTTTCTTATTTTTCTTGGGCTTGACGTTCTGCTTTCCGTTCTTCGAATTCTTCGTCACTCATCAAGGTTCCGCCGACATTGGCTGATTTGGCAAAGGCTGTATAGCGACGTAACCAACCGCTGGAAATTTTTGATTTGAAAGGTTTCAAATGTTTGCGACGTTCAGCAAGAGTTGCATCATCGACAAGTAGATCAAAGGGTACGATTAGGAAGATCAATCACAATTTCATCCCCATCTTCAATTCAGAGCGATATTGCCACCTTCCGCAGCTTCTGGAGATACGTGACCAATAGCAATACCACGAGTAGCTCCTGAGAAACGACCATCCGTAATCAGAGCCACATCTTTACCAAGACCGCGGCCTACAATCTTAGAGGTTGGCGCTAACATCTCTGGCATACCAGGACCACCCTGAGGACCTTCGTAACGAATAACAACAACATGGCCCTTCTTAACCGTTCCATTGTCAATCAACTCAAGGGCTTGATCTTGTGAATCGCAACAAATAGCTTTACCACGGAAAGTGGTCACAGATGGATCGACCCCACCGACCTTGATAACAGCCCCATCTTGAGCGATATTTCCGTAAAGGATCGACAAACCACCTACAGGTGAAATCGGATGTTCGATTGGATGGATAATTTCTTCATTTTTGATTTCAGCACCAGCTACGTTTTCTTTCAAGGTTTTACCAGTAACTGTGATACGATCACCCTTAATGGCACCTTTTTGATCAACTGATTGATAATGGCTGGAACACCACCAGCTTCATGCACATCATGCATGGTGTAAACACTTGAAGGGGCAATTTTAGAAAGATAAGGTGTCTTCTTGGCAATCTCGTTGATATCTTTGAGATCATAGTCAATCCCTGCTTCACGCGCAATAGCGAGCGTATGAAGCACAGTATTGGTAGAACCACCCATGGCCATATCGAGCGCAAATGCATCGTCGATGGCTTCTTTGGTCACAATATCCCGTGGACGGATACCCTTTTTAATATTCTCTACCAATTGTTTGGCCGCTTGTCGAACCAATTCCCGACGTTCATCTGAAACAGCTAGGATGGTACCATTTCCAGGAAGAGCAAGGCCTAATACTTCCATCAAACAGTTCATGGAGTTGGCAGTAAACATACCAGAGCAAGAGCCACAGGTTGGACAGGCATTTTTTTCCAAGAAATCCAGCTCATCCATGCTCATATCACCAGCTTGATAAGTACCTACAGCTTCAAACAAACTTGAGCGTCGCCTGATGCCCTGTCATGTCAACGCCACCCTTCATGGGTCCACCAGAACAAAATACGGCAGGCACATTGGTCCGCATGGCTGCCAAAATCATACCTGGTGTAATCTTATCACAGTTGGGAATATAGAAAACACCATCAAACCAGTGGGCATTGATGACTGTTTCAGCAGCATCTGCGATCAACTCACGAGATGGCAAACTATAACGCATCCCGATATGGCCCATCGCAATCCCGTCATCGACACCGATGGTATTAAATTCAAAAGGAATCCCACCAGCCTCGCGGAATAGCTTCCTTCGCAACATCTGCTAATTCACGCAGGTGAACATGGCCTGGAACGATATCAATATAGGAGTTACAAATGGCAATAAAGGGCTTTTGCATATCCTTTGCTGATTTTACTTGCCCTGTTGCATAAAGGAGACCACGCGCTGGTGCTCGGTCGATCCCCATTTTGATCATATCACTTCTCATCTTGTTCTCCTTCTAGTTCTTCATTTCTACCTCCTAATCTTACCACTTTGACATCAATTGTCAAGAACTTTCAGAAAATTTATAATATTTACGGTACAAAAAAAGCCTGGTTTCCCAGACTTCATTTTAGTTTGTTTGCTTTTTTTTCGATCTGCCAGAGCCGAAGTTGGTAGCAAATTCCACTCACGACAAGGCTAGAAATAAGGCCGATCCAATAAGCATAGGGACCAAGGTTGGTCACATGGTCAAGGAAAATCCCTAGTGGGATAGAGATACACCAATAACTAAAGACTCCTAATAAGAATGGAACGGTTGTATCCTTATAGCCCCGCAAAATCCCTTGTAGGGGTGCCGCAAAGGTATCGGCTACTTGGAAAAAGAGGCTATAGGTCATGAAAATCGCTGTTTGTTGCACAAAGACTGGATCCTTGCCATATAGCCCCTGCCAGTTGGAAGCGGAATGTATAGAGAAAGACCAGGGTGACAATGGCAAAGCCAAAGGCTGTCAGTCGTCCCAAACGGCAATATTGTTTGACCACTTCTGGTCTTCCTGCTCCCAGTTCGAAAGAAACGATAATCGCCATAGTACTGGAGATACTAACTGGGAAAGCATACATCAGGGTAGAAAAATTCATGGCCGATTGGTGACTCGCAATGGTCAGTGATGGGAATTTTGCCATTAACAAACCAACCAGCGAGAAGATGATGACTTCTGCAAAAACAATTCCACCGATTGGAAGCCCAAGGCCCAATACTTCTTTCATCCCTTTAAAATCATAAGGCTGTGGCTTCCACAACTGGAAAGGTGCTACCTTAGGGTGTTTGCACAAGATCAAAACCGCAATAACCAGCAAGACCCAGTAGGCCAGAGAGGTTCCAAGACCTGCTCCTGCTCCTCCCATCTCAGGAAAACCAAATGCTCCATAGATCAGGATATAGTTAAAACAAGCATTGAGAGGCAAAAGCAAGAGCATCAAGTACATGGATAGACGCGTCATGCCCAAGGTATCAAGGAAGGTCCGCACGATACTAAAGAGCAACAAGGGTAAGATTCCTAGAGAAAGGAAATATAAATAGCGAATGGCTATTTGGGCAACAACGTTTTTTCTAAGCCGATCTGCTTGAGAATCATGGGTGCAATCCCCAAACAAAGCCTATTAAGAGAATAGCCATACCAAATGACATATAAAGGAATTGGTAAAAATCGCCAGCAATCCGTTCTTTATTTCCCTTGCCTAAATGATGCCCAACAATCGGCGTCAGCGCAGAGACAATCCCGGTCAGGAAAGTAAAAAATGGATTCCACAGACTGGTAGCTGTAGAAACCCCAGCCAAATCAAGGGTCGGTACTGACCGGTCATGGCTGTATCGACAAAGCTGGCTGAATAATTGGCCAATTGGTAGATCAAAATCGGCAAAAATAGACTCAAAAACAAGCGCAAGCGCTCTTTAAAGTGATAGGTTACATACATGATTCTAACTCTCTTCTCATCAAATAAGATTTTCTCCTCTTCCACTCTACTATATGTTTCTTTAAAAGTCAAAAAAAACCGAAGATCCAAGGACCTCCGGTTCATGTGAGATTAGTTTTTGTTGCGGTTTAAAATAGCATTGAGAACGATCGCCAAGACACTGGCAACGACAATTCCGTTCGCAAAGAACATTTGGAATCCTGTTGGAAGGCCATTGAAGAGGGGGCTGTTGTTCAAACCAACCCCTGCAGCAATCGATACAGCAGCGATCAAGAAATTGTGCTCATTGTGTTCAAAATCAACACGCGCAAGAATCTGCATCCCTTGAATCGATACAAAACCAAACATGACTAGCATTGCTCCCCCAAGGACTGGGCTTGGAATGATTTGTGCCAAAGCTCCAAACTTAGGAAGGAGACCAAGAAGAACAAGGAAACCAGCCGCATAGTAGATTGGAAGACGAGTCTTGATACCAGACAATTTCACCAAGCCAACGTTTTGTGAGAATCCGGTGTAAGGGAAGGTGTTGAAGATACCACCGAGGAGAACAGCCAACCCTTCAGCGCGATAACCATTGCGAAGGCGCGTGCTATTAATTGGATCTTTGGTAATATCAGAAAGTGCAAGATAAACACCTGTTGATTCAACCATAGAAACTGTCGCGATGATACACATCATGACGATTGAGGTGATTTCAAACTTAGGAGCTCCAAAGAAGAAAGGTGTTGGAACGTGAACGACTGGTGCTTGAGCCACAGGTGTGAAGTCTACCAAGCCCATAGAAGCCGCAATGGCAGTACCTGCGATCAAACCAATCAAAATTGAAATGGATTTAATAAAACCAGTCGTATAGATATTAACAACTAAAATGATGAGAATAGTCACCACAGCCAAAATCAAGCTTTGAACGGTTGGTTTTGGCGCATTATTTCCCATATTTCCAATCGCTACTGGAATCAAAGTCAAACCAATGGTTGTAATAACGGATCCCGTTACAATTGATGGGAAGAGATTGGCAATCTTAGAGAAGAAACCAGAGACAAGGATGACATAAATCCCTGAGACAATCAAGGCACCAAACATGGCACCACTACCATGGCTAGCCCCGATCATGCTGAGAGGTGCCACAGACTGGAAGGCAACCCCAAGGACTACCGGAAGACCGATCCCAAAGTATTTATTGAGCTGCACTTGAAGGAAAGTTGCGACCCCACACATGAAGATATCTGTAGAGATGAGATAGGTTAGTTGATGAGCATTATAGCCCAAAGCTCCTGCGATCATGATCGGCACCAAAATAGATCCCGAATACATGGCCAAAAGGTGTTGCAAGCCTAGAATGGCCGCCTGTGAATGGCTTTCTTGTTTTTGCATTAGATGTCTGCCTCCTTAAATACAACCTGACCATTTTCAAAACGGTCCAAACGTGCGAGGGATACAACTGGATATCCCAACTCTTCTAACAATCCCCGTCCATCTTGGAAGGATTTTTCGATCACGATCCCAATCGCTTCGACTTGAGCACCAGCTTGTTCGATGATTTGAATCAAGCCTTTGGCTGCTTGGCCATTTGCAAGGAAATCGTCAATGATCAAAACCTTATCTGATGGATCCAAGAATTTACTCGCAATCGAAACGGTGCTGGTGACTTGCTTGGTAAAGGAATAAACCTCAGCCGTCAAGATACCCTCATTCATCGTGATGTTTTTCGCCTTCTTAGCAAAAGATCATAGGAACATCCAGGGCTTCTGCTACATAAAGGGCTGGTGCAATTCCCAGACGCTTCAATGGTCACGACTTTGGTCACACCAGCATCTTTGAACCGGTCCGCAAAAGTCTGACCAATTTCTTTCATCAATTTAAAATCCACTTGGTGGGTCAAAAGGAGTCCACCTTGAGGATATTCTCACCTAAAACATTGCCATCTTTTAAGATGCGCTCTTCAAGTAATTTCATACTTCCTCCTACTTTTTTAAAAATCCTCTACTTCATTCACAAAACACAAAAAGGCCTGCTAAGCAAGCCTTGAAATCTCTCTAGAAAGAGAAATAATCCCGACTTACTTATTGTTAGGTGTTCCGGCACCTTGTAGAAACATCACGCCCATTCGTGAAATAAATAAGTAATTCAATTAGTGTGCATCGCCATTCCAGATAGAATTCTTAACGATCACATAGTCAACGTGTTTCAAATCTGCTAATTTTCGGCCTCCTGCATAAGAGATCGAACTTTGCAAATCTTGTTCCATTTCCGTTAAGGTGTCTTGCAAATGACCCTTGGCAGGCAATAAAATCTTCTTACCTTCGACGTTCTTATAAGCGCCTTTTTGGTACTCGGAAGCAGATCCATAGTACTCTTTGAAAGACTCTCCATCAATCTCTACTGTTTTACCAGGACTTTCGATATGTCCTGCAAAGAGAGAACCGATCATGACCATAGACGCCCCTGAAACGAATCGATTTGGCAATATCACCATGAGTCCGAATACCACCGTCCGCAATGATTGGCTTACGAGCTGCTTTTGAGCACCAGCGAAGGGCAGCCAATTGCCAACCACCTGTACCAAATCCAGTCTTCACTTTGGTGATACAAACCTTACCAGGACCGATCCCGACCTTAGTCGCATCAGCTCCCGCATTTTCTAATTCACGAACAGCTTCAGGTGTTCCAACATTTCCAGCAATGACAAAAGTATCTGGCAATTCCTTCTTGATGTGTTGAATCATCCGAATGACACTATCCGCATGACCGTGTGCGATATCAATGGTAATGTACTCAGGCGCATCTGCCTTTAATTGACTCACAAAGTCGTATTCGTATTCCTTGACACCGACCGAAATGGAAGCGATCAAACCTTGATCATGCATACGTTTGACAAAAGGAATCCGACCCTGCTTCATCAAACCGGTGCATGATATAGAAATACCCACCACGCGCCAACTGCTCTGCTACACTCTCATCCAAGATCGTCTGCATATTAGCCGGAACGACTGGAAGCTTGAAGGTATGCTTTCCAAATTGGACGGTTGTATCTGCTTCTGACCGGCTATTGATGATACATTTGTTGGGGAATCAACTGAATATCTTCATAGTCGAAAATAGGAAATTCATTTAACATAGATTGAAAAATCTCTTTTCTAAAAACTGACCTACCTATGCGCAAGCGCATCGCTACGTCTCTTGACGTTTCCTTGATAGATTATACCAAAGATACGGACCTAATGCAATGGGAATGATTTTATAGGAAATAACGTTCGAAATTAAAGGAGAAAAACCCGTTTCAAAAAAGAGAAACAGGCTTTATTTATGAACATTTTGGAGCCAATTGTTCACTTCTCTAGCTACAATTTCAGGCGCCTCTGTATACAGTTCGTGCCCCAAAGCATCTAGCAAAACTTGCTTGATCTGGGGATCTAGTTGCTTCAGAGCTTCTTTTCTCCATTCAGGTTCTTCTTGGTATCGAGGCCCGATAAAGAGGACAGGCAGGTCTGCCAGTGGAATCTGGTAAGTCTTGATCTGACGCCGTAGACGCAATAAAGCCATGACCTTTTCGAGATCCAGATTTAATTCATATTGTTCACTTGCTGGATTCCAACGATAGCTAGCCTCTACCGCTTTTCGCGCTATAGGAGTAGGATCTGCTCCATCACCAAGTTCGGATAACACAGCTTCTTCTAAAGTCGCAAAACTTGTTGCTTCATGAAAGACGCCGTTCCTTCTAGTTCTTCTTCAAGAGGCAGGATCTTTTCCATATCCAGATAACCCCCATCCAGGAGAATCAGAGCTCGAATCTGAGGAAACTCGGCAGCCAGATAACGAGCCAAATCTCCACCCAAGGAATGCCCCTAATAAACAGATCTCTTCCGCCTGGCCAATCTGACCTTGAAACCAAGCACAAAGATCGTTTTCTGTCTGAATCATTTCCCTATAGGGATCTAGAAAGGTCACAGGAAAGCCAAGCTTTTCAATAAGTGGAGCCAGATGGTAGCTATTACCACCTAGGCCACCAATAAAATAATACTGCATGTGTTTTGTCCTCTTTTCTATAAGATTAAAAGCTTATGAAAGCTATACATATTTAGTCATCCTTTATCTACTATCATACCGAAATACAGTTTGAAGTTCAAGTTAGTCAATAGCTAGGGAAATTAGATCACTGCTTAGAATGGTTAAGAAAATATCGAAACTTTCCGCTGAGAAAAGTTTTAGAAACAATTCGGGAGTTTTGGAACTTTAGGTCCAAACTAAATGGAAGAGTTCGCTGACGTCCCACCTAAGGGTTTTGATACGACTTGTCTTCAATCTGAGACCATTGTTTGATTTCTCTTTCTGAATGAACGAGACACAAAAAAATCCACTCACTTGGGGTGAAATGGATTGTTTTTTATTAACGGTTCAACAAGAAATTGAACAATTTTTCGACAATTTTTACGACCAACCAGCATAAGAATCCGATATAGCTGAAATAGAAAATGAGTGACAAAATCGTAATAATCATGGTTTCCTCCTTCGTCGATTGCAAGTACTTGTCTTATTATACCTTTTTATGCAATCGAACTCAATAGAATTTTGAAAATTGTCTGATTATTCTTTTTCTTCTTTAGCTTCTTTGGTTTCTTGATCGGCTTCTTCACTGCCTTTATTGACAGCTGTCTTAAATTCAGCAAACATTTTGCCGATGGACTGGCCCAACTCAGGCAGGCGTTTTGGTCCAAAAATCAAGAGGGCGCCGAGGATGATGATGATCAAACCTGGTGCTCCAATATCACGTAAAATTCCCATTAGTTTCTCCTTTTTCTTGAATGGATGACTTTACTGATGGCAACACTGACTTCAAATAAGAGGATCAAAGGGAGTGTCATGGCCAAGTCACTGATAAAGTCTGCAGGGGTTAGCACGACAGCTAAGACCAGCAGGACAAAGTAAGCGTATCGTCGGTAGGTTATTAAAACTGTGGTGTCAAAAGTCCAATCGAGGTCAGAAAAGCGACCAAAACTGGTAACTCGATCAAGACCCCTAAAGGCAAGGTAGTATGCCATAAGAAGGTTAAATAATTTTGTGCTGTTAATTGGGTATCAAACAGCCCTTCTCCTAAACGCATCAAGACCTCTAAAATAGCTGGACTGACAAAGAAATAACCAAATGCAAGCCCCAGCACAAAGCAAATAAAGCTAGCTGGGATGTAGGCAAAGATTGCACGCGCCTCCTTCTCCTTCAGAGCCGGCCTTACAAATTGCCAGATCTGGTAGACAATAAAGGGCAAGGTCAGGCTAAAGGCTGTGAGATTGGCCAGCGATACATAGATCCAGAGGATATCATTCGGTCCCAGTACCAGCAGTTTTTGATGCAGGCTAGCAGTCAAGGCTTGGTAGAGTTCTCCACCAAATACAAAAGCCACCAGAAAGACGATAATATAACATAAGACCACTGCGATCAATCGTTTTCGAAATTCGACCAAGTGCTCAACAATGGTCATTTCATCTGCTCTACTCTTTGCCATGTTGTCTCACCGTGATGAGGGCGATCAGAGCCACAAACATTAACTGAGGAAGAAGAACTTCCCAGCTTGGATAGATGCCCGCCCAATCGATGGTTGGAAAGTCCATTGACCAAATGGCTAGGTAGGATATTGGTCAACTGCAGGGCGTGAATGCTGACACCGAGCATCTTGAAGGCCAAGGCGTAAATCAACCAAGTCAAAATGAAAAAGATTCGATGAGGTTGGATAGTTTGACTAGCCTTGGTCATGGCCACTGCAATGATGATGAGAACGGCTATGGCAAGCCCGATTCCCAGTAAGAAATTCGCGGTTGTAATCCGCGGAATGATCCCGACATAGAAGAGAATGGTCTCAGCCCCTTCACGAAAGACTGCTAAAAAACTGAGGGCAAACATAGAGACAAAGCTTCCTGTAGCCGTCACTGTCTTCATTTGGCGGTCCATAAAGGCATTCCACTGTTTGACAGAGGACTTGCTGTGGAGCCAAATTCCGATGAGAATCATCATGACTACAGCGAAAATCCCAACGCCACCTTCAATGATTTCTCGGTTAGACCCCGAAGTAACAGCTGGAAATGCTACTTGCAAAACAAGAGCGATCGCTGCACTGGCAAGAACACCAGCAACAGCTCCACCGTAAACCCATTTGAGTCCTTTCCTCATCTTAGCGGCCTTAAGGGTCGTCACAAGCGCCATCACGATCAGAAGGGCTTCTACTCCTTCACGCAGAAGAATCAACATGGCATCAAAGGCGTTGTAAGAAGCTGTCGTATCTATCGCAGACAGGTCTCTGATCAAGGCTTGTAATTTCTCTTGATAGGTCTTTTCTTTCCCCTTGACCATAATGACCGGGGATTCGCTCTCTACGCGCGTGTAGAGACTGGGATTGGTCGTGCTGACATCCCCCCTCGATGGTTGGCCAGATCGTGATGAACTGCTTCATAGTCGCTGCAGCAGACTTATCGTCGCCGGATTGGAATTGGCTTTGCGCCTTCTCCAAAAGCTTGATCCCATCGTTCAGCGTCAAATCCGTACTAGCACTGCTAATGGCTTCTCCTTTACAAAGGCATCAATCCCGTTTTAGAGATCATTATAAGAGGACTGGATGTTGGTGAAATCAGTAGGCTCTGTTTCAATACTACTGCGTAAGAGTGAAATGGCCGTCTCGATTTTGCCATAGTAGGCTGTGCTATGATCTCTTACCACTGCTTCGTTTCGCGTCCAGGTGTTATTGAGATCGGCATAGGTTTGACGGGTTTTATCCAGATCCTTAGCTGTAATGGCCTCTTGTAGATTCTTAAAGTAAGGTGCGAGGCGACTCACGAGTTTGTCTTTTTCCGCCTCTAAATCGACCGGATTTTGCTCTTTTTCAAAAGCGAGCAAGGCTGATGAGATCTTGGTAAGATCGTCTTTGGTTACCTCCCCTTTTATAGCCAGGGCTTGGCTAACTTTTTTCCCTGCTTTGGAATCATGGTGGTCTTTGGATTCAAAATCAGCCTGAATTTCAGCAATCAATTCCTTGGCCTTTTTCTGGTCCTTATTTTCTACAGCGGTTGTTGCATCTGTGATCTTGATAAAGAGATCGCTATAAGACTCCGCAGCTACTGGATGAGTCCAGAACAAGGCAAGAAGGCCGAACAAGATCAAGAGTTTATTCAAAGAGTGCTTGACCAAGATACCCTCCTTTCTCAACGCCTGCAAAGCAAGCAAAGAGTCCACTTCCGATATGGGTGATGTACTCGTTCATTTTATCGACTGCGCCCAAGTTGGTTTGGATTTTGACAAAGCTGTTCGGATCCTTTTGAAAGGCGATAAAGATCAAGCCGGCATCAAATTGCCCAGTCTGTTCATTGATACCATCCTGAATAAGAATAAGACCGCCGTAAAATTGGTCGATCCACTTCTTTGGCCAAACGGACATGTGAATCTACTGGTAGTTTAGATAAATCTACTTCATCAAATTCGTTGGTTTTACCAAAGGGAGCACCGGACTCCTTTGTAGCGAAAAGGTATTTTCCTGCTCCTGCAAATTGGTTCGGTCCCAAGTTTCCAAGTGCATTTGCACTAAGCGAAGAGCCATATAGGAACCACCCTTCATCCAATCCTTGCTGTCAGTCCAGACGACCTTGTCAAAATCCTTCTCCGTCGTGACATTTGCTGTTCCATCCTTGAAACCAAAGAGGTTGCGGGGCGTTTCTTTTCGGTCACCAATAGCTGCAAAGCCTGATTTGCTCCACTTCATGGTAATGGTATTGCGACCCTTACGAATCAGATTTCGCACCGCATGAAAGGCTACTTGCTCATCATCTGCACAGGCCTGAATGACGATATCGCCACCAGTGTATTTGTCCTGCAACTGCTCCTTTGGAAATGGAGGCAAATCACGAAAGAGTTTGGGACGTTTGGACTCCAAGCCCAGTTTCTTTAGAAAGGAAGCCGAAACCCCAAAAGTCAGGCTCAAGCGATAGGGGTTGAGTCCCACTGTTTCACCTGTATCTGTTGGAGGCAAGAGGGCATTGGAACCATCTTTTTGACCAACTCTCCTTCGACTAATTTACTACTATAATCGGTCCAGTCTTTAAAGAGCTGGATGACTTCTTTTTTGTCCGTCGTGTGAAGATCTAACACAACCAAGTAGCAAGCCTTCTGCATGGGCGTCGTAATCCCTGCTTGGTGCTTGCCATAAAAGGAGATGTCTTCATCCCCATCATAAGCTTTTTGCTGGAACTGTCTTGATTAGCGAAAAAGCAGATGCACCAGAGAGGCCCAGCGCTAGACCAGCCCCTCCAATACCTGCTTTTTTAAGAAATTCACGACGGTCCATTTTTTTATCTAAAAAATTTTTCGTCAGCCATTTTTCTTATTTCCCATCTAAAATCACACCCATTTGAGACAAAGGTTCACCAAGTTTGGTCACAGCTTCTGCCAATTCCTTGGTATCTTCCTTGGATAAATCTGTGTAAGACTTATAGTTTGAATCATCTGTCATGTGTTTGTCCAATAAAGCATTAACATTCTTGAATTCTGCTTCCAAGGTTTTAACCAATTTAGCATCTTTTTTCTCAATCAAAGGGTTTAAAGAGAGAGAAGATCTTTTTCAGCCCCTTCAATATTGGCACGGAAGTCGTAAAGATCTGTATGAGAGAAGACTTCTTCTTCACCTGTAATCTTTTTGCGTTGCCACTTCATTGAGCAAATCGACAGCTCCGGTCAACATGATATCCGGTGTTACTTCTACTGTAGCAATTTTAGCTTTCAACTCCTTGATATCGTTCACCAGTTGGTCAGCGTATTTGTCTGTTCCATCTGTAGTATTGTTTTCCCAAAGGATACGCTCAATCCGGTGGAAACCTGACCAGCCATCTTCTGATTTATTTTCATCCACATAATCCACCAAAGCGGTAGTCGATCTTGACATCCGATTCCCCGAAGGTTTCAGCAATCGGTTCGGAACGTTCATAGGCCATACGGATCAAGGGATATTGCTTTTTAGCTTCTTCCAAATTACCGTCTTTTAGGGTAGCTCGGAATCCTTCTGTATCCTTGAGCAATTGGTCAATTTGCATTTCAACAAAGTCTTTGTATTCAGCTGTCGCATTGTCCAAGGTCTTCTGGTCAGCCTTAGACAACTGCACCGTTGAGCTGGTTTGCGTCTTTTGACTCGACTGTTTGCTAGTAGAATTTGCACACCCTGCTAAAAGAGCAACACTCAATAAGAGTAGACTATATTTTTTCATGAAAGACTTCTCCTCATTTGTTCTTGCCCTTATTCTACCAGATAGTTTCTCATTTTTCAATAATTGTCTGAAAATTTAATAATAGAAAAACATTTCTGAGAATCTTTCTTTTACAAAAGAATATCCTTGACCTCGTCCGATTTCGGATTCTTTAACCACCACAAAGATGCTATCCCCTAGATACAAGCGGGTCGCACCATTGACCGTATAGCTCTTACCGCTTCGCATTTGCGTGGTGATCAAGATATCTTGAGGGAGGTGCAGTTCATGAACTTGCTTTCCTGCAATCTTTTCTGATACAGGGATCTCAATTAAAGTCAACTCTCCTTCTTCTTGCGCCTTATCCGGTAACAATTGCTCGAGCATGGCTTCATAGACTGGCGCTCCATGGAAGAGATCCATGATCATATAAGCCAGCAAGGTCACCATGCCTAGTGGCATTAAACTACGAATATCACCGACCATCTCTGTTACCAAGATCATCGCTGTTAAAGGCGCTTTTGAAATAGCCCCAAAATACCCACTCATTCCTAAAATAATGAAAAGAGGCAGCTGATTTTGAGAGATAAAGCCAATGTTTTGGAGGAAGGTTCCAACGATGGCTCCTAAAAAGAGATCCTAATGCTAGTATGGGCAGGAAGATGCCTCCAGGCAGGCCACTACCATAGCTCAACATACTCCAGATGAAACGGATCACAAAATAGAGAAGGATGGTCAGCACTGGATACGGTACTCGAGCTAAATCCAAGACCAATTGGTTCCCACCACCAAGAATTTGAGGAAGAAAATAGCCGATTGGAAGAATCAAGACAAAGGCAAATAAAGAAGAATAATGAGAAGGAACATGGAAAATCTTCTCAAGTAAACGATACAATCGTCCGATATTGAGAACCACTATTTCGTAGACATACCCTGCTGCCCCTAAAAAGACTCCAAGAAAAAGATAAATCCAGTACTGAGACAGATGGAGAGGTGGAATATTTTGTGGCATATGAAGCACTGGTGTTTGACCAAAGACATTGAGTGAAATAAAATTAGCCGTCAAACTAGCAGCCAAGGTCGAAATCCAAAAGAAACGTGAAAAATGATGGTAGACCTCTTCAACCACAAATAAAAGCCCCGCTATAGGTGCATTAAAGGCAGCGGCAAGGCCTGCTGCAGCCCCACTTGCAATCAAAGACCGCTCCTCAACCGGGCTGACCTTCAAATGATGGGCCACTCCTTTTCCGCCCATTGCTCCTAATTGAATACTAGGACCTTCACGACCAAGCATCAAACCACTTCCGATGGCCAAGACACCTAAAATATACTTCTTCCACAAGGTATCCCACCAGCTCACCGCCAAGAGACCCTTGAGTTCCGCTTCGACTTGCGGAATTCCTGATCCCTTAATATCCCGATTGGTACGAATAAGGCGACCAGCAATCAGTACGATCCACCCGTAACCCAATAGCATCGCACAGCAAATAAAAGTGGTTGACCAGCCATCTCCTTGTAAACGCCTTGAACAAAACGAAAAATATGTTCGATCAAAAAACGAAAACTCGAGACGATACAGCCCACAACGATCCCAACCAGAACACCTCTGACAATATGGGCCACAATTGAACTAGAGGCAAATTGAAATTCATTTTTAAAGGCTTCTTCTTTAGCAGACATTCCTTAACTCCTTCAAACTCTTATCCTATTCATTATACCTTATTTCACTGCCTCTGAATACATGTAAAGACAGAAAAAACAAAACCACCCTTGTTAGTTTTGTTTAGAATGTGATAAACCATTTTATCAAGTAAAAAATAAGTTAAGAAATTATCTACAAATGGAAATATAAATATGTTTGGAACGAATAAAGGCACTTTCTGTGAGAAAAGTGCCTGAAACAATACAGTTTGAGGCACCTGAGACCTTTAGGCTCAATAATTAGTCATGGAACTTCTACGAAGTTCGCTGACGTCCGTACTCACCTAAGGAAATTTTTTTAATAGAACTTTAGCTATTATTCAGCAGTTAAAGCTGCCATTGTAATGTAGTTGTATGGTTTGTTGAAGTGTGGCAAGAAGAACAAGTCCGTCAAAGCCAATTTATCAATCGTCACGTGTTCTTGAATCGCAAGTGAGAACATGTGGATAGCCATTGAGATGGCGCTATCACGTGATACCATTTGAGCTCCAAGGATTTGACGAGTGTCTTTATCATAGACGATCTTGATACCAACTTCGTGGTTATCGTGTTTGATAAATTCAGGTTTTTGAAGGTCGTTAAAGCCAGTTTCAGTGGCATTGAAGCCTGCAGCTTTCGCTTTTTCAAGAGTCAAACCAGTTGAAACCATGTGAAGGCCGTAGATAGAAATACCGTTAGAACCTTGAACACCGATTCCTTCTAATTCATGACCAGTCGCATTGTAGGCACCAACAATACCTGAACGAACCGCATTAGATGCAAGAGCGATGTAGCTCATTTCGTTACGAGCGTTATCGAAAATAGTCGCACAGTCACCAACTGCGTATACACCTGGAAGTGACGTTTCTTGTTTCTTATCAACAAGGAAGGCACCGTTGCGGAAGAGTTCGATCTTACCATCAGCAAGAGCTGTATTAGGACGGAAACCAACAGCCAAGATAACCATATCTACATCGAAGGTTTCTTTATCAGTTACAAGGCGTTCTACCTTACCATCTCCTTCAACCGCTTGAACAGTTTGTCCAAGTGCCAAACGGATGTTGTGGTCTTCCAAGTTTTTCGCCATGATGTCTGTGAAGTCTTTGTCGTAGTAACCATTCAAAACAGTGTCCACGATATCCACCAAGACAACATCTTTACCAAGACGTTCGAAAGCTTCAGCAAGTTCTACACCGATGTAACCACCACCAACTACGGCGATACGGTTCAAGTGTTTGCTGTTGTCTTTCAATTTTTCGATCACTTCTTCAGCGTTTTGGTACAATTTAACGAATTGAAGATTTTCAAGAGTTGCTTTGAATTCGCGGTTACCAGGAACGATTTCAACTCCTTTAATTGGAGGAATGATTGGTGTTGATCCAGTCGCAAAGATCAATTTTTCGTAAGATTCTTTGTGTTCTTTTCCATCAACTTCCGCAGTTACCACTTTGTTGTCATAGTCAATTGAAAGAACAGGTGAGTTCATGTAGACTTTTGCACCTTTTGCTTCCAATTTTTCTTTGTCAGAGTAGAAAAGACCTTCAGGACCATCGATTTGCTCACCGATCCAAAGCGCCATCCCACATCCAAGGAATGAAATGTTTGAGTTTTGGTCAAAAACCACAATTTCATTTTCATTTCCGAAATTATCTAACATAGTGTTGATACAAGCTGTTCCGGCATGGTTAGCCCCTACAACAACGATTTTACTCATAGAATAAATCCTACCTTTAATTTAATTTACCCCTTCATGAGTATATCACAAAAATGATATCGGTTACAATTATTTTGCTCAAGTTTTGTGATCTTTTTTTCAATTTTCCAGAAAATCACATTTCACATGTTACATAAAAATTGTCAAATAATTTGCTGAAAGGATTGTGAAAACGGTCTCTTTCTGATATACTGTAAATAAGTGAAAATAGGAAAGGATAGATTTTAGTGGACCTAAGCAGTCGATCCGAACGTCTGGTGGGGACCACCATCACCGTTTCGATCTTTCACACTCTAGCGGATGAAACTCTTAGCTCAATGCTTTGAATTCTTCGCTCTTACGAACATCGCTTTCAGTGCTAATGATGCAAGTTCTGAACTCATGGAGGTCAATCACCAAGCTGGTATTGCGCCAGTTCAAGGTGCATCCAGATCTTTTGAACTGATTGCATTAGGGAACCAACATAGTCAAGCTCAAAACAGCCATTTAAACATCGCCATTGGTCCTCTTGTACAGACCTGGCGAATTGGATTTTCAGATGCTAGACGTCCCCAGCAAGGGGAAATTGATCAAGCCCTGACCAAGATCGATCCTCACCAAATCCAGCTCGACCCAGAAAACCATACAGTCTTTCTGAAACGTCCTGGAATGAAGATTGATTTGGGGCTTTGGCAAAAGGTTATAGTGCAGATCTTATTGGACCTTTTTAAAGATCAAGGAAACAGATGCCTTGATTGATCTGGGAGGAAATATCCTCACTGTCGGTCAACACCCCATCAAACAACAGCCTTGGCGGATTGGCATTCAAAATCCAGTCGAAAAAAGAGGGCAGCACCTACTGGTCCTCTCTGTCAAGAATAAAGTCTATTGTCACCTCTGGCATCTACGAGCGTCATTTAGAAGTTGACGGCCAGTCGTTTCACCACATCTTTGATAGTGCGACGGGCTATCCGGTTGAGACAGACTTGGCCAGTATCACCATCATTTCAGATCGATCCGTAGATGGGGAGATATGGACTACCCGCTTGTTTGGGGAATCTCCTGACTTCCATCCTCAACATTGTTGAATCACTTCCTGGTATGGATACCTTATTGGTTTCTCAATCAGGCAAGATTGCCTATACAAGTGGGCTTCAATCTTATTTATAATTCTACTTTATCAGAAAGGAATTTTCCATGATAAAACTTATTGCGATTGTGGGGAACAAACTCCAAACGTTCAACAAACCGTCAACTACTTCAATACATGCAAAAAGCATTTTGCTGATAAGGCTGAAATCGAATTGGTCGAAATTAAAGATATCCCTGTCTTTAACAAACCAGCCAACAAACAAGTTCCCTGAATCCGTCTTAGAGATTGTTGCCAAAATCGAGGAAGCTGATGGGGTGATTATTGGAACTCCAGAATACGACCATTCTATCCCAGCAGTCTTGATGAGCGCCCTTGCTTGGCTATCATACGGGATCTTCCCATTGTTGAACAAACCAGTCATGATTACTGGGGCTTCATACGGTACGTTGGGTTCTTCACGCGCTCAATTGCAACTTCGTCAAATCTTAAATGCTCCAGAAATCAAAGCAAATGTCTTGCCAGATGAATTCTTGCTTTCTCATTCATTCAAGCCTTTGATCAAAATGGAGACTTGGTGGATTTGATGTCATTCAAAAATTAGATGCCATCTTTGATGACTTCCGTATCTTTGTGAAGATTACTGAGAAATTGCGCAATGCACAAGAATTGCTTCGCAAAGATGCTGAAGAATTCGACTGGGAAAATTTGTAAGATAGGAGACCGAAAAGAATGAAATTTGTTGGACTTGTTGGATCAAACTACGATCAATCATATAACCGCAAACTCTTAGAATTTATTCGTCGCCAATTTCAAATTCAAATTTGAATTAGAAGTTCTTGAAATCGATGAAGTTCCAATGTTTAACCAAGATGAAAAATGGGACGAAAGTTTCCAATTGCGTCTCTTATATAACAAAATCACTCGAGCAGATGGTGTCATCATTGCTACTCCTGAGCACAACCATACGATCTCTGCTGCCCTCAAGTCTGTTTTTGAATGGCTATCTTTCGAGGTGCATCCATTTGAAAACAAACCAGTTATGATCGTTGGTGCTTCTTACTACGATCAAGGGACTTCACGTGCGCAAGTTCACCTCCGTAAGATTCTCGATGCCCCAGGTGTCAATGCCTTATACTCTTCCAGGAAATGAATTCCTTCTTGGAAAAGCGAAAGAAGCTTTTTGACGAAGACGGCAATATCATCAACGAGGGAACCGTCAAATTCCTTGAAACCTGCTTGGATAATTTTATGAAATACGTTGAGGTTGTATCTAAATTGAAAAACCAAAACCAATTGAACCAGAAGATTTGGATTGTAATCATCCAATCGCTACAACTGTTACCGAAGTCGATCCTGACGATCCAGATTGGGTAGAAAAAGTAGCTGAAATCACTGGTGCCGTTTCTGGCGATACTTTATGTCAAACTGGACCACGGTATCCTAACCGTTAACCAAATTGATATGTTCTTGAAGGCTATGCCATTTGAATTGACTTATGCCGATGATAACAACCAATTCCTCTACTACAACAATGCCCATCAAGATCCAGATACCATGTTTGCCAAACGCGTGCCACCTCAATCAGGTAGCCGGATGTCAACCGTTCACGGATCCTTCCACCAGCACGTATGAAAAACGTGGAATGGGTGATTGGTACCCTTCGTAACGGAAACCAAGAATATGTTCGTACCATTGTTCCAGGGTCTCCTGAAGGCGTGATCAATACTCACAACTACCAAGCCATGTACTATGAAGATGGTTCTTACGCTGGTATCAACGAAATCGTCTTCAACTTCAAACCATGGTTGGACTGGTACCTGCAAACAACAGGACAACGTCTAGTTGGCGGAAGCGGTCCATTTGCTCCTGCTGGTGGACACGGTAGTTCAGATGCAACTTCTGGTGCTTCTGATGCTGGAGGACATGGTGACGGAGGGCACGGAGATGCTGATGCCACTTCTGGTGCAAGCAACTAAGAAACTAGAAAAAATGAAGCTTCGTGCTTCATTTTTTTATTGTAACTCTTTGATGATCTTCTTAGCATCGTCGTTTGAAATAGCCCCTAATTGGACATGTCCAATTTTCCCATGACTGTCTATAAAGACTTCTGTAGGAATAGAGCGAACCTGATAATCTGCAAATGCAGAACCATCTGGATTGTACAAGACCGGTACGGACTTGTAATCTTGTTGATCAAACCATTTGACGAATTCTTCTTCTTTTTTTCACCTTGGAGTCCTGGTGCCAGAGTGGTCAGAATTTCAGAGTCTCTATCCGTATCTTTGACCAGTTTCTCTAATTCAGGCATACTTTTTTTCCGGCAAGGGCCACACCAGGTAGCCCAAAATTTCAAATAAACCTTCTTCCCTTTGTAGTCTGAAAGTTTGACCGTATTCCCCTTCATATCCTTTAGTTCAAAGTCACTAGCGTCTTTTCCTACCAAAGGATTCTTATTCGTTGTTGTATTCATTGTTGGCTGATTGCCCATACTACTCTCACTGGATTGATTCATGGAACAAGCTGACAGCAAAGCCAAAGAAAGAACTGAGAAACAAGCGTATTTAATACCTTTCATCATGCGTTAAACCTCCGATATTTTTATGAAAAGATAGATGACAAACTGTTCAATTGTCCCAAGAGTAAGAGAATTCCCATCAGAATAATGATGGCTCCGCCGATTTTCTTCAGCAACAACAAATGGGGTTTGAGACGATTAAAGTAAGGTAGGACCAGACTAGATGCTAAGGCCAACAGTAAAAACGGAAGAGCCATTCCCAATGTATAAACAAGGAGATAAATAGCTCCCATAAGAGCATCTTGTCCATCTGATGCTGCTAAAGCAAGAACTGATCCTAATACAGGACCAATACAAGGCGTCCAACCAAAACTAAAACCAAGACCAAGGAGAAAAGCTGAAAACAATTCATTCTTCTGTTTGTTGGCTCCAAAATCCATTGTTTTTTGCTTTCTCAAGGAAATGAAAATGGAAAACTTCCATCTGATGAAGACCAAGGATAATGATGAGGGCTCCCATCAGATAACGGAACCAATTGGTGTACATGATCTTTCCAAGCAAGCCCGCTCCAAAACCAATGAGGAGGAAAATAACAGAAATACCGGCAATAAAACAAAGGGTTTTCAACAAGCCATGCCAGCGAATTTTTTCCCGAACAATCGGATAGCCTTTTCCTGATCACTTCCTAGTAAGATTCCAATATAAACCGGTAGCAAAGGAAAGACACAGGGAGAAAAGAAAGACAGAATACCCGCAAGAAAAACTGTCAATGAAAAAATGATTGGATTCATAGTTCACTCCGTATATTGATATGCTACATTCAGTATAACATTGACTGACCAAAAAAAATAAAAATTTCTGCTACGTTTTTTTTACTAAAGTTTGGATTTAGATACTAGTTTCAAAGAAAAACTCTAAAGCACAAAACTTTAGAGTTTCTAATATAACTTATTCTTCTGCCGTTTGTTTATTTGGTAATACGAGCGATAAAAGAATCCTGATGACTACTGGCACCAACCATGGAAGAGATTGAGCCGCAAATGGAAGCAAAGCAACCCCTTTTCTACTAGTGAAATTTTAAAGGTACTTGCCAGAACACTTGCAAGAGAGACCAAGCTGGCCAAGAAAATAGTCAGTTGCATTCCCTGGTTTTGAAAGAGCCACAAATTTATTCACTATCACAATCAATACAATGGTAATGGTGATTGGGTAAAGAATCATCAAGACTGGCAATGAGAAAGCAATAATGGCATTCAGGCCAAGGTTGGCAATCGCAAAACCAATCAGAGTGAAGACACTTGCATAGACCTTGTAAGAAACCTTAGGGAAGGTGCTATGGAAGAATTCACTGGTAGAGACGATTAAACCAGCAGTTGTGGTAAAGCAAGTCACCGTCACCATTCCTGCTAGGAAAATCTGAGCAGTCGGACCAAAGATCGCTTTGGTCGCTTCTGATAATACATACACCCCTTTTATTGCTATCAGATGCCATAACAGAAGCCGGAATAGGAAAATGATTCCCCAGATATCCTAAACCGATATAAAGCACACTAAAACCAAGGGCTACGACAATTCCAACCAACCAAATAGTCTTGATGTATTCTTCTCTTACTTGAAAATCCAAGTTGATTCAAGGTAGTCACTGCGATCACACTAAAGGCAACAGATGCCAAGGCATCCAAGGTATTGTAGCCCTCTAAAAATCCTTGCCCAAAAGGCAGATGCCTGATAGGCTTTTTTGTGGCCACCATTGAGCGTGTCCACTGTATTTTAAAGCTCCAAGAACGACCAAGATCAAAATGAGAATCGCAAAGATCGGGGTCAATATACGACCGATCCGATCTAGAATCTTAGATGGATTCAAGGCAATCAGAAAGGCTAGCAAAAAGTAGACCAGGGTAAAAATGAAAAGTGCTAAACTGGCATTCATTCCACCTAATAAGGGGGCTATCCCCACTTCGAAAGATACCGTCGCCGTTCTTGGAATAGCAAAGAAAGGACCGATCGAAAGATAAAGCGCAACTAAGTATACAATCGCGAAAAACAGGTGAAATCTTACGAGAAATCTCATGAATATATCCTTTGGGATTAAGTGTCCTGATAATCAAGGTCACAATGGCAATTCCCACGCCTGAAAAGGACAAACCCAGCAATAGCTGGCCAAAATTGATTACCCGATAAAGCACCAAGAGCCGGTGGGAAAATCAGGTTTCCAGCACCAAAAAAAAATACCAAACAGTAATAAACCTGTCAGGGAACCTTTTCGTAACATACTATCTCCTTAAAAAAACGATAATCTTAACTTTATCAAATTCATTTGAAGAATGCAACTTATTTGCATGAACAATCCGCTATATTTCTATCATTATGGTACAATGGATGTAAGATTTTTACGAGGTGCAAAACATGTATCTATATCTATTCTGGTTATTTCCAGCTCTTATCTTTTTATTGTTCTTTATGAGTGATCGCAGAAGACTTTTTCAATGCTTATCTCTTTTCGATAAACCTAGGACTTCTTCTACTGATTTCTGCATTTTTTACTAGTCGTACGAACTGAGTTATGGTTCAATCAACAAATTGCAATGATTGTCTTTGTAGTGATTTCCATCCTCGTTTTTCTCAGCATTATTTTCTCATCTATCTTTCTCCTTTTTAACGGCCGTCAAATGATGCTTTTGAAGGAAAAAGACTGGCCAACCTCCTCGCTCTGCTTTATGGACTGTTTATTATCGGAGCTTTGGCACTACATTTTCTACCCTATTTCCCAGGGAATGACATCCTCATCTATCTAACTGACTTCGCCTTATTTTACATGACCTTTCTCTACCCTCTCTTATGTATCCTATGGGACTTTTTGCAATCTCTTTCCGGTTCGCAAAGAACCAGACGCCATCATCATCCTTGGCTCAGGTTTGATCGGAGACAAGGTTCCCCCACTCTTGGCCCAGCGTCTTGAGAAGGGAAAGGCCATCTATGAGCAGTTCGAGGGACGACCAAAGCTGATTGTTTCTGGTGGTCAAGGGTCAGATGAGCTCATCGCTGAGGCTGGAAGCTATGGCCGGATACTTGATGGAACACGGGGTTCCAGAAGACGCCATTCTCATCGAGAATCGCTCTCGTACTACTTTTGAAAACCTGACCTTTAGCAAGCGTATCCTTGAAGAAGAGGGGCTTGGCAAGAGAGTCCTTGTGGTAACCAATTCTTTTCACGCGCTCCGTGCAGGTGTCTTTATGAGACGATTGAAAATACCTGGTCGAAGTATCGGTTCGAGAACAGCTTTTTACTATCTCCCATCCGCTTGGATTCGAGAAACCGTTGGCTTGGTTTCACTCTATTGGAAATGGCATGTTGCCTTCCTAGCTCTTCTATTCCTGCCTTGGTTCTTTACACAAATCATGAAACTGATTGAGTTCTTCATTCAACATCTAAACTAAAAGAGGCTGGGCAAAAACTGTCCAGCCTTCCTTCTATGCTTGATGGAAGTAACTATATGACGCAGTGGTTGATTGGCATCTTTGTTCGCTTTTCAAGCAGCTACAAAGTATGACCTAATCAACTGTGCGGGGGTGGGAAAATTCAAAAGACGAACTCTTTTTAACTAATCAGAGTTCTTTCCCACTCCCTTTCTTGTCTAGTGATCACTAAAGCGTCTATATTTAATGCGGAAATCGAAATAATTTTCTTCCTGCAGTTTACGGAAAATATCGCGATAAGCCTCTTCATCAAAGTGATCACCCCGATAGAGAATTTCAAAGCTCAGTCCTTCGTATTCTAAAAAGGCATTGGCAGTTTTAAATCCATTTCGCTTATAGAAATCCATCCGAGACTGACGTTGCTCTAGATTGTCACATTCTTCATCTAAACGTTCCACTTCAAGAATCATGGTTCTTTGGTAAAAATTCTACCAATTTTTCAATAATTTCTTGACCATAACCGTGGCTACGTAGGTGGGGCATAATGGCAAAGAAGCTAACATAAAAACTTTCTGATTATAGATAGAAAAGCAAAACCTACAAATTCTTCTTCGTTATAAAAAAGCAAAAAAATTAGCATCGTCATTGTCCGTATAACGCAGGTATTCCGACAAAAGGAACTCGCTCTTCTTCTGGAAATGCCTCGATATTCAGCCTCTCGACCTTGTCCAGATCTGGGAACGTTTCCGTGATTAATTGACTGGTTAAGCTCATAAAAGCCTCCTTTTCTGCCCTGATTATACCAAAAATGTAAGGGCCTTCAACTATCGACGCTTGTCGCTGGTTCCTGAAGTTGGTATAATGACACTATGAAAAGAATTCAACGTGTGGACCTCATAGATGGTCCTATTTTACCCGCTCTTTTGAGTTTCGCCTTTCCTATTCTTTTGTCCAATATCTTTCAACAACTCTACAATACCTCGATGTTATGATTGTGGGGCGTTTTTAGGTCAAAAATCTTTGGCCGCTGTTGGGGCAACCTCTGCTATTTTTGATTTGATTGTTGGATTTGCTGTCGGTGTTGGCAATGGGATGGGGATTATTATCGCGAGAAATTATGGGGCCAAAACGAAGACCAATTACGAAAATCAGTCGCCGCAACTGCTATTATTGGTTGCATCCTCAGTCTCTTCGTGATCTTCATTGGCGCTGTCGGACTTTATCCACTGCTCCAGTTTTTAGGGACCCCATCAGCAATTGTGTCTCAGTCTTATCTCTATATCGCTACCATTGTTAATGGTGTGGCTGTGACCTTTGCCTATAATCTTTGTGCCGGACTTCTTCGAGCGGTTGGCGATAGTCTAGCGGCACTCTATTCCTTGATTATCGCCGCCATTCTCAATATTCTTCTCGATCTTTATTTTATTACCCAACTTCATCTTGGAGTCCAATCTGCTGGGATTGCGACCATTATTGCGCAAGGTTTTTGGCCCTTCTTTTTTTCTTTTATATTCGTAAGAAGGTCCTTTTTCTTCTACCCAGTCGCAAGGGATTTTTGTTTGGGATCAAAGCTTTATCAGGATCTTGATCAGTCAGGGCCTTGACCATGGGCCTCATGACTTCCATCGTTTCGATCGGAACGGTTATCCTCCAATCCGCTATTAATCAGCTTGGAACAACCATTATCAGTGCACAGGTCGCAGCTCGTCGGATCATGTCCTTTGCCGTTTTACCGATTACAGCTATCGCCTCAAGTATCACAACCTTTATCTCGCAGAATTTTGGCGCAGAGCAATTCCAGCGGATCAAAAAGGCGTTACCATTGCCAACCTTCTTTCTTGGGTTTGGTCTGTCTTGGTTGCTGCTCTTCTATTCTTCACAAGTCCGTCTTTAACCAGCTTTATTTCCGGCTCGACAAATCCTGATCTCATTGCAAATGCCAGTCTTTATCTCCAGATCAGCTCTTGCTTTATCCTATTTTGGCGAGTCTCATCATCCTGAGAAATGCCAAGGGAATGGGTAAAAAATTAACCCCACTCACATCCAGTTTTATTGAATTGTTTGGAAAAATTTTCTTTCGTTCTGTGGATTATTCCTCACACCGGCTACATGGGGGTCATTCTCTGCGAACCCCTTTTATCTGGATTCCATGACCTTACAGCTATCATAATCTATCGAAAAATCAGGTACCAACTCCTTACTGAATAATGATTGATTATTAAGATAAATGGCAATTTATCCCAACCGAATTCTGCAAATTGTTTGAGTTGGTTCTTAGCTTTTTCTCGAAGACAACTGATTTACCACCATAGATTTCAGTAACAATCTTAGTGATTTTTTCTTCCAAGCTATCATCATCAGAATAAAGACGTTTATAGTTGGCATTACCATTTTCAACAGCATCAACTACTGCGTTGGCAAGGTCAATACCACCATCAGCACCATTAGCCCAAACGCTAGCCAATTCAACAGGAACATCGATTTCTGCACAAAGTTCTTTAAGGGCTGCAATTTCAGCTTCAGTATCAGCAACAAATTCGTTAATAGCAACGACTGCTGGAAGACCAAATTTACGAACGTTTTCCACATGACGTTTCAAGTTTGCGAAGCCATCACGAACGGCCTGAACATTTTTTCTTCAGAGAGGTCAGTTTTGGCTACCCCACCGTGCATTTTGAGGGCACGAAGTGTCGCAACAATAACAACGGCATCAGGAGTTGTTGGGAGGTTTGGAGTCTTGATATCAAGGAATTTTTTCAGCACCAAGGTCAGCACCGAAACCTGCTTCAGTAATCGTATAATCAGCCAAACGAAGAGCTGTAGCTGTAGCTAGAACTGAGTTACATCCATGAGCAATATTGGCAAATGGACCACCGTGTACCAAGGCTGGTGTTCCATAAATTGTTTGTACCAAGTTAGGTTTGATGGCATCTTTAAGAATAAGTGTAAGCGCACCTTCAATTTCAAGATCACGTACATAAACTGGTGTACGGTCATAACGGTAGGCAACTACAATGTTAGCCAAACGTTCTTTAAGGTCATTAATATCAGTAGCCAAGCAAAGAATCGCCATGATTTCAGACGCAACAGTAATATCAAAACCATCTTCACGTGGAATACCATTAAGTGGTCCGCCAAGACCAACGTTTACATGACGAAGAGCACGGTCATTAAGGTCAACCACACGTTTCCAAATGATACGACGTTGGTCAATGCCGAGAGCATTTCCTTGATGAATATGGTTGTCAAGAAGGGCTGACAAAGCATTATTTGCTGTAGTAATAGCGTGCATATCCCCTGTGAAGTGGAGGTTGATATCTTCCATCGGAAGCACTTGAGCGTAACCACCACCTGCAGCACCACCTTTTAATTCCCATAACCGGACCAAGAGATGGTTCACGAAGGGCAATCATTGTTTTCTTACCAATTTTGTTAAGAGCGTCTGCAAGACCAATTGACATGGTTGATTTCCCTTCACCAGCTGGTGTTGGGTTGATAGCTGTCACCAAAATCAATTTTCCTGGCTTATTGTCTTTGACTGCATTGATTTTATCAAATGACAATTTTGCCTTATATTTTCCGTAGAGTTCCAAATCGTCAAAGCCGATTCCAACTTTTTTCAACTACTTCTGTGATTGGTTTTAATTCTACACTTTGAGCAATTTCGATATCTGTTTGTGAAAGCCTGGTTAAAATCATGCCAGCATGATCGTTGCCAATGATCTGACCAAGATTCAGAACGGTCAGCATCAAGCCTATCTAGTGACAGATGATCAGGTCCTAGAAGCTTCTACGAAAACAGAAATCGCAGAGGCTATCCCGTTATATCAAATAAAAAGGAACATATGACACATTACTTTAGCGGTTACCGGTAGTATTTCCGCCTATAAGGCTGCTGATATTACCAGCCAACTAACCAAATTGGGCTTTGAAGTGAAAGGTCCTCATGACTCCTTCAGCCAGAAAAAATTCATCACCCCTTTAACCTTGCAAGTTCTTTCAAAAAACCAAGTAGGGCTAGATGTTATGATGGAAGACGATCCACAGCGGATCGAGCACATCGACATTGGGAAAGAAACTGACCTCTTCTTGTCGCGCCAGCCAGTGCCAATACCATTGCTAAAATTGGCTATGGGACTGGCAGATAATATGGTCACAAGCACAGCTCTAGCCTTTGCCTCAAAATTAAAATTACTGGCCCCTGCTATGAATACAAAAAATGCTAGAACATCCTGCCACCTAACGAAATCTAAACTTTTACAAGACTATGGCTACCAGATTATTCAACCTCGTGATGCTGTTCTTGCTTGGTGGGGACAAAGGTTCTGGAGCTCTAGCGACTATAGAAGCCATTGTTGAAGCTGTTATGAGAATTGTTTATGAGAAA